>JRER01001037.1_pt1 | contig 10610 bp, 14 predicted proteins | sample 210161 | NCBI WGS metagenome assembly JRER01 (sample SAMN03019618, study PRJNA260268) | marine sediment metagenome | biome: Marine; feature: Sediment; material: Clay; isolation source: clay from marine sediments 136 meters below sea floor depth collected from... | place: New Zealand: Canterbury...
TGGCTTTTCAACTTCATGGAAGGCTATATCAATAGCGGGAAACTGGTGGTCTTCTGTGACTGGACGGCGGCCACTCGACCACTCTTGGTAAGGCTGAACGATATGGGCATCGGGGCGGTCGGGATCCAGGGGTCAACGTCGTCGAAGGAGCGGTTCGACATACAGGAGAGGTTCAACCGAGATGCAGGGATCAGAGTGCTTGTGGGCTCTCCAGCGGCCTATGAGGGGCTGAACCTTCAGGCGGGGAAGTATGTGGTGTTTCTGAACCTGCCCTGGGCACCCAAGAGCATTTTCCAAGCCTACTCCCGTGTGCATCGCCTGGGCCAGACCCAGCAAGTTACGGTCATCTTTCTGTGCCTCGTCAATACCATAGACCAACGAATGGCCGAGGTCCTTCAGAGAAAACAGAAGGACATTGACGAGGCGATAGACGGCGGACGTGTCGAGGCGGCAAGGTTGTTCGACATGCGCACGAGCGATGATGTGCTGAGACTAATCTAGGGGTTGACAAAACCACCTTCTTTCTGGTCCAATCCTAGAGGACCGAACAGCCAACCTTAAAATTTCCGCGAATCTTCTGAAGACTAGACATAACTTTGTCCGCTTTTCGCCAAAATAGCGTATATATTATAGAGCAGTTTTTCAGAGGCCCAGCCTATCAACAGGACCTGCAATCCGATGGGCCTCCAGTATGTCGTCAAGCACGAGATTCACCTAGCGACGCGTCATCTCCAAGGTGGAGTGACCGAGGATTCTTTGGAGGGCAAACTGATTACCGTCCTCACGCAGGAAAGACAAGGCGAAGGTATGCCGCGGGATGTGAGCAGAACATCTTTCGCTATCAGGAGTTTCCTCCTGACAGTACTGAATCTCCCTGGTATTCAAGGCTCGCCTCGGCCTTCTCCGCCACCTCTCAAGGCACTCTCCGTCGCCATGCACCCCGACGCCCTGCTTGTCTCAATTTCCGCAAACATGTCTGCTGGATTTCGTACATGGGCTGTTTCTTGTTGGGAAGAAGAGGGCAAGAGTGGGGCAAGGGGTTGACAAAACCTGCATCTTGCACTATACTTGTAAGAGGATTCTAGAGACAGATGGTCATTTACTGCGGCTTTGGAGGAACCTTATGAGGTCAGCAACGAACCGAACGTCGCCCTCCTTTAGGTCTGTTGTCGCACGGAGGGCATCTTCTATCGTTAACTCTTCAAGACTAGCCGCCTCCACCGGGGGCACGCCGATAAGCAAATCTGTTACTGAGATTTCCAAAGCCCGAGCAATACCCTCAAGCCGCCAAGCAGCAACGTTCTTCGACTCACCTCTCTCCACCCGGCCCAGGGCGGACCGCGTGATCCCTGGGGGCGATAGTTGTTGCGTCCGTGTGGCCAAATCCCTCACAGACCAGCCACGGGCCTCCCTCAAGCGCCGTATCTTTGCCCCGTCTACCCTTAATCTTCCCATATTCGGATGCACTATATTGTATTGTATCACAACTGTATCACATTTTGCCTCGTTTGTCAAGCTTGTGGGCCATGTGGAGGGGCAATTATGAGCGGCCAGGCAGCTCGCCTAGAGGCTGATCTACGTGTGCGATTGGATGCCGACTTAAGAGTCTGGCTAGAGAGCGAAGCGGAACGCCGAGGAACGAACAAGAGCAGAGAGTGCAGGCGGATATTGGCCTTCTATCGTCGGTGGAGCGAGGTGGGATTGTTATGGCGATTGATGCGGGCTTTATTGAGAGATTAACGGCGAACCCCGAAATGACAATGAAATCTTGGACCGTATGGTTTAGGTCTGAGGGCAAGGTTTATGAGGCACGCATGAGAAGAGTAGAGCCGATTAGTTGGCAACGGGTCGAGACAAAATTCGCCCGGTTCTGCGGCTTCTCAAATGTTCAGGTTTGAGACATGGAGGAAAGAGATCCACCTTGACAACGGTGCCTGGTTGTGGTGACTGCTGGGTTGCCTACATAGTAAGAGGGTGGTATCACCAGCCAAGCGATAGCCTGGGTTATTCCCAATCGCTTGGAGGCCCTTAAGAGGCAAGGGCGCACACTTACGAGCCTCCCCGTCTAGCCAGACGCTAAATGGCTACCCGAGGAGTCGGAGAACTCTCTAGGAGCGCGAACGGGGCTCTTGGAGCCGTGACCGTTCCGAAATGGGGCTATAGCCGAGACGCTGATATAGGAACCGGGGGCGAACCCGCAAAGGGGTAGGCTATAGAGTGACGATCTAGGGCTGGGAGTGGCGCTCCCAGGATAAATAACTGAAACCACCTGCAAAACCTCCTGGCCTAACCGCATGCGCCCTGGGGAAAGTTCACCCTTACCTCCTTGCATAAGGACAATCCTAGGCCAAGAGGGTTTAATCAACAAATGGAGATTGATTCGTTAAAAGCCGTTAGGCTTTTAACATTTGCGGAGCAAATCATAAAAATGCCGTTAAACAATCTTTGTTTGAAGGTAACACATAACGGCAAGGCCAAGGTAGTGGGAAAGATCACGCTCATCAATGACACCTATGTCTTCTACCATGCTCACAAATCTAGCCAACGACATCGCCTACTGGACGCACTAGCCATCGACGTGAGCGTGGTTGAATGGCTCCGCTCCCGCGGGATTGAATATGTGCACTACTATGACATTGATCAACAGAGGTTACGGGTTACTTCATTAAAAGATTTTCTCAGAAAAGGGATCCGCAAGAGCTGGGGAAATAGGGATAGATACTGCTTACGATTGAAGTTTTAGGAACAAACCAAACGGTGGTATCAGGAGCCACCTTGGGCACCTTTCGAGGTAGTGCTTGGTAAGTAGGAAGGAGTTTCAACAAGGGAGGCGTTGTGGGCTTCTCAAGAGGCGAAGGCGACCACTAAACGGGTCTTCTTTGCAATGTGGGAGCAGAGCCTTCGCAGCAAGAGGAAGACAGGTGAGGCGTATTCCCGAGATTAACGGTGGGGATGACAGAGATGTTTCCACAGGGCATTGCTTTGGAACCCGCTTTGCTAGTCCCCACAGATTGGTATCCACACTCCGGAGGAGGATTGTGGCCAAGATCGTGGGTCGAATGAGCTGATGAAGATACCGAGTAGTCTCAAGGGTGAGAGCAAATATGCCTTAATCCGCATCATCAGGGCGATGCAGAGGGCTATCAAGGCTGAATGTTGCCGATGCATGGGTGTGGAGAACCTCGTCGGGACGCGAGACTGCGGGGGGCTCAACCTCGAAGATGGGAATTGCCCTCTGTATGAGTTTAGACCTTGGGCCAGGTAGAGAGTCTAGGAGAGCGAGGACTTGCCTCTAGGGTCGATTCTAAGCCGTAAGATGGATTTTTTTAGGCGTGGGAAAATGCAAGTGCGCTTTTTGCGCCTGCTTTGAAGGGAAAGAGTACGCATAAATGGGTACAAATCGGTCAGCTAACCTCATTTTGGCCGAGGTTGTATGGAAAGAGAAGTCCGGAAACGGCTGGCTGTTGCGTGAGGTTTTTGACCTCCTACTTCGCGACCCCGCCCTGGTACGCCTTGGGGCAGGCCCTGACTTGACTGATGAGGACACGCCCCCTACAATGCAACCATCAACCGTTGCTCACGAGAAAGGGGGCGAATGATGAAGCGTGTTGCCATCTATGCAAGGGTCAGCACCAGTCAGCAAATGGAGGAGGGGTCAAGTCTGGAGAGTCAGGTTGCGACCCTGGCACAGTTGGCCTCTGAGAAGGGCTATGAGGTGACTCGTGAGTTCATCTTTGAAGAAGATTGGAGCGGAGAAGACCTGGAGAGACCACAACTAGACCAACTACGTACCGTAGCGAAAGAAGGACTCATTTCGGCGATCTTTGTATATTCCAACGACAGGCTTTCCAGAGACCCCCTACACTTTCTCTTGCTGGTGGATGAGTGGGAAAAGCAAGGGATAGAGGTATTCTTTGCCGAGGAGCCTCTGGACACAAGCGAAGAGGGGAAACTGATCGCTTATGTCAGGGGGTATGCAAGCAAACTGGAAGCCATTAGGATCCGCGACCGCGTCAGGCGGGGCTTGAGAGCCCGTGCAGAGAAGGGTCTTATTGTGGGTGGGCACCACCTGTATGGGTATCGCTATATCCCTGGGAAAGGGCCAGGACAAGGCGTGAGGGTGGTAAATGAGCGAGAGACTGAGGTAGTCAGGAAGATATTCAGGTGGGTGGTCGAGGAGAGGATGAGTGGGCGCGCCATCGCCTTTCGCCTACAAGAGGAAGGTATCCCTGCCCCAGGAGGTGGGAAGACTTGGCACGTGGCCACGGTAATCCGAATCTTACATCGTGAGGAGTATATAGGTCGAACTTACGCATTTCGCACAAGAGCGGCGGAACCCTCCTATCGCCGCAAAGACCCAAGGAATCTGCGCCGCAAGAGGACAGCCAGGAGGCTGCGCCCTTCCGAGGAGTGGGTGCCACTACCAGAAGCGACTCCGCCCATTATCTCCGAAGAACTCTTTATAGCCGCTCAACATCAACTACGACAGAACGCCATCAACTCGCCACGCAACCGCAAGCATCAATATCTACTGTCGGGTCGCATCAGGTGCGGGTGCGGCTATTCTATGCGGGGCTTGACCGCGCCTCCCCGCTATGTGTACTATCGCTGTCGGCGTTCCGATAAGGAGTATGGCTCAGACCGCTGTACGGCAAAGTCGGTCAGAGCGAGGGAGGTCGAAAGTCTGGTATGGGCTGAGGTGAGGAAGGCCCTATCAAGCCCCGAAGCGGTCTGGGGAGCCCTCCAGAGGCGGCAAGAGGCTCTGAGCCCAGAGAGACTTGAGAGCCAACTACAGGAGGCCAAGAGAGACCTGGAAAGGTTAAAGAAGCAGGAGCAGAACCTAATCTACCTCTACCGCGTCGGGGAATATGATGAAAAACTTCTAGATGTGGAGACGAAAAGGCTGAAAGAGGCCCAGAGGCAAGCGATAAGCAGGTATGAGGAACTAAGGGATCAGCAACTTAGAATCTCTCGACTTGCTGAACAGATGGAGAGCATCGAGACGTATTGCGAATGGGCGAGTCAGAACTTGGAGAATTTGGACTTTGACCAGAAGCGGCTGGTATTGGAGGCCCTAGACATTCAAGTTGTCGTGGATGGCAAAGATGTCATGATCAGAGGGTTCTTGCCCGTTGGGAGCCCGTCGTTTTTCCCTGCGTTTCCTACACCAAAGGCGGTTTAAGTAAAGATCCCGACCATCGGTCGGGATCTTTTACCCTGTGGCTCAATTGGCTAACTATGCCAAGCCCGTCTGATCTCTCGAATGGCGCTATTGGTGGCCCGGCGATAATAGCCGTTAGGGGGAACAACCACAGCCAATATGAACTCTTCTCCGCCGGTAGTGAAATAGCGACATACCAAGCGGATGCGGTCATCGGCCAGGACAGAGACCTCATCTAACTGACCCAGGCCAACCCTGGACTGGGTCTCCCCCGCCGCGCTGGCTAAGACCGCTACCATAGCCGCAATGATCTGGAAGTCATAATCGGAGGGGGCGGTAGCGATAGGCAAGCCGTCACCACTAGCCAGGACCGAGGCTTCGAAACCTCCCGCCTCGTTCATCCGATGCAGAACCTCCTCAAAAACCGTTTGGGGCTGCTCCTTCTCCACGCCTCTCCCTCCAACTTAGATCCGGGCCACCACCAGGTTGATGGCTGCCTTGAGAGTGTCAATCACCCCTTGGCCGCGGATGGCAACCGCTTCGAACTGAGGGCATCCGTCCCTGGCTAGATAGGAGCGGAGGACCTCGACCGGGATAGCGTCCGCCAGATCCCGTTTGTTGAACTGGAGGACCAAAGGGATTATACCCCAATTCTCGTGGATTTTCCTCCAGGTTCCGCATCGTCTCTATGTTAGCCCTCAACTTGTCAGCCTGGGAATCGGCCACATAGATGACCCATCGGCGCCCTGTAGGACCAACTTGCGGCTGGCGACATAGATCACCTGGCCGGGTACGGTATAGAGGTTGAATTTGGGCTTGAACCCCTTTATCTGCCCCATCTCCATCTGCATGAAATCGAAGTAGATGATTCGGTCCTCCTTGGTCTTCAGAGAGATCAGTTCGCCTCTCAGGCGAGGATCGACCCTGGAATGGATATATTCTAGATTGGTGGTCTTACCGCTGAGAGGCGGACCATAATATACGATCTTCAGGTTGAGTTCTCGTGACTTCCAGTTGATAAACACGCTAGCCCCAGGCTTCGAAGGCCTGATCCAGTTGGTTATTCCCCTCCAGTGACATCCTTTTCCTCGTGAGAATCATCGCTAGAAGGCGGGAAGATATCGTCGCTCACCAGCCCCCTCGCTTTAGCCTCCTCAAAACTAAGGGGAAGATCCCCTTCCTCTGGAGAAAGCGGCTGGTCGCCCGACTCCTCCCCGAATATGTTATGCAATTCGCTTCTCAGGGAGGTGCTAAACTCTTCCCCTAGCGCCTCTCTGGTCTCGATCCCCTCCTCCTGGGCCATGATGTCCGACAGTTTCTCAATGGCCCGTTTGGCGTATAGCCACACCATGCCCACCCTACTGGGGCGTACCTGCCTATCGCAGAGGATGACCAAGAGGAAATTGTCCCCTACGTTGGAGGAGTATATATCATACCGTTCCCCTTTGTGGAAGTTGAGGTTGAAAGAGCGGCTCTCTCCCAGTTGCCGAGCCATCTCGAAGGTGGTGGCGTAGCCTCCAGCCAGGAGGGAAACGAGGGTAGCGGTATCTACCCCCGTCGTAACTCCCACTTCGGCCACAAGTTCACCGAGGATATCAGCCAAAAGGACGCATTGAGCACCCACCTCGAAACGCAAGTCAGAGAGGCAGTTGTAGATGGCCTCGAAACGGTGGGGAGAGAGGGTAGAGATCACCTTCTCTCTTACCACAGGCGTCTTCTCCGCGGTCTCAAAAACTGGTTGCTCCCTCTCCTTAATTTCCTCGGAGAGTAGTGGTTCGCTTCCCTCAGGGGCGCTAGCCAGGATCGTTTGCTCTGGTTCCTCTGAGACCGTGGGCGTCACCCCTTCCTGGGGTTCGGGCTCCCAAAAAGCAGCGGCCTCCTCGGAGAAGTCAAGTCTCTCCTCGGCCGGGGGCTCGAAGGTCTCGCGGTCTCTCTCCATGGTCTCCTCTGGAAAGACCGCATCTCCCAAGGCTGTTTGCACGCTCTCTATGAGCCGGTCAACGGAGAAGGGTTTAGTGAGGTATTCGTAGACCTGAAGAAGATGGGCCCGAGCCTCGAGTTCGGGGGAGCCATCGGCGGTCATGAGGATGGATAAGGTACCAGGGCTCCTCTCCCTCACTCTCCGAATCAACTCCAACCCATCGATCCCCGGCATCTTGAAGTCGGTTATGAGGAGGTCGAAACGAGAGCGCTCCAGCGCCTCAAGCGCCTCCTCCCCACATCTAGCGGTCACTACCTGATAACCCAAGCCTAGGTTCTCCAGGCTCACCCGCAGGAAATAAACCAACCTCTCCTCATCATCGACGACCAGGATCCGCTTGCCGATGGACCCCTGGTCGGCGAATCTCGGCTCTTCCAAACTCATCTCTTTGCCCTACATAACCCTATGAAAGTTAAGATACATGGTTAAAATAGCATAACCGAAAGTGGCGGTCAATGACCCAAAGGGACTATCTGGGCCAATTAAAGATTTACCCTTGACAGGGGATGAGAACCGTATTCTCCATAAGGGCAGAGAACCCCCATTTGCTTGTGCAAGCGACCGACCTGTGCTATACTTGATTATAGAGCGCTATTGCTCTTTTGCTATGATCAAGCAGCAGGCAATGAATAAAGCGGAGGAAATACCATGCCACATGTAGGTCCCACGGAACTGATTATCATCCTGGTAATCGTTATCATCGTCTTCGGTGTGGGGAGGCTCCCTGAGGTGGGTGGGGCCTTGGGCAAGGCCATTAGGGAGTTTCGCCAGGCCTCGGAGGGGCTGGACGAGGAGAAGAAGAGCGAAGAGGAGAAATCCTTACAGGGTCCCGAGGGAAAAGAAGAAGCCTAACTAGACAATAGGCATTCTCGTCAGGCCCTGGCCCACTACAGCCAGGACAGGCTCACGTGCAACTGGTGCCCCTAGCAGGACTCGAACCTGCGACACATGGTTTAGGAAACCACTGCTCTATCCGGACTGAGCTATAGGGGCTCTTTAGGAATTATAGGCAATTCTTGAGGTATTGTAAAGGTACGGGGCGTAGCGCAGCCCGGTTAGCGCGCACGGTTCGGGTCCGTGAGGTCGGAGGTTCAAATCCTCTCGCCCCGACCTAGAGGCCGGTTTCAAGGACCGGCCTTTCTCTTTGGGGGGGTGGGCTTGAGAGGTGAAAAGGTGAGAAGGTGAGTGGCAGGGGAAGTATGCCTATACCCCTCTAGGCGTAGGGGGGGTGGTTGAATAAAAAAATATGGGAAACAACCACCTCTTGGCGGAATGGCAAATGACCAAATCCCAATAGAGATTATAGCACAGATGTTCTGAAATGTCAAGGGGTGGGAGAGAGCGGGGGAACGGGGGCACGAGGACTGAAGGGCGCGACGGGAGAGGGGGGACTTTGTGTCAAATGCGGGGTGAAGATACACTGAGGAAGCTACAGGACGACTAATGGGCTTCTTGACAAGAAGCCGTTCTCGTGGTATCCTTATTCTTGCCAAGGGTTATCGGCCTTTGGTAGGACACTCCCCTTGACCCCATCAAGGAACAGGGGAGTTGTCCGCTATTCACCAAGTGGGGATGGGGGGAATCGAACCCCCACCGTGCTCTCGCACACCTGCTCCCAAGGCAGGTCTGCATGCCTGTTGCAGCACATCCCCACGAAACGCAAGGGACTAGGAGGAAGCCGCCGCTCCCTCCTAGTCCTTTTTCATGTGAGCCAATACAGCTTGGACAGCCGTTTCTCCAGGTTGTTCTACCACCCTAAAAGTGTTCGGCGCTATTCTCTCGTAAGTCCCATGGTCCTTCATCTCATGGTAGATAACACTGACAATAGAATTCTTCGGACTCTTCCCTTTCAGCGGAAAGCCAGCATCCTGGAGTGTTTTCAGAATATGATTGGCGTGGACGCCTTGCTCACCGTGTCCGCTGACGATGGCCCAGATAGCGTCCTTAAGGGTCAAGGTTTGCAATTTCTGTCTCGTGGCAGCCCACGGTTCCTGTTCGGTAGTGACTATGCCTCGCGCAGCAAGCTCGGCCCGCAGTACAGCTTGCGTCGCACGATACAACTCAGTCACCTGTTCCATTTCGATCTCAATGAGGGCGCGGCTCCTATCGAGGCTCTCCACTTGTTTTTTCAGCTCATTCACCCTGTTTTGCAGATATTCGATTATGTCGGCCATTAGACTGCCTCCCAGTGGATTACTTACAGTCTCTAACTGCAAGTATATATAGTATACATCAAGTCTGGAAAAAAGTCAAGGGGGATAAGTGAGGAAGATGCAGCAAACTCATAGCATGGATTGGCTCTCTGGAATGGGGCATGGTATACTGGTGCCATGCGGTATCTGTGGCAGTATTGGTATGAGAATCTCAGGCGAAGTTTTCGCGACTGGGAGAGAAATGAGGCTATGGGGACGCTAATCTTGGCTATCGTTTCACTTTGGGCAGCGTTCGGCATATGGCAACCCCGTTTCATTGCTGCCATTCCCCAAGTATTGGTATGGGCATTCCCAATCTGGCTTCTGCTTCTAATCTTCATCATTACTCCAGCGCGGATGTGGAATGCAATCCGAAAAGAGAAAGGAGAATTGGAGCAACGATTAGAGCCGAAACTGGCTATTGTGTCTGGAACTAATCTTCCTTTTGTCCATTGGCGGGAGGATGCCGCAGAGCAGATATATAGAACCTTTCGTGTCTGCGTCGAGAACCTCTCTGACGGGACGACGGTGCATGACGTAAGGGTGGCCCTGATTGAGACAGACCCGGGGTTAGCATTCGTGCCTGTCCCACTCCATCTTATGCACGACAACCCCCCATCGATCGATGAACCGTTCAAGACTGCTTTTGACTTAGCCCCGAGGGGCAAGCAGCATGTGGATGTTTTTGGGTTCAGGGAAGATCCGAGTGAGGACACAATGCGTATCACATCCGCTGTGCGTTATCTTCCCACCACAATGCCTAAGAGATGCTATGCGTTGACAATACAAGCTACTGGTCGGGATGTTCCAGATTGCAAAGAACGCTTTATTATTGATGTTGGGCCAAGGGGCAAAGTTGCTTTTCTTCCTGATGAATCCAGTGGTTGATGGGGTGAGAAACTTTAAGCTTCAATAGACAAGCGCGGGGTTTGTGCCTGGGGGAGTTTCGCAACTGGCTAGGTTGACATGGATCAGTAGATGCCGGAGTAGGAAACATCGCGCGAAAGCCCGACGCTACGGGGAAAACGGCAGGTATGGAAACCTGCCCTACGAGGTGACTCCTATCGGGAGGGGACCCTTGGGCTTCGCCTCAGGACAAGCAAGCCCCTCCCCTACATTTGAGACGAATCAAGTCGCCTCTCCCAATCCCGCACCGCCTTTCGCAAGGCGCTTTCGGCATCTACCCCTTTTAGATTGGCCAAGGCTACCAGGTCGAAGAGGAGCCCGCCCCAGACTTCTTCGGCCTCTTCCCCCGACAACTGGAGCAGCCGTTCGA
>JRER01001930.1_pt1 | contig 10595 bp, 15 predicted proteins | sample 210161 | NCBI WGS metagenome assembly JRER01 (sample SAMN03019618, study PRJNA260268) | marine sediment metagenome | biome: Marine; feature: Sediment; material: Clay; isolation source: clay from marine sediments 136 meters below sea floor depth collected from... | place: New Zealand: Canterbury...
GCAGAAAACAATAATACCGGAATGGTCAAAAGGACAGTTGCCAGAATAGTAAAGAAGGTAGCTGACAAAGCTAGGATCTCAAAGCCAGTCTCTCCTCACGTCCTAAGACATACCTTCTCAGTTAACTGCATCAAAAAGGGAATCTCCACCAGAGCCCTGCAAACTCTTTTAGGCCATGACAGCTTGATAACTACTGAACTTTATCTTAACTTATCTCCGGAAGACGCCATCGGGGAATTTTTAAATAAGTGGTAAGCGGGTTCGTATATACTTAGTTATGTGCAATTGTGGACATTGGTTTTATAAGATTAAGAAATTATTTGAGAGAAAAAGATAATGTAAGAAACGATAATAGCAGACACTTATTTTAACGCAAGGCATTTATTATTCAAATGGCGCTACAACTTAGCCCTTGTAAACAAAATCGCTTTAGCATTTGGAATGGCTACTGCTACAGGGCTTGCAGCTCAAATAAAAATATCTCTTCCTTGGACTCCAGTGCCAATTAGCGGTCAGACTTTTGCAGTATTGATAGCTGGAGTCCTTCTCGGCAGATGGTGGGGAGGAATAAGTCAAATAATATATGTAGGAATGGGTGTAGCGGGAGTTCCCTGGTTTGTTGGCTGGAGTGGCGGTTATAGCGTTCTTATTGGACCTACTGGGGGATACATAGTTGGATTTATTTTAGCTGCCCTGTTTCTTGGCTATTTCACTGATAAATATATTAGAGCAAGGAGTTTTCTGTCCATGCTTGGACTAATGTTCTTTGCCAACTTTATTCTGATTCACATTCTAGGATTATTGCAATTAGAAGTATGGTTTCACTTGGTTAAAGGAACCTCACCTACTCTTTGGGAATTACTTTTAATGGGAACTATTCCATTCATTATTGGAGATATAACAAAAATTGTGATAGCAGCAGTAGTGGCAAAAGCCATCACTCCTAAAGAACCTTATAATGGTGAGGTAGACATTGACAAGGCAAAGAAATGGCGGATACCTTAAATATAATAAGGATTCGCACAAGCGTGCTGAACGTTATTCTCTAAACCCAAACACCCACCAGCCAATAAGACAAATCCGGAAATAAGCTTGATGCCCTATTTTAATTAACCTACACTCACCTTAGATTCGCATTTGCTACCCAAAGACGAAATTTTCTGCCATAATGTCTCCTGAGATCCTCATAAAATCGTGAGGTTAACCTACTTTCTCTTTTTTGTCCTCTTCTGTATAGTAGCATGGCACCGGCTAGTTTCTTTCCTACCAAAAATCTTTGTTCAACAGTGAGGAGCTTTTTTTTGCAAAAATCTAAAAAAACTTTCATCCTACTTTCCTTTGCTCACGGTTCCAACGATATATGCTGGATGATAGTTCCTCTTCTCCTGCCCCTGATTAGAAGAGAGCTTCATCTTACTTATACACAGAGCGGCCTGCTCCTTAGCTGTTTCTCTGTTGCTTTTTCAGTCTTTTCTATCTTAAGTGGCCATTTAGGAGATATATACAAAGCCAGGAGAGTTCTTTCTTTTGGCTTCCTCTTCACGGCAGCTATATTCCCTCTATTACTTCTTAGCCGGTCCTACTTTCAGATAATAGCAGTCCTAGTTCTGGCGGCTATTGGAATGAGTGTTTTTCACCCGGTAGGAACAGCCCTACTAAGTCGGAACTGGCAAAAGGGTATCTCTTTTGGGTTTTTTGAAGCAACAGGTTGTCTGGGAATTCTAATTATGACTCTTTTGTTCAGTCCCCTGGTAACTTCCTTAGGATGGCGGTTAACCTCCTTGGTCTTAGCTGCTCCGAGCTTGCCCATCGGTTTAGCTTTCCTAGTTTCTCACCTGAATCTGGAGCATTCAGATTCAACCACTCGGCCAAAGGTTGATCCTGCAAAATCAAAATCTCTTGGCCTTTTCTATCTTGCTCGAATAGCTCAGATATTTGGAGGCGTAGCTATTGGGTTTTTCTTGCCGCTATTCGCTGTAGACGTGGGAGGTTTAGCCCCCGAGAAAGCTTCTTTTTTCCCACTCTTCACTTGGCTAGGAGCCGTACCCGGAATGTTAATATGTGGCCTACTCTCTGATCACTATTCCCCTCTGAAGATAATTTTTGTCCTAGTTTTAATTAATATACTCACAATTTTTGCTATCACTTTGCCTTTTCCTCTCTTGGCAATTTTCGTTCTTCTTACAGTCTTAGGTTTTTCTGGCTCAGGAACCTGGCCTCCTCAGAATGTGTGGCTGAGTCGAGTTACCTCTGAGAAAACTCGAGGAAAGATATTTGGAGGGCTCATTAGTTTAGTTAACTTAGCTCAGGCTTTTTCACCTCTTCTTTTTGGTTTCCTTGCTGATAAGTGGGGACTTATAGCTACTTTCCGATGGGCTATTTTGCCCATAGCAGTAGGGGCTCTGTGTTTAGGCAGGCTAGTGAGTAAAGAATAAGCTGAGAAAAAGGAGGCTTTCGAATTTTCTCCTCTTCTCCTCCCATAGAAAAGGCGCTTGACAAAATTTTAGCATGTGCTAAAATAAAACAAATATGGAAACTTTAACGAGAAGGCAGGCAGCCGAAAAACTAGGAGTAGCAGATACCTATTTGATTTATTGGGAAAAGAAAGGAAAACTTAAGCCTGATAATGTTAGGATAGGGAAAATTAAATTAAAAGCCTATAGTCCTGAACTTATAGAACAGGCAAAAAAGATTCTCCATAGGTCTAAAAGACCAAAAAAAGGAGAAAACCATGGAGACCCCAAACAAGAAAGATGCCAAACGAAAAGCTGTCTCTGACCGAGTGTCAGAAAGGTTGGAGAAAGTACGCAACCAGATTAAAAAGGGTAAAAGCCGTTCCTTGAAGTTTCTGGAAGGCCTAGAAGAAGCAGCAAAAGCATTTCAAAATTAGTTGAAAATGCCCACAATCATCGCTATGGCCAACCAAAAAGGAGGAATCGGAAAGACTCTCATTACCTTTAATCTTTCCGGTGCTTTGGCGGAAAAAAACAAAAGAATCCTCTTAATAGATTTAGACCAACAGGGTAATCTTTCCTCTGTCTTTTTAGATAACATCTACAATCTCGAGACCACCTTAGCCGATATCCTCTTAGATGATGATTTAGCTATCTCAAGAGTTATTCAAAAGACCTCTTTTGAAAACATAGATATTATTCCCTCCAACCTTGAGCTGAGTAAAATAGACCTTCAGCTAGCGGCCGAGCCAGATGCCCAATACTTTTTGGCCGATAAATTAAAAGAGATAAAAGATAGCTACGACTACATCTTCATTGACTGCCCACCCAGTTTAGGTCTAGCCACCAGAATTGGACTTGTGGCGGCCGACCAAGTAATCATACCCCTGGAATGTCAGGAGTGGGCCATCAAAGGAACAGCCTACCTCAGAGACACTATCACCAAAATAAGAAAAAGAGCCAACCCCAAACTTAAAATAATGGGATACCTTATAAACAAGTTTGCTGGAAGAAGAAAGCTGGAGGAAGTCTACCGCTCCTCCATTTTAGAAAGCTTTAAGAATAAGGTTTTCCATGTGGGTTTGAAAAACAGCGTTAAGTATGCTGAAACAGCTACCTTTAAAAAGCCCATCACCATCTATCTACCCTCATCAGAGCAGGCAGAAGAATACCGCAAATTAGCCAAGGAGATCATAAATTATGGCTAAAAAGGAAACTATCTTAAAAAAACTTGCCAGAGATACCTTTGCTTCTCTTCCTGGCGAATTAGAAGAAGTAACTGAAAAAGAGCGAAAAGGCATCAGAGAAGGAACCAGAGGCTTTTCTGGTGCCCGGATTATCGATATCTCCAGGATAAAGCCGGATCCTGACCAGCCCAGAAAAAGCCGCCCCGAGAAAACTCTAAAGAAGCTGGCCGCCTCCATCAAAGAGCATGGTCTTCTCCAGCCCATTACGGTAGAGTATAAAGACCATCAGGATTATTTCAAGATTATCAACGGTGAGCTCAGGTATGAGGCAGCCAAATTAGCTGGACTTTCAGAGATGCCCTGTATTATTAAAGATATAGATGAGCGTGTTCGGCTCATCCACCAATTAATCGAAAACATTCAGAGGCAGGACCTCCCAGTCTTGGAAGAAGCAGAGGCTATCCAAACTCTCATTGACTATCGAAGAATAGAAAACCCAAGTTACTCTCAGAGAGAAGCGGCTACAGACTTAGGACTTCCCAAAAGTTATGTTAATGAAATGCTCAGCTTACTCAAACTGCCCGAAGATATAAAAGAGAGTGTCCGAAATTCGGACACGGTGCCTAAAGCCTTATTATTTCTGCTTATCCGCCAACAGGATGAAAAAAATACCAAGCAGTTTTTTCGGCAAATAAAGGAGGGCAAATTAACCATCCAGGAAGTAAAAACAAGACTTAAAACATCAAAAACCCTAAGAGGAAGGCCCAAATACTATCAGTACAAATTTGAGGCTCCCGAAAAGGATTTTATTTTGAAAATTAAGTTCAGGAAAACTAAGGTAGATCAGTCCGAGATAATTAATGCTCTCTCTTGGGTACTTTCCACTTTAAGTCAGAAAAAAATAAATGAACAAACTAAAGAAAACAGCAAATATCCCTGTGGATAACTTGACCAAGGTGGGGGGTTCTGATTAAGTAAGTGGGGGGTTCTGATTAAGTAAGTGGGGGGTTCTGATTAAGTAAATAGGCTGGAAGCCACTACAGCACAAGGTTCTCCGAACAGGGATACTTATTTAGATACTATCTTTAGATACGTTATAACGTAGATTAAAAAATCTATTTAAAACTCCTTATGAAACAACTAGTCACGCAAGGAAAAGCTGAAGAAAAATATCTCATTCGCCCAGAACTAAATTTAGAAAAATGGTCATTATTTGCTACCTCCCAATACAAAGGACGATCAAGGGAAATTTTCCGCCAAATAGAAACAGACAAAACCATCGGAGTAGTAATTGGCAAGCAGATTGATGATAGAGGCAATATCTTAGAAGTAGGCATATTAAGAATGCTCGATCTCAAAGGATTCTATGCTCTTATTAAGCTTTGGGAGGAAACAGGTAAACCCACCAACCAATTAGTCAAAGCAAGAATGCGCCACCTAGCCAGAATTTTAAAGAAAAGCTGGGGCGGCAAAACTAATAAAGAACTAAAAATGATGTTGCAAAGATTAAGGAGGATCCCCATAGATTGGATTGCTTCCTTTTATCACAAAAAGACCAACACAACTGAGAAAATGTTAGCCCAAGTTAATATTCTCACCGATTTAAGACTGTACGAAAGAGAGAAGGGAAAGAGGATGGAAGAAGTAGCCTTTGCCTTTAAATTCCATGATGTAATTCTACAAAATCTTATAGATAATTATACTAAACCCTTGAATTTGGAAGTCATTCTCGGTTTTAAAAAAGAGCTGTCTTCCCTTTTGTATCGTCACATTGATTTAATCATGGCTGATAAACTACACTATGAAAGAACAACCAAGAATCTTATTTCTGATGCCGGCCTAGAGATTGAATCCTATCCCTATCCTTCTCTTAGAAGACAGATACTCCAGCCAGCGCTAAGAGAGTTAAAGGGAGTAAAACTGTCAACCGGGACCTTAACTTACACACGGCTCCACAGAACTGCTAATAATAAAGAATGGAAGGTAGTTTTTAAAAAAGATCCCTTTCGTCTTCCATTGAACACAGAACCAGAAGGACATAAAGGATACTTCAAACCTAACTCAAAGAAGCAAGTAATGAATTATAAAGTGCAGGTCTTAGTAGAAGATATGCTTAAGGTCTTGGGTGATGAAAAAAGCCGCGCTTTCTATGTCAAAATAGCGGAACTCTGTCCCCAAGATATGATCCACCGTGCTTTAAGTGAAATCAAACAAGACTATTCCGATAGCTCCATCCGGAAAAGCCGGGGAGCTATCTTCACCGAGAAGATAAAAAGATATGCAAAACTTTCAGGGATAGATTTAGAGCTTTCTACCAGTGAGTTGAAAAAGAGGCAAATGAACCTAAATAGGAGGAGAAAGGATGAACAAGAGAGAATTAGTGGAGGAAGTAGCTGATCAGACAGGCATAACCAAGAAGCAGGCTGGGAATGTTATCAACGCAATAACTGATATTGTTAGAGGAACCTTGTCCAAAGGTGAAAGGATTACTTTAGTTGACTTTGGCACTTTTCACGTGAGGCAGAGAAAGGCAAGGGAAGGAAGGAATCCTCAAACAGGGGAAAAACTAGAGATTCCAGCAAAGAAGGTGCCTAAGTTTAGAGCAGGCAAGAACTTAAGAGAAGTCGTAAGGTAAAATAGCAGGGTATAAAGCATTGCTTTAAGTCCTAAACTCGCAAAATAGGGGTGTTTATGGCTTGTTTTAAAAAGAAAAGAGGGTAGTTTAACTCTTTCTAGAAATTCAAAATAGAAACTATCTTAATAGTTTTTAATAGTCCAGAAAAAAATTTATTGGAGGTAAAGAAATGAAGCAAATACGAATTGCCATTGCCGGAATAGGAAACTGTGCCTCATCTTTAATCCAGGGAATAGAGTATTACAAAGACCAAAAACAAGCAATCGGTTTGATGCACCCTGAAATTAATGGTTATAGGCTGGGTGATATTGAGGTGGTCGCTGCCTTTGATATTGATGTAAGAAAGGTGGGCTAGGATCTTTCTAAAGCTATCTTCGCGGCCCCCAACAATACTACCGTCTTTTATCCTGACGTTCCTCACCAGGGAGTAAAAGTAAAAATGGGCAGGGTCCTGGATGGACTCGCCCAACATATGAGCCACTACCCAGAAGAGGAAGCTTTTCGCCTGGCAGAGGATGACCCCTGTGAAGAAGTACAAGAACTAAGAAACAGTGGCGCTGAGATTTTGGTTAACTACTTACCAGTAGGCTCTGAAAAGGCAACCAGAGTTTACGCTCTAGCGGCTCTAGATGCAGGAGTAGCTTTTGTTAACTGCATCCCGGTATTTATTGCCTCAAATAAAGAATGGACAAAAAAATTTGAGGAGAAGCACCTTCCTATTGTGGGCGATGATGTAAAAGCCCAGCTAGGTGCTACTATTGTGCACCGGATTCTCACCAAACTCTTTGTTAACCGGGGAGTTAAATTAAACCGCACCTATCAGCTCAATACCGGAGGAAACACTGATTTTCTCAATATGCTGGCCAGAGAAAGACTTTCCTCTAAAAAAATCTCTAAAACCGAAGCAGTGCAGTCTCAACTGGATGAACCGCTTCCCCAAGGCAACATCCACATTGGACCGAGTGACTATGTGCCCTGGCAAAAGGACAACAAGATCTGTTTCATCAGAATGGAAGGAACAGAATTCGGCGACATACCTCTTAATTTAGAACTCAGGCTCTCTGTGGAAGACTCACCTAATAGCGCCGGGGCAGCCATAGACGCTATTAGATGTTGCAAAGTTGCTCTGGATAGGGGCATAAGCGGGGCCTTAACTTCCATCTCTGCGGCTGTCATGAAGCATCCTCCTATCCAATATTCAGATTCAGAAGCTAGAAAAATGGTAGAAGATTTCATCTCAGGCCTCCGCCAGAATTAAAATTCTGAGGCAGTCCTAGCGAGAGAAATGTCAAGTCTAAAGACTTTCTTTAACCCTTGGCAGCCAATCAAAGAAGGCGGGGTAGAAATCAAGTTTGATGGGTCTCATGGCAAGATGAGGATCACCTACATCGTCGATTTTGCCCAGACTGACTTATCCCTAGCGCGGCAGCCAATGTCCAGAAAGCGATAGTGACTATTTTGAGGAAGGGACTCGGCGTGTCTCTCTCTAGGTTGAAGTGAACTACCCCGTCCGTGAGGACGGGGTCTTAGGCGGAAGGAAGGAAAGATAATCTAGAGAAAGGAGGATGAGCCGAAGATAATCGGAGGAGGTGAGAAAATTGGAAAATTTGGAAGACGTTAAACAAAGAGTCTTAAAATTCATGTCCGAGAAAGGTCTGAACCAGGCCGAGTTCGCAAGAAGGGCCGGACTAAGCCGCTCTGGCCTAAATCGATGGCTAAGAGGAAGGGGCCGCATTCGTTCGACTACTCTGCATAAACTAGTGAAGGTTTTGGAGCCTGAAAAAGCGAAAGAGAAGCCACTCTTAACTCCTCTACACAAAATCATAGGCCACCTGGATCGAGCCAAGGAAGAGTTGAAGAGCGCCGAAGGGGAAATTGAAAATCTTGAGTCTTACCTAATATCAAAAGTTGGTGAGATAATGAGCTTTAAGCATTACCCGAAAGAGGCCGACCAAGTGAGCTGATAGTTCCTCGACTCTTCTCTAATCTATAAGAAAAGACGCAAGATCAGCCAAAAATAAAAGACTTTAAACCTTTCAATGAAGAAAGTATCGCTGATAAGTTTTAACCTCTTCTTTTGGGCTTTTTTTGCCTCTAAAAAACACTAATTCTGGAAGCGAGTGAAAGAGGAGAAACCAAGTTGTTAAAGAAGCACGTAAAGGATTACTAAAAAATCGGGGAAAGATAGGAGAAATTCAATGCGAGGTCATAAGCGGAGGCTTATTGAGGCCAGATTGGACGAGTCGCTTGAGTCTTTCCTGACTAGGAGGATTGTGGCTGGACAGGGCCCAACAAGCATTGGCAGGGAACTCGATCTTGATCGTAGCACTATCCACTACTGGATCAAAAAGTATGACATTCCTTACCAAGCAGGTAAACCAAGGCAGCCTCTCTCACCTTACTCAAAGGATACCAAAACCCCCAAGCTCAGACTCAAAGGCGAGCATGTAGATGTCTGCCTCTGTCCGCTTTGTGGGAAGAATTGTGAGGAGAAGGAAAGAATTCACGAGGATGGCAGATGTGTGTTTTTTTGTGTTAACTTCAGCAGGAAAGTAACAGAGAAGATTTAATCCAGGAGTAGAAAATACCCGAAAGAGAATGATTATCCGGGAAATCTGCCAGGCCCCAAACATAAGCGAACTAAGAGATAAACAATGAGAAAAGTAAAGCAAACTGAACAAAAAGAGATAGGAAGGATTAAGCTCAGTGACACCCGGGAGTTTGTGGCTTCTATTGTAGACGATGAGAAGCTAGACTTGAGGATATGGGTGGAGAGCAATAACTACAAAGGATGGACAAAGCAAGGCTTAAGGTTCTACCTCTTTGACGGGAATTGGACTGAGTTTAAGGAGCTGATGGAGAAGGCGAACAAGGAATACGAAAATTTAGCGTGAGGGAAGAGATCCTGTCCCTGTCTTTGGTAAAGAATTTTATCGTTTAGGCTGCCTCCCTGGAAGAGATATCTATGGGATAACTCTCCACCTGAAAAGAGGATCCTTCTCTTTTTCAGGGCTAGCCCCTTCCCCCACTAATTCTATCTTTCAAGTCCCAAAAGAGCGAAAAGCTAATTTCTGAGCATATCTCGGACAAAAAAACGCTTTCATAGAGGGGTTAAATCGGCCTCTTGAGGGCATGAGCAAAGGTTTGATACCTTGCCGCTCTTCAAAGCGTCTCTATCAGGAGTTTTTTCTCAAGAGGAGTTGCGGGATAGAGGGACTTTTGCGGTTGGGGGGTTTCGAATCCTTCCCACGGTAGGAAACCTCCCACCTCCATGGAGATGTAACCGCGGTTACAAAATTTTCCAAGTTTGGATTCTATTGTAGCCATAGCTACACCATTACTAAAATCAGATTCTAACACTAATGGTTGGAAAATTAATGGGGAATTCCCCATAATTGAAATCCTCAGCATCTGAGCTTTTTATTGTACCGGATACAATTTTCTCTACTTTTGCCATTGAAATACCCATAGTGGGTATTTTTTTCTGAATATCGATGGGCATTTTGACTAAAATTTTCTGGTGAGTTGGCCAACTCACCTCTGGAGCATAGGCTCCTCCTAAGAAAGTACATAGGGTACCTGAATAAATCTCCTCGGTATGGCCGTACTTATATAACTCTTCTCGTCTCGGGAAAGACGTGAAACTCGTCGCTTTGCTCCTCAGACAACACGTCTTTCTTCTTCCTCAACTATTCTTGAAGGGGAATATTTCCCCCCTGAACGGAAAGTACATAGGCACCCTTGTATGAACCTAATTTTGCTTCTCGTATCCCTTGCTTAGAGCAAGCTTTAGCTACTTGGGGAAAATAGAGCCAAAATAGAGCCAAAATAGAGCTAATTTTAACAACATTAGGATGCTTTGGTAGGATTCATCGAGTAGCAAGAGAAAGTTCTTATTTCGGTATTCTTCTTCGCTCAAACGGGGAGATTTTATATCGGTAAGACTGTAGAATTTTTATAAAGACCGATTGTTTCGCTTTTGTATTTTGCCATAATTTCAGCCTCCTTGGATACGATTTATGGGGTTCTCAGGAGGCATTTTAGCAAAATATTTCGTCTTTTTCTCACAAATGCGAATCCAAGGTGAGGATAGGTTATTTAAAATAGGGCATGGGAGCCTATCAATCAATCTCTACAACAACAACTGTATCGAGAAGGATCTGGGGCCTTGAGAGGTATAACGTATTTCGCCAGTATTTATGCGTTAAAGAGCCTATTTTGGGACTAATTTTTGCCAAAGTCTTGTACTAGACTAACAAAAATGGAAGATTTTTGAAGACAGGCATCAATATTGCTCGAAAACAACACCTAAAATTAACA
>JRER01000798.1_pt1 | contig 10592 bp, 13 predicted proteins | sample 210161 | NCBI WGS metagenome assembly JRER01 (sample SAMN03019618, study PRJNA260268) | marine sediment metagenome | biome: Marine; feature: Sediment; material: Clay; isolation source: clay from marine sediments 136 meters below sea floor depth collected from... | place: New Zealand: Canterbury...
ATTGGTGGATGATTTGATTGAAAAAACGATGGGACCAGTTAAAGATTGTCTTAAAGACGCCAAATTAAAACCCGCTGATATCAATCAGGTTATTTTGGTTGGCGGTATGACTCGGATGCCTAAAATTTACAAGATGGTTAAAGATTATTTTGGTAAAGAGCCCAACAAATCAGTTAATCCTGATGAGGTGGTCGGTGTTGGCGCCGCTATTCAAGGCGGGGTTTTAAGCGGTGAAGTTAAAGATGTTTTATTGCTCGATGTCACGCCACTAACTTTGGGAATTGAAACTTTGGGTGGAGTGAGAACACCTTTGATTGAAAGGAATACTACCGTGCCAACCAGTAAATCTCAGATTTTTTCCACTGCCGCCGATAACCAAACTCAAGTGGAGATTAATGTTTTACAAGGTGAACGACCAATGGCGGTGGATAATAAATCCTTGGGCAGGTTTATCCTTGATGGCATTCCACCCGCCCCTCGGGGGGTTCCCCAAATTGAGGTGAATTTTGACATTGACGCCAATGGTATTTTAAACGTTAAAGCAGTTGATAAAGCCACTAACAAAGAACAGACAATTACCATTAAAGGCGCGGTTGGTCTTTCTGATGAGGAGGTCAAGCAAGCCCAAGCTGAAGCAGAAAAACACGCTGAAGAGGACCAAAAGAAAAAAGAGCAAGTCGAAGCCAGGAACAAAGCGGACAGTTTGGTTTTTACAGCCGAAAAAACTTTAAAAGATGCTGGTGATAAAGTCAAAAAAGAGGATAAAGAAAAAGTAGAAGCGGAAATTAAAAATGTTAAAAAGTTACTAGGCAAGGAGGAAACTACCAAAGAACAGCTTGAAGAAGCCTCAAACAAACTTTCCGAAGAGCTTCAAAAAGTGGGTGCGGCTATGTACCAGGCCCAAAAGCAAGCCGCTGGTCCTCAACCAGGTGAGAAAAAAAAGAAAGAAAAGTCCTCTGCTAAAGCTAAAGCTTCAGAGGGCAAGGATAAGGCTGAAGAAGGAGAGGTAGTTGAATAATGGTTGATTTGCAAACAGAAATTATCGCCCTGGCGGACTATGCTTCCTTGTCCAAAGAAAACAAGCTTACAATAGCGGGAATTTTTGATAGAATTTTCGTAACTAAACTTCCAACCAAGTGGCCAAAAATGTTTTTAGTTTTAGTGTTAAAAGGAAATCCGAAAAGTCAACATAAAGTTGGATTGATAATTGAGAGCGAAACGGGGAAAGAAACCGTTCTGGATAAAAAATTTGATGTCAAATTAGGCGACAATGGCAAAGCAAACCTAATAACTGGTTTAATTGACTTTCCCTTGAAGCATCCTGGAAAATATAGAATTTCTGTTAAAGAAGAAAAGAACGAGGTGGGTTATTTTGTTTTCTCAGTTTTTAGAGTGGAGAAGCGGGATGCCAAAAAAAGTAAAGTTCTCCAAAACTGATTTATCTTCTCCCACATTCCTCAATGGCATTAAAAAATTGATTGACACTGCTGGGAAAAGTGGTGTTAAAAAAATTGAAATTAGCAAGTATAAAATTAAGATTGATTTTGTTAAAAAAAGTAAAATTTTTGAATGGCTGGAACAGCACAAGATAGTAGCTTTGTTTATTCTTTTTGGTATATTATGCGTAGGAGTTCTTATTGGAAAGCATAAACCTAAATTAGGAGATTTTATTAATAAAGCTTATTTAAAATTGTTCGAGAATCTTCTTTAAATAAAAATGGCGACGAAACGAGATTATTATGATATCCTTGGTGTTTCCAAAAACGCTTCTGCGGCAGAAATAAAAAAGGCTTACCGTAAGCTGGCTTTAGAGCATCACCCTGACCGTAACAAATCTCCCAACGCCAACGAAAAATTTAAAGAAATCAACGAAGCTTACGAGGTTCTTTCTGACTCCAAAAAAAAACAAACCTACGACCAGTTTGGTCACGCTGCTTTTGACCCCCGTTATGGTGGTTTTGGGGCGGGAGCAGCAGGTACTTCAGGCGCTGGGCCTTTTGCTGGTGGTTTTGCTCGCACTTATAAAAGGGGACCCTTTACTTACACTTATACCACACAGGGTGAGGGTCCAGGGGCTAGTTTTGATTTTGGCGGTTTTTCAGATCCTTTTGAAATCTTTGCGCAATTTTTTGGTGGAGGTTCACCTTTTGCCCGAGCCGCGCGGATGGCTAGATATGGGTTGAGTTTATCTTTTATGGAGGCGGCTCATGGTTGCGAGAAAGAAGTGGTCATTGATGGTAAAAAAAGAAAAATTAAAATTCCGGCTGGTGTTAATGATGGTTCAAGAATTAGATTTGGGAATTTTTATGTCACTATTGATGTTCGGCCTGATAAAATTTTTCAACGAGACGGTGCTGATGTTTTTGTTACCCAAGAAATTTCTTTAACAGTGGCTCTTTTGGGTGGTACGATTGAGGTGCCGACGATTAATGGTGAAGTTAAGTTAAAAATTCGGGCTGGCGCCCAACCGGGGACAATGGTTAGACTTCGTGGTCGCGGCATCCCTCGATTGCGCGGTTTTGGTAAAGGCGACCAATACATCCGTCTCCAAGTCAAAATCCCCCAAAGACTAACCAGAAAACAAAAAGAATTGGTTAAGAAATTTGAAAAATAAAAAGAGATTAGATTTTCTGGCTTTTTGCTTATTTTTTAATAATTACTCTCGTCGGGTTTGAAAAGGAATATTTACTGCCAGTAATTTCTACTTTTCTCTTTTTCATTGCCTTTTTTACTTCTCTTGACGGTTTTAATAGATCAACCATATAAACAACAGTAATAAAAGCAACAATTATTAGTGCGTAGAAAAACAAGTTAAAAAGACTACCCAAAATGACTGCCAATAATAAAAGCAAATAATAGAGAAGATTATATTTATAGATAATTTCTATTTTGTCTGAACTTTCTTTTCTTTCGTAAAATATCCCCATTTTTTCACCTCCTTTCCATTGGAGCTATTTTAACAAAAGGGTGGTGAAAAATCTAATTTCATAAGTTTATGCGGGTGGCATAGTTTTGGCTTGACTAAAGAATCTTTTTGGTGATAAAATTTGGGTAGGTTAAGAAAGTTTTAAGTAAAGCTTTAATGAGGTGGGGTGACCCACCTTTTTTACCAGATGGCAATACTGAAAGCAAGAACCGAATTTGCCTCAGCCTTAAATCAAATTTGTGCTGAGCGGGGGATTGAGCCGGAAACGGTGATTAACACCATTCAGGAGGCGGTTTTAGCTGCTTATAAACGGGATTTTGGTCTGGAGGAAGACCTCGAATATGAAGCTGAAATTGACTCAGAGACTGGGGCGACCCGGCTTTTTTCTTGGCAAGAAGGCAAGAAAAAGAAGACCAGAAAAGACATTACCCCACCCGGTTTTGGCCGGATTGCCGCTCAGGTGGCCAAACAAGTTTTGCTTCAAAAGATAAGAGAAGCGGAGAAAAGTGCCATCCTTGAAGAGTACGCCAAAAGAGTTGGCACTTTGGTTAATGGCATGATTCTTCGTTTTGATGGCCGTAACATCATTGTTGATATCGGTAAAGCTGAGGCCGTTATGCCACCTGCTGAGCAAGTGAGGCTAGAAAGATACAAGTTGAGCCAGCGGCTTACTTTTTACATCGAAGGCATCAAAGATTTAGGGAAAGGTCAACAGATAGTTGTTTCCCGAGCTCATAGAGGTTTAATTGAAGGTCTTTTTCGACGAGAAGTGCCTGAGGTAGCTTCTGGAGCTGTTCAGATAAAAGAGATTGCTCGCGAACCAGGCAGTCGATCCAAAGTTGCGGTGATGTCGACCCAAGTTGGCGTTGATCCAGTTGGTTCTTGTGTCGGCCAAAAGGGAGTTCGGGTTCAGGCAGTCATTGATGAGCTTGAAGGCGAAAAAATTGACATTATTCAATATAGTGATGACCTGGTTAAATTTATAACCGCCGCTCTTTCTCCGGCTGAAGGTATTAGTGTCAAAATTGACGAAAAAAAGAAAATGGCGGTTGTTTCTGCTCCTGATGATCAACTTTCTTTAGCGATTGGCAAAGAAGGCCAAAACGTTCGGTTAGCCGCCAGACTAACGGGTTATAAAATTGATATCAAAGAAATGGTTAAAAAAGCCAAGACTAAGGCGAAGACAACTAAAAAGAAAAAGACCAAAACTAAAAAGCGTGAAAAATGAAACCCGTTCTCCTATTGTAGCCGTTCTTGGCCATGTTGACCATGGTAAAACAACCTTAATTTCCAAAATTAAAGAAGTTGATTTAACCAAAAAAGAATTTGGCGGTATTAGCCAGCACATTGGTGCTTACCAAGTGGCTGGGATTACCTTCATTGATACTCCTGGTCATGTCGCTTTTTCCCAGATGAGGTCACGAGGAGCGAAAGTGGCTGATTTAGCCATTTTGGTGGTGGCTGCTGATGAAGGCGTTAAACCTCAGACATTGGAAAGTTTGAAACATATTAAGGCGGCCAAAATCCCTTATTTGGTGGCGATTAACAAGATAGATTTGCGGACTGCTAGAAAGTTAGATTGGCTTAAAGGAAATTTAGCGGAAAACAAAATTTTTGTTGAAGGTTATGGTGGTGATATTCTAGCTGTCCCTATTTCGGCCAAAACTGGTCAAGGAATTGATCAGCTTTTAGAGATGGTTTTGCTTTTGGCGGAAATGGCGGAATTGAAAGTCAATCCTCAAGGCAAATTGGAAGCAGTGGTTATTGAGTCAAAGCTTGATAAACGCCGCGGCCCTTTGGCCACAGTTTTGGTTCGCGATGGGACTTTAAAAGTCGGTGAAGAAATCGGGGCGGAAAAAGCTTTTGCCAAGGTAAAAGCGATGTTTGATGAAGATGGCAAGAAAGTCAATCAAGCTGGGCCAGCTCAGCCGGTAGAGGTGTTAGGCTTTGGTCAAGTGCCTTCGGTGGGTGCCAAAGTTGTTAAGTCGACCGTAGAGAAACCACTGCCTTTGTTGGGACCTAAAAAAGAGATTTCGAAAACAAAAAAGGTGGTTGATAAAGAAGAAAAAGGCTTAAAAATTATTCTTAAGACTGATGTTTTAGGCACGCTTGAGGCAATTTTAGGTAGTCTTCCTGAGGAAGTGGAAGTCATTTTATCTGGGGTGGGTGGAATCAATGAATCTGATGTCTTGCTAGCCAGTTCAACCAATGCTGAAATTATTGGTTTTAATGTTAAAGCCGCCGGTCATATCAAAAAGCTTGCTGAAACAGAAAAGATAAAAATTAAAACTTATCAGGTTATTTACGATCTTTTGGAGGAAATTGAAAAAAGAGTCTTAAAAAAACTTGAACCGACCATTGATGAAGAAATTCTGGGCGAGGCAGAAATTATTGCCGAGTTTGAGATTAAAGGCCAACGAATTGCTGGCTGTCGGGTTAAAAAAGGCCAGATTGGTAAAGAAAATAAAGTTCATCTTAAACGAGGCAAAAAGATTTTGGGGGATGGTCGGATTAAATCATTAAGAATTGGCAAGGAAGCGGTTGAAAAAGTAAAAGTAAAAGATGAGTTTGGCGTAATTTTATCCGATAATCTTGACTTCGCTATTGGCGATGTGCTAATATCTTACCGACCAGCAGCCGAGTAAGATGATTACCCCAAATAGCCTTACTCAAGTTCGGGAAGCTTTGACTCCTGCTCAGACTATTTTGGTGGCTCTTCCCCAAAAGCTAAACCTTGATAAGGCCGCAGCTGGACTCTCGTTGTATCTTTCCTTAAAAAAGACCAAAAAGGAAGTTTTCATTTTTTCTCCCAAAGCAATGACGGTCGAATTTTCTTCTTTGGTCGGCGCCGGTCAGATTAAACAAAAAATGAAAGGGAGAAATTTGGTCATTTCTTTTGATTATGTTGAAGATTCAATTGAAAAAGTTAGCTACAACATTGAAAACAATAAATTTAATTTGGTTATTCAACCCAAAGAGGGTTTTTCACCGCTGTCAACTGAGAAGATAGACTACTCTTATTCAGGCAGCCAAGCTAACTTGATTTTTGTCATTGGCGCCAGAAATTTTGACGATTTAGGCAATGTTTATTTCCAAAATAAGAAGACTTTTGGGGAGGGCAAGACAGTTAATCTCAATATCAGACCGACCAACAAGCCATTTGCCAATGTCGATTTGGTTGATCCCCAGGCGAGCTCTTACTCAGAGATGGTAACTTTAATGCTTTCCCGTTTAAATTTGCCGATTGATGGTGACATTGCTGCTAATCTGCTGAGCGGAATTCAAAAAGCAACCGCCGGTTTTTCTCTGGCCAAAACAGGTCCTGGTGCTTTTGAAGCGGCCGCCTTTTGTTTAAGAGCTGGCGCTAAAACTCCAAAAAAAGGCGCTCCTCTTAAGCCCATGTCCCCTAAAATTTCTGCCGAGAAAAAGCCGAAACCTTCACCCGACTGGCTAGAGCCGAAGATTTACAAAGGTAATACATTGGTTTAAATTCCTCTTGTTAACTTTCCTTTGGTTTGCTAAAATTATTCGATGGCTTTAACGGTTGAAGAAAAACAAAAGATTATTAAAAAGTTTGCCCAAACTAAAGGCGACACAGGCTCGCCAGAGGTGCAAATTGCCCTTTTAACCGCCAAAATCAAGAAATTAACCGGTCATTTAAAAGAGCACAAAAAAGATGTTCATTCAAGAAGAGGTTTACTAGCGATGGTTTCCAAGAGGCGAAGATTATTAAACTACTTGGTCAAAAAAGACGAAGAAAGATATAAAAAAGTCCTTGGAAAGTTAAAGTTATCTAAGTGAAAAAAACTTCAAAGTCAATCAAGATAAGTGATAAAACTCTCACTTTACAAACGGGCCACTTGGCTGGCCAAGCCAATGCGGCGGTGACCGCTCGGCTTGGTGATACCATGGTTTTGGCTACGGTGGTTTCCTCTTCCCCAAGAGAGGATTTAGATTATTTTCCTCTTTATGTTGAGTATGTTGAGCGGCTCTACGCCGGCGGTCGGATTAAAGGTTCGCGTTGGGTAAAAAGAGAAGGCCGGCCATCTGACGAGGCCGTTTTGACGGCCCGTTTGATTGACCGTTCAATTCGGCCTTTGTTTCCTGAGGATTTTAAAAATGAAGTTCAGGTCATCATTACTGTTTTGTCAGTTGATGCTGAGAATAGCCCTGACATTCCAGCCATTTGTGCTACTTCAGCCGCTTTAGCCATTTCTGATATCCCCTGGCATGGGCCGGTGGGGGCTTTAAGAATTGGTTTTGTGTCTAAAAATGGCGAGGCAATTTTTATTGCCAATCCCACTTATCAAGACCTGGAGTATTCTGACTTGGACTTGATTGTTTCTTTAGCCAGAAAGGCGGTTGTCATGCTTGAGGGCGGGGGCAAAGAGGTTCCCGAGGCCATTTTATTGAAGGGAATTGAGTTTGCTCAAAAACAAGCCAAAGAACTGATTGATGCCATTGAGAGTTTGGCCAAAGAGGTTGGTCAAAAAAAACAAAAATTTGAGCTGAAAAAAATTGATCCGAAATTGACTAGACAGATTGAAAAAGAAGCCGGTGAGAAAATAAAAGAAGTGATTAAAGCCATCGCTACCAAGAAGGAGACAGCCGAATCACTAGCAGAAATTCAACAGGCTTTGGCAGAGAAGTATGAGGAAGAGAAAAGAAGTGAGATTACCAAGGTGGTTGATAAATTGGCCAAGAAATTTATCAGAACAGACATTTTGGAGAAAAAAATCCGACCCGACGGTCGTAAGCCCGGTGAAATCAGACCGATTGAGATTGAAGTTGGGATTTTGCCACGAACTCATGGCTCAGTGATGTTTAAAAGGGGTGAAACTCAGACACTGACAGTGACCACTTTAGGCTCGCCGTCTTTAAAACAATTAATTGAAAGCATGGAGGGAGAAGAAACTAAGCGTTATATTCACCATTATTACATGCCGCCTTTTTCTGTTGGTGAGACAGGCAGGATTGGCTGGCCTTCACGGAGAGAAGTCGGTCATGGGGCGTTGGCGGAAAAAGCCTTGTTACCAATGATTCCTTCTGAAGAAAAGTTTCCTTACACCATTAGAATCGTTTCGGAGATAATGTCCTCTAACGGTTCAACCTCAATGGCTTCGGTTTGTGGTTCAACTCTTTCTTTGATGGATGCGGGCGTGCCGATTACCTCCCCTGTTTCGGGTATTGCCATGGGTATGGTCTCTAACAACCAAGGTAAGGTGGTAATTCTTTCTGACATTTTGGGTATGGAAGATTTTAATGGGGACATGGATTTTAAAGTGGCTGGCACACAAAAAGGTATTACTGCTATCCAGTTGGATGTCAAAACCATGGATTTGGACCTTGGCTTGTTGAAAAAAGCCTTGACTCAGGCAAAAGAGGGCCGATTGTTTATCTTGGATAAAATGGTTCGGGTCTTGTCTGCTTCCCGGGCCCAAGTTTCTAAATTTGCGCCAAAGATAAAAGTTTTACATGTTCCAGTTGAAAAAATCGGCGAAATTATTGGCCCGGGTGGTAAAATGATTAGAAAAATAATTAGTGAGACCGGTGCCAACGTTGATATCGAAGACGATGGCACGGTTAATATCTCGGCTTTGGATAAAGAGAATGTTGATCAAGCCGTAGCTTGGATTAAAAGTTTAACCCGAGAAGTCAAGAAAGGTGAGGTTTTTGAAGGTGAAGTGAAAAGAATCCAGCCTTTTGGTGTTTTTGTGGAAATTTTACCTGGCAAAGACGGCTTAGTTCATATTTCCCAAATGGCGCCAGGTTATGTGGCCAATCCAGCCGATGTTGTCAAAGTAGGCCAAAAGGTCAAGGTAAGAGTGAGGGAGATTGATGATATGGGTCGAATTAATCTCTCGATGCTTTTTGGTGACCAGGCTAAACCATCTTTTGGCCGCCGACCTCAAGTAAGGCGTCGACCCCAACCTCGACGTCGAGCGCCGCGTCGCCGCTGAGGCTAATCAACAAAAAAGCCTACCTCCGGTTAAAAGCTTTTTTTAACCTTTAGTAGGTTTCTTGTGTTTTTTTCCAACCTACACTGTAAATTCTTAAGTCCGATTTTTCATCAGGCTCAAAAAAGTGCAGTGTAGGCTGGATTGACAGGGAGAGAAGAAGAGATTGGGGTGGGAGCACCTCAACTTGCACCTTGTCGGCGCTCCCTAAACACCCTTCTTTTCATAGCCATCGCTACGGCCTACTTCCTCGTCTTGACTGGACTGGTATTTCACCCAAGTGCTTATCATCCTTCCTGACTGCCTTTTCCGGGCAGAGAAAAGAGAAGGATGTAGGCAATAAACGTGACCGTTCCAATCATGGTCAACACAAGGGTTGGTAAAACAGTCGCCGAGATCAATCGGGCGATGGGGTGGGTTTCTGGGAGAGAAATAATCCAGGCAAACCCGCTGATGGCCCCAAAGAAAAGCGCCATTCCCCCGACACCAACCAGTGCTGCCACACCAACTTTTACCAATCCAGCCTTAAAACTCTTGGTTTCTCTTAAGGCTCTGTAGCTCTTTAACGTTTTGTTCATCTCCTTGTCTCCTTTCCCATTTTGGGCACTAGTCCGGCTTATCCCGTAGTGGGATTACCGGCTCGGCGAATGCCACCTTCTTGCTTTTATGCGTCACCTCCTTTGGTTTTTACCAATTCTAGCTATGCTTCTTCCTCTCCTTTCCGCCCCTCCTTCCCGCCTTGTTGGTCCCGCCAGACTACCTCGCTAACGTAGAGCAGTATTACCCCCACGACTCCAATCGCCACGGCTCCTATAGCTTGTTTTTGATAGACGAGCAGATCGCTGGGGCTTGAAGGCGAAATCAAGTCTTTCAGGATTGTAGGCAGCCAAAGGAACGCTCCTACCAAGCTACCCTCTCCAATGTACCGCACCACCAGTTTCATAGTCCTCATGGTTTCACCTCCTACCGCTTCCTCCTTGGCGAATACCACCTTCTTGCTTTTATCCGTCACCTCCTTTGGTTTTCACCGCTGGTCATGGGCTCCACCAAGACTGGAGATAGCAATGGTCCCGAGAGCAATGCCCCCGAGGAGAACGACAAGGACAGTTAGCATAGGGTGCCGCTCAAAGTACTGCATTGTACTTTCCTCGAAGGCCCAAGTGCCAACGGCCAAGCCAAGCCGGTTCATTATAAATATGGTGAAGCCAGACAAGATCACTAGAACTCCAAAGAACCTCAGCACCATCATCACCACCCTCTTCGTCATGACTTTCCCTCCTCTGTTTCTTCGTGTCGCCTCTGCCAGTCTTTGCCTTGTTTCGCTCTCAGTCTTTTATTTTGCTTCTCGCGGAGCTTTTGTTTCCTGAGAGCCATACACAATGCTACCAAAAACACACCCACCGGTAATAAAGCCCCCATGACCAATTTCTCTCCTTTTCTTTTTGCTTGAGTCGCTGCCGACAGGAAAACAAGTAGACAAGATAAATGTCAAGGTGCCAAGATATATATTTCAACAGTCTTGTCTGAAAGCACTATCCAGAAAGACTGAAGTTTTCTAACTATCTTATAGCATAAACTCTAAGAGAAGTAAACCTCTCGCTTGTTTTCAATATTCCTTTTTGTTAAGCTTAAAACATGCCCGAAAAAACTGCCGGCCTTTTAAAAGAAGTTGTTGAATTGGAGAAAAAAGTTACCTCAGCCGTTTTCCC
>JRER01001259.1_pt2 | contig 10590 bp, 10 predicted proteins | sample 210161 | NCBI WGS metagenome assembly JRER01 (sample SAMN03019618, study PRJNA260268) | marine sediment metagenome | biome: Marine; feature: Sediment; material: Clay; isolation source: clay from marine sediments 136 meters below sea floor depth collected from... | place: New Zealand: Canterbury...
ACTCGAACCTCCAAGTCTCTTTCAAGACCCCAGTTTTCGAGACTGGTGCAATAGCCATTCTGCACACTCCTCCTTGTGGACCTGACCGGATTTGAACCGGTGACCTCACGCATGCCATGCGCGCGCTCTAAACCAGCTGAGCTACAGGCCCAGTGCCCCTGGTGCGACTCGAACGCACAATCTTGACCTTAGGAGTGTCCTGCTCTATCCAATTGAGCTACAGGGGCTATGTCAAAATAATACCAAAAAATTGGTCTTCTTACAAGAGAAATTCCATGTTAATATAACTAACATGGCAAAAGAAAAAAACACAGAGATCGTGAAAAACGTTTTACCGGCTGTAGTAACTATCACCATTTCAAAATATTTGACAATTTATAAAAGGCAACCTTTTGGCTTTCCTTTTGCTGGTTTTGAGGAGTTTTTCCTTGTCCCAAAGAGGAGAAAAAAGGTAAAAATTGGAGGGGGCTCAGGCTTCATTGTTGACAAAAATGGACTAATTTTAACTAATCGCCATGTGGTAGCTGATCCTGAAGCAGAATATGTGGTCATTTTAAATGATGAGAGAAAATTCAAGGCTAAGATTCTGGCTCGAGACCCAATCAATGATGTGGCAGTTTTGAAAATTGATGCTAAAAATTTGCCAATAGTTAAATTGGGAGATTCTTCGAAATTGAAATTAGGACAAAAAGCAATTGCCATTGGAAACGTCTTAGGAGCTTTTAGAAACACTGTATCTGTTGGAGTAGTTTCAGGCCTTTCAAGGGAAATTACCGCCGGCGATCCCTTAAGCAGGACAAAAACAAGATTAAGGGGTTTAATTCAAACTGATGCTGCTGTCAATCCCGGAAATTCTGGAGGTCCTTTGCTCGACATCGAAGGAAAGGCAATTGGAATCAATGTAGCGGTGGTCTTTTTAGCTGAAAATATTGGATTTGCCTTACCTATAAATACAGCTAAAAAGGCTTTAGAAGAAGTGAAAAAATATGGAAGAATTAGAAGACCTTTCCTTGGGGTAAGATATATTCCAATAACAAAAGCTTTGAAAGAAAGATATAATCTCCCTGTCGATTCTGGGGCTCTGGTCATTCCAGAACCTTATCCTGGAGGAGAAGCTGTAGTAAAGAACAGTCCAGCTGAAAAAGCAGGAATTAGAAAACTTGATATAATTTTACAAGTAGGAAAAGAAAAGATTTCTTTGAAAAATCCTTTAGAAGAGAGTTTGCAGAAATTCAAAGTGGGAAGCGAAATCTCAATAAAAATTTTAAGAGAAGGAAAAGAAATGAAATTAAAAGTCAAATTAGAAGAAAGAGAATAAAGAGTAAATGATAAATGATAAAAACAGCTTTTAGGCTGTTTTTTTGGTTGGGTGGCCTAGCGGATTTGAACCGCCGTCTAGGACTCCACAGGTCCTCGTGTTAAACCACTACACTAAGGCCACCATGTGTCCCCGGCGCGAGTCGAACGCACAACCTACTCTTTAGAAGAGAGTTGCTCTATCCAATTGAGCTACGGGGACTTTAAGCTGTAAACATTATACAATAGAAAATTTATTCGGTCAATTTATATCTGAAAAGGTCAAGATAGCTTTTTAATTCTGTTTCCTCAAATCTTCTTTCCTTTTCGTCCAAAGTTTCTAAAAATTTCTGGCAAAGTTCTTCTTTAAATCCCAAAGGTTCTTCTTCAAAAGGAGCTAATCTCCTTTCAAATAAAAGAGAAAATTGGTAAAAAATGAAAGCCCCAAAAACTAAAACAAGAACAATCAAAGCAAAAAAGGCAAAAAAGGGTTTTTCAGCTAAAATTTCTGGCAACCTTTTAAAAAACAATTTTATTCTTTTAAGATTTATCTTCTTTATCATAACGCTTTATACTTCATATTTACTTCGTAAATGCCTTTATCAAAAGAAAGCTTTGAACATCCCCTAGAGAAAATTCTTTGAATCCTTCTTTTTTAATCTCTCTTTCTCCAAGCCTTTTTAAATTTAGATTAACTATTTGAATCAAATAGGGCGCAGATTCTAATTTTTCCAAGAACTTTGAAAAATTTTTGAAGGGACCTGCTATCTCGATTTGAAAAGATAAACTGGGCCAAGGAACCTGTTCTTTTCCAGGCCCTAAAGAGGTAATTTTGAAATAGACTTTTGATTTCACAGCCTGTTCTTCCAAAAAATTAATAAAGCCAAGAGGATTTTCAGAATCAATAAAAAGATTCTTCATTTTTTCAAAATCCTTTTCATGTTCTACGAAAATATCTTTCATTTCCTCGATATCTTCTTTTCTTTCAACAAGCAAAGCTTGCTGTTTCTTTATTGAAACTAGTTCTTCGAATTTTCTCTTAACCTCTTGAAAAAGAGGGTAAATTAAAAGGAAAATCAAAAGAACAGAAAGGACAAAAAATGAAGCCCCGGCAAAACGAATTTCTCTCTTTGGATTTATTTTTCTTTCCATTGAAAACTTAAATGAAAATCAATATCTCTTGGCTCTACCCAGTTTGAGGGAGGAAAATTGAATTCCATTATCTCTTCTTTTTCTTCAAAATTCTTTTTCAACTCAAACAAAACTTCTCTTGTTGGAGCAAAGCCTGTAAGGGAAAATTGTTTTTTATCTTCTTGATAGAAAAATGAAGTCAAATAAGTACCTTCTGGTAAAAGCTGGTTAATCTCTTCAAAAACATCTGTCAGAAAAATTTGGTCTTCAAAAAAGGAATCCAACTTGGAAAGGTTTGAATTAAAAAAGGTAGTCTTTTCTCTCAAAGCCTGAGCCTCAGAAGTTTCAATTTCTTTTCGTTTGAGAATGAACCTTTCTTTTTCAGAATCTACCTGGCTAGAAACAAAAATTTTGAGAGAAAGAAGGAATGAGCTCAAAAAAGCAAGAAATATTAAAAAGAGAGTTCCCAAAATCAAAACTATTTTAAAACGCTTTTTAAAAATCAGGGTTTCTCTTTCTTCTGGGGGTAGTAAATTAATCATACTTCTCTTGTTCCTTTTAAAGCTAGGCCTAAAGCAGTAGCAAAAGACAATGATTCTTTAAAAGGCAATTGGGGTACTTCTTTTTTACCTTCTGGTAAAATATTAATCCAGGGATTAGCTAATATCGTTGGGGTTTTAAGTTCTGAAGAAAAAAACTGATCCAAGGCCTTCAAATTAGCTCCTCCTCCACACAAAACTATTTTCTCTATTCCTTTTCCGCTAGAAGGTAGATGTTCACGAGAAATATGGGATTGGTAGTAATCTATTCTCTTTTTGATCTCTTCTGTAAAATCGGTCAAGACAGCAATGAAGGCCTTAAAAAATCTCTCTTCTCTTTTAATCTTTTTCTCAAAAACGTCTTCTTCTTTACCTTTTAATTCAACCTTTTTTGGCCCCAACAATCCATATTTTAGTTTGAGGGCTTCAGCCTCTTTCAAGTTTAATCTCAAGTTTTTAGCTATTGCCCTAGTAAATTCTTCTGAAGCAATAGGAATTGAAGAGGTAAATCTAATGGAACGTCCCGAAAAGACAATGAAGCTTGTCCTGGTAGCTCCAATATCAAGTAAAAGCAGAGGAAAAGTGGAAACCTGGTCTTTTACCAAAGCTCGGGCTGTAGCCTGGGATTCAATTTCCAGAGTCAAGGGAACCAAGCCTGCCTTTTTCAAACAGAAGACATAAGGATCAACTGTACTTTTCGGTATAGCAGCAATCAAAACATCCAAATGATCAAGACGACCAGAAACAGGTTTTACTATTCTCGAATCTAAATAGACCTGATCTATGGGAAAAGGAATATAATTTTCTGCTTCAAACTTTGCTGCTTCTTTCACCTCCTCCTCTTTCAAAAGAGGTAATCGTATAACCTGCAAAAAGGTCTTTTCTTCCGGTAAAGAGGCAACAACATATTTTGTATCCAAGGGCTTTCCTTTAACTCCTGAAACTGAGCTTTTAATAATATCAATTAAAGCATCCTGATTTTTGATCTCCCCTTTTTCAATAATGCCAGGTGTAATCTCCTTTCTTAAAAATGAAACTAAGGTAAAACCTCTTTTGTTTTTCTCTAATTTTACCAGCTTCAAAGAAAGATCAGAAATGTCTAAGGCGAAAGCTTTAGGTTTTAGAGTTAGGAATTCTAACATAAATGTTTAATTTTTTACTCTATTTCTTGCCAACTAACTACTTTCCAACCTGCTCCCGGACCAGAAGAAAAACTACTATTCATTAAACCTTCTTCATAAATAACCTCAGCATTATTTGCCAAATATATTGCAAAACCTGTTATCTCTTTAAATTTAACATTATTTTCAACTTTTATCAGCCCATAAAGACTAAAAACAATGGATTGGGCTGATTCTTGATTAACGTTGTTATGGAGCCAAATTGCTGGATTGGAAATAGAAGAAGATTTATTTGTTGCAACAAAGAGAAGTTTGCCACCCTCAGGACTATCTTGGGTAATCACATTGTTATAAAGCTCTATCTGTCCAAAACCCGCCTGATCAGAAGGATTATCAGCGATGATTGGATAACCAAAAGCTAAACCCTCTTTAAGTTTAATAGTGACATTATTCTCGGCCAAAATTTTTCCTGTTACCCAAACCGGTCCCTCAATCGTTACTGTTCCGTTACTTGGAAAGGCTAAATTGCCATTTATCTTTATTGGACCTAAAGAGGAACCATCAGGAGGATTATAATCTCCCTCAATTACTCCTCCTGCCTCAGCTGCTGTTTCCCAATCTTGAATTTGAGCATAAGAAATGGGTAAATCCTGGGTTGCTGGATCAGGACTTCCAGGATAGCTTGTTCCATAAACAGCGGTATTTTCAATGTATTGATAATAAGCATCACCAGTAATATTTGAATCAGTGATGGTGTTAGCATGAGCATCAACCCCAATCCAGGTTTTATCAATATAGGTGATTATTCCAGCCATCCAGGTTTTGAAGTTTAGGTCGCCATCAACCTCTTTCCAAACCGGATGTTTCCCATCCCAATTTTTTGTGTATTTTCCTGTCCCCGGAGGATAACTATCAGTGCTATCTTTTCCCCAGACCCAATAATTATTATTATCTCGAGAAACATCAATCATAATCCAATAAGTTTGACCAGCGGTTAAACTCGGAGGAGGATCAAGACTTATATCAATCCAGCTGTAATTTGAAGTAATCTTTGAAGCTCTTAATGTACCTGAAGCCAAAGAAGTGGTAGAAGGAGAACCTCCGTCATCAGTTAAAATTCTAACAGTCTGATCGGGTGGCTCACCTACTTTTTTCAAATAAAGACTGACTATGTTCAATACTTCTGACTCAGTGGGAACAAAGCTCTGAGCAGTATCAAGATAATAAACTGAACCGATTTTTAGACCAAATGGGAAATCAGAATCTTGACTAACCCACTCTTGATCTGGTGTAGGAGCTACTCCCCCAGCTACCCAGGCATCACCAGTAATGCAGGCATCACCCGAATGGCAGGTTTCAGTGTAGTCAAAGACAGAACCACTTCCTTTAATACTTCCATTTGAATAAACATTTCCAATTACTCTGGCGTTTGGCTGAATTTGTAATCCTCCTCTATCCACCTGGACACCATAATGGAAGCTTATAGTTGCTGTATCGATAATAAGGTAGGCTTTTAACCTTTTGATTCTCTGAGAAACTTCACCACTAGATTTTATAATCTTAGAGTCATCCTCAGTAGTTATGTCTATAGTTGCTGTTCCTTCACCTACACTTAGGGTATTATTTTCTTCATAATTTTTACCTCTTATAATTCGGTAAATACTATCTTCAATGCCGGCCTCAGCAACATAATAGGCTTGGTTCGATTTAACAATATTTCTTGAAATTTTGTGTTCAGTTATAGTCAAAACAGTAATACTAATTGCAAGGCTTGTCATGGCGACTAAAACTAAAATGGTCATAAAAAGTACAGCAAAACCAGTATTTGAATAGCAAAAAGTTTTTAACTTCCCTCGAATCAACCTCAAAATATGTCTCTCCAAATTTTTTATTTTTGCCCTCATAGATTCAAACATCATCAGACTTAGATTATATCTTTAATAAGACCTTAAAGAAGCAGTAGAAGTTAAATCAATCGAGACTCGAAATTCTGGTCGATCTTGGGGATTTTTATAGTTGAGCGTCAGCTCAACTTGAACAGAAGGAGGATTTGTACCAATCTGTGTAAAAACCAAATTATTAACCTCAAGCCTATCACTAGTTAGAGCAACGGGGTCTTGAGATTCCTTTTTAAAACAGAGTTTCTTTTCATCAATATAAACATAAAAATCAATATATGCGGTTTCCTCCCCTTCTGGCAAATATTTCTTTGTTTCTAAGGAAAGCTGGCTGGAAGTAGTATTTGGGGTATAAATACTTTTTGCTTCTTGGATTTCATGAATCATTAATCTCATAGCTTCCCTACTATTATCTGAGACTTCTCGTATTGCCTTAGCTCTGGTATGAGAATAAATTGACCAATGAACAAATGAAGAGATAGCCAAGATGATAATGGAAAGAAGTCCCATGTAAACCAAAATCTCCATTAGGGTAAAACCTTTTTGTTTATTGTTTTTTATTAGTTGTCTGGGGCTTAATCTCATTATTTCCAGTTAGTAAAACAGGTAACTATTTCTACTTTTTTGTCCTTCCAGGAAACAGTCACAGTAGTTTTTTTGGTATCTGGATCATCATTATTGCGATTATAAACTTGCTCAATATCGTCATTAGTATCTCGAGAAACATTTTCAAAAACAACTTTCTGAGTAAAACCATCAATAGTTTCTTCTCTTTGAACCAACATCCATTTAGGCGGAATATCACTAGATTTTTCTGGATAATAAGCAACTCCAGTAGTTAAAACACCCAAGCCATCGTATTGATCTTGAGGATCATCGTTATTCCAATCTGTTTCATCCCGGAAATTTCTTACAGCTTCCATTGTTTTTTGAGCTAGAATATTAGCCTGAGTGACTTCTCTTTCTAAAGTGGCAATTCTTAAGGAAAAGGTAGCTATACCCAAGAGACTGGTTAAAGCAATACCAATAATTGCTGCAATTATTAAAATTTCTACTATTGAAAGCCCTTTTTCATTTTTAAATTTTTTAATTATTGCCATAGGAGATTGCTTACATTTAATGATGTTGAAGTAGTAATTAGGCCATCAGCTGAATATTCAATAAGACTCCCTGATGTGTCACCACTAATACTAATAACCAAGACTTTATTGTTGTATCTTCTATCCCGGTGAACACAAAATTGAGTATTAGGATCGTTCAGTTTATGGGTATGAATTTTTAGCTTTTGAATTTCTCCACCAACATTAACTTCTCCTTCCCAATATATGTGACCGTCTTTCATATTGTTGGCAATTACAATCTGCTTGGAAACAGTAGAAGTATCATAGGTAAAAGTTAAAATTAGTTTTTCAGTAGAAGTATAAATTAGCCGGCTGTAATCAAAATGAACGTGCCGAGAATCTTTTACTCGGTCTGCATCAGAAGGGGCTGAGGGGCTGGTTAAACCCACTTGACCAGAACTTGTAATATAGATAGTTTTTGTCCTTGAGGTTTCTGAGATCAACCTTAAAGAAATACTGCCAGATTGATTAGTTGTTCCCGTTAATCGATTAAAAACTACTTCTGATCCTTCCTGTAAATCTATCTCATAAATTTCAATTGTTTGAGGTAATTTATGGATCTCATCAAATGAGGTGTCCCTCAAAGCATAATCACTTCCCTTAAATAGAATATATTGGTGAGGAGTGGTTGAAGTATTAAAAAAGACTCCATACTGAGAGGCTCCTTCTGAAGCTAAGGTTTTGTTTTGAGCAAGTCTTAAGATAGCTATAATCTCTTTAGTACTATTATTTAAATCCGATTCTCTTTGAAAATAACGAAAAGCCAGGGCGGACATGGCAGCTAAAATAATTAAAATCCCAATACCTACAAGCAACTCAATTAAAGTAATTCCTTTTGATCTTGAGCTAGATATTTTTATTCTTATCACAATACTCTGGTTGGTAGCTCTATTTTATCGCTTCCAACATTGAGTACATGGGTTGGACCATTGAAATGGCAAAAAAGCCCACCACCCCTCCGATAATAAGCATTAAAACTGGTTCAATCACAGCAGCAAGATTCTTGGTTGTGTTTGTAACCTCCTCTTCAAAAAAATCAGCCAATTTTTCCAAAACATTCGATGTCTCCCCTGTCTCTTCTCCCACCTCCAACATTTGGACAACCAAAGAAGGGAAAATGGGATAATCTTCCAAGGCACCAGAAATTTTACCCCCTCCTCTCACTTTTTTTGCTGCCTCTGCTACTGCCTCTCTAAAGTAGAAGTTTTCTAAGGCCCCAGAAGTTATTTCCAAAGATCTAACAACAGGAACCCCTGAAGCCAAAAGAGAACCTAAAGTCCTTACCATATAGGCAGAGTTGGTCTTTCTAATTAAAGAGGAGAAGATAGGAATTTTCAAAAGTAGGCTATCTGATGTTTTCTTTCCTGTTTTTGTTTTCAGAACCTGCCTTAAAAGAAAAAAACAAAGGGGAATAACCCCGAGAAAAACATACCATCTTTGAGCTAGAAATTCACCTAAGGCAATGACAAATTTTGTCGTAACTGGAAGTTCAATTTTTAATTCTTCAAAAGTAATTGCCAACTTTGGAACAACCATCACCAACATCAAGATTCCAATTCCTATCATTGCCAAAAGAATAACCGTCGGATAAACCAAGGCTCCTTTTATCTTTGATTTCAGAGTGTTTATCCTTTCCAAATGGCGGGTTAAAATATCAAGAACTTCTTCTAAGGTTCCAGCTTCCTCTCCTACCTTTACCATATTGACAAAAAGTTCTGAAAAAATATCAGGATGTTGAGCCAAAGATGCTGCCACCCCCTCTCCTTTTGTTATTCTTGAAGCTATATTCAAGAGAGCTTTCTCAAACTTTTTGTTCTTGGTCTGGGTAGAAAGAATCCTCAAAGCTCGAGGCAAGGCAATTCCAGCTGCAATCATAACCTTGAGATTTCTTGTAAAGAATACCTTCTCTTTTAGAGAAACTCCAAATAAAGTAGGAAGCCTAATTTCAAAACCTTTTTTTGCTTCCTTCTCTCCCAAGACAGCAGAGGTTAACAAAAACCCTTCTTGTCTTAAAATCCTTGCCAACTCATGTCTATCTTTTGCTTCCAGAACTCCTGACCTCTCTTCTCCCTCAAAAGATTTTGCTGTATAAAAATATTTAGACATTATTCTATTATTACTCTTAAAACTTCTTCAATAGATGTAATTCCCTGGGCTGCCTTTACAAATCCATCTTCTACCATCGTTCTCATTCCTTCTTTTATGGCCTGTTTCTGAATCTGGTCTGCTGTTGCTTCTCTAACTATCATTTCCTTTATTGTTTCATTTACTGGCAAAACCTCAAAAATGCCAATCCTCCCCTTATATCCATCTGGACATTCCTTAGATTTCTTAGGTTTATAGAAATCTATTTTATCTAACTCTTGATTTGGCTTTGCTAATTTCTCTTCTCTCAAAGTTTTTAAAATCCTTTTTAAATCACAATATTTCTCCAGGTTCTTTAGTTCTGATTTTGTCAAATGATACTTTTCCTTTTCTTTACAAAGTCTCCTTACCAATCTCTGGGCCAAAATCACATTCAAGGTAGAAGAAATCAAAAAAGGCTCTGCCTTCATATCAATTAAGCGAGGAATGGATCCGGCAGCATTTGTCGTGTGTAGAGTAGACAAAACAAGATGGCCGGTTAAGGCAGCATTAATACCCAGGCCTGCCGTCTCATTATCTCTTATCTCCCCAACCATGATAATATCAGGGTCTTGTCTGACCAGAGCCCTTAAACCTGAAGCAAAAGTTAATCCAATTTTTGGCCTTACCTGGGTTTGATTGATTCTTGGCATTCTGTATTCAATTGGATCTTCAATGGTTGAAATGTTAACCCCGGGAATGTTTAAAATCTCCATCATTGAATAAAGAGTTGTAGTCTTTCCACAGCCTGTAGGGCCTGTAACCAGAATCATTCCTACAGGTATTCTCAAATTATCATAAACAAGTTCTAAAGCCTTTTCCCTTAAACCTAATCCTTCTAAGGTGAAGCCTCGAGCGGTCTCCGCTAAAAGCCTCATAACAATCTTTTCTCCATTAAAAACTGGCAAAATGGAAACTCTAATTGAGTATTTGTAATCTTCGGTCTCAATTTTAAAACGGCCATCTTGAGGTAAACGATGTTCATCTAATTTCAAATTTGATAGAACTTTTACTCTGGCAACAACCCCTGAATGAATTTGGGTTGGTAAGGTCATGGCATCTCTTAAGATGCCATCAATCCTGTATCTTACCAGCACCTCTTTTTCTAAGGGTTCAATGTGGACATCAGAAGCTCTTTGCAAAATGGCGTGTTTTAAAAGAGTGTCAACAATCCTGATTACCGGCAGTTCGTGGGCCACTTTTTCTAGCTCTTCTTTCTTCTCCTCGCCTTCTTCTTCAACCACTCTTATTTCTCCAGCATCTTTCTTTATCAATTCTCCAAACTCCACCTCCAATGTCTTTTGATATTGCTTTAATGCATTCTTTATGCTTTCTGGATTAGTCAATCTTGGCAAAATCT
>JRER01001784.1_pt1 | contig 10565 bp, 8 predicted proteins | sample 210161 | NCBI WGS metagenome assembly JRER01 (sample SAMN03019618, study PRJNA260268) | marine sediment metagenome | biome: Marine; feature: Sediment; material: Clay; isolation source: clay from marine sediments 136 meters below sea floor depth collected from... | place: New Zealand: Canterbury...
GTAGGGCCCCTTATCATATCGTGGAGAGGATGGTAGGGAAAGAGGTGGTATTTGACGAGGCCCTGGAGGAGTTGGGTTCCCAGGTCTATCGTGAGGCCCTGGAAGAAAGCGAACTGGAACCGATCGACCGGGCGGAGATGGAGGTGGTGGAGAGGGAACCTTTGACCCTCAAGATGACGGTGCCCCTCAAGCCCGAGGTGGAGTTGGGCGACTATCAGAGCATCCAGGTCGAGCCCCAGGAGGTGAAGGTCGAAGAGGAGGAGATAGAGGAGGTGCTCACCGGCCTGCGAGAGGAGCGGGGAGAGTGGGCTCCCGTGGAGCGGGAGGCCCAGAAGGGCGATCTCCTCACCCTGGACGTGGAAGGGAAGGCCGGCGGCGAGCGGGTGGTAGGGGCCGAGGAGTGGGAATATATCCTCCGCTTGGGAGCCGAGGTTCCAGCGAAAGGGTTTCCGGAGTTGATCGAGGGGATGAAAGCGGGTGAGGAGCGGGAGTTTCCCCTCACCTACCCCGTGGCTCACCCCCACGCCGAGTTGGCGGGCAGAAAGGTGGAGTTCCGAGTTCGTCTCTTGGGCTTGAAGGGGAAAAACCTCCCTCCCCTCGATGACGAGTTCGCCAAGACGGTGGGCGATTTCGAGAGCCTGAAGGAGTTGCGAGAGCGGGTAGAATCCGTGCTCCAGGCTAGGGCGGAGACCGGGGAGCGGGAACGGGTGGCGGAAGAGGTCCTCACCGGCATGACCGACCAGGCGAAGATCGCCTACCCCCCTGCCGTTTTGGAGCGGGAACTCGGCTCCATGATAGAAGATTATGCCCAGGCGGTAGCGAGGCAGGGGTTCACACTTCCTAGGTACCTGGAGGTTGTGGGCAAGAGCGAGGAGGAGTTGAGAAGAGAACTTCGCCCCCAGGCGGAGGAGAGGTTGAAGAAGGCGTTGGTTTTCAGCAGGTTCATGGAGGAGGAAAGCATAGCCGTCGAAGACGAAGAGGTGGACCGGGAAGTCCATGAGATCGCGGACTCCTACGGCGACCAGGCCGAGGAGGTGAAAAAAGCCCTCCTCTCCCCGGAGCCCCAACGCTCTATACGTTCCAGGCTTTTCAGCCAGAAAGCGTTAGAGCGGCTAGTGGAGATCGGGACGGCGGCCCCAGAAGAAAAAGTCGAGGAGGGAAAGAAGGACGCCAAATTTGAGGTGTTGACTTTGGAGGATATCGAGGACAAGAAGGAAAGGAAAGAGTCTAAGAAAGTGTTGACTTTGGAAGATGTGGAGAAAGAGAAAGAGTCTAAGAAGAAAGGAGGCTCATCCAAATGAACGGTTTGATTCCTATGGTCATAGAGACGACGGGGCGGGGCGAGCGGGCCTACGATATATACTCCTTGCTCCTAAAGGAGCGGATCGTCTTTTTGGGGACTCCCATAGACGACAACGTAGCCAACCTCATTATCGCCCAACTTTTGTTCTTGGAGCGAGAGGATCCAGAGAAGGAGATACACCTTTATGTCAATAGCCCAGGGGGGCTCATCTACCCCGGCTTGGCGATCTACGATACGATGCAGTTAATCAAGGCTCCTATCTCCACCATCTGCGTGGGCTCCACGGCCAGTCTGGCCACGGTGCTCCTCTCGGCAGGGGTGAAGGGGAAGCGGTACGCGCTACCCAACTCCACCGTCCATATGCACCCCGCGGGTGGGGGCATACGAGGGTACGCTCCCGACGTGGAGATCCAGGCCCGGGAACTCTTGCGGATGCAGAACAAGATCCATGAGATCCTGGCCAAACACACCGGACAGACGATAGAGAAGATCGCCAAGGATTTCGACCGGGATTACTATATGGATGCCCAGGGGGCGGTGGAGTACGGGATGGTGGACGAGATACTGGAGGGCAGAGAGAAGGAGAAGTGAGATGGCTAAGAGGGACCTAGAAACCCAATACTGCTCCTTCTGCCATCGACGGCAGGATGAGGTAGCCCGGCTCATCGCCGGCCCGGGCGGGGTGAATATCTGTGACGAGTGTGTAGTTCTTTGCAAAGAGATCCTGGAGGGAGAGCCGATCCCCTCGGCCGGGGAGGTTCCTCTGCCTGCCATACTGCCTCCCAAGGAGATCTATAGACGGCTCAACCAGTACGTCATCGGGCAGGAGCGGGCCAAGCGGGTTCTCTCCGTGGCCGTCTATAACCATTATAAGCGGATCACCACCGGTTCCCAGGTGGATGATGTGGAACTGCAGAAGACGAACATCCTGCTCATAGGGCCTACCGGATGCGGAAAGACGCTTCTGGCCCAGACCCTGGCCAAGATCCTCGATGTCCCCTTCACCATAGCCGATGCCACCTCCCTTACGGAGGCGGGATATGTGGGGGAGGATGTGGAGAATATCCTCCTGCGCCTCATCCAGGCAGCGGACTTCGACCTGGCTCGCGCCGAGAAGGGGATAGTCTACATCGACGAGATAGACAAGACGGCTCGTAAGCCTGGCGATAGCCCCTCCATCACTCGAGATGTCTCCGGCGAGGGTGTCCAGCAGGCTTTGCTCAAGATCATCGAGGGGACGGTGGCTAACGTTCCCCCTCAAGGGGGGAGAAAGCACCCTCACCAGGAGTTCATCCCCCTCGATACCACCGATGTCCTTTTCATCTGCGGCGGGGCTTTCCAAGCGTTGGATGAGATCGTGGCCGAGCGGGTAGGGGGTAGAAAGCCCATCGGCTTCGTGGGAGAGGAGGAGAAGGAGAGGCGAGAACTCACCCCGGCCGAACTACTGGAAAGCGTTACCTCGGACGACCTTCTGAAATACGGCCTCATCCCCGAGTTCGTGGGGAGGCTCCCCATGGTAGTGAGCGTAGAGCCTCTGGATAAGGAGATGCTCATCCGTATCTTGACCGAGCCCAAGAACGCCCTAGTGAAGCAGTTCCAGAAACTCTTCGCCATGGATGACGTGGAGTTGATCTTCACCGAGGAAGCGCTGGATGCGGCGGCCGAAAAAGCGATGGAGTACAAGATGGGGGCCCGGGGCCTGAGAACCATCATCGAAGGGGTTCTCCTGGACGTGATGTACGAGATACCCTCTCTTACGAACGTCCGCCGCTGCGTCATCACTGGGGATACCATCCTGGGCAACTCCAAGCCGGAACTCACCTTCTGGACGGAGGAGAAGGGGTTAGAGGAGATAGCGTAGGTCCCACTTGGCAAACGCAAGCCTTTGTGGCATGCTGGGGACGAGTTCGCATATCACGTAGTTAGCCGAAATCACCTAAGGAACGGAAAGGAGGAGATAGCCATGACACGCAAGCTATGGGATTGGGTTTTGCTTGCGGGCGTGCTGTGTTTCTTGGTTGGTGCAACCGGCATGGTGTTTGGCTACGTGGGAACGCCGTTCCAATACGCCCTGGCCGTGTTGGGTCTGATTCTGATCGGCGCTGGGTTATCGGGCAAACGGCGGGTCGCTTGAGTGGTGTCAGGAGTTAACTACTGAGACCACTTAGCACGCTAGGCCTCTCAGAGGCCGGTAGAGCCCCGAAAATGGGGTGTTGTTCCCTTTGCTATAAGTACGTAATGGAGGGTTTATGCCCTTTTTCGATTCCTTTGAGCGTCCCATAAGTTATCTCCGCATCTCGGTCACCGACCGGTGTAATTTCCGCTGCCTCTATTGCCGCCCTGCCGAGGGGATAAGGCTGCGCCCCTCTGAGGAGATCCTACGGTTCGAGGGGATAGAGCGGGTGGCTCGAGCCGCGGCCGGCCTGGGGATAAACAAGGTGCGGCTCACTGGCGGCGAGCCCCTGGTCCGCAAAGGCGTGGTCGCTCTGGTGCGGATGCTGGCTTCCATCCCCGGCCTCGACGATCTTTCTATGACCACCAACGGCGCCCTCTTGGCCAAGTACGCCCAAAGTTTGGCCCAGGCGGGTCTCAAGCGGGTGAACGTCAGCCTAGACAGCCTCAAAGAGGAACGCTTCCGGGAGATAACCCGGGGTGGGAATTTGAATGACACTCTAATGGGGATCGACGCCGCCCGGAAGGCGGGCTTGTCGCCCATCAAGGTCAACATGGTGGTGGTGCGAGGCCTCAATGACGATGAGATCCTCGATTTCGCTCGGCTAAGCGAGGAAGGGTGGCATGTGCGATATATCGAACTAATGCCCCTGGGGCCGGCCGTGGAGTGGAGAGGGCTATCGGTGGGAGAGATAAGAGAAGAGATCGAGAGGCATCTGGGGAGCCTGGAGCCGGCCAGGGTTGATGTGGGAGGGGGACCGGCTCGTTACCACCGCCTTCCTGGGGCCCAGGGCACCATCGGGTTCATCGGTCCTATTAGCGAATGCTTCTGCGAGAGGTGCAATCGGTTGCGCCTCACCGCCGATGGCCGCCTCCGACCTTGCCTCCTGTCCGACGAGGAGATAGATATAAAAACCCCCTTGCGTCGAGGGGCAACTCTTGCGGAGTTGCGAGAGATCCTCTCCCAGGGGGCTCATATCAAACCCCCGCGTCATCGGCTGGCGGAGAAGGTATGGCCCCGGGAGCGCACCATGTGGGAAATCGGAGGCTAAACCGTTCTTGGGAGACTGGGTTTCGGTGCGCGACCGATAGGGTATCTGGATGGGACAGGGATAGAGACCTGTCTCACTTTTGTTTGTCGGCGGGCTAAAGCCCCTGGCCCACATCTGCCAGGACAGGCTGCTGCTACATTTCGTAGCGTCGCCCTTTAAGGCGACGTTTGAATCTTCAGGGGCGAAGGAAAGCAGGCCAGGGGAGGAAAGGTTCTCTACAGAGTGATACGTTTGAAAGCCCCAGCGAATTTGAGGCCTTTTTCCTTCATTTGCTATAGTCAGAGGCAGGAGTTTGCAAAGACGCCCCAGTCATTAGTTGGCGATAAAGCGAGATTATCTCTTCGGCCACGAGGGACCAACTATACTTTCGAGCCAACCTGATGCCCTTTTCTCCCATCCGACGTCGCAGTTTCTCATCTGTAAGGATCGATTTCAGTCTCTCAGATAGGGCCGCGGGGTCGCCATCGGGCACCAGGTACCCCGTCACCCTATCTTTCACGGTGAAGGTCAAGCCACCTACCTTGGAGGCGATGACCGGCGTTCCGCAAGCCATCGCTTCTAAGGCCACCAGGCCGAAGGATTCGTAATAGGAGGGGACGACACAGACCTGGGCGGCGGAATAGTAGTAGGGGAGGGTATCCTGGTTCCTAGCGCCCAGAAAGGTGACCAGATCGGATATGCCCAATTTCTTTTTCAGCCTCGTCAGGCGGAGCATCTCCCGGTCCATAGTGGCCTGGGGGTCGCCGCCGATGATAGTGAGGCCCAAACGCCCACAGAGGTCGGGGAGATCGTCAGTGGCTAGGGCTATGGCTTTGAGTAGGATGTCGATCCCCTTTAAGGGCTGGATCCGCCCTACGAAGAGCACCATCTGACGGTCTAGAGGCCATCCTAACCGCTCTTGGGCCTGGGAGATATCGAGGGGGCGAAAGAGGGAGAGGTCTACGCCACAGGGGATGACCTCTATCTTCTTAGGATCAGCCCCGTACAGTTTTACCATCTGTCTCTTCTCCAAGGGGTTAGCCGCCACCAGTCGATCGACGAACCCCATGATCTCCCGCTCCGCTTGCAAGCGGGTCTCTGTCTCCCTTTCCTCGTCGCTCCTGGCCACCAGGTTTTTCATATGCCCCAAAGTGTGAAACATCTGGATCACCGGCAAGTTCCAAGAGTTCCTGAGTTCCCAGGCCACCAAGCCGGAGAGCCAATAGTGGCTATGGATGACGTCGTAGGAGATCCCCTTTTCTTGGGCGAACCGTTTCACCCCCTCCACGAACTCCGGTAGGTGGTCATATAGTAGTTTCTTGTCGTAGGGGGCTAGGGGGCCGGCGGGGATATGGATGACGCGGCCGTTTTCCCCTAGAGGGCGTGACCCGACTATCTCCGGGTCCTGGGCCCGGGTGAAGACGTCCACTAGAAAGCCCCGCCTTCCCAACTCCCGGCTCAAATCCCTCACGTAGACGTTCATCCCCCCCGTCTCCTTGCCCCCCAGAGTGGCTAGGGGACACGTATGGACGCTGAGCATGGCGATCCTAAGGGTATCTCTTGCGCGATGCGGGCTCACTTCTCGTTCTCCCAGGCGGAGAGTTCGTCGAGGGTAGTCATCTCCTCTTGGCTCAGCCGCAGGCCTGCAGCGCCTAGGCTCTCCCTCAGTTGTTCCACGGTATTTGCACCTATGATGGGAGAGGTGAGCATGGGGTTAGTGAGCAGCCAGCCCAGGGCCATCTGGAGGATGGTTTTGCTCCGCTTTTTGCCTAGCGTTTCCAACCTCTCGAGGAGGGTAAAGTTCTTATCGCTGAAGTAGCGGTTCACGATTTCGTGTGCTCGGGCGCTTTTGGGAAGGGGTCCCTCCTTGCGGTACTTGCCGGTCAAGAACCCTCCCCCCAGCGGGCTATAGGGGATGACCCCCAGCCTCTGGTCTTGACAGAGGGGCAAAAGTTCCCGCTCGAATTCCGCTCGGTGGACCAGGTTGTAGTGGGGTTGGAGGGAGTCGTAACGGGCCAGCCCCACTCTATCGCTGGTCCAAAGGGCCCGGCAGAGCCGCCAGGCGGGGTAATTGGAGCAGCCGAGGTAGCGCACCTTGCCCTGATGCACCAGATCGTCTAGGGCTCGCAAAGTCTCCTCGATGGGGGTGTCGGGGTCGAACGAGTGGCTTTGGTAAAGGTCTATATAGTCGGTATCCAGCCGACGCAGGCTATCATCAATGGCCTTCATGATGTGCGCTCGGCTCAAGCCCTCACCATTGGGCCCCTCCCACATGCGGCCCCGCACCTTGGTGGCTAGGATTATCTCGTGTCGGTTGCCCCGCTGCCTCACCCATTTTCCGATGATGGTCTCCGCCACGCCCCCGGGGTTGCCCGCGGCCCAGTTTGAATAGACGTCGGCGGTATCGAGAAAATTGCCACCAGCCTCCAGAAAAGCGTCCATGATGGCGAAAGCGTTCTCCTCATCGGTGGTCCAACCGAATTGCATAGTCCCCAGGCAAAGTTCTGAGATCTTGAGGCCTGTGCGACCCAGATTCCGATATCGCATAGATCTCGCTCCTCCTCTTCCCATGCTATCGATCAACGGTGGCCTTTACACCTTGCTTATCACTAGGCGATAGACTTCTGTATCCTGGGCCCCGAAGCGGTACTTGTACTCCTCACCCCCCCGCAAGAAGTCGAAGACCTTCTTCTTTTGTTGGATCGCCTCCTCGATGCAGTGAGCGGTGGCCAAGACGCCGGGGCTCAAGGCTCGATACCGCTCCGGGTCGTAGCCGGAATTGTATAAGAGGATCGAGTCGCCGTAGTCGAAGCAGAGGAGAGTAGCCATCTTGAGGCCGTTGATGAGGATGAAGCCTAGCCTCAACCAACCGGCTTCAAAGTTGCTTTTGGCCATGGCTTTGAAAAAACGCTGCATCGTCTGATCCATGAACTGGTCTTTATGAGGGCTGCTTCGCTGGTGCAGATCTAAGAACATTTCCATCTCTGAGGCCAGGTGGGCACCCTCACTTACCAGATACCAGTCGACCCGGGCCTCCCGTTGGGCCTTCCTTAGTTTGCGCCGCAGTTCGTGTCGCTGCTTCTTATCTAACATCTGGAGGTATCCCTCCCAGGTCGCCGGGAGGGAGATGAGGGGGCAAACATCTTCCAGGCTGGCCTCCACTTTTAGTCCATATTTCTCTTTTAACGAAAAAAGCACCTCGCGGGTAGGCGAGGCAGCAGGCAGGTTATGCAGATCTAAGGTGTCCCAAGAACACCCTTCTAGGAGATAGGCCAAAAAAGCGGACCAAACTTCCCTCTCCTGGCCAGAAAGGGCGATGATGTCTAAGTAATCGGAGATCTCGGTGCCCCCCACCAGACGGATAATGCCTTCGTCGGCATAGAATAAGGGGGCTATGCCTACTAACTCTTCTTCGTGGCGTGCCATTAAGAGAAGAAGTTGATGACCTTTCCCAAAGAACTCCCACCACAGCGATTGCCATTCCCAGGTGAGAAAGATGGTGTCTGAGGGGCTGTTGGCTAGGAGCCGGTTCCATTCCTCTCGGAATAGAAGAAAGGCCTCTTTTTCCGAATAGAGTTCTACCCTCAACTTGCTCTCCGACCAAAAAGCCTCATGACCATTCGCATGAGGCCTCTTATCTTTTCGGGCCTTCCTGGCTTTTATCCCTCCTGAGGTTTTTCCTCTCTTTCTGAGGCTTCAGACTCGGGAGGTTCTTTCACCTCGGGCTCGCTTTGGGCTTCCGATTCCATCTCCAATTCGATCTCTTCGACTACCGGTTCAGCCGTCGCTTCCTCTTCCCTGGGCTCTTCCAAGGTAGGCGCTTCTTCAGGAGCAGCCTCTTCCCTGGGCTCTTCCAAGGTAGGCGCTTCTTCAGGAGCAGCCTCTTCCCTGGGCTCTTCCAAGGTAGGCGCTTCTTCGGGAGCAGCCTCTTCCCTGGGCTCTTCCAAGGTAGGCGCTTCTTCAGGAGCAGCCTCTTCCTCTTCTACTTTCTCGGCTATCTCTTCCATCTCTGGAGGTGGCACTTCCTCAGGAGCGGTCTCTTTCTCTTCTACTTTCTCGGCTATCTCTTCCATCTGTGGAGAGGGCGCTTCTTCAGGAGCAGCCTCTTCCTCTTCTACTTTCTCGGCTATCTCTTCCATCTCTGGAGGTGGCACTTCCTCAGGAGCGGCCTCTTCGGCTTGAACCATCTCAGCCAGGGCTTCTCGGCCCTCCAACTCCTCTAGGGTAGGGGCCTGCTTGAGGCTCAAGGCGATCCTCTGGCGAGCGGTATCGATGCTGAGGATCTTGAGGGGAAGCACATCGCCTTCGTGAACGATCTTTCGCGGGTCATCGAACGGTTCATCTGATAGTTCGGAGATGTGGATCAAACCCTCGATCCCCTCATCGATGCGGGCGAAGACCCCGAAGTTGACGACATTGGTGATGGTGCCCTTCACGATCTGCCCCACGTAGAATTTCTCATCAGCCAGGGTCCAGGGGTCGGGTTGTAGCCTCCTCAGGCTCAAGCCTATCCGTTTCTTCTCTCGGTCGACGCGAAGGACGTAGACCTCTACCTCGTCGCCTGCCTTCAACACCTCTCGAGGGTGTTTCACTCGCTGCCAGGAGAGTTCAGAGATGTGGATCAGGCCGTCGGCTCCTCCTAGGTCGACGAAGGCTCCGAAATCGCAAAGGTTGCTTACCTTTCCGGTGCGGATATCCCCCTCTTGCAACTCCTCAAGCAGTTTCTCCTTCTGCTCTTCTCGCAGGTGGCGCATGGCTGCTCGTTGGGAAAGGATGAGGCGCCGGCGGTTCCGGTTCACCTCGATCACCTTCAGGCGGAGTTTCTCGCCCTCCATTTGGATCAGTTTCTCCATCCGAGATTCGGGGCTTTGCCTCCCTCCCAGGTTGACTAGTTGGGAAGCGGGCACGAATCCGCGAATCTGGCCGAAGGGCACGATCAGGCCACCTTTGTTGTGGCCAGTCACCGTGCCCTCATAGATCTTTTCCTCCTCCAGATACCTCTCCGCCTCTTGCCAGTCTTCTAACGCGCGGGCCATGTTGACGGAGACGATCAGATCCTCATCTGGGCTCCCTGGTCGGAGGACGTAGACGGATACCCTATCCCCCACTTCTATGCCGGCTCGAACTTCCTCATCGAGCATCTCCAGATCTTTGCTGGGTACTACCCCCTCGCTCTTGGCTCCGACATCGACTATGATCACATCCTTATCTATCCGAACCACCTCAGCATCGAGGATATCTCCCCGCTTGGGTCGCCGATAGTCGAACTCCTCGCTCAGAAACTCCCACATAGGGGATAGGGCCTTTTCTTCGTCGGTGCCATTCTCACTTTCAAACATCACATCTGTGCCTCTCTTTAAGTTGTCGCCGCCATGGCCATCTCCGTCGGGACGGCCTCTTCCTCCTCGGTCGGGAACCCCGTCCCCGCGGGTATCAGTTTACCAAGGATCACGTTCTCCTTCAAGCCGCGGAGTTCGTCCACCTTCCCCTCAATGGCTGCATTAGCCAAGACGCTGATGGTGTGCTGGAAGGAGGAAGCAGAGAGGAAACTCTCCGTGTTCAAGGCCGCCTTGGTGATGCCCAAAAGAACCTGCTGTGCGGTAGCCGGCGTGCCGCCTTTCTCTACCACTTGACGGTTGACCTCTTCAAACTCGATCCGGTTTACTAGTTCGCCTTGGAGGTAGTCCGTGTCCCCTGGGGTCTTGACCCGCACCTTGCTAAGCATCTGCCGGATGATCATCTCGATGTGCTTGTCATTGATATTTACCCCCTGAGAACGGTACACTTTCTGGATCTCCTCCAAAAGGTATTGCTGGACCACTTCTCGACCTTGGATGTGCAGAACATGATGGGGGTTCTTAGAGCCCTCGGTCAACTGCTCTCCAGCCTTCACCTGTTGGCCGTTCTCCACTCGAATGCGAGCCGCAGAGGCTACCTCATACTCCTTCTCCAGATATTTTTGGCGGCGGATGATGACCAGCCCCTTTTGCCTTACGACCTTTCCGCCCTCGCTGGCTATTATCTGGTTGAAGCGGGGCGACCCTTCCTTCCCCCTCTGG
>JRER01003132.1_pt1 | contig 10539 bp, 8 predicted proteins | sample 210161 | NCBI WGS metagenome assembly JRER01 (sample SAMN03019618, study PRJNA260268) | marine sediment metagenome | biome: Marine; feature: Sediment; material: Clay; isolation source: clay from marine sediments 136 meters below sea floor depth collected from... | place: New Zealand: Canterbury...
AGGTGAGGTAGCAACCGTTCCTAACGCTGTGTGGATGGGTGGATTTTTATGGAGCTGGATTGCTGCAGAAAGTGTAGGGGATTGGGTATCTTAATCAGATATTGCCTCATAAAGAATATGCCATAAGCATTGGCCATTCCTGGAAAAATCAATCCCCAGGGCTTATCTATCCAGCCAATTTTACGATAAAGCATATATAGAGGAATCATAGTTATATGAAAGGGTATTATTAGTGTTCCTATGAGAAATAAAAAGAGATAATCACGTGCGGGAAATTGGTATTTAGCAAAGCTAAAGGCAGCTAAGGAGCAGAAAAATAAAGCTAGAGCAGTGCTACTGGCAGCAATGAAGAAACTATTCCATAAATTTCTACCAAAGGGAACTTGTTCAAATAAGCGAAAGAAGTTACTAATAGTGGGGTTCTTCGAAATCAAGGTAGGTGGATAGGCAAATATCTCAGCTTTGAATTTAAAGGCTGAGCTGAACATCCATAAAAGAGGCGCCATCATAGCGATAGCAATCAATACCAGGAAAAGATAAACTAAGGCTTTCTTTAAGTATGCTAAGTATGCCTTCTTTTTCTTCCCTTTATTTTTTCTTATCTTTAAGTTCTTTTCTCCTAAAGAATAAGACTCCACTCTTAAGCTCATTTTTTCTCTCCCAGAACTTTTAATTCAAACACACCTAAAATAAGTAGTATTACAAACAGAACATAAGCAATGCCCGAAGCACGGCCAAAATGAAGATATTTAAACCCAACATTATAGAGATATAATATGGGAGTGAGGGTAGTATTCATAGGCCCTCCTTCAGTTAATATAAAAATCTCATCAAACAGAGAACATGTTCCTATTGTGGATAAGAGTATGCAAAAGAGTAGCATCGGCTTCACTAAGGGAACGGTAATATGAAAGAATGATTGAATAGGGGTAGCCCCATCAATCTTGGCCGCTTCATATAATTCTGGAGGGATATTTTGCAGTCCTGCTAGAAGAAGAATCATATTGTACCCCATCCAGCGCCAGGTTACCAGACTGCTAACACAGATACGGGCTAAACCTGGGGTATTTAACCAGGCAATACGTTCAACTCCAAACCATCCCAAAAATAAATTTGCCAGACCAAACCTATTATCCAGCAGCAACTGAAAAGAATAAGCTACTGCTATTGTGGCCGTAACATAGGGAATAAAAACAAAGGTTCTAAATACACCCCGTAATCTAATATACTTAGAGTTCAATAAGCTAGCCAAAATTAATGCTAGCAAAGTCATACTGGGAACGTATTCAAAGAATAAAATCACAGCATTAATCAAAGATTGTCGAAATGGTTTATAGGTGAATAAATTTATATAGTTAAATAGGCCAACATATATTTTTGGGCCAGTACCCTTCCATTTATGAAAACTCAGATAAAGGGAAGATACTGTAGGGTAAAACATAAAAATAGCAAACAAGATAAAAAAAGGGGAAATAAAGAGATAGGGAATCTTATTCTTTCTTATCCTTTTAAATAGACTTTCTTTTTTTATTTCTTGATATTGCCTGGCCAATTTCACCTTCTTTTCTATGTTATATTAATAAAATTCCTGGAATTATCAATAAAAGTTACCGCGTAAGAGCCTAAAGCCCTTACGCGGTAAAGGAACACTTACCCTGTTAGAAACTAGAAATTTCTAACAGGAGTTACTTCACTTGACTCCAAAAACCGACTATTCTCTTCCTGTTGCTGCTTTTATTTCTTCAGCAGCTTGAGTCAAAGCGTCTTCTGCACTCTCTATATCTCCCAGAGCGTAAGCAGTTACGTGTGTCTCCATGATACTGTTCATTTCCGAATAGTCTTTACTGTATGCCCACCAGGGTATACATTTAGCCGCTTCCACAAATACCTTCCTATAGGCCTGCCCACCAAAGAAGGGAACTGGCTCGTCCGCAAAAGGGTCTTCCCAGCATATCTTCAGAGACGGGAAAGAGTCCATTGCTTTCCAGGCTATCATCTGGGCTTCTTTAGTGGCGCAAAGGTATTCTATAAGCTTCCAGGCTGCCTCTTTATTTTCGCAGGCTTCGGTGATTAGCATTACCGAGCCACCGTCATTGCTGGACTTTACTCCACCTTCTTCCCAGGCGGGTAGAGGCACAACACCCCAATCCCCTACACTTTCTGCAGCAATCCAGCTCCATAAAAATCCACCCATCCACACAGCGTTAGGAACGGTTGCTACCTCACCTAGATCTAAAGCAGCATACCATCCTGCAGCCCACGGTGGAGCATCTAAAAGCAAATCTTCCTTCCATAATTTACCCAGGTACTCAAGGGTTCTCACTGCTGTTGAACTGTTAATGACTATTTTGCCTTCTCGGTCAACATAACCTGCTTCTTGCTGCCGCATAAGAGTCTCAAAAATTCGAAAGTCATTATTAGCCTTAGCCTGGGGGAATATGTATTTATTCGTTCTCTCTTTGATTATTTTACCCACTTCATAGGCGTCATCCCAGGTGTCTAGCATCTCACCTACCGATTCGGGATCAGAAGCAAGTCCAGCTTGTTCAAATACATCCCTTCGATAATAGGTGGCAACTGGGCCACTGTCCCAGGGTATAGCATAAATTCTTCCTACCTCATCAGTAGCATCTATCCATTTGGTCTTGTCAAATTTCTCGTAGTAGGGTAAAAGTTTTTCCGTGATGTCGGCTAAGGCACCTTCTAAAGCCACATACTGTGCTAAACGGCTACTTTCAGGTCCAGCTACATCTGGCAATCCTTCCCCGGCTGATAGAGCCAGAATCATGTTTTGGAAAGCATCCGCCGCTCCCATTAATGGACCGTACTCGATCTTTATATCCGGATAGAGTTTATAAAATCCTTCCAGCGCAGGGTCTATACAGTTTTTCTGATACTCCGAGAACCAGACAGTAAGGGTTGTTTGGGCAAAGACAGATCCCATACTAGCTACTACAAATAAGCTAGCAATGACCAGTGTGAAAACTAACATTCTCATTCTTCTCATTCTTTTCCTCCTTTATTTTACTCTTCCTTTATTTTTTAGCAACTTACTTACTTTTCACCTCCTCGTATAATAAAATTTAACTCAGTTTTTAGTAGCTATCACCCCCTTTCTATTGATTTTTGACCGCTTTTGCTTAAGGTCTCCTACCATCCCTACCTTTCCTTATTCGGACATATGGTCGTTCGTACCTCACCACGTAAAAAAATTCTTACCAAACGCTTCAAGATATGGATTTGCAGGAATCTCTTATTATCAACCGAGGTTTATAAACAAATTGCTGAGGCCGTCTCACCTTCTCACTTTCAATAAGTTGCAAGAGTATTTTTCCTGCTTTTTTCCCCATTTTACCTTTAGGGTGAGCAACTGTAGTCAAAGGTACTTCCGAAAGTATGGCTAAATCAGAGTCATCAAATCCTACTAAAGAGACATCAAGGGGTATCTTTAATCCCAATTTGGTGATGGCTTTTAAGGCTTGAAGAGCTATCTGGTCATTATAGCAGAAAATAGCCGTAGGGGGTTTCTTTATTTTAAAAAGTTCCTTGATGAGAGAAGAAGTGGGGTTTTTATCTTCAGGGAGGGCAAAGCTTTTAACCAGCTCCTCAGAATAGTCTACTTTATATTTTTTCAAGGCTTTCTTATACCCCTGGAAACGCTTTGTACTAGGTAGATGGTCCGATTTGTAAATAACGCCAATTCTTCGATGTCCCAGCTCCAGTAAATATTCGGTAGCAAGATACCCCCCTAATACATCGTCCACACATACGTAAGATGAATGGAGTTCATCAAGATGACTGTCTATCATTACAAAAGGAATTCCCTTTTCTTTTAGCTTTTGAAAATATTTAATGTTAGGACTGGGGAGGGCACTTTTTGTAGGCTCGATAATAAGCCCATCAACATTTCTATTAATCATATCTTGCAGGTGAGCAGCTTCTTTTTCTGAATTGTGATTGGCATTCCCTAAAACTATGCTGTAACCTTTTGGATGAATAACATTATCAATTCCATGAATGATACGGGGAAAGATATAGTTAGATATGACTACACTTATTACCCCTATGATGAAGGTTTTTCCGGGGGTTCTGCTAAGCCGGTCACTACAAAAGGTCCCTATTCCTGGCTCTCGGTATAGCCACCCCTCATTAACCAGATCTCCAATAGCCTGCCGAACAGTATGCCGACTTATTTTATATATAGTTGTCAATTCGCTTTCGGATTGAATCCTCTCATTGGATTTAATTATACCTTTTTTGATAGAGTCTTTTATGATCTCCTTCAATTGGTGATACTTAGGAAGGGGACTTAAAGGATCAATTTCCATATATTTTATTTACTCCTTTGTATACAGGTGCATATACGGTCATCCGTACTGCATTATTCATTATATAAAAGATTTTATTTTTGTCAAGTACAAAAAATTTTTTTGTTATAGTGTTAATAGAATGTCCTCTTTAACTTATTAGCTAGAATGTCCTCTTGGGTATTTCTATAATAATTCTGGAATATATTTCTTGTTCTTCTGCAGCATTTCATCAAGCATTATCTTTGCTTCTTCCCAATCACGAGTTTGAGGATCTACTAGTAGCGCCTGTAGAGCTAATTTTTTGTTCCTTTTTATTGCTGCCTCTACCATTATTTCCTGTTTCAAAATATGACTCATAACTATCTGGTAGATAACTAATGGCAGATCTCCTATGCAGAGAGGCTCAATTCCTCGCTCACCAATTAGTGCTTGACATTCAACTACTACATCTCGGGGTAAATTAGCAATCTGGCCTTTATTGGGATAATTAATTATATATCGGCCTGTCTTGCCTCTAACATAGGAAGAAATTATTCTGGATAACTGTTCCTCTGAGTGTTCCAGCTTGAGAGGTTCTTTTTGATTTATTTTTTCTATAACCAGCTTCTTTAACTCCTGTCTTATAGCCGCTCTATGTTGATATGTTGTTAGTTCCACCCCATACTTTAATCCCCATTCTGTCTTCTCAGTCAAAAAATAAGGAAAATACTCAGCGATATGCCGATCTCCTGAAGCTGGTAGATAACCAAACTCTTCAAAGATAGTAAATTTCAAGGCCATTCTATCCATAAAAACGCTTTCTGTAGAATTATCAAGCCTATCTTTAGCATAAAACATAGCACCGTGCTCCTTTAACCAATCTCTTAGCAGAGAGAATCCATCTTTTCCTCTAACTTTAAGATCAAGAATCCAAGGGAAATGATTGATCCCTCCAAGGACAAATTCAATCTCTTTAGTATCCACCCCAAATATTTTAGCGAGTCCACCAACAAATCCTGTTACCTCATGGCAAAGACCTATGACAGTTATAGATGATTCTCGACTTATAGCTCTGGTGATGCAGGTCATGGGATTGGTAACATTGAGAAGAACTGCTTTAGGACATATTTTTTCCATGCTCCAAGCTACCTCTAAACAGGGAGGAATCTGTCGCATAACCTTAGAGATGCCAGCTGGCCCAATATCAGTTCCTACTGAGGTTTTTATCCCATATTTCTCTGGAATTAAAAGATCTGCTTCCCAAGCTTCGAGTTGCCCCACACCAATACTTAAAATTACATAATCTGCTCCTTCTAGAGATTCTTGTAAGGATGAAGCTGTTTCTATTTTAAAGTTGGTTCTCGTTTCTCTGGCAATTCTTCGACATAATTTGCCTAGAAGCTCTTCGGCTTCCCTATCGACATCATAGAGCGAGAGAGTACTTCCAGCATATTCTTGGTGAAGCATTAAATCTGTGCCAATTATTGGAGTCCAGAGATAGCTTCCACCACCAATAAAAGATATTTTTAGACTAGACATTCTCGTCTCCTCGGATGTGGTTCATTTTTCTGTGGAAAGCTCCTAAAAAAAAACCGATCTTTCTACACTTTTTAAGCAGCTTAGCCGAATCATTATCTAAAAATAACAACACACTTTTGTGTTTCCTTAATATGGAAGCAGGATGATATGAAGAAATATTGCCCTCAAAGCAATCCTTGACAGCTTGTGCTTTACGACTATCTGGAACAATACAGATTATATTCTTTGACTTCATAATCTGCCTGATGGACATGGAAATTGCTCTGCGAGGTACCTCATTAAGACTTTTGAACCATCCCTCACCGAGCTGTTGTCTTCTACAGGCCTCATCAAGTTCAACGATAAGATATGGTTTATCACTGTCAAAGTCTGCTGGGGGATCGTTGAAGGCTAAATGTCCATTTTCACCAATCCCAACAAAGGTAACATCAATTTCCTTTTTGCTGATAATTTTATCTAAACCTTCACATTCTAACTCTGGATTCTCGACATCTCCCTTAATTAAATGGACAACTACAGGATGTACTTTGTTAATTAATCTTTCCTTCAAGTACTTTCTGAAACTTGCTGGATGAGTCTCTGGGATGTCCACATATTCATCCAAGTGAAACATCGTTGTCTTTGACCAATCAATGGAAGACATATTTGTGAGATTTTCCAAAAACTCAAATTGAGATACACCAGTAGCTACTACAAAAACTGCCTCACCCTTTTCCTTTATTGTACTTCTCAATATCCCTGCTGCTTTCTCAGCAGCAGCTTTGCCTATTTCTTGCTTGGTTTCATATATTTTCACTCTCACTTAATACTCCTTTTTATCTTTTTGAGTTACTGCAGCTACTTTTCACCAGGCCCTTCCTTCTTCCCTGGCTGTGAACATTGTTACTGTATTTTTAGGATCAGGATGTTCCTGTACCAATGTTACAGGGAAATCCATAGTTGGCGGATGCATTACGGCTATTTTGAATGCTGCTCCTTCACCTGAAAGCATTAATTTCTTAGCTCCAAGTATCCACTTCATGCCGATAGTTATTGCTCCTGGGGGCGCTAGTGTGTACAGCGGCTTTTCCAGAGGATCCCAGTCCCCTCGTAAGGCTCTTATATAGGTTTCTGGATTCAGATGGGGAAGAATGCGAGTTGGAGCATTTTTAAACTCTTCTGGAGTTATATGCGTCCAATGGGTCATGAGATCTGGAGCTTCCTCATAAGCCAAATGTCCGTGTTCCCCTATACCGTCAAAAGAAATATCCACACCTTTTCCCTCTGTAATTTCGGTGATCTTTTTACCTATGGCATCAGGATCTCGTGGATCAGGGAACCATATATGATCTTCCGGAATATCAACTTTATCAAAGAATGCTTTCTTCGTTGATCCGTAAAAACTCCAGGGATGTGTTTCAGGTATAGGCCTGTTAGTCCAGTCAAGAACTTCATCCATATTAAAAGTCCAAACATTCTTCCAACTAATCTTCTCTTTAACACTCATTTCAACAACATAAGGATACATTAAAGGAGGGCGTGCATAACTTCCAGCAGGGATAATAAATGTTGAGGGCTTACTCTTTGCATTATTCTCCTTTATTTTTTCTATCATAGCTTTTGCTAACGCGCGACTGACATCCTCCCATTTGGGTAATACTACCACTTTAATGGGGCTCCATTTATCTATCTTGTCTAAAGGCATGTTAAGTAACTTCTTCATATCTTCTTTGCTTAAAGTAACGTTACGAATTACTCCTTTAAATCTTGGCATTTTTTTCTCCTCATGGAAAGTTAGGATAATGTTATAAAATATTCTTTATCTTCTCTATTTGAAGCGCTATCTGTTCTCGGAGTCGATAGATCTTTTTAGAAGTAACTGGTTCTACCAATGAGCGATCCACGTCTAATAATCGTTCTGATTTAATAATCAAATCCTGATATTTCCCTTTCTTTGCCTCCTTTAACTTTTGCGTTAATTTTCTTAGAAGATATAAGTACTCATAATCCTCTATCGAATCCCGTATAATCTCTAATCTAATAGAACCCAAAGGATGCCCTTCCGGCCCCGGATAAAGTAATTGTCCATCTCCGTTACCGGCAGGATGACTCATCGCCTCCCAAGGTCTATGAGGCCACTTGGTCTCAACTTTCTCACCTTCTCTTAGATTGTAAGCCCATTCCATTGTTGCCCAATAGGCAAAACCATCAAGATTGCGCGCCCAGCCACGCCAAAAGATCTTTCGTAAATTTACTGCCGGTCTATCTATGCGAGAATCAGAATAATTATGGTAAGCCCAACACTCGTCCCCAGCTATATGTCGTTCTTTTATAGCTGCGTCCCATGATGCAGGAGGAATGTCTCCTGGACACCATATATCTACAAGATCAAGAATGTCGGCCTTTTTCGCTCCGTCAGTCCAATAAGAAAAACGCTCTTCTCCCCCTTTTTGTAATATCTTTAGATCAGGAATAGATTCTTTTATTGCCTTCATGTATTGCTTTGCTCTTGGGAAGGCTTCAAGGGTAGACTCATTATAAGGTTCAACTACTGCCATATCAAACCAGTCTTTCTTCTTTAAATGTTTAGAATAATCGATGAGGAAAGCCACCGTTTCTTTAAGTCCTTCGGGTGAAAGCTGCCCACGGAGATGGAACATGCCAAGTATGTCAAATACATTAAGACCTCTTTCTATACAAAACTCAAGATTTTTATCCACAATGGAATAGTCATACCGACCATCAAGGCCGGGAAGCTTACTGAGACAACGGATGCCCACGTTAGGCTGACCTACCCTATACTTTAGTTGAAAAGCACACCACTCTCGATATAATTCAGGAGTGAACTCTTTATTATAAAATTTGCGGAAAATATCTAACTCTGAACCCGTTGTAGAAGCACTCCAATCTTTATCTGTAAAGCGGAAGAATGTCCTAATATGCGTCTGCGTAGGCAAGTTGAAATCCCAAACATTCACTAAAAGTCTCATTTTCATAGAATGAGAATTAGAAGGAGAAATAATCACCTCTCCTTGATATTTACCGGCCGGTGTGTTAGGTGGTACATATACCGTTATCCAAATTGGCTGCAAAAGCTGATCTGCCTCAATGTGGTTAAAATAGGGACTCTTCAATGGCACAAGAGGATCAGGCCACCATCCTACATACTTTACTTCGTATGGAGGACGTTTGGGATGTTGGGTCTTTACGTAACCGACTGCATGGATCTCTACGTTCTTAGCATTTATCTTTGTTCTTTTCCCCTTATTTACTAAATCAGTAACTTTTATCTTAATATTTTTTAAATTTTTTTCAAAAGGAAAAATAACTACTTGAAACCCTTCATATTCATTTCCACAGGCAGAAATCCTCATAGTATCGATAATTTCACCAGGAAAAGGTCTATCCCTTCGCAGTTTCACTAAATTTGTCGCTACTGCTAAACCATATTCTAACTCTCCCCACTCATTTTTATAAGTTTTATAGCTTTTAATCTTATGCTCAAATTTACCTATCCTATTGGCCAGTTTTTCTACCTCTTCGGTTAAAAGTTGCCAACTTCCTTTAGCTGAAGTCTTTGTTACTTCTTGGCTGAGTTTCCTTAACCTTTTCTCAATGACATTAGATTCGTCTTCTAATCCTTTTCTTACTCTCTGAGAACTGACAGGAACTAACCTCTTCAGCTCAGTTAATTGCACTTTTAAACTTGTTAATTTCCTTTTATTAGGAATAACGGTAAAAATAAATCCCGTGCGATAATACACTTTCTCGGCCTCTGGACTATAAAGGGTGAATGTTAAATAATGATCCCCTTCTTTCCTTATGACATAATTTACTTTAGTTTTCTTTATCTCTCTAGCCCTCAGCTTTACCTGAGTGGAAATAGAATATGGTTTATCTGAAAGAGAAAGACGGGCCAACTCTCTTGTCTTTGCCCACCAATGAGGGCCAGAGCATCCAGCATATTCGGGCGGACCTGAAAGAGGGAAAATGTCCACCTTTGCCCCTAATATTATAGGTAAACCACTGTTATTAATCACCTTAAGCTCTCCCATATTTTCTCCCATAGAGAGATCCCCAAAGGTCAATATTTCACAAGCAAGATCTGAAAACCCTCCAAACACTAAATCTCCACTCCACTGGCTATTCTCATTGAAAACTTCATTTTCTCGGAATAAAGACAACCTCAAAACATCCTCTTCTTTGGGAATAGGGATTCCCAATTCACTGAGAGAAACCTCCCTTTCTTCTATCCAGTAGTCCTTTTCAAACGAGTGTTGAGAGTACCAACAAGGACTCAGTGCCCGAGGAGGATCTCCAATAGCAAGAGAGATATAAAAAGCTTCTCTGTCCACATGGTATCCATCTCCTCGGTATCCTCCGATTCTTTTCAGTTTATCCATGCGGGAGTTATAACATTTAAAGCCAATATACAGCTTTTTCTGTACAGTATTGTAGAGAAGATAAGCGATAGTTTCTTGTTTAACATCTCGCCGGTTATCAAATGAATTGAATCTAGAGATCCGACTTGCTCTTCGCCAACAAAAATCATCCAATTTGCCATCAATAATAGGATAACTGCCAAGTCCTGTGGTTGAGACTTCACCTGCGTGAACACCACCCTGAACTACCCTTATTAAATTTGGTGGTACATTTATTAATTGTCGCTTCATATCCTTATTTTGAGGTAGTTTAAGAACTCCTTCCCTTGTATTTTTAACCTAATTCAAGC
>JRER01001557.1_pt1 | contig 10535 bp, 10 predicted proteins | sample 210161 | NCBI WGS metagenome assembly JRER01 (sample SAMN03019618, study PRJNA260268) | marine sediment metagenome | biome: Marine; feature: Sediment; material: Clay; isolation source: clay from marine sediments 136 meters below sea floor depth collected from... | place: New Zealand: Canterbury...
TTTAGCTGGGATATTTATGACTTGCCTTGTTTGGGGGTTAACTCCTTTTCTTGCCTTTCTTTGCATGACCCGAAAATTGCCGAAGCCGACTAGGGTAACTTTTTCTTCTCTGGCCAGGGAGTCGGTTATAGCTGAGATTACTGCATTAACCGCTTCCCTAGAGACATTCTTTGTTAGTCCGGTCTGGTCGGCTACTTCCTCTACTAATCCTGCTTTGTTCATTTTAGCGGTTGAAAAGTTATGATTGTCTGTTTGCTTATGACTGACTAGCTTAATCTAGACTACCATAGAACAAGTGAGTTGGCAACTTATTGCACTCCAGGAAAGGATAAAAATTCAATAGTATAGAGCCACTGAAGCTGCAAAATTTGACCTTTCAAAAAATTGACTTATAATGACTAATTAAGCCCTCTCAAACCTGTTCTAGCTAGCACCAAAGGCGAACATTACCTATTTTCCGTAAAATAGGGATCTAATTTAGGTTACCGCCAATCCGAAAGGCAGGATAGATGCCAAATCCAATAACTAATGTTTTGCTGGTAGGAGTAGGAGGACAGGGAATCCTATTGGCTTCGGAGATCTTAGCCAAAGTAGCTTTCCAAGAAGGATGTGATGTTAAGAAGTCGGAAGTTCATGGAATGGCACAAAGAGGAGGTAGCGTTAGCTCCCAGGTAAGGTTTGGAGGGAAGGTATATTCTCCTCTCATTAAAAAGGGAGAGGCGGATTTCCTCCTTGCCTCAGAAAAACTAGAAGCCTTAAGGTTTATTGATTATTTAAAAAAAGAAGGCTTATTAATTTTAAACAATCTGGAAATCTTTCCTCTTATGGTGAGTATCGGAAAGGAAGATTATCCTAAAGACATCCTTTTCCATCTAAAGAAAAAAAGTTCCCAAATTGTCCAGATAGAAGCCACAAAGATTGCCGAGGATACAGGCAATCCAAAGACTTTCAACCTGGTTCTGCTAGGGAGACTTTCAAATTTTCTTAGCTTTAAATTGAGCTCCTGGGAGAAAGTCATCCGTGAGGAGGTACCTGCCCGCACTATAGAGGCAAATCTAAAAGCCTTTGAATTAGGAAGGGCAAATTAGTAAATAGAGAATTGAAATTCGTGATGCGTCGTGCGTGATGCGTATTGCGCAATACGACATACTAAATACAGTGACGGAAGAAAGTTGTCCTGAGATCTATCTTAAGAGGAGGAACAATGATCTGGAATAGAGAATATGAGTGTATGAATAGAAATAATTTGCAGGAGCTTCAATTAAAAAGATTGAAAGAAGTTACCCGCTATGTTTATGAGCGCCTTCCTTTCTACAAAAGAAAATTTGAGGAAAATGGTATTCATCCAGATGATATAAGAGTGCTGGAAGACTTAAGGAGATTTCCTTTTACCCGAAAGGCGGAATTAAGAGAGGGCTATCCATTTGGTTTATTCACCTCACCATTAGAGGAAATAGTGGAGTTTCACATCTCTTCCGGTACCACAGGCAAACCCGTGGTCAACGGATATACCAGAAAAGATATCGGGATTTGGGCAGAAGTTATGGCTAGAGCCTTAACCTGTGCTGGGACTACCTCAGAAGATGTAGTTCACAATGCTTATGGATACGGTCTTTTCACTGGGGGACTGGGAGTCCATTATGGAGCCCAGCTAATTGGAGCAAAGACTATTCCAATCTCTGGTGGGCAGACCAGGCGGCAGATTATGATGATGGAGGACTTCAAGTCCACAGTTCTCACCTGCACTCCTTCTTATGCCTTGCACCTAGCCGAAGTAGCCGAAGAGGTGGGGGTTAATCCCCGAGGGCTCTCTCTTAGAGTGGGAGTACTGGGGGCGGAGACCTGGTCAGAAAACATGCGCAAGGAAATCGAATCTAGATTGGGCATAGACGCCCTGGATATTTATGGATTAACCGAGATTATTGGGCCAGGGGTAGCTCAGGAATGCCAGATAAAAGGAGGTATGCATATTTTTGAGGACCATTTTCTGCCTGAGATAATTAACCCCAAAACAGGAAAGGTTGTAGAGGAGGGAGAGGAAGGAGAATTAGTTCTAACCACCCTAACCAGGGAAGGCACTTCTTTAGTAAGATATAGAACTGGCGACATAACCCATATAAACTATCAACCCTGTGAGTGTGGAAGGACTTTAGCCAGAATTAGTAAAATCAAAGGTAGAGCGGATGATATGCTCATTATAAGAGGAGTAAACCTTTTTCCTTCTCAAATAGAAAATGTATTAATTCAGATAGACGAAGCCGAGCCTCATTATCAGCTAATTCTGGAAAGGAAAAAGGGATTGGATGAATTGACAGTTGAGCTGGAAGCTTCTCCTCATATTTTCTTCGATGAGGTAAGAAAAATAGAAGAGATCGAGGCCAAGATAGAGAAAGAAATCGAAGATGCACTGGGTCTTAGGGTAGGAGTGAGACTGGTGGAGTCAAGGACAATTCAGAGAAGTATGGGCAAAGCAAAACGCATAATAGACAAGAGAAAATCGAAATAGGAGGATAAGTTGCAAGTAAGACAAATCTCGGTATTTCTGGAAAATAAGATAGGTAGATTAGCTGAGATTACTCAGGTCTTAGGGAATAAAGAAATCAATATCCGAGCTCTGGCTATTGCTGATACCACCGAATTTGGAATCCTGCGTATGATAGTTGACCGACCTCAAGAAGCATACGAGGCTCTGGAAGAAAGAGGATTCACGGTATCCCCAACGGAGGTACTGGTGGTGGAAGTTGAAGATAGGCCGGGAGGTCTTGCCCAGGTTGTGGCTATTCTGAGTAAAGCAGGCATCAATGTAGAATATCTCTATGCTTTCGTAGCTCCCAAAGCTAGAAATGCTCTGGTGGTTTTGAAAATCGAAAAAATAAAGGAGACGATAGACCTGCTGCAGACGCAGAAGGTGAAGATTCTCTCTACTGAGGAGATTAATAGACTATAATGTTGGCTAAACTCGAACAAGATATCCAACGGATAGCCAGACATATTGCTATCCTAAAGCTTGTGATTACTCACCAGTCAATTGGAATCATAAAACTCTCTGAATTTAGTGGATTTCGGCAACACCAGGTGAGATATTCTTTGAGGGTTCTAGAGAATCACAACTTGATAAGGCCTTCACCTCAGGGGGCAGTAGCTACTGCCAAGGGCAGGAAGTTCATCAACAACCTGGGGAAAAAGGTGGAAAAGCTAAAAAGAAGCCTACTGGATTTAACGAATTATTGACAATTTCTTTTATTAGATTATCATTGTCAATTGTTACCATGAACCAAGATAACACGAATAGAAGAGAGGAGGAGAGGAAATGACGAAGACAGGAAAAAGAGTACTGGCGATAGTGGTGGCAATAGTGGTTGTGCTATTGCTGGTAGGACCATTATCAGTCTGGCGTTGGCTACCGGGGCTGAAAAAGCCAGCCGTATCTTACAAAGTGGGAGCCGCATTTGCCGTAACGGGGCCTGCTGCCTGGTTAGGAACTCCGGAGCGGAATACTGTTAAGATGATAGAAGAAAAGATAAATGCGGAGGGAGGTATAAATGGCCATCCCTTAGAGGTCATCGTCGAGGATACGGTGGGCGATCCCACTAAGGCAGTCACGGCGGTGAAGAAACTCATTGACAAGGACGAGGTACTAGCGGTGATTGGCCCCTCCCGCAGTGGAACCACTATGGCTGTAATTCCCATAGTAGAAGAGGCTCAGGTGCCGCTTATTTCCTGCGCTGCCGCTGAGTCTATTGTGGTACCGGTGAAGCGCTGGGTATTCAAGACTCCTCAAAAAGACAGTGATGCTGCGGTGAGAATCTATGAGTATATGAACGAGAAAGGGATATCCAAGATAGCCATCGTAACTGGAACAACTGGTTTTGGCGACCAGGGTCGGCAGCAACTGAAGAAACTAGCCCCTGAATTTGCAATCACTATTGTGGCTGATGAAACCTATGGTCCTGAAGATACTGATATGACTGCCCAACTGACAAAGATTAAAGCTACCGAAGCTCAGGCTGTGGTTAATTGGTCCATAGTAGCAGGCCAGGCAATTGTAGCCAAGAATATGAGGCAGCTAGGAATGGAAATCCCCCTTTTCCAGAGCCATGGGTTTGGAAATGTCAAGTATGCTGAGGCGGCTGGGGAAGCAGGTGAGGGAATAATTTTTCCCGCTGGACGACTGCTCGCTGTAGATACTCTTGCTGATGACCATCCACAAAAGGAAGTTTTGGCTAAGTACAAAGAGGAATACGAGGCCAAGTTTAAGGAGGATGTGAGCACCTTTGGAGGACATGCCTGGGATGCACTCTACCTGGTAATTGAAGTTCTAGAAGAGGTAGGTCCAGATAAAGAAAAAATCAGGGAGTACATTGAAAATAGAAAAGGTTTCGTAGGGACAGGAGGAGTATTCGATTTCTCCCCAGAAGACCACAGCGGACTGGATAAGGAGGCATTCGAGATGTTGATCGTCAAAGGCGGGAAATTTGCGGTGTTGAAATAAAGCCGGTCTTGAGAACTCCATACGGCGTCAGGTCCGAGGCGAGTGGACTTGGCGCCATTTTTTAAGACATAGAAAGATAAAACTATGACTCTGGGAGATCAACTCCTACAATATCTATTCACCGGTATCACCATTGGCACAATTTATGGGATGGTTGCTCTTGGTTTTAACATAATTTACTCCTCTACTGGCATTATCAACCTGGCCCAGGGAGAGTTTGTTATGCTGGGCGGGATGATGATGATTTATCTGACCACAATTCTCAAGCTCCCTATGGTAGTAGGTTTTCCTCTCTCCGTTTTAATAGTGACTCTGATAGGAGCTGTTTTTGAGCGAGGAGCTATTCATCCCCTGAAAAATCCTTCTGTCATTACCCTTATTATTATCACCATCGCTGCGAGCATTCTTTTTAAAGGTGGAGCTATGTTTACCTGGGGAAAGTACACCTTTAGCCTTCCTGCTTTTTCAGGAGAAAAACCCATAGCTATATCGGGGGCTACTATTCTTCCGCAAACTCTGTGGATACTGGGAATTATGGGAGCGACGGTAGTTTTTCTCATTCTTTTTTTCGGATTTACCTTAACTGGCAAAGCAATGAGGGCCTGTGCGGCCAATCGCACGGCGGCCAGTTTGGTGGGGATTAATGTGAGGACAATGGTTCTTTTCTCTTTTTCCCTAAGTGCGGCCATTGGTGCTGTAGCCGGAATTATCATCGCTCCTATCACTCTTATGAATTATGACCGGGGGACTATGTTAGCCGTAAAGGGATTTAGCGTTGCCGTATTGGGAGGATTAGGAAGTAATGTGGGAGCGGTAGTAGCTGGATTTATCATTGGTATTATGGAATCCCTGGGGGTAGGATTCATATCTTCCGGGTATAAAGATGCTATTGCTCTGGTGGTGCTGCTTTTGGTCTTGTTCATCAAACCCAGCGGGCTTATGGGAAGCAGAGAGAGAGCAGAGTTCAAGGAGTTCTAGTCTCTCGCTTTATTCTCTTTGGTATGACTGTGCAAAAGGAGAAGTGATGAAAAGGAAGAGTTTCTTCTGGCTGATGATTCTGGCGGGAGTGATTATGGCTTTACCTTTAGCACTGGGCGATTCTTATTATCTGAATGTGTTGGTTTTTGTGGGTATATACAGTCTTGTTACCATTGGTCTGAGCTTACTTATGGGTTATGCAGGACAGATTTCCTTAGGGCAGGCTGCCTTTTTTGGCCTGGGAGCATATACTTCCGGTATACTCACCACGAAATTTGGCATCTCGCCCTGGCTTGCACTTCCGGCGGCAGCTTTCCTTACTGGAGGAGTTGCTTTCCTCATTGGCACTCCTGCTCTCAAACTAAGGGGACACTATCTGGCTATGGCTACCCTGGCATTTGGCTACATTGTCTATATTGTTTTTAATCAGGCCAGATTCCTTACCGGTGGCCCCTCAGGCTTTGGACAAATTCCTCGATTTAGACTAGGAAACCTCTTGTTTCGTACCGATGTTCACTATTATTATCTTGTCTGGATTCTGGTTATATTTGTTCTACTTGTTTCCTTGAATGTTACCCACTCCCGGGTTGGACGAGCACTACGGTCTATCCACGGGGGTGAACTGACAGCTAATGTGATGGGAGTGAATACTGCTAAATATAAGATTCAGGTTTTCGTGCTTAGTGCTGTGTATGCTTCTCTTGCCGGCAGTGTCTATGCTCATTTCATCACTTTCCTCAATCCGACTCCCTTTGGATTTCATTTTTCTATAGTAGCTGTTACTATGGTAGTGGTGGGAGGAATGACTTCCGTGTGGGGAGCAATCGTAGGAGCAGCGCTGTTGACAATTCTATCTGAGTACTTACGCGTATTTCACGATTACGATATTCTTATTTATGGTTCAATTCTTCTGCTCTTGATAATGTTTTTACCCCAGGGACTTTTCGGTTTGATCAGGAAAGTGAAGTTATGACCCCCATTAAGCAAGAAGGGCTAACATTATGGATCCTATTCTCCAGGTAGAAAAACTAGAGAAAAGATTTGGGGGAGTAATTGCTGTAGATGGGGTAGATTTTAAGGTTAATCCCCATCAGATCCAGGCTGTTATCGGCCCCAATGGAGCAGGTAAGACTACCATCTTTAATCTCATTTCCGGGATATATTTACCGACTTCCGGCACAATCAAGTTTAAACAGCATAAGATTACCGGGCTTAAACCCTTTGTTATTGCCAAAAAGGGAATTTCTCGCACTTTTCAGAATGTCCAGGTATTTCCAAATATGACTGTTCTAGAAAATGTGATGGTAGGACGCCATTGTCGAACCCGCTCTGAGTTTTTTGCTGCCGTTCTAAATCTTAAAGGAACACGAGCTGAGGAGAAGAGAATCCAGGAATATTCTCTAGAAATGCTTTCTCTGGTGGGGTTGGAAGGCAAGAAAGACGAAGCGGCGGCCAGTCTTGTCTTTCAACAACAGAAGCTCTTGGAATTCGCCCGAGCTCTGGCAACGGAGCCGGAGCTAATTTTGCTTGATGAGCCAGCGGCTGGGCTGAGCATCCCTGAAGCCGATGAAATGGCCCAGCTTATCTACCGCATTCGAGAGATGGGAGTCACTATTCTTCTGGTAGAGCATGATATGGGGCTGGTAATGGAGGTATCCGATGAGATGGTTGTCCTTAACACTGGTCAGGTTATTGCTGAAGGAACCCCCCGCCAGATTCAAAATAATGAGGCAGTGATAGCTGCTTATCTCGGCGAAAGAGAAACAGAGAATGCTAACCGTACGAAATCTTAGAAGTTATTATGGACATCTGCAAGCTTTAAAAGGAGTTTCCTTGCATATTGAAGAGGGCGAAATAGTGGCCCTAATTGGTGCAAATGGTGCGGGGAAAACCACCTTACTGAATTCAATTGTAGGACTGATTCCCTCCGTCAGCGGACAGGTTCTCTTTCTTGATGGCGACATTACAGGGCGGAGTCCCCGGAAAATAGTTAGAATGGGAATTAGTTTAGTACCGGAAGGCAGGCAGTTGTTTGCTCCTCTAACAGTCATGGAGAATCTTATTCTGGGGGCCTATCAACGTTATGGAAAAGAGAAAAAATCTGAGATTAAGAGCGACCTGGAGGCAGTATTTGAACGCTTTCCTATCTTGAAAGAGAGAAGAACGCAGGTAGCAGGAACTCTCAGTGGGGGGGAGCAGCAGATGCTGGCCATTGGTCGTGCTCTTATGTCCAGGCCGAAGCTTATATTGCTGGATGAGCCTTCTATGGGGCTTGCTCCTCTGATGGCCGCTCAGATTTTTCAAATAGTCTCTCAGCTGCATAGACAAGGCACCACCGTTCTTTTAGTAGAACAGAATGCCAGAGCAGCATTGAGAATATCCGACAGAACCTATGTCATTGAGACCGGAAGAGTGGTTCTTCAAGGAGTCTCAGAAGAGCTACTCCATAATCGAGAAGTAAAAAGAGCTTATTTAGGCAGAGAATATAAAGAGGTATGGGAGTAAACAAATGGCCATCTGGAATCCTCATTTTGAATGTATGGCAAAAGATGAGCTAGAACAACTACAACTAGAAAGACTTCAGTCTACTCTCAACAGAGTGCGGCGAAGTGTTACTTTTTACCGAAAATTGTTTGACCGGATAGGGTGGAATCCGGAGCAGGTAAACTCTCTGGACCAATTAGCCAGAATTCCTTTCACCAGCAAAACTACTTTACGCCAGAGCTATCCTTACGAGATGTTCGCCGTTCCTCTTCGAGAGGTGGTAAGGCTGCAGTGTACTTCCGGCACTACCGGGGAGCCTATCGTTGTGGGCTACACCAGAAATGATCTGGCCCATTGGACTGAAGTAAGTGCTCGGGTACTTTGTGCCGGGGGTGTAACCAAGGATGATGTGGTGCAGATATGTTTTGATTATAGCCTGTTTGGGGGAGGACTTGGTTTTCATTATGGCGCCGAACTAATAGGAGCGTCGGTTATTCCGGGCTCCAATCTTGACCCGGCACGACAGGTAGTGATTGCCAGGGATTATCGCACTACAGCTCTAGTAGCTACTGCAGGATTTGGACTCAGATTGGCATCGGCTATTCGACAAAAGGGATTAGGTCCTGCAGACATTTATCTGGAAAAAGGTCTTTTTACGGGTGAGCCTTTCTCAGAGAAAACCAGAAAACAGATAGAAGATGAACTGAATTTAAAAGCTACTGATAATTATGGTCTAAGTGAAATAGCCTGGCCAGGAGTAGCAGGAGAATGTGAAGAAAAGAAGGGGCTTCACATTTTTGAGGATCAATTCATTCCGGAAATAATAAATCCTCAGACGGAAAAGGTGCTCTCTCCCGGGCAGGAGGGAGAGTTGGTGTTGACTACCATAACTAAGGAGGCATTTCCACTGATTAGATATCGAACAGGAGACATCACTGTCCTGGATGCTTCTCCTTGTAAATGTGGACGAACTCTTATCCGCATGCAAAAAGTAGCCGGCCGCACCGATGAGATGGTTACCATTGACGGGGTTAGTTTCTTTCCCTCGCGGATTGAAAGAGTTTTTTCCCAAGTTGGAAAAGTCGAACCTCGTATCTGTCTGGTGGTTGATCGAAGAGGAGACCAGGATGTGGTTGAGGTTCTGGTGGAGGTTTTGGAGGAAATCTTCTTTGATGAAATGAAAAAGCTGCAAGACTTAAAGTCCAGGCTAGAAAGAGAAATCTACCAGGATTTAGGTATCAGTGTCGAGGTTAAGTTAGTTGAGCCTGATTCTTTTACCAGGGAAACTGAGGGCAAGAAAGTAATCGACAAAAGAGAGAGAAAGTGAAGGATAGATTTAGTGAGGTCTGAAGGTAAAAATCCAGAATATCTTGATAGAAACTGCTTGGAAGAGCTCCAGTTAAAAGGATTAAAGAAAGCATCAGAGAGAGTTTATCATAAAGTACCTTTCTATAGAGAGGCGTTCAAAGCGAATAAGGTAAAACCTGAGGACATAAAAAGTCTCAAGGACCTAGAAAGGCTTCCTTTTACTACCAGAGAAGACCTACGTGCCGCATATCCCTATGGGTTTTTGGCCTCTCCCTTGTCGGATATTGTAAGGTTACATACCTCTACAGGTACCACCGGTAAGCCTAAAGCTGTGCTCTTCACCCAGAATGATATCGATCGAGCTGCTCAGCTTATAACTCGTTCTATTAAGATGACCGGAGTAGGGCCTGAAGATGTTTTTCAAAATATGATGAGCTACGGATTGTTTACCGGCGGCCTCATCTTTCATTACGGAGCAGAAAGAGCAGGATTACTAGTAATTCCCGGTGGAGCAGGTAACACAGAGCGGCAAATAGGGTTGATGCGTGACCTCAACACTACCGTATTACATCTGACTCCTAGCTATGCTCTTTATCTGGCTGAAGTTATAGAGAGAATGGGACTGAACCCCAATAATGATTTTAACTTGCGCATATTTTACCTAGGAGCAGAGCCCTCTTCGCAAGCCACAAAGCGGAAGATCGAAGAAATTTTCTCTGTAGATGCCTACGATTCTTATGGGCTTTCTGAAATGAACGGTCCAGGAGTTGCTTTTGAGTGTAAACAAAAAGAAGGAATGCATCTGTGGGAAGATAATTTCATTATGGAGATTATCAATCCTGACACCCTGGAGGTTCTCAGGGATGGTGAAGAAGGAGAGCTGGTTTTGAGCACCCTGAATAGAGAAGCAATGCCTATTTTAAGGTATAGGACCGGTGATCTGACAAGTATTTATCCTCATTCCTGCAAGTGTGGACGAGTTCATCGTCGTATATCCCGAATCAAAGGCAGAGTGGATGATATGTTTGTCCTTCGAGGGGTGAATATCTTTCCTTCAGAAGTGGAAAGAGTTCTTATGAGTCTGCCCGAGGTGGGAAGAAACTATGAAATTGTCCTGGAGCGAGAAGGAGGTCTGGATAAGATGAGGGTGAAGGTGGAGATTAAGAAAAGATTATTTCGGGGTTCCTTCAGAGATTTAGAAATACTGCAGAACAGTATTAGAGACAAGCTCAAGACAGAGCTTATGGTTACTCCTCAGGTGGAGCTAGTAGAG
>JRER01001657.1_pt1 | contig 10524 bp, 7 predicted proteins | sample 210161 | NCBI WGS metagenome assembly JRER01 (sample SAMN03019618, study PRJNA260268) | marine sediment metagenome | biome: Marine; feature: Sediment; material: Clay; isolation source: clay from marine sediments 136 meters below sea floor depth collected from... | place: New Zealand: Canterbury...
ATACAGAGGCAGAGCCTCTTTTAAAACGTTCACTTAAAATAATAGAAAAGGTTTTAGGTAAAGACCATCCTTCTGTGAATAAATTTTAAGCTTACAGCCTTGAACTATTCTTATCAACACTGATTTTCCACCATAGGTATATGGAACTGAATACTTGTTTCCACCAACACTTATTAGGCAATCATAATTTGCTTTTCTAAAATCTTCACATGAGCCAATAAATTTCTTATCAGGAAGTGGCTTTAAGTGCCTTTTTTCATTTTCCAGAAAACACTCTTGGGGTATCCTACCTGTACCTTGATGTCCCCTGTTGTTGATCTGACCGTTAAATTCCTCGAGCTTTTTACAGAAATCATCAAAAGAGCTAAACTTATACCCTTTATGAAATGCTCTTCTAGGTAAAAGAATGGATTTTCTAATTTTCCTTTTGTCTCAGGCTTTCATGGAATGCATGCCTTTGGTTGGATTCCGTAGTAGCATGCAAATTCTAAAAACTTAGGGTTCCATAAAACACTTGGTCCAACCCTTTTTAGCACTATAGCTTTTGCATTATCAACTAAAATTTTATCTGTTACTCCTCCAAAGAAACAAAATGCATCCCCCAGTGATTCAATAATTGAGCCCTGCTTTGAATCAAGGCTTGTAAAGTATTTTCTATAACGGCTATAGCAAAGAAGTGTAGAAAAAATAACCACCTTAGTTAGAGTGTCTTCTAGCATTACTGAATAATCTTAACCAGTCAAACTGCGTAAGAACTCCTAGATCTGTTTCATATCTTTGGATTATCTTTGATAGATTAACTTCGACTTTTAATTTTGCCAGATAATCATAAAAGGCTGTTTTTGAGCCTCTATATCCGGCCTTAGAAAGCTCAAGTAGTATTTTTGAACTAATAAACTTATATTTAACAAGCATTTTAAGTATCTTCTCGTTAAACTTAGAAACGTTTGACCGTGATTTAGATAGATCATTCTTTTTATCACCAACATATTCTTTAAAACTTTTGCATCTTAGAGCTTTTCTTACTGTATTTCTGCTCATTTTAAAAAGCTTTGATATTTTTTTAATACCATGGCCTTTTTCCCAAATTATTTTTATACCTGATCACTCATCCAAGGTTATCACCCCCTTTCCTCCTTTGAACATTAATATTTATTATCCAAAGGATATAAAAGAATTAACAATTACATCAATTAAATTATTTCTATTTTTCTTTTATAGGGGGTCAATAATAAGCTGGAAAAAGGGGTCAAAAAATTTCGGAATTTATAATTTTTATAGTTTTTTTCTCCAGCAATCCTTTTGGCTTCTGATTTTTCTGTATCCTGTGTTCTACCCGCCCCCCCTTCGCTGGCCGAAGTCGGGGTGCTCTTTGTTATGTCTTTTCCCTCATTGCTTCCTGGCAAGTCTTCAGGTTTTTTCTGAACAATTTAGTTTTGGTATGGTTAGACCCCAGAACCGCTTCAGTGATTCTAACTGCACGTTTGTAAAGAGGCTCTACCTCTGTATATCTACCCTGATCGTAGTAAAGTGCTGCCAGATTGTTTAGAGATGTAGCCACAGAAGGATGGTCTTTACCTAAAACTTTTTCCCCTATTTTAAGTGAACGTTTGTAAAGAGGCTCTGCCTCTGTATACATGCCCTGATCGTGGTAAAGTTCTGCCAGATTGTTTAGAGATGTAGCCACAGAAGGATGGTCTTTACCTAAAACTTTTTCCCTTATTTTAAGCGAACGTTTGTAAAGAGGCTCTGCCTCTGTATACATGCCCTGATTGTGGTAAAGTACTGCCAGATTGTTAAGGGACTGCGCCACATTGGGATGGTCTTTACCTAAAACCTTTTCCCTTATTTTAAGTGAACGTTTGTAAAGAGGCTCTGCCTCTGTATACATGCCCTGAGCACGATAAAGTCCTGCCAGATTGTTAAGGGACTGCGCCACATTGGGATGGTCTTTACCTAAAACTTTTTCCCCTATTTTAAGTGAACGTTTTAAAAGAGGCTCTGCCTCTGTATACATGCCCTGATAGTGGTAAAGTTCTGCCAGATTGTTTAGAAATGTAGCCACATTGGGATGGTCTTTACCTAAAACCTTTTCCCTTATTTTAAGCGAACGTTTTAAAAGAGGCTCTGCCTCTGTATACATGCCCTGATCACGATAAAGTCCTGCCAGATTGTTTAGAGATAGCGCCACATTGGGATGGTCTTTACCTAAAACTTTTTCCCTTATTTTAAGTGAACGTTTTAAAAGAGGCTCTGCCTCTGTATACATGCCCTGATCGTGGTAAAGTGCTGCCAGATTGTTAAGGGACTGCGCCACATTGGGATGGTCTTTACCTAAAACCTTTTCTATTATTTTAAGTGAACGTTTTAAAAGAGGCTCTGCCTCTGTATACATGCCCTGATCGTGGTAAAGTCCTGCCAGATTGTTTAGAAATGTAGCCACAGAAGGATGGTCTTTACCTAAAACTTTTTCCCCTATTTTAAGTGAACGTTTTAAAAGAGGCTCTGCCTCTGTATACATGCCCTGAGCACGATAAAGTTCTGCCAGATTGTTTAGAAATGTAGCCACATTGGGATGGTCTTTACCTAAAACCTTTTCACTTATTTTAAGTGAACGTTTTAAAAGAGGCTCTGCCTCTGTATATCTACCCTGATCGTGGTAAAGTTCTGCCAGATTGTTTAGAAATGTAGCCACAGAAGGATGGTCTTTACCTAAAACCTTTTCTATTATTTTAAGTGAACGTTTTAAAAGAGGCTCTGCCTCTGTATATCTACCCTGAGCACGATAAAGTTCTGCCAGATTGTTTAGAAATGTAGCCACAGAAGGATGGTCTTTACCTAAAACCTTTTCTATTATTTTAAGTGAACGTTTTAAAAGAGGCTCTGCCTTGGTATATCTGGCATTGAGCCGAAAGAAAAGAGATACTTCATTTAATCTATATGAAAGTTCTTCTTCAGTGGGTAAAGTTTTCTCATATTTATTTAGCATATTGTTATAGGATTTCACCATATCAAATCTATTTCCAATTAATAACCAGTACCCCATAAGCTCGTATTGCTTTTTTTCTGTTCTTAATCTCAGGAACATCTCCATATCTGTAATACAGTCTTTTAACCTCTTCCATCTCTCCGACTGTCTGAGCTGCCATGGTAGTTCATCCACTTTTCTATCATCCAATTCCCTTCTTTCAAAATAATCAGCAAGACGGATATGTGCTGTTTTTTTTAGTTCTGACTCATAGAGATATCTATCCTCAACAGCCTTGCGTAAGAAGTCATGGAAAAAGTTAATTAGACCTGCCCTGCTGACAAGTGATTCCTCAACTGCAAGGTATAAGGGAGACCAGTATGCACGCTGCAGCGGCTCTCTGTCTGTGCCGAGCAAATCCAGTAACTCTATCTCTGACAATCCACTTCTTGAAACCCAGATAAGGGACATAGCATTTTTTACAAGTCCCTTTGTTTCTTCTTCATATTCGTAGTCGCTCTCAAGCCTTTCAAGCACCAATTCAAAAAGGCCGTCAACAGTATCAGCCTTAAGGTAATGGTTAATCCTGTTGTCAAGCTCTTTGTAGATGCCAAAGACACGGAGTTCCTCGAGCAGTGTTCGCAAATATAACGGATTTGAAGATTGTTCTGCAGAGGCTATACGTTCTGTATGTTCTTTGCTGAGCTTCTTTCTGTATTGCTCTAAATACTTTTCAATGAATTGCTTTCGTTCATCTATCTTAATAGGTTGGACAGTCAAAGTATTATAGTTTCTTCTTTTTAAGGACTCGAGACTACGACTTGGCAGGGTAGAAAGGATGACACGAGTGTTTGGAGGAAAATACTCAGGCAGCCAGTCGAGGTCAGGGGCATTGTCCCTGTCTTCAAGTTGGTTCAGGGAATCAAGGATGAGGATGAATTTTCCTTTTGCCGATACCCTAGCAAGCCATAAGGGAAAGACTTCAACAACCTTTTTGGGGTCTGTGGGGATTTTATCTTCCTTCCTTGTAATTAGCCACTTCATTTTCTCCTTGCTCTCAGGCTCATATCGTTCCTTTATCTCTTCCATAATTCTGCGAAGTATGCGGACATAATCAGCGCTATCCAGTGTGCTTCCTATGAAATGCAAAACCATGAAATCATCAGGATGCTTTTTGCGGTATTTCTTAGCCCAGTTTGCTATTAGCGCTGATTTACCTGAGCCTGATTTGCCAAGTAATACCAGAGGCAGTCCATCACCTGCAACATGCTCATCAAGTTTTTTAAAATATTCCTCCCCTCCTATATAAACCTTTCTCCTTGCCTCAGCAAATGCCTTATGCTCCATCCTTTCTCTTTCAAGGGCTGTTGGAATCTCTTCTTTAGGAAATCTTTCATCAATAACCTTCCACAGGTCTTCAAGAACCAGGTTGCCAAGGGTTTTTGCATCAGGAAAATCCTCACGAACTGGAGCAGGATAACTTTTCTCATGCTTACGAATCTTTTCTTTTAGAGATTTTAGTTTATCAATGGAGACTTTGGGTTCAGGAAGATAGTCAGGTTTTTTAGCTAGTTCCCCTTCAACCCTGAGTGATGTTTTTGGATCACGGAAATAGAAGAATGAAAGTCTCCTCATTTCAGGGTCTTTTAAAACCCCGTAAAGTATCTCAAGCTCTGTGATGCTCTTTTCTTTATGAGCCTTTAACCACGGCTGGATTTCTGATAGTTCCTCATCAATCTTCTCAGGCACATAGCCGTATCTCTCACCTAAAAGCCCGATGAAATAGGGTCTGCATCGTTCTATCTCAGCAAGACATATGGGTAAAACTTTTCCTTCTGCCTTCTGTTCATCAGTAACACCCCATCGTAGGTCAACTTCAGTAAACTCAACCTGTCTTTCACGACAGCGTTTCCTCAGCTCAGGGAAAGTAAACTTTATAAGCTCCTCTCTTTCTTCATGCATATCACGGAATGTAGAGGAGACAAACACACGCACAACCCGGTCTTTGCCCCCAGTTGGGGCTGTAGATGCTCCTTCATCCAGCTCTTTAAATGGCTTTCTCCAAAATGTCATTTTATTTTCTCCCTTTATAGAAATATGTTCAAAAATTTATGATTGCAGTTTCTATATTTGTTGACAAACCTTGAGTCCCACTTTGGCAAGAAACTCCAGTATCTTGCGCTCAGTTTCTCGGTCCCACTCTTTTACGTCTTCGGGTAAGTCTGCCCAGCCCACAAGATAAGGGCTGGTCTTTTTAGCAAGGTCTCTCTTCTCACTCCATTTCTGCCATAGTCTCAATTTTATCTCCTGTAAATGTAATCTTTGCCACTTTAGGATCTTTAGCTTTAACTACTGTGCACCCAATCCGGTGCAGCTTATTAAAAATGTCATCTGCCTGCTGTAGATTAGACTCCTTAAGTTTGCAAGGCAGCTTTTCCCAGTCAACCATTGCCGGATCATCGGTCTTTATACTATCCTGCTTTATGCTGCGAAACTCCTCATGAATCTACTTAGCAGTATCTCTCTAATATTTATCTCCAGTTTGGGGCTAATAGAACCGATAAATGCCCTTACCTTCATTATATCAGCAGGAAGATGGATCAGTTTTTTAAACGAACCCACTTCTCATCACGCAGTAGCTTAGCTACCTCTCGCCCGCTTTTCTCAACTACGCCCACTGTTACCCCAAGAGCCAGATCAATTCTGTATTCAATAGCTGCTATCATACCGCCGCTAATACCCAATACTTTGATCTAGGAGGGTTCAATACCAGCAGAAATTATGTCAATCCAATTTTGCAGTGGTTAAAGGTGGCTAAAACCGCTGCTGTCTGTCTTTCGAAGATCACTGTAGCTCTGGTCAACAGTGGCATCGGCAGGAATAAGCTTGGGAAGATAGCCAATAGTTCTGATTGATTTGCAGTACTCTTTACCTAACACCCCTACCAGTTCACTTATGCATTCCATCGTCCATCCGCTGATAACTATACCCTTGTAATCCTTAAAACCTTCAAGCACCAACTGCCTGTACGCCTTTATCTTCTATGATCAGTGCACAGCCTTTTAAGAGCGGGAAAAACTTCTTTCTCTAAGGTCTTACGCTCCTCTGGAACTTCTCTTTCAAAAGCGTTACGCTCTTACCGTAGGTATGTAAAAGTGGAACTGACAAAGATGAGAAAAGTTCTACTTTCCTGTGGCATTAGTGTTTATATCCTATTTAAGTTTTGGTAATATACAAACTTTATTTCTTTAAAAAAACTATATTATACTTTGTTAATCTATCTTAACTATTATATACCCAGCTTTTGCAAGAATTATGGGAATACCCTTGGCTAAAGCGCGATCTTTTTCTTTTTCTTCTTCAGGAAGCTTATCCCAGGGTATAAGGTCTTTATGTAGCCTCTTTTCTTTTATGGTTTTTTTTGCAGGTTTCCATCCATTATCAAGCTTTTCCTTCATCCACCTTTTATGTTCTAATCTGGCTAGTTTTTCAACCTCATCATCTTGAAATTTGCCTGGAGCCTCATCTCCACGGGTGGCAACCATAGTATATCCAACAGTTTCCAGTTTATTTGGGATATCTTTTACATTATTTCGATTACTCTCTTTCTCATTTTCAGGCAGTTTATCATAGGGCATAAGTGAGCTATGTTCTTTTTTACTCTCCTTAGTTACCGGTCCATACTTATATCCTCTTGCAATTAAATCCTCACAAAATACATCATGTGATGCTTGGGAAAGTCTCTCAAGAAGATCTTTATCAAGCTTCATTTTATGCAAAAGTGCATAAAATTCTCTACCATCTACATGCAAATTTAGTTGCGCTTCAGAAGGTAGGCTTGAAGGTTCAAAACTTATATTACCTGCAAGTTGACTTATAGATACAATTGACTTCATAGACCTTGCCCCATGCTTGTATTCCTTGGTAAGTAAAAAGGCTCTAAGTACTCCTTCATCAATACTTGCAATTTCTTTTCCTCCATAACTTTGTAAAAGCTGGGGCGTAAAGCGTTCAAAAATTGACCTTAGAATAATTGCACGTCTGATGACATAGTAAGGGTCTTTGGCCTGTCCATAGGTGTTTTTGCTTTTTTGTGGGTTTGGACCAATAATATTTAAAAATCCCTTCAGTCGGCTTACAAAATCAGGTAGTTTTGCAGTCTGGTTTTTCTTCTCGCTAAGATTTTCTCCAAATGTTTCCATCGTGTAGCTTGTACTGCCAGCAAATACAAAAATGCATCTACCTATATAATGAGTTATCTGTCCTTCTTGAAATTTACCATCTTGCATGGGTGCAAGAAAATAACGTAACCATCCCAGAGGCTGATTTTGTAAAGGGGTATCAAATTCATCCCAGAAGACTAGGGATATCTTACCTGATAAGGCTCTGTCACGTATTTGATGAAAGGCATCAATCAAATCCTCAGGTCTACTAAGTTGTGAAAGATTAAAATTTATTGTCTCAATTTCATGTGGCTGTACTGAAATTGCCACCTGCTCTACTGCAAATGATTTGCCTGAGCCTGGTGGACCAAAAACAGCAATAGATAGAGGTGTTTTTTGATAACGCTTGCAATATTCACTAATAAGGTTGCTTATATTATGCAAAGCTTCAATTTCTCTTCGGTCTACAGTTTTTAGCTTTCCAAACTTTCCAATAGGTACTTCTGGTAGAGCACATTCTAAACCTTCTCGTACAATAAGCCGTGCAATATCTTCAAGAGAAGTAGGATTTTTATCTTCAAGGATTGTCCAGAAAGGGGCTGATTTTGCAGGGATAATTTCAGAAAGTACCTGTGCTGGATTTTTAATCGGTAAAACTGCAAGTAAATTGCAATCTTCTGCTAATTTAGCAGCTATATCAGCTGCTGGAAAGGCAAGATGTATTTTTTTTGGTTCGATACTGGCACTACCATATCCTACCTTGTGAAGAAACCGCATAGCGTAAATACCTGACTGGATGCTGCGGGATATATTTGGTTCTATGGCATCTAGCATTAACTCCCTAGCAATACTGCCAGTAAGACATGAAGTATAACCAATCATATATCCTTTATATTGGCGCCCCCACTCACCTTCCATTGCATTGGGATCAAAGAATAGAAATGCATCTGGCAAAGAATCTGATTTTCTAGAAAGAAGAATTGCTCCTGCTGTATTAAAAGAGATAATTGCATGTGCACATCGCATGATATCATTTACATGAGGATTGTACAAAATCTCCCACATCAAATCCTGTGCAGTACGCTCCCATGAAATCTGACGGCTGATATGAACCTGACTTCGGCGCAAATCATCTACAGTCATAACTACAATAAGACGGTCTGCATGATTTTGTAAAAGATAGTTCCAAAGTTTTCCTTGGGCTACAGGCCAGGCCATCTTAAGAAGAATCCAGGGTTTAGAGTTACTCATGGAAAGAGACTCAGGCCAGTACTCAGAGCTATCGCGAAATCCTAGGGCTGCGTCGTCCAGGACAATTAGGTCTGCATTTATCGGATCGTCAACAACTTTTTTCCAATTATTTGATTTAGATATACTGGGGTATGCCTGGTATAGACCTAAAAATTCCTGAACTCGCCAAACTTTTTCCTCCTTATCAGATTTGCGTTCATCTACTTTAAAAGGTGACCATATAGCATAGGAGTGGTGAAAGTGGTTATTAGAGGGATTTATGGGGCCTCGAGGCATAGAGATGTGTTGAACTTTAATATTGGCCCTCCTTGTTTGATTTAAGTTTCTGGCAATACTTTTAATAAGGTTAGTTAGCATTGCTACGCCACCTCTTTGACAAAATGAGGTGGTTATGTTTCCTACATTCCATACATCCATAAAGGTATCTGCTTGCTGCACTAGAGCTATATTCCAATCAATAGTTATATCTCCTGTAACAACTATGGTTTTAGAATTTTTCTTATTCATCGATAAATACCTCCATATTTACAATAATGGGGTTTAAATTTTAATAACATAAAGCCATATATATTTAATAAATATTATACATTTTAAGTTTTCTGTAATTAAATATAATAACCTCACTTCCCTAAACAGACTTGTGATTAGACATGTTTTATCACTACTGATATAAAATCTAATATTTTTATTTATAAATTACAAATAAACTTATAAATTCATAAGATAGATAAAGTTATAAATTTTACTTTATTGATTTATTATTTCTTTATAAACTCCCTTACCCTATTAAACAAGATCTTATCATCACCCTTTTTAAGTCCATCTACATCTAATTTAACATCCATGAAAGCCTTAACAAATCCTCTTATTATCATATTCTTTGGTATCTTATTTCCTCCAGTGAGTTTAGCTTTTTTACCTAATGATTCTAGATATTCATTTTCTTTATCTGATAAACATACACTTACTTTGTAAAAAGGCTCTTTTGTTAATAAAGGATGCTTTTCTTCAAAAGTAATTTCTTTAATATCTTTAACCTTAGGTTCTTCTAGTGTTTCAATCTTCTCTTCAATATCCTCTTCCCTCTCCCCCACTTTCTTTTTTTCTTTAATTTCTTTTTTTGCTTTTAATTCCTCTTCTGTAATTAATTCTTCTTTAATGGATTTTGCAGCTTCTTCAAATAATAATGATTTACCCTTCCCTTTTATGCTTGCTCTTTTTACCATTTTATTTAACCTCCTCTATCTCTTTTGCTAAATTTTTGTAAGCTATTGAAGAAGGATTATTTGGTGCATAATGAAGTATTGATCTACCAATCATTGGAGACTCTTTAAATCTTACAGTATGTCTAATTATTGAATTAAATACCCTGTATTTTCCCTTTAATGCATCTCTAATTTCCTCTACAATCTCTTTAGAATGAAGTGTTCTTACATCATAAAAAGTAAAAACTATTCCCAATACTTTTATTTTGGGATTTACATAGCTTTTTACATCTAAGATTGAATCCAGTAAAAATTTTAATGCTCTAAGTGAATAGTATTCACAAGCAATAGGTATTAGTACCTCTTTTGCAGCAGCTAAAACATTAATTGTTAAAACGCCTAATGATGGTGGAGTATCTATTAATATATAATCATAATTATTTTCTATATTTTTAATGGATTTTTTTAATTTTAAAGCCCATTTATTCTTAGAAAGTAGTTCTAACTCAGCACCACAAAGATCTATATTAGAAGGAGCAAGATATAAACCTGATTTTGTTTTAACAATTATTTTATTTATATCTAAATTGTCAATAATTACATCATACATTGATTTATTTAAAGATTCAGGTTCAACACTTAACCCTATTCCCAACCCTCCTTGAGGATCCATATCTACTAAAAGAATCTTTTTACCTAACATTTTTAATGCAGCACCTATATTTATTGCAGTAGTAGTCTTCCCCACTCCCCCCTTTTGATTTGTTATAGATATTATTCTTCCCATATAAATCTCTTTTTATTTACAGATTCTATAAACATATCTTAAATCCTCTATAAGAAATAGGATTTCTTATTTCTTATATAAGAAGTAAGAAAACTTATATATTATATCAGATATAAGAAATAAGATAAAAGAAATATTATATCCTACATA
>JRER01003770.1_pt2 | contig 10516 bp, 10 predicted proteins | sample 210161 | NCBI WGS metagenome assembly JRER01 (sample SAMN03019618, study PRJNA260268) | marine sediment metagenome | biome: Marine; feature: Sediment; material: Clay; isolation source: clay from marine sediments 136 meters below sea floor depth collected from... | place: New Zealand: Canterbury...
GGAGAGGCCCACACACTGTAGTGGAAGATCACACCATCTATACCAGTATCGACTAACATTCTTGCCTGTTTTCTTGCTATCTCGGGACGCCAAATCATTTTATCAAATCCGGTGAAAGATTGACTGGGATCGATAACGTCCACCTCCCCAGTTTTTTCCAAAGTCTCCACAACATTTTTCTTTAGCCTCTGGGCGTTTTCAAAAGTTCCCTGAAGCACATGTTCCCGTTCATCGTTAAAATCTAGAATCCCGATTTTAGCCTTATTTATCATCTTCACCACTCTCTTTCTCTGAATTCTCATCGGTATTACATAAGATCAGCTTGAAATTATTTTCGTTGATCACATCCTTAATTGCACCAGCCATCTTCTCTTCTTAGCTACATTATTTTATTGCAAACTACTTTAAAAGAGTATTTCGCTACTGATTTCCGGAACCTTTTAATTTTATTTTAGCACAATTTTTTGGAAATGTCGAGTGATCAGACAAAACAAATTCTGAAATTCCTATCATTCGGTGCCCGGTGCTGCCCGGCGAGGTGTTTTCCATAAGGCAGCCGCGAAGAAGGCGGGTCTATACGTTCTAAAGTTTTAGTTCTTCTTCAAACTTATATGTCGCCCATACGAGTTACAGTATAAAGATATAGGTAGAACTTAGCGGCAACGTTGGAAAGAGACCGAGCAAAGGGCAGCCTTGATGACCTTCTTTGAGAAACTGGAGATTGAATTTGACATTTTTTTCGCTTTATGATAAATTTGGGAAAGTTGCTATAGTCCTGATAAAGAGAGATTCATTCAAAATTAAGAGATAATTTCTCTGCTAAGAGGCAAAAGATGTATCGTTACAGTAATTGGCTGATGCTGTTCATATTGGGATTGATAGCCTTAGCCATATGGGCCGTCTATCCTCCAGGTGAGAAGATACATCTCGGACTTGATTTAAAAGGAGGCATGCATCTGGTATTGGAAGCAGACGCCTCCAAACTTCCCCCCGGTGAAAATGTTAAAGATGCTGTAGCCGTCGGTTTAGAAATTATAAGAAATAGAATAGACCAGTTTGGCGTGAGAGAGCCTACTATTACTCGTCAGGGAGATACCAGGATTGTAGTAGACCTACCAGGGATAAAAAATCCTCAAAGTGCTATGGATCTCATCGGAAAGACTGCCCTTTTGGAGTTCAAGTTGGTAGATGAGGCCGGAAGTATAAGCAAAGCTCTCAAGGAAGAAATACCTCCTGATGATGAGATTCTCTATAATTCTCAAGGGACTGCCTATCTAATAAAGAAAGAGACTCTTTTATCAGGCAGGGCCCTAAAGGACGCTCGGGTAGAAATGGGACAATGGGGTCAGCCCTATGTAGCCCTCGATTTCAGTGCTGAAGGAGCCGATGAGTTTGCTGAAATCACGGGAAGACACGTTGGGGAAAGACTTGCCATAATACTGGATAACGTCATTAAATCGGCACCGGTGATAAAAACCCGGATTACGGGAGGAAAGGCAGTCATTGAAGGAAACTTTACCATAGATGAGGCTAATGAGCTCAGAATAGTTCTCAAAAGCGGTGCTCTACCGATACCCTTTACACCTATTCAAAATACTTGGATCGGTCCTTCACTAGGACAAGATTCTATTCGGAAGGGGTTATTATCAGGAATTATCGGTATGATCTGCGTTCTCGTCTTTATGGGGATATATTATAAAAAGGCCGGTTTAATCGCTAACTCAGCACTCCTGCTGAATCTACTTTTTTTATTGGGAGCGTTGGCAGCCTTAAAAGCCACTTTGACTCTCCCCGGGATTGCCGGGATTATCCTCACTATCGGAATGGGTATCGACGCCAACGTGATTATTTTCGAAAGAATAAGGGAGGAATTGAGGGGGGAAAGGGCCCCTCGCTCAGCTGTTGATGCTGGTTATGATAGAGCCCTTCGTACCATTCTGGATGCTAACATAACTACTCTAATTGTTGCCCTGGTTCTTTTTCAATTTGGTACTGGTCCCCTCAAGGGATTCGCTACCACCCTATCTATAGGGATATTAATAAGTTTATTTACAGCTATTGTGGTAACTCGGGTTATCTTCAATCTCTTATTAGCCGGACGACCGGTGAGCAAGCTTAGTATCTAGGAAGAAAGAATGCGTTTTTTTGGCGAAACCCACATAGACTTCGTTGAATTGAGGAAAATAGCCATTTTTATCTCCGGAGCTGCCATAGCTGCCAGTCTTACTTCTCTCATCTTAAAAGGAGGACCAAAACTTGGTTTAGATTTTACCGGGGGACTAGAGGTTCATCTCAAATTCACAGAGTCCCCTTCTATTAGCCGAATAAGATCGGGTTTGACCAAGATAGGCTTAGGTAGAGCAATTATACAGCAGTACGGGGAAAAGAAGGATAACTTAGTTCTTATAAGGACCGGCGTGGAGCAGGTTTCTCAGAATATTGCCTCCCAGATAATTACTTATCGAGAAAAACACGGTAAATTTACCCATCTTGAGGAGTTAAAAAATCTTCCCGGTATAGAAGCGGTAGGATATGAAAATCTTGCCGATCTTCTGACCGTTGAGCCTTCTTCCCAGGCCGAAAAAGTCAATATCAACCAGATAGAGAGAGCCCCCCTTATTTCTCTTATGCAGGGGATTATTCACAAAAAAACCATTGCCAAAATTGAGCAAGCCCTAAGAGAGGAATTCAAAGGAAAAAAGGATACCTTTGAGGTTCGAAGCGTCAACTTGATTGGTCCCAAGGTTAGTGAAGAACTTCGGCGCAAAGCCATACTGGCTATAATTTTTTCTCTGGCTGGTATGCTCATCTATATTGGATGGAGGTTTGACTTTAAGTTTGCCGTAGGAGCGGTGGCCGCCTTAATTCACGATGTCTTTATCAGCATTGGGGCTCTCTCTTTGGGTAATTTCGAGTTCAATCTCCCGGTGATCGCTGCTCTTCTCACCATAATTGGGTACTCCCTAAATGATACTATCGTCATTTACGCTCGGATCAAGGAGAATCTCAAGACCTACCGAAAGGGAAGGTGGACCTCTTTCAAAAAAATTCTTAACCTAAGTGTTAATCAGTCCCTTTCTAGAACTATTGTTACCTCCTTAACTACTTTCATAGTCGTCCTGGTTCTATTTCTGTGGGGAGGAGCCGTGATTCACGGGTTTACTTTTGCCCTCCTGGTAGGAATAATAGTGGGGACCTATTCCTCAGGTTTTGTAGCTACCCCCATTGTGTACGACTGGGAAAGAGGCACTTTAGGGAAGGTCCAAGTAAAACGAGAGAAAGTTGAGCTAAGGACCACCAAGGCTGAGAAAATCCCAACAGGAAAAGCTGAGGTAGGCCGAACCGATAAAGAGAAGATAAAAATAGAAGAAAAAGAACCAGTTAAAACGGTTGAAACAAAAACCAAAAAATATAAGACAAAAAGAGGTAAGCGAAGAAAACATAAGAAAAAGCGCAGATGAGAGTATTAATTGCTGCAGGAGGCACCGGGGGACATATTTATCCGGGATTAGCCATAGCTTCCTACCTTAAGGAATACCGCCTCGCCGAGGAAATTCTCATGGTGGGGGGAGGAAGGAAACTTGAGTCTTACCTTGTTTCATCGCAGGGATTTAATTTACGCCAAATAGGTATCCAGAGTTATCCCAGATATTTTTCGAGTAAGTGGATAGTCTTTGGGTGGGGTTTGTGCATATCCTTTCTTCAATCCTTTTTTATTCTCCGGACATTTAAACCCCAAGTAGTTATAGGGATGGGAAGTTTCCATTCATGTCCACTGATTATACTCGCTTTCTTTTTCGGCATTCCGAATCTGATCTGTGAACAAAATGTGCGACTTTCTCTGAGTAACAGGCTTCTTGCACCATGGGCATCGAGAATAGCTCTTAGTTTCTCGGAGACACAGAAGTATCTTTCCCTGAGACTACTACGAAAAACCTGCCTTACCGGTAATCCTATCCGTAGCGAAATCATGAAGGTAAAAAAAGAAGAAGCAATAGAAAAGTTAGGTCTGGATAAAGATAAACTTACCCTTCTTTTTTTAGGGGGTAGTCAAGGAGCTCATAGCTTGAATAGATTTGGAATAGAGGCAGCGAAGCTCTTACTACAAGAAAAATTAGGCAAAGAAATTCAGATAATTTTCATCACCGGGAAAAACGATGTAGAATGGGTCAGAACATCTTTTAAATCCCTGGCCATAAAATCACTGATCCTTTCCTACTTGCCTCAAATGGAATACGCTTACGCTGCTTCAGATTTAGTTGTCTGTAGAAGCGGAGCAACAACCCTGGCTGAAGTCACTTCTCGAGGACTGCCGGCTGTCTTAATTCCTTACCCATATGCTACCAAGGGACATCAATGGAAAAATGCAGAGGTTTTGCAAACCATGAGAGCAGCTCACCTCATTTTAGAGGAGGATCTCACGGCGGAAAAATTAAAAACCACCATTTTGGGGTTAATCACCCATAAAAGCCTTCTTAAAGAAATGGCCGAAAAAAGTAAAGCCCTAGGCAAACCACAGGCTACCAGGGAAGTAATAAAACTAATACTCAGCTTAGTTAACCAATAAAAATGAGGTGCAGAAAATACGCGTATCGAGGGACTTTCCCCGGACCGAAGGTGGCGCAGCCAGAAGCCTTATGTCAGCAAAAATTGTGAATAGTGAATGGCCAAAAAAAGAAACCAAGATACGATTCACGAAATACGATTCACCAAGGACAGCGACGGAGGGGAAGAGTCCCGAGATATTTCTCGTGAGGAAAGCTTAATGTTAAATCACGTCCGATCTATTCACTTCATAGGGATTGGGGGAATAGGCATGAGTGGGCTGGCTCAAGTATTGTTGCAAATGGGCTATTTGATAAGCGGTTCGGACAAGAGAAAAAACGATCTAACCCAGGGGCTAGAGGCCAAGGGAGCCACCATTTACCAAAGCCATGATTCTTCTCATCTTAAGGGAGTCGACCTGGTGGTATTCTCCTCCATCATCCCTGCCCATAACCTCGAACTTCTGGAGGCGAAAAGAAAAAAAATCCCAGCTATCTCCAGAGGAAAACTTCTAGGATATCTCATTCGAGACAAAGAAAGCATTGTCGTCGCCGGGACTCATGGAAAAACCACCGCTACTTCCCTTATCTCCTCCATTCTTCATCGGGCAGGTAAAAATCCTACTATGTTCATTGGAGGAGAGCTGAATGAGATTGGTAGTAACAGTCAATTAGGAGGGGATAGATACGTGGTAGTAGAAAGTGATGAGTCTGATGGTTCCTTTTTGTATCTCCTTCCCAAAATCTGCGTCCTTACCAGTTTGGAAGATGATCACCTGGATTATTATGGCTCCAAAAATAAGCTCATTGAGGCATTTATTCAATTTACTCATAACCTTAAAGCTGGAGGTACTTTAATCGTGAATAAAGACGATCTTTGGCTAAAAAAAGCTTTAAGAAGAATCTCTTTGCATTATTCTCAAAGACTGATCAGTTACGGGATAGATTCAGAAGCTGATGTGGTAGCTAATAAAGTTAGATTAGAAGAGTTTACCTCATCTTACGAGGTTAGATATAGAGGAAAAGAATTGGAGAGTATTATGGTTCCTCTACCGGGTCTGTACAATGTATATAACTCTTTAGCAGCTATCACGGTAAGTAGAAGTATGGGAATAGGATGGGATCAGATTAAAATAAGTCTTTCTTCCTTTCAAGGGATAAAGAGAAGATTTGAACAAATAGGACAAACGAGTTGTGGGGCCTTGGTAATTGATGACTACGCCCACCATCCCACCGAGATCGAGGAAGTTTTAAAGGCTGCCAAGAGGATAAAACCACGAATGATTGTGGTCTTCCAGCCTCATCGTTACAGTCGAACGAAACTGCTTCTCTCTAAATTCGCTGGCTGTTTTAATGATGCGGATATTCTCCTCTTAACCAAAATTTATCCTGCCGGGGAAAGTCCTATACCAGAGGTGAGCGGGAGATTATTATTCGATGAGGTCAAAGAACACCGCTCAAAGCCCACTTATTATTTTTCAGCCCCGGAACAAATCCTGGATTTTTTAAGAAAAGAATCCAGAAAGAATGATTTAATACTGACCATCGGAGCAGGCAACGTGTGGGAGATAGGAAGACGGTTTTTAGCAGAGTCTAACTAATCTAGATTGGGAGGACTAACGGTTAGAATTTGCTTGGCTTGTTCAGGATAGCGGGCAATGAAACAAAGTTCATCCTCGGTAAGGGGCTTTTGAGTGTGTACGTTAGCGTAGCGGGCTAACTCTAAGATTTTATAAGCCTCTTTCTCATCCTTAAATTTAATCTCCAGCTTCTCATAGACATTCCTAAATCCTTTAATGCCCCCATATTCTCCCGTGGTTATCTTTCTTCCTGTTTCTATTGTCTCGGGTTCTCCCCTTCCCAATTCTTCGAAATCATAAAGTTCATAGTTACGTCTATCCTTTAAAGCTCCATCAGCGTGAATTCCCGATTCATGAGCAAAGGCATTTCCTCCCACTCCTACCTGGTTCACCGGGATGGGAACACCAAAGGCATAAGAAGCGTATTTAGCGATTTTCCAGGCCTTAGAAAGATCTACTCTTTCATCCAGAAGATTCGGGTCTTTTAGACCACTGGACTTCCTTAAAGCCAATATTACCGATATCAAATCTGCATTGCCTGCTCTTTCCCCCATTCCATTAATAGAGGTATTGATATAAGCATCTACTCCGGCATCTATAGCTCCTTTGGCTCCAGCCACTGAACAAGCCACCGCCAGTCCCAGATCATTGTGGCAGTGTATTTCGATGGGTAGTCGGATTTCTTCCGCTAGATTTTTTACTCGAGCATAGATGGTAAGAGGATCATCGTAGCCCAGGGTGTCACAATATCTTATCCTGTCAGCACCATGTTCCTTAGCTACCTGGCTGAATTTTAACAAAAAATCCTCATCTGTGCGAGAGGCATCTTCAGCATTCACTCCTACTACCTTTGCTCCCCCCTTCCTGGCCTCCTCAAGAGTCTCTATCATCATTCCTATTATACTGGGTTTACGGGGATTATCCTCAGGGTCCCTAACCACTCTACCTTCAAATTTTCCGTTAACCATCTGTCGGGAAGTAGATATAGATATGTTAAGATACTCAATCCCTATAGCCAGAGCTCTCTTGACATCATCTTTGACTGCTCTACACCAGCCACTCAAGATTATCGGATGAAGTACTTCCATTTTGGAGAGTTCAAGATTAGCCTTAAGGTAATTTATTTCATGATTGGTAAAGGGAAAACCAAATTCTGACTGATAAATCCCCATATCATTCAGATAAAAGTTAATGAGAGTCTTTTCCAATTTGGCTAATCCCAATCTGGACGTTTGAACTCCATCTCGGTTAGTAACATCAATTATATAAATTTTATTTTGCTTGTTATCCATTTTGTTCTCTCGTTTTTACATCAACACTAATCTACCCGAATTAGCACTAGGTGGATTTTTTCACCTCCACCTCCAGGTCAATCTCCACCTCAGGATGTAATTTAAGAGAAACCTTCCGAATTCCAATGACTCGAATAGGCTCATCTAAATTAACCTTTCTGTGATCTATCTCTAGATTAAACCTCTTTTCAATCTCCTGAACAATATCCTGCGAGGTAACCACCCCGAATAACTTCCCTTCCTCCCCTATCTCCCTTTCCAGTATTAGTCTTGCCCCTCCTAGTTTTTCTGCTATTCTAAGCGCCTTGAACTTTCCCCTCTCTTTCTTCTGTTGGATGAGCCTTTTTTTCTCCTTCCGTTGCTTAACATTGCCGGGAGTTGCTCTCAAAGCCAAATTCTTGGGAATAAGGAAATTACGCGCATAGCCATCAGTTACCTCCACTATCTCATCCTTCTGCCCTAGATTGTCCATATTTTCCATCAATATAATCTTCATCTTCTAGCCTTTCACAGAGCCTACACTCAATTACTCAGGAAGATATTAACATTTAGAAGATTTATATGGGTGTCGAGGGACTTTCCCCGGACCGAAGGTGGCGCAGCCAGAAGCCTTATATCAGCAAAAATTGTGAATAGTGAATTGTGAATAGTGAATGGCCAAAAAAAGAAACCAAGATACGATTCACGAAATACGATTCACCAAGGACAGCGACAGAGAGGAAGAGTCCCGAGACATTTCTTATTTATAAGGTAAAAGTGCCATCTCTCTAGCTCTTTTAATTGCTTTGGATAACTTTCGTTGATGCTTAGCACAGACACCGCTGCGTCTTCTGCTTTTTATTCGAGCTCGACTATCGATATAATATCCGAGAGCTTTTATATCCAGATGGTCTAGAGAATCACCTCCTGATCGGCAAAAACTACAAACCTTTCTTCTTTTGAGTAGAGGTCTAGCTCTCAAGGCTTTCTCCCTTCTCCTCGGGAAGAGGAATTCTGTCTATCTGGTTTTCTACTGCTTCTTCCGGAACTTCCGGTGGAGGTTGTTTCTTTAGTCTTTGCAGAAATTCGACTCTCCAGGCAACCACTTCTGCCACTCGTCTTTTAATACCGTCCTTGTCTTCATAATTACGGATCTGGAGCCTCCCGTCCACGGCCACCTGACTTCCCTTAGCCAGATATTCGGAGCAAGTCTCTGCTCGCTTCCGCCATACTACAACAGGTATAAAATCAGCTTCTCTTTCTCCTTGCCGAGTGGTAAAAGGACGATTAACGGCGATGGTAAAGCTGGCTACAGGAGTTCCATCAGGAGTGTAGCGAAGTTCAGGATCACGGGTGAGGTTTCCTATTAAGATCACGCGGTTCAAACTGGCCATTTTTTTCTCCTTCCTCCTTTTTTTTCTCCGGAGGAGCTTTTCTCCTTATTATCATCGATCTCACTATCCCTTCTTTGGTTTTAAGAAACTCTCGAACTCGATTCACTTCTGAAGAATTTATTTGGAAATTAACCGTGATAAAAAAGCCCTCCTTTTCTTTTCCCACCTCATAGGCAAACTTCCTCACCCCTATTTGCGATATATTTTCTACCTCACCTTTATCGTGGCTAACAATGTCTTTAAGTCCATCTAAAAGTGTGGCTCTTTCTTCTTCATTTAACCCAGTTTTAAGAACACAACTTGCTTGATACCATGCCATTTTGAGGCCTTCCCTCCGACTAACTAGTAAACCTAAAATGTATCACATCTCCGTCTTTTACCAGATAATCCTTTCCCTCTATTTTAACCTTTCCTTCCTCTTTGGCCCGTTTCATTGATCCGACCTCAAGAAGGTCTGATGCTGAGACTGCCTCTGCTCTTACAAAGCCCTTTTGCATATCCGAATGGACTCTACCTGCTGCTTGAGGAGCGGTGGCTCTCTCTTTCACCGACCAGGCCCTCACTTCCCTTCCCCCGCTGATGGTGAAAAAGGTAATTAAGTTTAGCTGATGGTACACCTCTCTTATTAATTTGTTAAGTCCTTCTTCTATCTTTAACTCTTCAAGGAATTCTGCCTTCTCTTGCACAGATACTTCTGCCAATTCTGCCTCCCATTGGGCACACATTTCTATTAACCCTCCTCCCCTCTGGGAGGTGTATTCTCTCAAACTCTTAAGTAAAAAGGACGGAGAAGTTAGGTCATTTTCATCTATGTTGGCAACGTAAAGTAAGGGCTTAAGAGTCAAAAGACCTTCTTCGACAAGCTCTTCCTTCTCTTTTTCTGTGCAAATCTTTCTCAGAGAATTCCCTTTTTCAAGGTTTGTTTTAACCTTTTGTAAAAGATCAAATCTTCCTTGACTTCCTTTGGCTCCCGATTTTACCAGTTTATCCAGCTTTGTCAACCACCGCTGCACAACTTTCAAGTCAGAGAGAAGCAATTCTAACTCAATTATCTCGGCATCTCTTATCGGATCTATGCTTCCCTCGGGATGGGCAATCCCTTTCCCTTCAAAACACCTCAATACCTCAACTAAAAGATCAACCGACCTTATTCTGGATAAAAACTCATTTCCTAGGCCCTCACCTTGATGGGCGCCTCTAACCAGACCAGCTACATCTATAAACTCCACTGACGCTGGCGTGGCAATCTCGGGATTTATCAATTCGGCCAGTCTCTCCAGTCGTGGATCAGGAACCAATGCCATTCCTACATTAGGAGATACGGTGGAGAAAGGAAATTTTGCCACCTGCGCCCCTGCTTGCGTAAGAGCGTTAAAAAGGGTTGATTTGCCAACGTTAGGTAGACCAATTATTCCGGCTGAGGGGTTAGCCAAGTATCCTCCTCATTTATTCGGTGTAGCTCTCCTGCATCTCTGCCCTTAGGCTATCCAATAGTTCTAGATAACCTCTCAATCCTCTTTCTTCCGCCGGAGCTCTTAATCTTTTTAAAGCTCTTTCCTGAATCTGTCTGATCCTCTCCCTGCTGACTCCGTATTTCTTCCCAACCTCTCTTAAGGAATAATCGCCTTTCTCTTCCAGGTCAAATCTCAACTTTAATATTCCCAATTCACGTCGGTCTTTTACTACCTTTTCTAGTAGTTTTCTTACTTCCTCTTTGAGCATATCTA
>JRER01000765.1_pt1 | contig 10485 bp, 10 predicted proteins | sample 210161 | NCBI WGS metagenome assembly JRER01 (sample SAMN03019618, study PRJNA260268) | marine sediment metagenome | biome: Marine; feature: Sediment; material: Clay; isolation source: clay from marine sediments 136 meters below sea floor depth collected from... | place: New Zealand: Canterbury...
GTACTGTTGATAATCTCTTTTGGGACTATACCTGGAGCACCGGGGTTTGTAGATTCAACGTAATAGTAATCTATGCCTTCGTAATGATAGAATTTTCCTTGTAAACCGGTCGCGCCAAACCCTACTGCGCAATGTTTAGGAAAAATAAGTAATACATTGGTAATACCCATGGCATCAAGAATTGAAGATAGCAATATAGATGTGTCTTCGCAATCACCTCCCCCGTCTACAAGAGTCTCCACGGGATATTTGGGATTCTCATATCCGTAAGCAATGCGGTCATCTATATAGGGGAGACTTTGTATAAAACTGACGATTAAATCTAATGTCTCAAACTGGTTAAATCCCAGATTTGCGGATATTCCGAGAAAAGCATTAGTAAGGTCGTTAATGAAGTTATCATCGTATGGGTCGGTAGCATAAATTGCATAATCACTTGGGTCACGCGTAAAGAAAGAGGGCTTACTCTCATAATAATCGTAAAGTTCTTTTGAAACCTTAAAATCGTATTGGAAGGTTCTATCTTTGTATTGCCAAGAATAGGTCTTTGTTATCTTATCTTTTTCGCTATTAATTTGTGGGTACGTTTTTTGAATATGTATGGTTGGAGCTGATGGAATTGTAACTTCAAATGGAACACTTATTAACTCGACTTGATTATGGCTAACAATGATTAAATATGAACCTCTAGACCAATACGGTCCGACACGATAGAAAGATATATCCAATCGATTGGTACTAACAAGTCTTTTAGTTCCTTGACTTACTAAAGCATTAGATAAATCTTCTTCACCCTCTACGTATATACATTGAAGGTCAAAAGTAGAATCACGAATATTATCAGAAAATTGTACTGTGCAATTGATTACATCATCATCCATATAAAAAGTATTTGTTTGAATTCCGCTATCACGAGATAGCGTAACTCGAGCAACTTCTACCTGCTGCGAACAGGAAGAGCATGGAATGAGAGAGACAATCAGAACAAGAGATAGAAAGGCAATCTTTGAGTACAACATCTTACACCATTTTAACACCTCGAAGATGGTGGAAAAAAGAAATACGTTAATCAAAACCTTAATTATGACAACAAACCAGAATGAGGCTAACCAACTAGCCAAATAGTCTCTTCATTACAACAGACAGAGGAGGACAGTTTGCATAACGTACGACTTCAGGTTAGTATCATTGGTGTGGTGTGGAAACCAGCAGCGAATATCAGAATGTCCGACTTAAAGCTATAACTTATAGCCATACTTCACGGCAAAGTATTCCTTATACGTCTCCAGACTGCCAGAGAATCCTCTTACGATATCTTGAATCGGAATTCTGAATACGTCTGGTATTGCTTTACCTCTTACCTCAAAGAGGTATTGCTTTAAAGCATCAAAATGATTGCCAGTGCCCCAAAAAGCAACATTGCGCTCGTCAGCTGCCAATACAAATATGCCTCTTACTTCTTTACCAAGTGATTCTTGTGACCTCTTCTTAGCAACCATGAGGTTTCGCAGAGCCTGATAGTAGCGGTTCAAGGGACATGGCTGATTCACTCGCGTTGGTTCAAGAAGATTATACTGACCGCCAATATGCCAATAGCGTCTTCCTTTCCAGGCAAGATAACAGAAGTAACCGTTGTTTTTCCTAGTATACTCAGTGCTGCCGTAAGTGCCGTCGCACTTATTGTCCCTGAGCAGTTTACACTTGCTAAAATCAGGTTCTGTCAACTTGAATTCCACAGCGCATACTTTTCCCTGCGGTGTTCTCAGATACAGGTCTATAGAGGTAGCCGCCTTGCTTTCACCAAGGTCTTCACCAACATTTAGCTCTAGCACAGCTGCTGTCTCTAGCCCGAAATCAAAATCGGAATTTAGCCCTTCATTCTTAAACGCTTTGTTCAGCACTTCAAACAACGGGGAGTAATTATCGTGCTTTTTCATCGGCATGACTATGTTCCAGCAAAGCGCCTGAGAGCTTGCCAAATGACCCACATAATCATGTATTGCTATATCTGAAGAAGCATCAGAATATTGACGATCTACTCGCCCAGACAGGAGGTCCTTGGCTTGTTCCATTATTCCTGGATGAAAATTCAGATGCCGGTATACATCCTTAAAGACAAAGTCATATTTGGGACTCAATATGTATTGATCGTTGGGGATGGGTATGCTTGAGTTCCGCCGCATCCACTCAAGGTAGGCTGACGCCTTTTTCTTAATAATATTCCTGAGTTCGCTTGGAGTCATCAATGTGCCTGGTGTATTCTTCTGCATATTGGTAATCATCGCTCTTATCTTAGGTGAATACTAACTAAAAAACAACCTTACTTAAGTACCATTCTAATGCATAAAAACCGTTAAACTCAAATACAAAGTTTAACACTTAGCCGTTCAACTCCATTCAATTGAACAGGTGAGTTAAACACCCAGTTTACCGGTGAGAGCAACCCGTCCTTGCCTATTCAAGCCTCGCCAGCAAAGACCCCCAATCAACTAGAATCTCACTCCGCACCTATAGCAAACTAGAGACCCACCCCTTTCCTCAAGACGACAAAGCATCATCTTCGATAGTGCTGTTATGAATCTCTCGTCTGTATGATAGGAGTGGACAGCATTTCGGACAACCTTAATCGCTCCAAGACCACGCCGGGGCAACTTACGAGCCAGTTCCTCATTCGACAATCCATAGTTGTTCAGGAGAATGTCAAACTCATCCACAGTCCAGTTAGGTACTCTAGGCATATTACCCCCCGTTGAGTTTAGTACACTAGCATTGTACAAAGTTATAAGCCTATCAACAAAAAGCCAGAACGTTAGCTGCCGGTTGAACAAAACATCGTTCTGTTTAGCATCCAGTCAAACTAAACAATCCATCTTTTTGGTTAATTTTGGCGTAACTTCTAATCCTCCGGTTCAGCCAAATCTACCCAGCGGTCACCTAGGATTAGATCACGTTTAGTTCTATAAGGTCGAGCTAACCCTTCTGAAGTCCTATACTCTCGGAAGTGACGCTCACGCTTGTCATTTAGCTGGATACCGACTATTTCCCCTGTCGGCACGCGCCGCGCAAGGTTCTTCACTCCGTCAACTTTATTCCCAAGCTCGGTTGACTTATGTTCGAGCGCAACCAATTTTGTATTTAATTGATTAATTGAATCGCGATTAGCTTGGGCTGACTCCTGAATATGTTTCACACTTTTCGATAGTTCATATAACTGGTTGGTTATACGTGTAAATTGGCCTTCTATCTTCGAAACGCTATTCTGGCGTGATTCTCGATCCTCGTGTATGGTACTGGCCAATAGGTTATATGTATTTGCTATCTCTTTGTGAAGCGAATCAGATTCTCCAGTAAGCTCGGCTGCTATAGTCTCCATTGTCTCTCTAGAAACGTATTCATATTTCAGTTGCTCAGTCAGTTTACTGAGCTGCTCACTAAGCTGATTCACCTGCTCAGTAAGCGGTGTATCAGTAATACCGAGTAGCTTCTCCAGTTCGTCCGTTTCCCTGACTCCAGTAACATGCTCCAGCCTAGCAAATCTATTCTCCAGTTGGCTTAGCCTCTGCTCAGTAGTTACTCGAGTACCCAAATTTGAACTCAGTAGCTGCTGAGCGGCTTGCTGAGCTACTGACTGCCCAATGCCACTGCCAGTGTCAGAGTGAACGAAATTTTTGTGTCCTCTTAGACCTTGAGTATTTTTGAATTCTTTGCCGCATATGTCACAGGATACCATTATAACCTCCGTTATTTTTGATTTGGTATTATTTTGGGGGATTGATGTTGGTTGTGCTATAATCAGCCGGAACTAGCGACAGTTCGAAAAAGGTCTTGATTTTTGGTTGTGCAATAGGGTCGCTAGGCCCACCAAAGGGGATTCGAACTTCAGTAGACAAGCGCAAAGGTCTGTGTAAAAGTTCTACCTTTTATACAGCACAGCCTACCAAGGCTAGCAAGTTGTGAGGTTTTGAGCTCTCAGTCGAGACCAGAAAGAAACTAGATAAAGGAGGAGAAAATGACTGAAATCATTGATTTGAGTGTAACCGTAAGTATGAAGCACCATTTAAGGCGTATGCCTCAAATTGACTATTACCGCCATGAGGACACCCCAAAGCTTTATGCCGAGTCTCATGGTTTGAAGCCAGAGGACTATCCTGAAGGTAAGTATTGTGCAAATGAGAGGGTTTGTTTGTGGAGCCACGACACCACCCATGTTGATGCTCCATGGCATTATTACCCCACCTCAGAGGGCAAGCCAGCCAAAACAATAGACCAGATACCGCTAGAGTGGTGCTATGGAGATGGGGTGGTGCTGGACTTCCACCACAAGAAAAAGGGGGAACGGATTGACGCCAAAGAGATTGAGGAGGCATTGAATAAAATAGGCTACAAACTGAAGCCGCTTGATATCGTCCTCGTCCGAACTGATGTGTACAAGCGTTATGGTGAGCCGGGCTGGGAAGATATGCATCCTGGAGTGACCAGGGATGGTACTTTATGGCTGATTAACCACGGGATAAAGATGGTGGGGATAGATGCCTGGGGATGGGATATACCCCATGATGTCATGGTGGCTGAACTAAAGGCAGGTATAAAGGGACGGTTTTGGGAGTCTCACCTCCTGGGGAAGGAGAGAGAATATTGCCAGATTGAGAAAATGGCTAATCTGGACAAAATATCTAAGCCGTTCGGCTTTAAGGTGGCAGTTTTTCCGGTAAAGGTAGAGGGAGCCAGCGCTGGTTTTACACGAGCGGTAGCTATCATAGAAAAGTAACAAAACGCTGTACCAAATCCAGACCGAGATAAATCCTTTTTTCTTTCGGTCAGTTTTCCACTATAGCGTGTCTTTCAAAACAGCCATGAATTCATCATCGGAAAGAACGCCCTTTTTCTCAGTTCCTTTCTGTTTAACTTTGGTAAGAATTTCGGCTATTTTTTCATCAGTTGTCTCAATACCGAGCTCTTCGAGTTTTAATTTTATTGATGGTCGACCGCTCTTTTTCCCAAGTACCATCTCAAACTTTCTACCTACAAAGGCTGGGTGAATTGAAAAAGCGACCGTCGGTTTCTTTTTGTATACATCAATGCCCAAACCGCTTTCTCGCGTGAAGGTTAGACTTCCGGCTAGTGATTTGTTTGCCGCAGGTCTGATTCCGGAAAGTTTCTCGGCAAGCTGAGATAGCTCATAGAGTCGGTCGTATTGAATCCTGTCCATGTTTACCCCTAATAGGGTCTTAAGGCAAATAACAATTTCATCAAGTGCAGTATTGCCACATCTTTCCCCAAGCCCGTTAATACATACATGGATTACTTCTGCTCCAGCCTCTACGGCAGCTAAAGAGTTAGCCACCGCAAGTCCAAGGTCATTGTGTGCATGTACCTCTAGCGGAAGAGCGGAGATTTTCCTAATTTCCTGAACTAAAAATTTAATGCTCTCTGGTAAAGCACATCCGGTAGTATCTATAACGGCTAGTGAATCCGGTCGGGATTTGCTGGTTACCTCCCTCAGGAGATGCTGCAAAACAGGGATTTCCGCTCGGGTGGTATCATAGGGGAAATAGGAGACATGCAAACTCTTCTCTTTGGCATAGTTTATCGCATCCACACTTCTTTTTATGACTTCTTCTACACTCCAGTTGAATTGGTATTTCAACCTTGGCAGTCCGATGGGAACTTCTAAAACAATCCCCCACACGCCACATTCCACCGCTTTATCAATGTCGGAAGCTAAGGCGCGAGAAAACGCCATGATTTTTGACTTCAGTCCCAGTTTAACAATATCTTTTATAGCTTCCACGTCTTCTGGCGAGACGGCGGGCATTCCAGCTTCAATTCGGTCTACGCCGACTGAATCCAATGCTTTTGCCAAAGTCAGCTTTTCTTCCTTTTTGAATACTACCCCCGGAGTCTGTTCACCATCCCTAAGTGTAGCATCATGAATAATTACTTTATCTGGAATGGAAAAGGTTTTCCTTATTTCCTCCAGGAAATTTATCTCACTCGTCCACCACCCGCCATCCCGCACCCACAACTTTTCATTTTCCATGTGTTTCCCTCCTGCTTGAGTTTATGGCTCAGTTACGCATTTTCTCAACGGATTGTAGCATAGTATATCAATAATATACCAGTTTACATTCTCGTCCATATGATTAGCGACACTTCTCAGCTCGGCAATATCAAAAGAACCCTGTTACTTCGTAAAATTCCTCAGTATATGTGCGGTGAGCTCACTCTACCCCACCATTGAGCTTCGGCGACCGGGCGGCATTCTGGAAGAGTCAATTACACGGGGACAGTGAGCCTTTCTGCCGATTAATTTACACAACCAGACTGTGGTGGTATACTTTAAACCTGAAGCCCACACTGGCGCTAATTCCTAATGAGGTTTTATCCTATGACAGTTAAGATTGTTACTGACAGCTGTTCAGACATTCCGCAAGAGGAAGCCAAACAGTTGGGTATCACCGTGGTACCAGTATATCTTCGCTTTGGTGACGAAGTCCATCGTGACGGCATTGATATAGATAGCCATGAATTTTATCGCAAACTAGTGACCAGCTCAGTTCACCCATCTACTGCAGCACCATCACCAGGAGATTTTGCCAAGGTGTATGAGGAAGCGGCTCAAGAAACTGACGAGATTGCTTCTATTCATGTCACCAGCAAGCATAGTGCCACCTATGATGCTGCGATGGTAGGTAAAGAGATTGCGAAAAAGAAAGGATGTCGGATTGAAGTCATCGATTCTGAAGGTGTGACAATGTGGCAAGGTCTTGTTGCCATAGCCGCGGCTAAAGCTGCTGAAGCTGGATACAGTCTAAATCAGGTGGTGGAGAGAGTCCGTGAAGCTATTCACCAAATGCGTGCCCTGGCGCTTCTGGACACTCTAATATACGCCGTCAAAGGTGGACGCCTCGGCAAGGCTATCTCTGCCATAGAATCGGTGCTTAATGTAAAGCCTTTACTTACTCTACGTAACGGCCAGATTCGCCCAGCCGGCTTAGTACGCACCCGGAATAAAGGTATAGACCGGCTCCGTAAGTTCATAACGTCAGCATTACACATTGAGGACTTAGCTATAGTTTACAGCACTACCTCTGACGATGCTCAGGCTCTAGCGGACTACATAGTTTCGCTCTTTCCTAATATAGTGCCTCGAGTAGTAAGACTGGGGCCAGCGCTAGGCGTCCATGCCGGTCCAGGAGCTCTAGTTGTCGTTGTAAGGGAAGCAAGGTAATACACCACCTTAGAATCTTCTCGGGCTCAACCAAGAAGGACCAGATTTTCTCTGGCGTCGCTGCAATTTCAATAGACCTCTGTACCTTCATTTTTGTCTTCCTCCCCTCTTATTATTACTCAAATTATGGTGTCTAACAGCCAGATTGTTCAATTCAAAGGGGACCTTGAACAGACCTACGGAGTGGGCAAGACTTTAGATTAAGGCCAAGATATGATAAGCTCATGGAGCAGAGCAAAGATGAAACAGGAAAGCGAATCACAAGCCTCAGCCATACTGCCTGTTCCCAGAAGCAAGGAAGAAGCTAAGCAAGTCTACGACCGCATCAGCAGGTTTTACGACTATCTTACCGGAGCATTCCAGCGGAAACATGCGATGAAAGCCCTGGAACGCCTGTCTATTCAAAAGGGAGAAACTGTGCTAGAAATTGGCTTTGGCACTGGGCACTGTCTCAAATGGATAGCACAGTCCGTGGGCCAGACGGGTAAAGCGTACGGCATCGATATCTCCTCGGGTATGCTAGGCGTGACGGAGAGGAGGTTGGAGAAGGCACAACTGATAGATAGGGTAGAGCTATGCTGTGGGGATGCAACGAACTTGCCTTACGGTGACAACACTTTCGATGCAGCTTTCATGAGCTTCACTCTTGAGCTATTCGATACTCCGGAGATTCCTAAGGTACTCGAAGAGGTAAAAAGAGTGCTGAAGCCAGCAGGTAGGCTCGGTGTTGTCAGTATGTCCAAAGAAGATGGAGAGTCCACACTTTTGAGGCTTTATGAAGAGGCCCACAAGAAATGGCCTAAATATGTCGATTGCAGGCCTATCTATGTCAAGCCATCTTTGATAGATGCTGGGTACAAAATACAAAGTAAGGAAAAGGCGCGGTTGATGGGATTGCCGCTCGAGATAATTATCGCCACGAAAGCAAGTAGCAACTCACGGACCCGGTGAGCCAATGCTCAGGTTAGTAGCCCGCTCAGCTAAAGAGTAATCCCTCGTACAAGTAAACTTTTAGGGCAACTACAAACACGCCATAAACAATTCCTGTGGTCAGAATGGCGAAGGTGATGGCAGTACGCCACTTAGTGCCATGCGCCTTCAGGTAAGAAAGGAGAAATAGGGGGATAGCTATGATAAAGCCCAGCAAATAAATAGCCAGGAAAAAGCCTACTACCCAGGCGCCAACAAGCGCGTATTGGTACCAGCTTTCTCCGGCCCCTTCCCCACTATCCGTTTCATCTGGGGCTGTAGTTGTCCCTGATTTACCCCTTGCCAAAATCCATCGACTTAATCCTATGGCGGCCAGAATAATAACAACGCTGCTAATAATCAAAGGAAGCATTTTGGCCGAAAAGTATTCCATTCTCAGGGACAAGCCCATAAATACCAGCGAGAGCACTATAACGGCTATATAGCTATAAATAAAATCTTTCTTCTTCATGCCTTATTAGCTCCTCCCTTAGACCTACGCGCCAACAGGTTCCTTACCGGCTGAAGACAGAAAAGAGCGATAATTACAAAAATCAGAGACAAGCTGATAGGTCTTAGAAAAAATAGGGGTCCAGCTGTCCCATAGGCAAGGAAAAGGTACTTTTCAAACAAATCCCCCAGAATGTAACCTAACAGCAGCGCCGGTCGGTTAAAGCCATACTTTCTCATTGCCAGACCCAGCAAACCGAAGATGAGAAGCACGGCAAGGCCCAGGAATCGCTCTTCATAAGCATAGGCACCAATAAACACAATAACCGTGACTATGGGAACCAGAATACGAGCGGGGATAGTAGCTACCCTAGCCAGGTACGGGGCTAGTAGAAGACAAATAGCCGCCCCCAAGAAACTACCGACAAAAAGAACCTGAAGCAGGCTGAATGACAGAGGCAAGTGAAGCGTCATCATCTCTGGACCCGGCCTGATTCCCAACATCATAAGTGCTCCCAGGAGTACCACCATTTCCGCACTGCCTGGAATGCCCAGAGCGAGAGTTGTTAATAACGCTCCTCCCTCTTTAGCATTATTGGCACTTTCGGGAGCAATGACGCCTTCTACGATACCGGTGCCGAATCTCTCGGGATGTTTTGAGATTTGCTTGGCTTGCCCGTAAGCCACGAAAATGGCTGTCGAAGCGCCTACCCCAGGGATGACGCCGATGATATAACCTATTATGCTACAGCGCAGCCATAATCCCCAGCGGCGAAATACATCCTTCACTCCTTCCAGCACACCTTGCATGCTCAGGACTACCGCATCCAGCCTGGCTAGAGTCCCCCCCCTTGCGGCTAAGGAAACCATTTCAGGCACAGCAAACAGTCCCAGGACGACGGGAATCATAGGGAGACCATCAAGGAGATAAATAGTCCCAAGGGTAAAGCGAGGTACTCCGGTTATTACATGAAGCCCAACAAAGGAAAGCATCAGACCTATGCCGCCAGCAATCAGTCCTTTAAGCATAGAGCCTCTACTCAGCACGGCAATAAAGGAGAGCCCCATAAGTATCATAAAAACCATATCTGCGGAGCGGAGTGCAAAAACCAGGGGTAATACCAGAGGAACCATCAGTAAAGCAAAAATTACCGAAATAATGCCGCCCATTCCCGAACTCGCCAGTGCCGCCCCCAGGGCACGACCCCCCTCACCCTTCTGGGTCATGGGGAAGCCATCAATAAGGGTGGCGGCATTAACTGAGGTTCCCGGTATGTTCAATAAAATAGCTGTTATTGCGCCAGCTGTATAACCTACCGCACAAATCGCTATGAAAAGGGGGAGAGCCTGGTCCGGCGTCATCAGAAAAACAAAGGGCAGCAAGATGCTCATCGCCACTATGGAACTTAGCCCGGGCATAGCGCCGAACATAAGCCCTATAATAACCCCGGCGAATATAAGCAACCAGAGTTCCAGGTGCATAAAGCCCTGCAGAGCCTCAACAAAAGACTCTATCACCATATCCCACTCACCCTTCTTCAGTCAGCACAGTGAGTCCTTGGGAGGTAGAAACACCTCCCAGGGTTACACACTATCACCAGGCACAAACCAACTGGCCGAGGATACCTCCCAGATTCGCATCGTGCTATTTGATATACTTAGCGAATAGGTTACGAACCGTTTCTATTTTCTCCGGGGGCATACCCAGCACTTTACCGACGCTTTCCTGCAGTTCCTCACCGGTGAGGGGCTTCGACCAAATCGGCCACCGCGTCCTGGCTTGCTTTACAAAAGCCTCATTTGACGTAATCTTATCAAAGGTGCGACGCAGATAG
>JRER01001352.1_pt1 | contig 10475 bp, 11 predicted proteins | sample 210161 | NCBI WGS metagenome assembly JRER01 (sample SAMN03019618, study PRJNA260268) | marine sediment metagenome | biome: Marine; feature: Sediment; material: Clay; isolation source: clay from marine sediments 136 meters below sea floor depth collected from... | place: New Zealand: Canterbury...
TGAAAAAGAGATAATACTTAAGGAAACCTTCAGAGTGAGGCCCAGTCAAGAGGCAAACACTGAGGCTGAGGAGCAGCTGTACCTGAGTTTAGAAGAGATAGTCAGGAAGGTAACAGCTCCCTGGTGGGTCATAGACATCGTTAACCAAGCGGTTAGGTATAGCCGGATTTGCCCCTACGTTGAGAAGAATGCGAGTATCAGGGCTACCAATAGAGCCCTTGACCATACCTATGCCAGTGTTGAGATGGAAAATAGTCGGGTGGCTAACCTGCGCCATGCCTATTATGGTCTAAGGTTAGCCCTGAGGGCTAGGATTGGGTTGAGGGGTGACCTCATGGACTTGGACAACCCGAAGAAGACGTTCATACTCGGAGACCAGCTTACAGAAGACTTCATCTGGAATGTGTTTGAGAATATGCGTAGCCAAGCTGGACTGCTGGACGACTGCGATAGGCAAAAACTCGGCTCTGAGTTGAGTTTACTGCTCGCCTCGGAGGTAGACTTGACCCGTGGCCGAGTACCTTCGGCACTCATCTCTGGCTACGATGAGGTGAGAAAAGTCGTGCAATGGATGAGGCAAGTAGCTAAGGATAAAGTGAACCAGGAGCTTGTTAGCGAACCTGAAAGGAAACTGTACGACAGCAACGAGACTGAGGTCGTGGAGGAGTGCAACTATTCCACTTTGGAGATGCTGGCTAACATTTGCGTCCACGAGGGAACTCTAGACCAGACGGAGGCAGGTAAAGTCTTTATTGCGCGTAAGTTTAAGGACTAGGTATGGAATTTGAGTATTGCACGAGATGCCGAATCAACGTACCAGGTGAGTTCCTGAGGGAACTTGCCTATTCCAAGAACCGCTCCCTTCGAGATATCCTGAGGCAAGCACAGCAAAAGCAGGATAGTTACCTCCATCAGGTGTCAAGCGAGCATGCCGCTCAAAGGCAGCGAGAGGACACAGCGAGGCTACAGCAATACGAGAGTGAACTTAGGCAGCTTGAAGAGAACGCTGCCTATGATGTTTTGGACAAAATCATGCAGGGCAAGGAAATAGACGAAATTGTCGAGTGGATACTTGCCGACGAAGCCAGGAAGAATCTGGAAGAAAAGATAAGTGCCCTAAAGTGGAAACCTCAGGATATGAGTGAGGATGATGTCAGGCAAGCCTTACAGGAATATGAACAGCAAGGCTATATTGAAATCCATGAAGGCAACGTGAAGATAACCTCAAAAGGGGCAAAGAAACTGGCCAGCAATGCTTTACAAAGGATTCTGCAAAGCCTGGGCAGAAAGGAGATAGGAGCCCATTATATTGAGGAGATGGGCTTTGGCTCAGAGGTATCGGCATATACCAGGCACTACGAGGCTGGGGACGACTACTCCTTGGTCAACATTGAAAGGACTGCTCTCAATGCTCTGGAAAGAAGTGGTCGGCTGAAGCTAGAACTCAATGACTTTGAGGTTCACGAAGAGGTCCACCAGTCAAGGTTGTGTGCCGGTCTCATAATTGATGAGAGTGGTTCGATGAGGAGCAACCACAAGCTGGAAGCAGCGATAGACGCTGCTTTAGCTCTTTCTGAGCTAATCGCAAGGCAGCCCGAGGACTCACTTAAGGTCTTTATGTTTTCGGAGACAGTGAAGGAGATACCATCATGGGCAATACTCAATGAGGCGCTCAGCGGTGGCTCCACCGATATTAGGGCAGCATTGCGAACCTTTAGAGACAGCGTGAGAGCCGAGAAGGGAGATAGGCAAGCCTACTTGATAACTGACACCGACCCTAATACCGAGGACGGCATGTTCGTGGGTTTCGAGAAAGCTGCCGTCGGCGTCGTGGAAGAGGCATTGCGCTACAGACAGGATGGAGTAGGGCTGAACATAATCATGCTAGATGAGAGCCCACACCTTAAGCAGCTAGCCTCAGCGCTGGCTAGAAAGAATCTGGGTAGAGTTTTCTTCACTTCTCCCCACAAGTTGGGCCAGGTAATCGTCGAGGATTACCTCAGGACCAAAAAAGAAAGACTCTGAACCTTGGGCACAGCGAGTAGGTCTGTAGCTAGTCAACCTTGATGAACTAATATAATATTGGAAGGCATTGGATTGTGTAGTAGAGGTGAGACATGAGTGATTACATTATCAAAGTAGAAAACCTGGTCAAAAAATTTGGTGAACTGGTGGCAGTGGATAACATTAGTTTCACTGTGGCACCGGGGGAAATCTTTGGCTTCTTGGGACCAAACGGAGCCGGAAAAACGACCACCATCAATATCCTCTGTACCCTGGCTAAACCAACCTCGGGACGAGCCACCATCGATGACTTCGACGTAGTGCGCCAGCAAAAACGGGTACGCCAGTTGATTGGGCTGGTGTTTCAAGACCCCAGCCTTGATGAACGGCTTAGCGGTTTGCAGAATCTGCGCTTTCATGCCATGGTTTATAACGTACCTGCCTCAGTGCGCGAGCAGAGGATTAAGCAGGTGCTTACCATGACGGAGCTCTGGGACAGGCGCAACAACGAGGTCCGTACCTATTCTGGAGGTATGAAACGTCGCCTGGAGCTGGCACGGGGGCTACTGCACTATCCTAAAGTGCTGTTCCTTGATGAGCCCACGCTGGGGCTAGACCCGCAAACACGCAACCGTCTATGGGAATACATCCTTGAGATGCGGCAACGCGAAGGGACTACTATTTTCCTAACTACTCACTATATGGATGAGGCGACTAAGGCAGATCGCATCGCCATCATTGACTACGGTAAGATAGTCGCCCTGGATACTCCGGAAAGGCTTAAACAGGTTGTGGGTAAAGATATCATCTCGGTGAAAACCGGCGATAACGATAGAGCCACCGAAGAAATCAAGCTTCGCTACCAAATTGAGGCTAGGCATGACAGTGATGGCCTCTCCTTTGAGGTGGCTAATGGGGAGGAGTTTATCCCTAACTTCATCAAAGAATTTGGCACAGAGATACTGAGCATTAGCCTGCGTCGTCCTACACTGGACGACGTTTTTCTCAAGCTTACCGGACGGGAACTCCGGGAGGAGGAGGTTAGGGATACATTCAAGGCGATAGTACGCCAGCATGGCCGGAGCATGCGGCGCTAGGAGATAAAAATGAGCTTTCTGCGTGGGATTTATACCATATGGTACCGTGATATACTTCGCTTCTGGCATGATAAGATGCGGATGGTCGGCGCCATAAGCCTTCCCCTGCTATTCCTTTTTATTTTTGGTAGCGGGCTTAGCAAAACCATGGGGCTACTTGGTCCCGGGGTAGACTTTGCTCAGTTCATGTTCCCCGGTATTATCGGGATGACAGTGCTCATGAGTTCGTTCACGGGGGGTATTTCCGTGGTCTGGGACAGGGAGTTCGGTTTCCTCAAGGAAGTACTGGTGGCACCAATCAACCGTGCCTCAGTGGCTATAGGGAAGACGTTAGGCTCAGCTACTGTGGCGCTGATTCAGGGATTGATAATCTTGATACTTGCACCGGTGATTGGCATCTCCCTCTCCGGGTGGACGGTAATCAAGCTGTTACCGCTGATGTTCCTGCTCGCTGCCTCCCTGGGCTCTCTTGGTATCTTGCTGGCTACACGTATCAAATCCATAATGGCATTCCAGACTCTGATGCCGATGCTGATGTTTCCTATGATATTCCTGTCCGGGGTTTTCTTCCCGATGCAGGGACTGCCGGCGTGGATGAACGTTCTAGTAAAGCTCAACCCGGCTACCTACGGCATCACCCCCATCCGCCAGGTAGTACTGGGAACATCTGAAGGTACTTACTTCGGTATCACTCTATTCGGACACACACTATCACTCTGGCAAGATGTGGCTATACTGGCTGTGTTCGGAGCGACCATGCTCATATTAGCCATGTGGTCTTTCAGTCATCAGGAGTAGTTTTTCTCGATACAACTCATTGGTTAGCAGGGACAGCTACTTCTGTCTTTGGCCCCGTTAGTATGAATATAGTGTATGTTAGATTTGCCAACCTACCTACAGGATTACCTCCTGCCGTCTCTCAAAGCTGGTCTCATTGTCGACAAACCAGACCCTTGTCGGTGTTACCTTATAAAAGTTATTCTCGGAGGAGGCAGTAAAATCAGGGACAAGCTTAAGTCTCTTGGCCACCGTCTCCAGGAAAGATACCACCCTGGGAAAGGAGACTATTGACCTTAGATACACCGAGACGAAGGGGTATTTCCTGACGTAAACCTCTACCGCTTGGCTTATCTCCTCCTCAGTGATAAGCATCTCAGCTATCCCTTCCATCTGAATCCCCTTTACCTTCCGCCAATCGTCCATACTGTTAAGGGAGTAGTTTTCATCTATGGTAACTGCCACGTGGGAATTGGCGGCGATATTTTGGCAATGCAGGCAGACATTTGGGTTGGATATATAATAGAGGGTGAAGCCCTTATTAGCATAAAATAGGCTCGCTGCCCAGGGGCTATTGTTGCGTACTGTAGCCAAAGTCATGGTATTATGGTGGCTTAGGTAGTCTAAAACTACCTCCTTTAGCTCCTTCTTCGCCTTCATAGTATAGCCTCCTCCCCATAGACTAGCATCCTTTTCACACCAGGACATTTTTCTGACACAGCATCACTGCCTACTCCGCTGCTGCCTCCTGCTCCAAAAGCCTGACCAATTGAGTTAAATTATCTATGACCATATCAGGCTGCTCAGGGGCAAATGTTTCGCCAACGGTACCCTCATTACTAAGAACAATTACTCTAACCCCTGCCTTCTTCCCGGCTATAAGGTCTGCTTTGGTATCACCAACAATTACAGAATCCTCGGCAGCCAAATTTAGCTTCCCCAGGCAGGCAATAATACCATCTGGGGCTGGCTTTCGAGGTTGGTCACTCCCGGTAACTACGGCATCAAAGAACTGGGCTATACTCAATTCTCTAAGTTCGGCCCACATTTGCTCCGCGGAAAAGACCCTTCCCGTGACTAATCCTATTTTCACCCCTTTCATCTTTAATGAACTAAGTACTTCCTTTACCCCCGGTTTGATGGTTATAGGGAACTCTTCCACCACGTTAGTAAAAGCTTCTCGCATTTTCCCGGCACAATTTAGAATAGCCTCTTTATCCAGGGTGGGATAGAGCTGAGATAGAATCTCTAATAGACTCTTGCCCTCACTTAGCAACGCAGCCAGTTCCTCCCGCTTGGGGGCAGGCAGATTAAGCCTCTGGGCGCCACAGCAAAAGACCTGCCAGTATGTTTCTAGCGAATTAACCAAGGTTTCATCAAAATCAAATATAATTCCTTTGACCATACTTACCTTAGAAATAGAACGAATTTCCCCCTATTCCAGGGTTATCACTACTTCATCCCCATCTTTGATGGCCAGGGCCTTCTTAATCTCGACTGGGGCAATCACCTCGATTATATCAGCGGAGTGAACCTCGTCGGTAAATTCCTCGGCGCGAGGAACAATAATGGCAGCCTTAATGTTACCTATCGAGATGGGAACAGCCTTAGCTGGACAAAAGTCAGGGCTTGGTGGAACAACGTCTATCTCTGCCTCCGCCCCCACTTGTTGGGCAAGGTCAAGGTATCCCTTGCTAACTCGTAGATTCAGGGTGCCGGCGAAAGGGATAAACCCCAGCTTCTCTAGACACTGCTGCTTGACCCAATCCAGCTGAGTAAAGTAAGCCCCTTTACCCACTCCAGAGAACACTCTGCCTTTAATTACCTTGTCTCTCTTCTCACTCATCAGCTCAGATTAAAGATTAAAGCGTCACTGATGTGCCACTCATTTCCTACTGCCAGTCAAATGTTAGCTGGTAACACAATGACTGTCAAGCTCAGCTACCCTACGGGATACTAGGCGAACCAAACGCTTAGAAACTGTCGCCGCCAGTGTGATATACTTATAGGTCAAGGAGCAGAATCTCAGGAGACAGGCGATGGGGATTAGACTTTATAAAAAGCCGAAACTTGAAAGACCAGACCTGATTGTTGGCTGGCCAGGCATTGGAAACATCGGGATAGTTGCCGTTGACACGATAAGGGGGCAGATTCAAGCGGAAGAGTTCGGAGAAATAGAAGCCCACGACTTCTTCTATCCCAGGAGAGTAATAATCAAAGCTGATTTGCTGGAAGATTTAGAGTTTCCTAGTAGTAAGTTTTATTACAAGAGGCTTGAGAAGAAAGATTTAATAATTTTCATCGGAGAGGAACAGCCCACTAATGGTGGTAGAATGTATGCTGAAGGCAGAAAAGCCTACCAGATGGCTAATCTAGTTTTGGATGTGGCGGAAAGGTTTGGCTGCCAGAGAGTCTATACTTCAGGTGCCGCAGTGGCTATGGTTCATCATACACTGAAGCCAAGAGTTTGGGCAGTGCCTAATAAAGAGGAATTAATCGATGAGCTAAAAAGATATGAGAATACCATTCTAATGAGAGAGGTTGAAGGAAGAGGCGGACAGGGTAGCATCACTGGCTTAAATGGGCTTCTATTAGGAGTAGCCAAGAAAAGGGGATTAGCCGGTGTCTGTCTGATGGGCGAGATACCAGATTACCTTTCCGGAGCTCCATTTCCCTACCCGAGGGCTTCAAGATCTGTGCTTGAGGTTATGAGCAGTATACTGGGAATCCCAATTGACTTGAGTAGGCTTGATAATATGGATGCTCGTGTGGGAGAGATTATTGAAAGCATCTACGAACAACTCCCTGAAGAAATAAGAGAAAGGCTGGAGCAAAGGAAATTTGTTGCCCCTACGCCAGGAGCTATAACTGAGGACGACCAGAAATGGATTAAAGAGCACATTGATGAGTTCTTTAAGAAGGGGGGCAAAGGGGATGAAAGACCTCTTTAAACTTTCGGGACAACCTGAATTACGAAGCCCGTCCTTGGTTGTCGGTTGGAGTACTGATGCCGGCAAATTAGGTTCAAAAGTGACTAATTACTTAAATAAAAAGCTAGGTAGCCGGGACCTCGGTGAGATTGAACCGACAGATTTTTTCCCTCTAGGCGGGGTGACAATTGAAGACGACTTAATTCGATTCCCCGAAAGTAAATTCTATGCCTGCCCCCAAAATGACCTGGTAATTTTTAAAGGCGATGCTCCTAGCTATGAATGGTTTAAATTTATAAGCTTAATTCTAGATGTGGCTGGACATTATGGTCGTGTGAAGGAGCTATACGTTATCGGAGGAATGGTTTTTCTAGGTGCCCATACTGCTCCCAGAGAGCTTCTCCCCATTTTCAATTCCTCAGAGCTAAAGCAAGCTTTAAGCCAATATAACTTAGGGAGGAATATGGATTATCAAACCCCACCGGGACAGAGACCTACCTTAAATTCCTTCCTTCTGTGGGTGGCTAGACAGAGAAACATCCCCGGAGTCAGCCTTTGGGTGCCAATCCCCTTTTATCTGGTAGCCGTGGAAGACCCCAAGGCCCAAAGGAAAATCCTTGAATTTTTTGACCAAAGATTCGGCTTGCAAATCGATTTTCAGGACATTGATGAAGAGATTAGAAAGCAAGATGAAAAAATAGCCCAGCTAAGAGATTCGTCTCCAGAGATTGACGAGTATATCAGTAAGTTGGAAGGCAACCTGAAGCTCTCGGAAAAGGAAAACGAAAAACTGGTCAAGCAGATAGAGGAATTCCTCAGAAGAAAACAGCCCGGGCTTTGAATTTGGGCAGTAGACAACAGATTGCTAGTCTTCTTCCACTACCCCTCCCTACCCAGAGTCGTAACCACATTCCTCACTCATTGATTTTAGGGTATTGACAAAGTCGGCGTTTCTAGGGATGGCTTTTTGTTCAACCTCCGCCTCAGACAACTTCACCCCGCTCTTACGGTAACCCTTTAAGTTCACGAAAAGTAGTCATTTGTCCCGTGATATTGAGCCTTTATGGCCTTGCTGACAATACAGTCCGGTGTTTAAACTAACTAGTGGATAACTGGCGTAACAATAGCTTGAGAAGTGTAACAGATCATGACGTTTGTTCGTAATAAGGCTAGGCAGGAAAACAAGGTCAGTTCCAATAGCAACTGAGCCTCGAATTGAAGGTAAAGTTTACCAACGAGATGGGCGAAACGGTAGAGACATTTCCCTTTGCTTACAGGTAAGGAACACAGAGGCTATCGTTATCTCGGTTACTTGGGCGCCATAAGGTAATTTCAAATAGAAATGTGAATGGGTAAAGGATAGCTGCTTTATAGAATCGAGAGCCCAAGACTGGTGCGGGGTAATGAGCTTCGGATTCTAAGGATTAAATCTTGAGTCAAATTTGAGTAAAACTAAATAGCATAAATTTTTGGCACGGAGGTGAGAAATGAAACTGGTAGTCGTAGGTTTTGGACAATGTGGTGGCAGGATTGCCGACGAGTTTAGTCGACTAAACGCTAGGGCACGTTTTCATCGCAGAATTGATATACTTGCCGACGTTTTTGCTGTAAACACCGATGTTGCCGATTTGAGCTGCCTATCTGATATAAAATCGGATTACAAGCATAGAATTCTTATTGGAAATCGAAAGACTAATAGTCATGGCGTAGGAAAAATAAATGAGGTAGGTGCTCAAATAGCTGGACAAGATGGTGACAAAGTCATAGACGCTGTAAGGTCAACTGAACGATTCTATGAGGCAGATGCCTTCTTACTTATTGCTAGTGCCGCTGGAGGTACAGGCTCGGGTGGAATGCCAATAATGGCACAAATGATAAAAGAACGCTTCAGGGATAAGCCGACCTATACCCTCGTCGTCCTGCCATTTGAGCATGACGAGCAAACAGATATAAGGACGTTTTGTAACTCAGCTACATGTCTAAAAGCGACCTACTCAGTAGCCGACGCGGTGTTTTTGGTCGACAACCAAAGGTATATAGAAAAGGACTCTTCACTCATAAATAACATGACTGCAATCAACAAGTTAATAGTTGAGCCATTCTACGATTTACTTTGCGCCGGTGAGGAGAAAAAAGCCAAACGTATTGGTGCCAAACTGCTTGATGCTGGAGACATAATTAGGACTCTGGCAGGGTGGACAGTGCTGGGCTTTGGTGTATCGCAACTGCCAGTGATTAGACTCCCCTTTGTGCGACGGCGCAACTTCAGGAAGAAAAGTACTGAAACCCACAAAGGAATACAAGCTATGGACCAGGCTATAAGTAACTTATCGCTCAAATGTAATCCTAAAGATTCAGCTAGTGCACTTTATCTGCTGTCGGCACCAACCCAAGAAATGACTGTGGGTCTGGTCAAGGAACTTGTAGACTACCTAAATGAAGTAGCTCCTGGGGCTATAATCAGGTATGGGGATTATCCTCGGGGAGAATCCACACTGGACATTACACTTATTCTATCCCAGCTTAGTTCTGTGGATAAGGTTATGGAATATTATGACAAAATGCCTGAATTAATGCAGGAAAAAGAGTGGAAACGAGAGGAAAACGAATACAAACTTAACAAGATGACGAACGCCTCAAAGGTGGTACCGTCACTGTTTGATGGGGACGGCAATTAACCGCAAAGAGTAAATACACGGTGGAGAAATCTGGATAGAAAGTGAGTATGAAAAGGGTAGCCAGTTTACATTTACCATACCCCTGACCACAAATGGTTGGCCAAATCAAGCGGAGGAATACAGATGATTAAAGAAAAGATGCTCGTTGTAGAAGAAAACCCACAGAACATGAGAGTCTTTGAATTGGTCCTCGGGGGAAATGGTTACAATGTGCTAAAGGCAACTAACGGTGAAGAGGCATTAGACGTGGCCATGAGGGAACAACCAGACGTTATTCTGATGGACATGCAGCTTCCAAAACTGAATGGGCTTAAGGTGACTAGAAAGCTCAGAGAGAACCCGACATTCAGCCATACCATAATTCTTGGCTTAACCGCATATGCTATAAGGGGAGCCCGGGAGAGGATTATTGGGTCCGGATTTGATGCTTGTTTGCCAAAGCCCATTAACACTCGTGAACTGCCTAATGTGATTGCTGTGATTGTTGAAATGCTATCACGACGGCAAAAGGTAGGGCTCTCATCCTAGTGGATATGGTGGCAGGAAAGAAAATACTTGGAGTTGATGAAGAACTCAACTTTCTTGGGGTAGTTAACTGGTTCTGATTCACTTATGGCTTGTGGTCGTCGCCTAACCAAAACTCCTTTTACCACACCTTTGAACGGAAGTCCATTCTGTATAATGCAAAACAAAGAGGCTGGGTAAATCTAGTAAAGATACCCAGCCTCTTAAATACCCCTCCCGATAGCTATAATGTTTGCTCTAACTCTTTCCTATCCTGAACATTTTAGTCCCACATACGGGGCACACACCTTGAGTTGCCGGCTTCCCATTCTTCATAGTTATCGCCTTGGCATCTTTCATTTCCCTCTTTGCACGACATTTCATACAGTATGCTTGCATTTGGTTTACCTCCTTTCAGTGTGAAGCATAAAGCATCCAGTTTTGTAATGTCAATAACCTAGGAATTCCCTTATTTGCCACTCGGT
>JRER01000228.1_pt1 | contig 10470 bp, 10 predicted proteins | sample 210161 | NCBI WGS metagenome assembly JRER01 (sample SAMN03019618, study PRJNA260268) | marine sediment metagenome | biome: Marine; feature: Sediment; material: Clay; isolation source: clay from marine sediments 136 meters below sea floor depth collected from... | place: New Zealand: Canterbury...
CTATAGGGAGGGTGGGTGGGAAGAAAGAAATAAGTTAAAAACAGGGAGGGGGTGGGGTCAATGCTGCAGAGAAACGAAACATGATAATCTGCGTCACCAATATATCTGAACTAGCTCAGGCGCTGTTTGTCTTTGCCCTTACCGCAGGGTATAATTGGTAAGCGCTGGTTTTTACTTTGGTGGGGTTAGAATATTGACTTGGTTCTATTATGTAGCCAGAGTACTAGTCAGGATGCTGTTTATCCTCCTGACTCGATGGCAGGTCAAGGGCAGGGAAAATGTCCCCGGCCAAGGACCCCTGCTGGTTGTAGCCAATCATCTTAATCTAACCGACCCGCCTCTGCTTGTTGTTAGCCTGGGCAGAAAAGTGATGTTTATGGCTAAAGAGGAGCTATTTCGTTCCAGATTCTCAGCTTACTTCGTAGGTGGCTTTGGTTCCTTCCCAGTACATAGAGGGAAACTGGATAGGAAGGCAATACGCCAATCAGAGCAAGTGTTAGCCGATGGTTTGGCTTTGGTTATGTTCCCTGAGGCAACGAGGAGCAAGAGCGCCCAACTTCAGCCTGCTTTCCCTGGCTCGACGCTAATAGCCAGGCGTAGTGGTGCCCCTATTCTTCCAGTAGGCATTACCGGCACAGAAAGGATTAAGGGCATGGCTTGGATACTACGCCGCCCTCATATAACGGTCAATATTGGTCACCCTTTCTATCTGCCGCCGGTTAGTAGTAAATCGACTAAGGCGGAGCTTGTTGAGCATACCGATTTTATAATGGAGCGTATAGCTGAACTCCTCCCCCCACAGTATCGGGGAAATTATGCCGGGAAGGAAACCAGAAGGCATGAAGATTGAAAAAACGGGAGAAATAGGTTTTTGCTTTGGGGTTAAGCGAGCCATTGATATCCTGGAAAAGGTTGCCCGTGAGCGTGGCGGGGTGGAAACACTGGGTGCTGTGGTGCATAACCAACAGGTGCTACAAAGGCTAGCTGAGATCGGTGTTAGGGTAGCTCAGGGTGTAGATGATATAGGGGGTGATGTGGTGGCTATTAGCTCTCACGGGGTGAGCCCACAAATAGAGGAGGAGATTCGAGCTCGACATATTGACATAATTAACACCACTTGTCCCTTCGTTCACAGAATCCAGACTGCAGCTCGGAGGTTAGCCGAGACCGGTTTTTTTGTCATTATATATGGTGATGCTGACCATACTGAGGTTAAGGGTGTTCTCGGTTGGGCCGATGGGAAAGGGCTGGCTACTCTGGATGAGAAGTCTATAGCTGAGTTAGACTCTCTACCTCGCCGTTTGGGCGTTCTATCTCAGACGACCCAAATACCAGCCCATTTTACTGAATTTGTAAAGAGGCTCATTGATTCTGCCTTTGCTAAAGACTCAGAGCTGCGCATTATTGATACTATATGTCACGATATCAGAAAACGGCAGGCATCAGCCCTCGAGCTAGCCAATAGAGTGGACTTGATGCTGGTTATCGGTGGGCATAACAGCGCTAATACCAATCGCCTCGCTGAGTTATGTTCTACGGCTACTGAGACACATCTTGTTGAGACGGTAGAAGGAATCAGACCCTCCTGGTTTCAAGGTAAGCATCATATAGGCATAACTTCCGGAGCCTCTACCCCTGAGCAGACTATAGATGAAGTATTAATGAAGCTAGAGGCCATGGCTCAAGTCTAAGGGGTTGTTTATCTACCTCACCCCCTATCTGAAACAAATCCTAAATTCTAATTTCCAAATTCTAAACAAATTCAAAATTCAAAACTTAAAAGCGTCTTGGTTCTTTAGGTTTTGGTCATTAGTGCTTTGTGCTTGTTTAGGATTTCGTGCTTTGAATTTGAGATTTCACCAGGGGCTAAGCCCCTCTAAAGAAATTATCTTCCCCTTCCCCTTGATAAGGGGAAGGGGATAAAGGTCGAAGACTCTTCGAGGGATAGGGTTAATAAACAATGTCATAGCCCCATCTCTTGAGCTACTATCTCTCGATAGAAATTGGCATCGCCAAAGCTGACCTCAGCCGCTTTGGCTCGCCTGGTGTAGTATTGTAAATCATGGTCTATAGTAACGCCGATGGCACCGTGGATTTGGTGTGCCAGAGCCATAACCCGCTGACAGGCTTCGCCTGCCCATGCCTTAGCAATGGCTACCTCTTGGGTGCAGGGAAGACCCTCGCTCAGCATCCAGGCGGCTTGATAGGTTGAAAGCCTGGTGCCATCAACATCAGTTACCATGTCGGCGCAGTAATGCTGGATAACCTGAAAGCTGCCGATGGGACGGTCATACTGCTTTCTTTCCTTGGCATAATCAACCGTCATGTCCAACGCCTGCTGGATACAGCCCACCATCTCGCAGCATTTGGCCACTGCCGCTCGCTGGATTATCTTCTGCACCTCGCTCCACCCCTGGTTCAATTGCCCCAGGATATTCTCCTTGGGCACCTTTACTTGGTCAAAAACCACCTCGCATAGCTTGTCGTTGGCGATGGTCTTTAAAACTGTATAGCTTATGCCTGGGCTCTTGGCATCGGCAATAAATAGGGTAATCCCCTGGTCAGCCTTGGATTTTTCATCGGTTCTGGCTACCACCAGCATATAATCAGCAATGTGAGCATCGGGAACAAACAGCTTGGTGCCATTTAGAATATAGGCATCCTTATCAGCGGTGGCTTTGGTTTCAACGGCAGCGGCATCATACTTGGCGCTGAATTCAGTCAGGGCTAGAGTGAAGATTGCCTCACCACTGGCTATCTTGGGTAGATATTCCTGTTTCTGCTCCTCGCTTCCGGCGTCAAGGATGGTCAAACCACCAAGAACCACCGTGGAGAAGTAAGGACCGGGCAGGCAAGCCTTTCCCATTTCCTCCAGCAGCACTGCCAGGTCAAGGAAGCTCATATCGCCGCCGCCGTACTTTTCTGGAAGTGCCAGCCCCATCCAGCCTAACTCTGCCATTTCCCGCCATAACTCCGGTGAGTAGCCCAGCTCACTCTCTTCTATCTCTTTAACCACCGTTTTGGGGAACTTATCGGTCAGAAAATCGCGAGCCATTTTCTTTAGCATTTCCTGTTCTTCAGAGAGAGCTAAATCCATTATCATGCCTCCTACTAGTCCGCTGAGTAATATGGGTAGAAAGTAATCAAAAATTATTCATTGGGTGGGCAGCCCCAGCTTTCTTAAAGCCAGAATATTCTTCAGAATCTCTGACGTGCCAGCTTGGAGGCTATAGCCCTTAGATGACAAATATGAGTGATAGGCCATGCCTTGCACCGGCACCCACTTGGATTGGGGCGAAAGTTGTCCATAGAGTCCCAGAATCTCTATCGCCGTGCTGGCCAGGCGTTGTTCAAAGGCGGTGCCGTATGCTTTGGACATTGATGATTCCCAGTTAGGGGCACGACCCTCGTCCATAACAACGGCGACACGATACATATGTAACCGCCCAATTTCAAGTTCAATTTTGAGTTGTGCCAGTTTAGAGCGAATAACCGGCTCCTCAGATAACGGCTTCCCGTTACGCTTGGTTTCCTTGGTATATTGGATGAGAGCCTCAAATAGGGGATAATTGGCCATCAGTCGCTCCATCCCGCTTCTCTCGTAGTCAAGCTGGTTCAAAACCTGATAAAAGCCGCGGTTTTTCTCCCCTATCAGGCATGTCTTGGGAATACGCACGTTTTCAAAAAAGACTTCGTTAAAGTGCACGCCGCCGGTAATATCTACTATCGGGACAGCAGTAATCCCAGGCAAGCTGGTCTCAAAAAGGAATTCGCTAATACCCCTGTGTTTGGGGGCATCTGGGTCTGTTCTAGCTACCAGGTAAATCCAGTTCATGTGGCTGCCGCCGCTAGTCCACGTCTTCTGACCATCAATGACATAATAATCGCCATCCTCAACGGCCTTGGTTTTAAGCGAGGCAAGGTCACTACCAGCGTCTGGCTCGCTCATTCCCAGACCGACATAGGCTTCCCCCTTCAGAATCTTGGGCAGTAATTCCTTCCTTTGCTCCTCAGTGCCATAGTGGACGATGGCACCGCCTATTTGGCGGTCGGCAAACCAGTGGCAGGCGGCTGGTGCTCCATAGCGCAGCATCTCTTCAGTTAGGATGAGCCGGTCTACAAAGGAGCGCCCCTGCCCTCCATACTCTTTGGGCCAGGTTAAGCCAATCCAACCCCTTTGTGACACCCGCTTGGTAAACTCTGGGTCGTGTCCTATTATCCAGGCATCACAGCTTGGCTGCCACAAACCCTGTTTTATCTCCCCTTCCAGAAAGTCACGAACTTCCTGCCTGAATTTCCTTTGCTCTTCACTCAGTCTAAAATCCATACCCGTTTCTCCCCTCCTGCGGTCGGTCTTAATTTATCCCTTTGAAATCCGAAATATGAGTGGGCTTAGGTAGCTCGTATTGCCAGGCAGGTCACGGTTCTAGAAATGCCAGCAATGGGGTGGATTTTTCCGGTAACCAGGTCGCCGATATCGTTTAGACTTTCCCCTTCTATTATAGCGATAATATCATAGGGACCAGTTACAATATCAACCGATTTTACCCCCTTTAGCTGTTCCAGAGCAGTGGCCACTTCCTTATTTCTGCCCACTGCCGTCTCAATTAGGACAAACGCCTTAGCTGCCATTTGGTTCACCCCCTTTAAAGTTGGCATAGTATGGAGTATACAAGGATATAGAGAAAGCGATAATAGAACCTATTCCCAGGTTCTTTCATCCAGAATTGTTTTGTGCTCCTAAGCAGCATCAAGTCTTGCAGAATTGTAATACTGGTTTAGTATAAAGTCAAGATTTTGTACTCGTTCATATGATTAGTGACACCTCGACTTTCTGCACCTCACCCCCTTTAAGTTTTTGATTTTAGGTAACCCTCCCCCTTTATGCACCCTAAAAAATCCTTGATTTTTCAGGGAACCCGCTTTATCCCCCTCCCTTAGATAAGGGAGGGGGAATTAGTTGTGTTAGAGGGACTTCGTCCCTCTTGGACTCTCATTTTTTATCCCTCTCCATGATAGGGAGATGTATTTTTAGCACGAGAGGGAGGAATGAAAAAGAGGGGGGCGAAGCCCCCTCTTAAAACTACTTCCCCCTTCCCCTCTAGGGGAAGGGGGTCAGGTCGAAGACTCTTCGAGGGGATGGGGTCAATGCCACGGAGAAACGAAACATGATAATCTGTGTCACCCATCTATCTGAACAAGCTCACATTTGTCAGCCTTGACAGTAAGTATTTGGCTCTGCTTATAATGAACTCAATTGCTAGGGTTAGCACCGTGGTGATGAGTATATATTTTCCCTAACAATAAGCGGTTGACTACGGAAGGAGGTGCCTTGGAATATTTTTTAACTGAGCAACAAAGGGAAATTAGGGCTCTGATACGAACGATTGCTGAGGAAAAGGTATTGCCGGTGCGGGCAGAGCTTGATGAGAAGGAAGAGTTCCCCTGGGCTATAATGAAAGTCCTCGCCGATACTGACATGTTCCGTGTTTATATTCCTGAAGAGTATGGGGGGTTGGGTGGTGGCATTCTCGCTCTGTGTCTGGTGGTGGAGGAGCTAAGCCGGGTATGTAGTGGGGTGGCTGTCAGCTATGCCGCCAGTGCCCTGGGGAGCTTAACACTGCTGGAGTATGGTACTGAGGAGCAGAAGCGGAAGTACCTACCAGATATAGCCTCCGGGAAGAGGCTAGCCGCCTTTGCTCTAACTGAGGCAACAGCAGGCAGTGATGCCAGCGCCATAAAGACAACCGCTACCCGGACCAGCGGAGGATATATCCTTAACGGGACTAAGCAGTTTATCACCAACGGCGGTGAGGCTGAGATATATACTGTTATTGCTTTGACTGCCAAGGAAAGAGGCGCCCGTGGTGCCAGTGCTTTTCTGGTGGAGAAGGGCACACCAGGCTTCTCCTTCGGCAGGAAAGAGAAAAAACTGGGCATCCGCGCTTCCGCAACCAGGGAACTAGTTTTTGAAGATTGTCTGGTCCCCAAGGAGAATATGATTGGTCGGGAGGGAATGGGGTTTATTATGACCATGAGGCTGTTAGACCGCTCCCGTCCAGGTTTAGGGGCTCAAGCAGTGGGACTGGCTCAAGGAGCCTTGGAGGCAGCAGTAGACTATGCTAGGAAGCGTATCCAATTTGGACACCCGATTATTGCCCAGCAAGCGGTGCAGCATATGCTGGCTGATATGGCCACCCAGGTGGAAGCAGCTAGAGCACTGGTTTATGCCGCAGCCAGGACGATAGATAGTGGGGCTAAGAACTTCACCCAAGAGTCAGCGATGGCTAAGGTCTTTGCCTCAGACACGGCAATGAGAGTTACTACTGATGCGATGCAGATTTTTGGTGGCGTTGGTTACATGCGTGATTATCCTATTGAGAAGATGTTTAGAGACGCCAAGATTACCCAGATATATGAAGGTACCAATCAGGTGCTGAGAAGTGCCATTGCCTTTGAACTGAGGAAGAAAAAGGGAATGGGTGGCTGAACATTGACCCCATCCCCTGTATCCCCTTCCCCTAGAAGGGGAAGGGGAATTTATTTATAAAAGAGGGGCTGACGCCCCTCTTAAACACCCCAGAGAATAGAAAGTCCAAGAGAGGCGAAGCCCCTCTTTTTATTATCCCTCCCCCTCATGCAAGGAATACATATCCATATCATGGAGAGGGGGATAAAGGGGGTGAGGTAGATAACCAAATACCCCATAAGCTTGACAGTAGGTATTTGGCTCGGCTTATAATAAGCTTACTTCCGTTGGAGTGGAGGTGGGAGGCGATGCAGATAAATGTAGCCCAGCAGCTTAGGGCAGCTATAGGCTCAATAAGGGATTATGAGGTGAGTGAGATTGTAGATGTTGCCGGTGACGGCAACGGCAGCCTGGTTCAGGGTAAGGTTAGGTTAATGCGCACCGACCGGAGTATCCTGGTTAAGGGCGTACTAAATACTGAAGTTGAACTTACCTGTAGCCGATGCTTGAGCTTATTCCATTGCCCTCTAACTCTAAATATTGAAGAGGAATATTTTCCTACTACCGATGTAGTTAGTGGTGCCTCTCTCCCCCTGCCTGAGGAGCTTGGCTGTTTCACTATTGATGAGCGTCATGTTCTTGATTTAACTGAGGCGATACATCAGTGTGCCCTATTGGCTATTCCGATGAAACCGCTTTGTCGTGAAGATTGTGCCGGGTTATGTCCCGATTGTGGTCACAATCTTAACCAGGGAGCTTGTAATTGCCCGCCTCAAGGAGCAGACCCTCGCTGGTCTGAATTGAGTAAATTGGCTTCAGCCAGCGATGATTTGATGAGCCGGGAGAAAGGAACGGAATAGGTTATGGGAGCTTTGCCCAAGCGAAAATATGCTAAGGCGCGTCAGGGTAAGAGGCGCAGTCATCTTGGCTTAGCCTCACCCCCTTTGGACTATTGCCCTCAGTGTCATAGTCCTAAGCTATCTCACCATGTTTGTCCTGTTTGTGGAAGCTATGCTGGCAGGGAGGTCATCGAGGTTAAAAGCCCGAAAAAGAAGGCTGGTTGATGACCTATGACTGGCAACAGGGTTAGAGCTGCTTTCTTGTTTTTGCGCTAGTTGGGAAGGGAGTTTCTCGGTGTTTAGAACGGCTATTTGTGACCTGTTCAGCATTGAGTATCCCATCATTCAAGGGGGGATGATGTGGGTGGGCACGGCTGAGCTGGTCTCGGCTGTTTCCAACGCCGGTGGATTGGGCATTATTGGCGCCGGTAATTCTGAGCCCGATTGGGTAAGGCAGCAGATACGCTCCACCAGGCAGCTAACCAATAAGCCTTTTGGAGTAAATATCATCATGCTCTCACCCTTTGTTGAGCCGGTTGTGGAGGCAGTTTTGGGGGAGAAGGTGGCGGTGGTTGCTTTCGGCGCTGGTAATGCTGAGGTTTACATTCCCAGATTTAAGCAAGCGGGGATAAAGGTGATGTCGGTGGTGGCTAGCGTGGCTTCGGCTAGGCGATTGGAGCGAGTGGGTGTGGATGCTATTGTGGCTGAGGGTACGGAGTCTGGAGGGGAGGTGGGGGAAACCACCACCATGGTTCTAGTCCCTCAGGTGGTGGATAGTGTCCAAATACCGGTAGTGGCTGCTGGCGGTATTGCCGATGGGCGCGGTCTGGCGGCTGCCTTGGCTCTTGGGGCTCAGGGTGTCCAGATGGGCACACGCTTTATCTGTAGTGAGGAGTGTATTGCTCACCCCAGGTTTAAGGAGAAGATTGTCAGGGCAGGCGACCGCTCTACGGTGGTTACCGGGCGGACTGCAGGGTATGCGGTGCGCTGTCTGGAGAATAGGATGACACAGCAATTCCTGGCGCTGGAGAAGGCTGGGGCAACCGAGGAAGAGCTTAATTTGTTTGGCCGGGGTAGAACCTATCTGGGCTTGGTTGAGGGCGATGTTGATGAGGGCTCACTACTATCTGGACAGAGTGCTGGACTGATAAAGGAAATTAAACCGGTTAAGGTTATTATAGGGGAAATAATAGCTGAGGCTGAGGCAATAATTAGGACCATGGGGAAAGGGATGAGCTGTGGTTGAGCCGATGAAGGTAGCCTATGTCTTTCCCGGGCAGGGTTCCCAGTGGGTAGGCATGGGGCGTGACCTTTACCATAATTTTGATTCGGCTAGAGCAGCCTTTGACCAGGCTGACGAGGCTTTGGGGTTCCCCCTGTCCCGATTATGCTTTGAGGGTCCGGAGGATGAGCTTCGCCAGACTATCAATTGCCAGCCGGCAATAGTGGCTGTCAGCTTTGCCTGCTTGGAGGCTACCCGCGATGTGAGCGCTGGCCATGGATTACCGCCGGCCAGCTTTGTCGCTGGTCACAGCCTGGGCGAGTATACTGCGCTGGCAGCGGTTGGGGCACTTGATTTTGCCACTACCGTTTATCTGGCTAGGGAGAGGGGACGGCTGATGCATGAGGCCGGGCAGATAGTACCCGGGGGCATGGCGGCAATAATTGGGCTTGATGAACCGCCGCTGAGAGAGGTGTGTGAGCAGACTGGCACCCGCATTGCCAATATTAACTGCCCCGGTCAGATAGTAATTAGCGGAGCAGAGGACAATTTGACCCGAGCTATTGATTTGGCTAAAGCCAGAGGAGCCTATCGTGCCATTCCGTTACAGGTAAGTGGCGCCTTTCATACCCCACTGATGCAGCCGGCGGTTGACGGTATGGCTGAGATTATAGCCACCCTTTCCTTTGGTGAGCCAATCGTTCCCATTATAGGCAATACTACCGCTCAGCCATTGACCACTGCTGAATCGATTAAGCAAGAGCTGCTCAGGCAATTGTGTAATTGTATTCAATGGCAGCGTTCTGTTGAGTATATGGCAAGTGATGGGGTGTCTACCTTTATTGAGCTCGGACCGGGGAGAGTGCTGGCTGGTCTGATTAAGCGAATAGATAAAAATGTTAAAATTCTGAATATCGGTGATGCCGACGCTGTTAGGAATATCACGGCTATTGAGCCGGGGTAGCTTGAAGGGGCGAAGCCCCAAATACATTATAATAAGGAGTTTTAGAGGGACAAAGCCCCCCACACTGTTTATATCTATTCCCGCCCGCCGCCCTTAAGGAAGGGAGTGAAATATAGGGTGTAAGAGAGGGGCGAAGCCCCTCTAACATAACTAACTCCCCCTCTCCTTTGAAGGAGAGGGGGATACAGGAGGAGAGGTAGAATGAATCTTTCCAATAAAGTAGCTATAGTCACTGGTAGCGGTCGGGGTATAGGGCGGGCTATTGCCCTGAAATTGGCTGAGGTTGGCGCCACCGTGGTGGTCAATGATGTAGGTGATGCTGAGCCGCTTGAAGCCGTAGCCCAGGAAATCGAGGCTATGGGCGGGCAGAGCTTGCCTATTCTGGCCGATGTCAGCTCATCATCAGACGTCGCCAGACTGGTGCAGGAAACTCTGGCTGCCTATGGCAGGATTGATATTCTGGTCAATAATGCTGGCATTGCCCGCGACCAGCTCCTGCTGCGGATGTCGGAGGATGACTGGGATAGGGTATTGGATGTCAACCTCAAGAGCGTCTTCCTCTGCACCAGAGCCGTGTTGCGGCATATGGTTAAACAGCGCTGGGGTAGAATCATCAGCATTGCCAGTATTGTTGGTATCGTGGGCAACCCAGGACAGGCTAACTATGCTTCAGCCAAAGCTGGCGTTATTGGCTTTACCCGGACTGTTGCCAAGGAGGTGGCTTCCCGTGGCATCACGGCTAATGCTATTGCCCCCGGCTTTATTGATACTGATATGACCCGGCGATTGAAGGAGGACTATAAGCAGGAGCTCAAAAGGCAGATTCCCCTGGGCTACTTTGGCTCTCCCCGTGATGTGGCTGAGGCGGTGGCCTTTCTGGCTTCTGAAGAGGCAAGCTATATCACCGGGCAGGTTTTAGGCGTGGATGGAGGCATGGCAGGAGCCTGGCTGTGAGTCTAGGCGAAACGAGGGGGGG
>JRER01000597.1_pt1 | contig 10428 bp, 8 predicted proteins | sample 210161 | NCBI WGS metagenome assembly JRER01 (sample SAMN03019618, study PRJNA260268) | marine sediment metagenome | biome: Marine; feature: Sediment; material: Clay; isolation source: clay from marine sediments 136 meters below sea floor depth collected from... | place: New Zealand: Canterbury...
TCTTGCACGGTTACTTTGACCAAAGGACGTTTTAGAACAAAGGTTACGAGCGAAAAAATATTAGAAAATATCCCGATTGAAAACCAATATGATAAAGCTGTCTCTTCTCTTAGGGATTGTCTTCACAGATGGGAAAATTTGAGCCCTACCAAAGCAGAATTGTTGAATAAACTAAAGAGAGACCTCGAGGGATTAATAAGAGAATTAAAGGGAAATTTGATAATTTTGGAAAGGACAGTAGACGAAGGCAGCTTAAGTGGGGCATCTAAATTAAGAGTTGATGTTTGGAATCAACTTCAACGGGTAAAAACTGCCCATGAAAGAAAAATACGATGGTTCTTGATAAAATCTGAAGAAGGACTTGAAGAAGACTTAACCAAGCCTTACAAGAATATCGCGAAGTATAATAACTCAATCGATGAGTTGATGTCCCTCGGTGAGATTAGAACCGAAAAACACTTTCGGGACATAAATGCTGAAAGAGAAAATTTGCGTTCAGACGTAGAAGAAATGTGGAATAGACTTTGTCATTTGCATAGACGTTCTTTTTCTTAGGTTCTAAAGTTCGATTGCGCGCGCATGTTAACGTCAAGTCTGCAAGCATATCCTCTGACAAACAGTAAGTTTTATTATCGGTCTCAAAATAAGAGATGGGAGAGTAATGATGTGTGACCCAGAGGAAGTTGCTGTACTCACAGGGTTGCTTGATTTCTATTCTGATAGAGCGACTGCTCATGCAAGTTTTGTAGTTGCTGGAATCTTTGGATTGTATGCTGTCCTCTTTGGAAACAGTATGTTACCGCGATGGCTATTCATTTCAGTCTACTTAGCTTTGCTTGTTATTGACGGATACTCGTTTATGAATTTTGGATATTATGCCAAATTGGCTTATATTGTCAGATTAAAATTAGAGGGGCAACATGTGGAGGAATATGGAGAAGAAATGGAATCTAAGCTTAAAGAGGGGAGTTGGATATTCTACACTTTTAAAAGGTTCAAACATGAACTTTTTCATGGCAAAAGAAGATTTTTGGGTTTTTTATTTCTATGGTCTATTGCAGTCATTTTACCTTTCGTTTGGATGCTTTGGTTTTATGGGTGAAATTTCAATGGTTATGCGGATGGGCGTTGCTTTGAAGTTTCCTTGCAGATCCGATTTTAGGTGCCAGGTGTCAATCGGAGAACTACATATGCGGTAACTATGACCAGGAAAACTGCGATGAAAACTGCAACCTGTGCCGTTCCTGTGAAAAGCCTTCCCAACACATAAGGAATTCTGCAGGATCCTCGATAAGGCCGGCGAAGAGAAACTCGCCAAAATGCTGCGCACACTCAGCATCCTCGCTCAAAGCAAAGTCTACCTGTTTTGGAAAAACGAACCCGCTCTGGACTTCATGCAATTCCTGAACGAGGATGCACATGAGACACTGCCAAGTTCCTGAGTTCCGCGCTCGCTTGATCCTATGGCTGCGGCACCCGCATGCTTGTCGTAAAATCGAGATGCCACTTACGGGTCCTCACGATTAATGATTTGGCGAGCGCTATAGTAATGCCGAAAGCATCAATAAGAAAAAAATTACAAGTCCAGTTCCAAGCCCAATTTTTCTGTTTGTAGTAAGAGACTCATAAAGTATATTATATATATCATAGCTGAAATCAAGAATAGCTGCCACCGTGAAGATCAGGCATACGTGGCATAGACCAGAAAATTCCACCGAACTAAAACGGTAAAAACCTCCTAATAGTCCCACCAGGTAAAGGATGGACAGAAAATTAATCAAAGTCCATGGCCACGGGATTTTGAGATTTACCTTCTTCCTCATCTCAAATGAAATCGAGTTGGGCCAAGGAATGCGCATACTCACTACCCAGATCACGTCAACGAAGAGCAAAAGTCCTAAAAGAGGAAAGAAAGTGGTACTTTTTGGATAACTAAATGTTCCCAGAAGAATGAATAAAGTTCCTTCTAACGAAATCCAAAGCAAATCATAAGGCCAAACCCTTAGCCTAACCACGCTTAGAGATTTTTCCTCAACATCTTTCATATGTAAGAAATTGCCAACAAGAAATCTCGCTAATGTTATAGCACAAACATAAGGCAGCGACAGAGATTCCACTAAATTCGGAGAAGCAAAACTTGAGTTCCTGAGAACATCTTTGATGTTGACTGCCACTTCCCTTATGGCAATACCGTATAAAACAGAAATAAGAGTATTAGAAAGAAAGGTTTCTCTCTGCAACTTAACCTTTTCCCTGGGGGTGATGATTTTTTACTGGGAAATACAAAGTGACTACTCCATAGTAGACCATGAAGTTTGAAACCGCCGGCTTATTTACCAACATCTTCATTCCATAGTTTTGGATTCTTTCTAATGAACTCGCTCATCATTTGATAACAATCACTTAGATTCAAATCCACTACTTCAATACCATGAGATTCCATAAACGTCTTAGCTCCTGGAAAATTCCGGGACTCTCCAACGATAACTTTCCGTATTCCAAACTGAACAACTGCTCCTGCACAAAGATAACATGGCATAAGAGTCGAATACAAAATTGTGTCCTTGTAGCTTCCAATTCTCCCTGCATTTCTCAAGCAATCAATCTCTGCATGAGCCATGGGGTCGTTGTTTTGAACCCTCTTGTTATGACCTCGTCCAATTATCAATCCATTTCTAACCAGAATAGAGCCAATGGGTATACCGCCCTCAAGCAAACTCTTCTTGGCCTCGGAAATCGCTTCTTTCATGAAGAGATCCATAGCAGAAGCACCTTCATCTACATTTTATGACCCTTCAATAAAAAGCTATGCGCGTGCCTTCCGATTAAACGACAAGTTATCAAAAGCCAGAAGCGCGCGCATAGAAAAATTTTCTATAGAGATTATCTATTTCATCGACCTCTCATTCCCCACTTTTCACCCTGACGTTACAACACCGAATTTAAAAGCAAACACTCAACCAGCAGTTTTGAAGGTGAAAGCTATGCGAGATTATGTAAGAGGAGCCTTCCAGGCGCTGGCCTGGGTTCGCATGATCTTAGCCAACGTGAAGGATCTTCCAGGATTAGAGAAAGCCATAGCCCAAATCGACCAAACACTGGAAAAAGTTAGAGAAGCGGCAGCCAAGGACTTCCAAAAAGACGTCCAAGCAGAAATCAAACCCCAACAAGACTAAGACTTGACCGAAGAGAGACACACGCGCGTACCTTCTCGATGTAGACCTTACTTTAACCAAGTTTCCAAAGATCAACCCTGCGCGCGACGCCGAAAAACCTTTCTTCACAATGGATGAATAAAAGGTTGAGACTTGCAAATAGCTATTAACCTACCCCAAGAAATTGTTAGGAGTATAATAAAATGTCGAAGGATTGGCAATTTTGCTTTTATGTGAAAGGACTATTTGCTCCAGAAGAAGGCATTCTTTTCAGTGACAAGTTGTTGTTTCGCGGTAAAAAAGACGGAAATGAAGAGACCCATGTTTATTTTAAAGCAACCGTCGAAGCTGCTGAGAAAGAAAAAGCAAAGAAGGAAATGCGTGAGAAATGGGATGAAGCTGAAAATGTCCTGCGTAAAATTGTCAAGATTTATGTTCTAACAACAGGCAGGCACGCAGAAATTTTACCAGGAAGGTCTGCATCCATAATTCAACCAGATAATCCTTTTGGGAAACCGCAGCGTCGACTTGTTGGTCTGATAAGAGAGGTTCTTAGTCCTGAAGAGATGCGCACTCAAATGAAACGCTATACCGATTTATTGAATCGAACAATGAAAAATTTTGATTCGTGGGTTTCTATCTTTTCAGATGATAATAAGTCGTTCTTGATGAACGCTCTTGAATATCTATATCACGCTGTTGGAGACGAACGCTTAGAAGTAAAACTGATTGACCTGATGGTCTGCATGGAGTCACTTTTCGGTGGAGATCAAGAACTTCGTCTCAGGATTTCGCTTAGAGCAGCGTATCTTCTAAGTGCAAGAAGAGAAGAGAATCGTTCGAAAATCTTCAGGAGAATATATGACCTATATAACAAACGAAGTAGAATTGTTCATGGAGGAGAAAAAGTGCCCTTAAAATATGAGCAAGTATCTGACTTGGAAGACTACGCCCGAGAATCAATCATGCGTCTAATCTCTCTGAACCTTTCCAAGAAAGAGATCGTTACTCTTTTGGATGAATCTGTTTATGATGAGGATAAGAAAAAAGAACTCGATGATTTGATTTCAGGAACTCAAACAACTTAGCAAACAAATTCAAATCATTCAGAAAGCTCTCTCTCCATAGCCCGTCTGTGTACGTCTGGACAAAAGACCTCATATCCAGAGGATTCAAACTCCTCCAGACAATTCATACATTGAGCTTAAATAGACACCTGTATTTACAAATATTTACAAAAAGGAGAAAAAGAAAATGCCAACAAAACTCGTAACCATACGTATCGACACAAAAATACACCAAACAGCACGCGAATTAGGCTTAAACATTTCAAAAACTTGTGAAAACTGCCTTAAAAACACAATTCAACGCCTAACAGCTTCTGATTGCCAAACAAGGGTAAGTTTATTTGTTGGTGCCGGGGGCGGGATTCGAACTCGCGACTTCTGGGCGTGGCCCCTTTCTCACGCACTCCAGATTATGAGTCTGGCGCCCAAACCAAGCTAGGCTACCCCGGCTGTTCAACCTCTGTTATTTTGACTGCGAAAGGTTAAATTAAGGCTTTTTGCCCCACTCTTCTGGTTTCTGGATAATTGTTTTAAGCTCTTAACATAAATTCTCAGTGGACGGTGAAAACACGATGAGTGGTCCGGTTAAATCGTATTTTATGGCTATTGTAAGGCGCGGAACCGAACATGAGGTTGCTGAAAAACTGAGAAAGATTGAGGGAATCACGGATGTTCTCGTCACGTATGGAATGTGGGACATTGTGGCTCGTATAGAGACTGAAAGCCTACGAAAACTTGACACAATAATTACTAACCTGCGGAAAATCGGCGAAATAACGCAGACAAGCACGCTGGTAGGCGCCTAACATTCAGAGCAAACTTCCCGCGTAAAACTACATCTCTGCCTCCCCTGATTCTGCTCCTCTCTCTCTACGCTCCTACAAGCTTTATAACATACATCAGCATTGACTTTTGATGACGAAAACAGGGCCCGTTGCCCAGCCCGGATTAAGGCGCCGAATTGCCCCAGGCAAAGCAATGCGTAAGCCTCCGGACGCCCTTGCAAGAGAAAGCCGGAGATCCTGGGTTCAAATCCCAGCGGGCCCGCCAAGGTGAAGCCTCAAAATGGTTTCGGTTAATCCGTTTGCAGAGTTTCGTGTTGCGTGTGAAACTGTACTAAAAGATGTTCTAAGTAGACTTTTTCCTAAAGTTTCTGTCACTGTTAGGTTGGATTTGCCTCCAAGTCCCGAGTTTGGCGAGTTGGCGTCTTCTGTTTGCTTTGAAATTGCGAAGCAGACAGGGAAGAAACCGCTAGTTGTAGCGAGAAAAATCGTTGACGCCCTAGATGTATCAAAGTTTCCACTTGTTCAAGCGGTTAAGGCTGCTGGAGGAGGATACGTAAACTTTTATGCAAATTTCGCTGGGTTCTCCCGCTTAACCATCGAGTCCATTCGAGCTTCAGGCAAAAAATACGGATATGTGAAAGTTGACAAGCCAGCAAAAATCATTGTAGAGCATACCAGTGCTAATCCGACGAGTCCCATCCACATTGGGCAAGCAAGGAACCCCATACTAGGCGATGCCATAGCGAGAATTCTAAAGGCTAGAGGACACACAGTTTTTCGCCATTATTACGTTGACGATGTTGGACGCCAAGCTGCGGTTATTGCTTATGGCTACGAGAAACTGGGCAAGCCTAAGCCAGAGGGCAAACCTGACCATTTCATCGGCGTTATCTACACCACAACAAGTTGCCTCATTGAGGTTCAGCGACTGAAAAAGGAGATCGGAAAAGCCAGAGAATATTCCACTATGGAAGAGGTTTCTAAACTGCAGCGGGAACTTGACGATTGGATGTCTGTTGCAGTAGACCTCGAAACAAAGCATTCTCAACTTTTCAACAAACTTGCCGAAGAAATAAGCAAGGATGAAGATCCCGAAAAAAAAGTTGCCCGCTTGATCCGTGAATACGAGGCTGGCGAAGAAAATGCCAAATCGCTTATCCGAGAGATCAGCCAACTTTGCATGGGCGGCTTTAAAGAAACTCTTGGTAGAGCCGGGATTAGTTTCGATTCTTGGGATTGGGAAAGCGACTTTGTTTGGAACAGTGACGTTAAAAAGGTGCTTAGCAAGTTGAAGGCAACTCCTTATGTTTCTCATGTTGGGCAAGTTTTTGAGTTTGACGCAGACAAGGTGGCACAGGACTTCAAACTTAAGCAAGAATTTGGCATTAGGGAAGATTATGAAATCCCGTCCTTGACCTTAGTTAGGGCAGATGGTACAACGCTTTACACAACACGGGACATTCCCTATACCATCTGGAAGTTTCAGAAAGCCGAACGGGTTATCAATGTCATTGGAATGGAGCAGCCTCTGGCTCAGTTGCAGCTGAAACTTGCTCTTTGCGCATTGGGACACATTGATTATGCAAAGAATCTAACACATTTTGCCTACAACCTGGTGAGGCTCCCAGGCTTTCGTATGGAAAGCCGTAAGGGTCGCTACATAACTCTTGACAAAGTAATGGACGAAGCCATCAGAAGAGCCTACGAAGAAGTTTCCAAGCGGTCTCCACACTTGTCTGAGGATGAAAAGAGGAAGATTTCAAATTTTGTTGGCATCGGAGCCCTGAAATATGCTCTTGTAGAAGTGGACCCAAACAAGCCAGTTGTTTTCACGTGGGACCGCGTTTTGGACTTTGAGAAGAACAGTGCACCTTACATTCAGTATTCTCATGCGAGAGCAGGCAGCATCATGCGGAAAGCGGCAAGAGAGCCGAAAAGTGCCGACTATGCTTTGCTTGAGGAACGCTTAGAACACGATATAATCTTGATGTTGGCGCGTTTCCCCGAAGTCTTCATAGAGGCAGCAGACAACCTTAAACCAAACCTTATCGCTGACTTTGCCAACGCTTTAGCTGACAGATTCAACACGTTTTACAATGCACTACCCGTCTTAAAAGCGAAGCCGCCAGAACTCAGCGATGCAAGATTAGCCCTAGTTGAAGCCACAAAAATTGTATTCAGCAACGCCTTGAATCTGCTTGGAATAGAGGCTCCAGAAAGAATGTAAGTTAGGAATTGTCTACCTAAAGAATCAGTTGACCTGCTACATGGAAGGGTCTCTGAATCGGTATTCCTTAGATTCTACTATAAACCGTTCATACCAGACATCAGAGAGAAAGTATTGAAGGGAATAGAACCCTTACCGCAAGAGCTGTTGAAGAAACTTTCATAAATTCCCCCTTTTTTATCGAATCAATAAACGTTTCGATAAACATCATTCACGCCAAAACCAAACCAGAATTCAGCATCACACCCAAACCCAACAGTCAAACCTTTATTAACCCGCACAACAACATTTATAAATGCGAGAATCGCCACAGAAACTTTTGGCGATAATGAAATCGCACATTCAAGCCGCAACTCACGTGGCGGCGTCAACAAGACAAAACAGGGCGTAAAAACGCCCAAGGATGAAAAGGTTGACCTCCAGTTGCGGCAACAAAAATGAGGACTCGAGAAAACAACACCCATAACAACTTGAGTCTAAACATGGGCTTGGCGTAAAAGTGCAAGTCCCCAATTCCAACCAGCTATGCGGCGAGTACACGGTACTTTCCACACAAATCCGGTTGATCCTGCCGGACCCTACTGCTATCGGGGGAGGACTAAAACATGCAAGTCGTGCGCCTCCAAGCCATGGTGGAGACGCGGCATCCGGCTCAGTAACACGTGGCTAACCCACCCTTGAGACGGAGAAAACCCCGGGAAACTGGGGTTAATCTCCGATAAGAGAAGACACCTGGAATGGATCTCCTCTCAAAGGGCGCCTAGACCATGCTTCTGGGCGTTGCTCAAGGACGGGGCCGCGGCCGATCAGGTTGTTGGTGAGGTAACGGCTCACCAAGCCTATAACCGGTACGGGCCGTGAGAGCGGGAGCCCGGAGATGGGCACTGAGACAAGGGCCCAGGCCCTACGGGGCGCAGCAGTTGCGAAAACTCCGCAATGCACGAAAGTGTGACGGGGCTACCCCGAGTGCCGTCCGCTGAGGGCGGCTTTTCCCCGGTGTAAGGAGCCGGGGGAATAAGGAGAGGGCAAGTCTGGTGTCAGCCGCCGCGGTAATACCAGCTCTCCGAGTGGTAGGGATGATTATTGGGCTTAAAGCGTCCGTAGCCGGCTCGGCAAGTCTTCCGTTAAATCCAACGATTCAATCGTTGGACTGCTGGAGATACTGTTGGGCTAGGAGGCGGGAGAGGCCGACGGTATTCTCGGGGTAGGGGTAAAATCCTATAATCCCGGGAGGACCACCAGTGGCGAAGGCGGTCGGCTAGAACGCGCTCGACGGTGAGGGACGAAAGCTGGGGGAGCGAACCGGATTAGATACCCGGGTAGTCCCAGCTGTAAACGATGCGGGCTAGGTGTTGGGGCGGCTACGGGCCGCTTCAGTGCCGCAGGGAAACCATTAAGCCCGCCGCCTGGGGAGTACGGCCGCAAGGCTGAAACTTAAAGGAATTGGCGGGGGAGCACCACAAGGGGTGAAGCTTGCGGTTTAATTGGAGTCAACGCCGGGAAACTTACCGGGGGCGACAGCAGGATGAATGCCAGATTGAAGGTCTTGCTGGACGAGCTGAGAGGAGGTGCATGGCCGTCGCCAGTTCGTGCCGTGAGGTGTCCTGTTAAGTCAGGCAACGATCGAGACCCACGCCCCCTGTTGCCACCAAGGAGGTTTCTCCAAGGGGCACTCTGGGGGGACTGCCGTCGATAAGGCGGAGGAAGGAGTGGGCCACGGCAGGTCAGTATGCCCCGAATCCCCCGGGCCACACGCGAGCTGCAATGGCTGGGACAGTGGGTTCCGACCTCGAGAGGGGGAGGCAATCCCTAAACCTAGCCGTAGTTGGGATCGAGGGCTGAAACTCGCCCTCGTGAACATGGAATCCCTAGTAATCGCGCGTCATCATCGCGCGGTGAATACGTCCCCGCTCCTTGCACACACCGCCCGTCGTTCCACCCGAGTGGGGTTTGGGTGAGGCGTGGTCCTTAGTGGCTGTGTCGAACCTAGGTTTCGCAAGGGGGGAAAAGTCGTAACAAGGTGGCCGTAGGGGAACCTGCGGCCGGATCACCTCCTACGTAATAAAGCCATTAGAGGCTGGTTGGAGGGGAAAACTGGCACATCTAAACGCCAAGTCCAAAACAGCTGTTATCTTGTTTGTTGGTCTAACCAGAGTGGTTATTAGATTGGAGCCTGATTTTAGAACGCTGTTCAAGATTTGATTAAAACTTTGGGTTCAAAAATTGTTAAAAGAAAAGTTAGTTAAGCCGCAATAAAGCATGATTAGACTTTTAGCCTATATGACTCGACTAAGGTGTTATAGTTTTGCTATTAGGTCTTTTGAGTCCTTCATCTTCGCCAATTCCTCATGATAAACCAGAGGAATATCATTATCCGGAATCTGCCTTCCATCGGTGATAAAAACAGACCTAGCCCCAACAATCTCACTAACATTCATGATCTCTTTCGTACGAGCATCTAGATTCCTATCACTACTGCACGCAACCCCGCCAACCAAACAAAGCTTTGTCTCAGAGCATTCGGCAACAAAATCAAAAGGTGCTTTCCGCGCTGGAAAAACATTGAACCGACAATGTCTAAGCCTCCTCAAAACCCCCTGCAGCAAACGATTACGAACAAAAACCCGCCTAGCAACAGCCAGAAAACTGCGCGTACGCCGTGCAGGGGTAAGAACGTCAATAGGCTCCACGAAGGGCACGCCTAAAAACCACTCCAACTTATACGCAGCCGAAACCGAAGCCCTAGCCATACCGCGCTCATAACCATACAAGGTTCTACGAGACAAGCCTAAACTCTCAGCAAGCTTGCCCATAGACAAACCAAGCTTCAAACGCCGCCTCCTGATAGCATCGCCATCCAAACGCACATAACAGCCGCCAGGACCAGCCAAAACCAGAGGCAAAAATCCCCGCGCAACTACATCCTCTAACGTGCTAGGCGAAATCGCAAAGATCCCGTAGCGAGAATAGACGGTGTCGTCCTCAAGCGGCTTCTCTTTGGCTTTGTCACAAACAAACAAGGCAGCACCGCCAAAAAACCCGGCGATCGTCCTTAACTCATCTGCCTCACGCCTACAAGCACTGCTCAAGTTGGCTGGAACCCTGAAAAACGCAACCGACCCGCTCTTACGAGCTGCCAAATCAAAACAACTCGGCCTCGAGACACAACGCGCAGAAACTTTAAAGCCCGCCTC
>JRER01000930.1_pt1 | contig 10408 bp, 21 predicted proteins | sample 210161 | NCBI WGS metagenome assembly JRER01 (sample SAMN03019618, study PRJNA260268) | marine sediment metagenome | biome: Marine; feature: Sediment; material: Clay; isolation source: clay from marine sediments 136 meters below sea floor depth collected from... | place: New Zealand: Canterbury...
CCCGCCTCTACGTCCTTCCTAAATTCTTCGTTGCGTTTCTGATCTGGCCCTGCCATTCTATTTTACCTTGACCTTCTCAATATACCTGACGGCGTGCTTAAAGACAAGCAGCTCCCGGCCCCTGTCCGTCAAAAAGGCCAGGGTGTAGTTGTCCACGTCAATTATGATCCCCTCCAAGTGGCTCTCATCGTCCAGGGTGTTGGCGTTCAGGTGCAGGATCACCGGCTCCTTTTTCTTGGCCAGACCGGCCAGGTAGGCAAAGCCGTTCCAGGGTTGTTTTTTAGGCTTTTGCTTAGGCTTGTTGTTGCTCATTCTAGCTCCCTCACCTCCCTGTCCACCTTCTCTATCAGCTTCAGAAATTCGGACCAGATCCCGTCAAAAAGGTAGAATCTCACTCCCCTTTTGGTGGGCCCCGAGTAGCTGTCTGTGTGGAGAAAAACCCTCAAATCCAGCTTCTCATCACTTACGATAGTAGCCACAAGATCTGAGCTATCGTTGAGTTTTATCCTGGATATCTCTTTTTGTTTTTGTGTCATTCATACACTCCTTTATATTTATCGCTTTCCTTCCAAGAGAGTCTTTCGGCAATTCCTCTATAACCTTCCTTTTTCAGAAACTCTCTAAATTTTTTCTGATAATCAGGATCTAACTTATCTGACCATTCCTTTGCTCTGTCGTAACTGACCCCTTTTTTCAGATCCTCTTTAGCTGTCCTTAAAATGGCCTGTTGTGTTTTTATCTTCTCAACCATTTCGTCAAGCCCGGTCTTTTTAGGGTACTCTGCTGGCTCTTCCCATTCCTCCTGAACTGCCTTTATAAGAGCACCCGCCTGATTCTTTATCCCCTTGCGGTAGGGTAGCCAGTCAAGCTGGTCTGCTATCTTGTTATAGGGATAGCTACATACTAACTCTAGGGCTTTATCTTCCTTTATGCCGAGCTTCATTACTCTAGTGGCTAGTTCTCTGACCATTGGATTGAGATTTTCCTTAACTATGGGTTGTGGTTTTTCTTTTTTTTTATTGAGAGATGAGGAAGCAACAACAGTTTTTTTCTCTTTTCCTTGTTGTTGTTCTTTATTACTTCTTGTTAAGTACTTCTTGTTAGTGGTGTCAAATGACACCGTTTTTTGGTGTAAATCTATACCGTTTTTTCCCCTTAAAACGGTGTCAAATGACACCGTTTTAAAACGGTGTAGTTTGACACCGTTTTTTTTGACTTTCAAAAAGGTTGAAAGTCTCTTCCACAAGGCGGAAATCGTTAGAACCTTCTTGACCGTTGTTTCTTTTTTAAAACGGTGTAGTTTGACACCGTTTTTTTTAACTTTCAAGAAAGCTAGAAGCCTTTTCCATTCCTCCTCTGTGCCATCCTCGAAAGGAAAATCATAATTGATACTTTTACCTCGGCCTGGTCCGGCTCCTGTTTTTTCTGACCGAGAAGGTTCAAATTTGATTAGACCGTATATCTTTAACTTATCCCTTGCTTTAAGGTAAGTTTTTTTATCTACGCCTGCTCGTCGCATTATTTTGTCTTGGCCAGGTTTGCATTGAGTAGGTGGGCTATTTCTTCGGAAAGATTTTAGGGCTATATAGACTCGCTTTTCACTCCAGGTAAGCTGGTCGCTGTCAATAATAGCGGTCTCGATAATGGTAAAGGGTGGTCTTTTTCTTTTGTTCATAGGGACCGCTCCTGGGGGCCCGGGCGGTCCGCAGGGCCCCCATGCTCAAGGGAATTCCCGTTATTTTCAAGATTTAGGGCTTGACTTTTCTCAAAGTTCGACTATACTTACATTACAAGAGCGGGTGCTGTTGTAAAAATAGCTTCCCGTTAGGGGCAGCAGAAGACCAAGAGCAGCACTCATTGACGGGGAAGGCCGACAACCTTCCCCGTTCTGTTTATGTAATATGCTCATCCGTTGGTGATCTTCCCTCTAGCATCTCTTTTGTCTTTTCAAAAAACTCCACAGCTGCTTTGTAGCTCGGATGTTTGGTCTGCTTTGTATCTTCGTAATGCTTCTTCTGATGCCCCATCATCTCGCCTACGAATTTTACTGCAATTGACGGCTCTCCAGAGAATATTTTGTCCCTCTGCTCCTCTGTCAGCTCCTCAAAAGGGAAAGCCAGTTTTAAGGTTTCCTGAAGAAAGGCCACTCTGAAGTTAAGGAGGGCAAGAGTTGCATTGCCATCTACCTGTGCGTTAATCCAGTTTTTCAAGTTTTGCTCTAGATTGGTTAGTCTAGTTTCTATCTTGTCATTGGTAGCCTGCTCGATTATAAACTTCAGGGCTATTCCCAGATGAGTATTTTCAACTTTGCTCACCTCTCGGATCTTAGCAGCCAAATCTTTCGGTATTCTAATGTGCATTACTTCACTAGGTTCATCCATTTTATCTCACCTCACATTATGTTATAGTATATGTCAAAAAAAAATTATGTCAATAGGCTGCCTTTACCCTATCCAACCCCCTACCTCAGCTCTCTCCCTGCGTCTATCCTCGTCAGTTTCGCTTAATTTAATAGCTAACCTTTCCGCCTTGCTCCTGTCTATCTCCTCACCCGCAGCTATCCTATGGAGGTATTGTTGGATCTCAGCTACTAGGTGCATATTAACCTTAGCCCTTGCCCCCGGGTTCTTAACGGTAACGCCATCGTCTAGTTGCTCGTGCAGCCAGTAGTCTAAGGTTATCTCGCCCCAGATATATTCCAGGGGTAGCTTATCACCCTTTGCACCCCTGCACTCCTGACAGGTAACTACGTAGTTATCGAAGCAGAGTTCTCCTCCCCGGGAAGGGGGGATAAGCGGACCAAGACCTAGCTTTTCCTTAGTTCCACACCAGACACACGCCTTGCCATCCCGAGCAAACACTAAAGGCCGTATCTGATTAAAAAAATTGATCCTCGAGGCTTCAGGGGATCCCCCTTTTATCCCGGGACCACGTGACCATAATTTCGTCTTTTTTTTCTTCTCTTGCCTTTTCTTTATGCAAGGCTCACACAGGAAGATATAGTCCGATTCTCCAGGAGGGTTATGATCCTTGTTGACCCGGTAAAGCCTGAGCTTTTTTCTCTCGAGGCAGCCAGGGCAACGGTAGAGATCGGCATATTTTCTGCCTTCCTTGTCCAGTAAGGCTTTTCGGATTTCGTAGCGCAGATGGTCTTGACGTTTTTTCCTTTCTCGGGTATCTTCCTTCACGGAAGGGGTATTAGGCTTCAACGTCTTAACTCCTTTCCTGGCGCTTCCTTCCTTAGCGGGTTCGGGAGCGCCTGCTTTTCTTTTTTTCCTCTACCAAGTAATCTACTACACTCCAGACAATAGAGAAAAGCCATACAACTATGGTCCTGGTAGGTAGCTCCTTGTTTATCTTCTTTTTTAGGTCGTCTAGCTCGTTTTTTATTCGTCCTATCGTCATAGCTTTCACACCTTCTCACCTCCTCTCATTTTTCCCTTTATTTTGGCTATGGGGTTTCGGGTATAGGCAAAACCCCTACAAAAAACGACAGAGCATAGGCAAAAATCTACTTTGTTGGGGTAGGGCATAGGATATTTAACATTACCCCTATTTTATCTCTTTCGTTTTGAGTGTTCCTCCAGCCACTCACCGATAGCCAACCTGATCAAGCTATTCATGGATAAGTGCTTTCTCTTGGCCTCGGCCCGGATCTCGTCCTTCAGCTTCTTTGGCAACTGTAAAAATACTATTTCTTCTGATATGGCCATTGTCCTTTTCTCCTTTCAAAATATAGTTTTTCACTAGCTATTATATATTAGACTCCTATTCTGTCAAGAAGTTCCATCCAGACTTAGCTTCAGACACTCAATATAAAAAAAGCGGGGGCGATCCCCCGCTTTTCTTTTTTTCCTTTTCAGGGAATTTGAGGAAGGTTCAGGGAATTAGAGGGAATTTAAGGGAATTTCGGACACTTTTCAGGAAAATGCATCCAGAGAGGGGTCAAATTTCGACTTTGTTGCCCCCCTTCGATGGTTTAGTCATACCTGCCTTTTTTCCCTCTGGAACGAGCATCGTTTCTCTTTCTAGCAGCCATTTATAAATACTCTGCACCCTGAAATAAGTATCCCTGCCCAGGGGAATGAAGGGAAGCCCCAGAGTCTTTTGATAATAGGTGATAGTCTTAGGATCGCAGCCTATATATCCAGCTAAGGTATCCTTGTCAACAATATCATCAACAAGACCGTTTTTCCTTTTCCCCTCGAGAGCCTTGCCCATATTGCTGTCTTTATAGCCCATTTTAGCCCCCTTTCAGGGGGGATAATACTATCCCCCCCTTTATTTTGCTTTATTTAGTTTGGAATATATACAATCCAAACTCTTCTATCTGTCCAGCATAGCCACAGACTCGACAGACTCGATCTCTCTTCTTGATTCTAGTTCTTATATTTCCCCTGGATCCACAGTAAGGACATCTGCCCCGATATTTTATCTTCTTGATCATTTCCCTTATAGCTTGCTTAGTCATTGTTATCGCCCCCTTTTTTATTTTTCTTATCTATCGTTTATATATTAGACTCCTATATATTCAAAAGGTTCCATTTGTTAATTACTGTTAAAATTATTCTAATTAGACTAAATAGCTTATTTAGTGATTACTAAGTCTCGGGAAAAATTATGATCATAAATTTTCATTATAAGATTTTTTTGGATAAATAGCTGGAAGCAAGAATATATAAGGCTTTTGTTTATTTTATATTTCCCGAGAATCATAATTTATATGCGATAATTCCCTGTCTGCTCCTAGAACCGCTTATATAAAGGATTTGCTAAGATAAGAAAAGCCGATAAGCCCTCTTTACGTATCCTGGTTTTGGGGGGACTTGACAGTTGTAAATAAAAGTATATACTGTAGCGTAGATACCTTGTTTACAAGGTGTCTCCGGTTGAGGAAAAGTCTTAAATAGTAAGGCTGAACGAGTCTGGCAGTCTTACAAAAACCAGTCCTATAATTTTCTCTCGAGGGGATTATTTTGGGTTTTTGTTGGGCTGCCCTTTTTTATGGAGATAAAAATGAGCGAGCTTGAATACACAAAATGTTTGGTATGTGGCTGGACCCGTCCCATTGAGAGGAAAGGGACCAAGAGGATCCAACGGGACCAGTCGCCGGATAAACAGTATCTTTTTCGCTACGATATTGTTGACGTGGACAACGCTGCTTTTATCTCGGTCCGGGAATGCGGGGGACGTGGCAAGGGCTTTAAGGAAGTTCGCAGGATAACCCTGAAGGAAGCGGTTGAGAACGACACTTATAAGGAAGTGCGAGAATCTTTAAAAAATCAATGTGTTAAAGTCCTCAAAATCTTGATAGGAGAAGAACAATGAGCTTTTGTTCGGTAAAATGCCCGATCTGTGGTAACTGGATGAGTCGAAGCACCACCAAGCGAGGGAAGCCTTATCTTTACTGTGGCCGGTGTGCGGGTGGGTTTATGGTCCTCAAAGAAGCGACTGCCAAAAAATTGGATACGGTTTGCCAGCAAATTAGCGAGTCTGACCTTATACCTGAGACTCTCAAAAAGCATAGGGAGAGACAATGAAGGTCGTATCTACCCGGGTATCCGATGAGCTGTATTCTGCCCTGGTGCAGCTTGGGAACGAGAAAGGCATGAACGTGAGCCAAACTGTGGCCTCCATTATCCAGGGGGCTATCCAGGGTAAGATCCCGCTGAAAAGTTTGGGAGGCTCTGATCTTTGCCCCCGGTGCGGTCATACAGTTCATCTTTACCAGAGAGGAAACGAGATATTTTTTGTATGTCTAAATTGCGACTGGGCCAAGAGGATAGGGTATTACCGCTTCCCTGCCCAAGTCGAATAACTGAAGGAGGTATAAAATGCCGGTTGATGAAGGTGGAGGTGGAGGCGTAAAAGTCTCTGATCTGAAGGGGATATTTGCCGAGAAGGAACTAGAAAAAAGAGACAAAGACGCTCTTTTCGACAAGCTCGACAGAATAGAGGGCGGGCTAAAGATAATCGGTGATATGGTCTGCGATTCTCAGGGCCGTTGCCGACTGGCCACCAAAGAGGAATTAGCCACGCTAGGCCAGAAGGAGAAGAAGCTCGAGGAATATCATTCGCAAGAATTATGGAACGAAATAAAGGAGCGACCACAGGCTATATCTGACCTTGAGGGAGTAATGCTGAAGAAGCTAAAAGAAAATCCAGACTATATGAAACGAGCAGCCGAAGATGAGACCTTCAGAGAACAATTCTTGAAGTCCGTTTGCACCACCAAAGGGTGCAGGCAACTCCTGAATGCGCAAATAGAGGAAGCCAGGAAGAAATACCCAGAAGAAAAACAGCATTGGATGCTCAAGGAAAAATAAGGAGGCTTAAATGCAAGGATATCTCAGGGACTGGCGGGGGAATATAATAACAGACAAAGCCGGTCATCCTTTGCCGATTGAGTGGTATCACGATGTGGACGAGTATGGACGGCTGCTCCCAGGTGCAAGCCAGTTCCCCCCGGAACCGTTTAGACAAATAGTTAGACGATAAGGCTTCGATAGAAAAATCTTAAATTAAGAGCAAAGAGGTAAAATTATGAACGGACAAGGTTGGTTTGTTGACGCAAACAAAGGCTTGGTGCATACAAGCGAGGTTGGAATTACTCCAGAAAGTATGGGGAGAAGGGCAGCAAGACCACCTATAACTGGACCCACTACAAGCTATCGGCAACCGTTGAGGAGAATAGGGAATTCTTCCCCAAACCCAGGACTCTGGAATGGCATTAAAGCATGGTGGACCGGACTCAAACCTGAATATCGTTACGGTATCGTGGGCGGTCTAGGTTTGGTGGGAGTTATCATTGCTGCTGTCCAGGGCAAAGGAAAGGGTAGTAGCTCAGTAAAGAAAATCTAGGAGGAGTTTATGATAAAATACCGTTTCACCCACGTCGGGGCTATCAACGTGCCCAGGTCTGAGCCGGATCCCCCTCAAGGTGGGGCTACAACGGAAATTCCCCCATATCCCGAGGAGACTTACAGGGGTTTTGAGCAACAGGTAAAACTGAGGGGAGAAAGGGAATACAATCGAAAAATAGCGAGAATGCGACAATTGGGGCTATTATAGGCTTCTCAAGAGTCCACGTTTTTGCCTCTTTATTTGCCCGGGCACTGTGTCCGCTCAGTCTAAACCTCCAGCTTTAAGCCCCTGGATTGCTGGCAATCCAGGGGCTGAACTCCTTTCATTTTTTTCTGGATCGCTGAGGAGACTCCCCCTGGTTTCCCCCCAGAGCCAGGGGGAGAGAAAGACAAAAAAAGGTCTAATTATGGCGCAGGCAGATATTTACATATTTCCCTTATTTTGGCAACCTGGCTGGTCTGAAGCCTCTATTAGAAGTGCGTATGCTGACTTTTTGAGTCTGGGTATAAATTCTTTTATGTCCGCAAAACATCAGGAAGATTATAGGGACAATCCTGAGGCTATGTATTGGTATGACCGGGTTTATGATTTAGCCGCAGAATATGGAATAAAGATATTTTGGTATTGTGGAGGTTGGGGGTCTTGTGTCCCTGGGTCTGGACGCTATGCTTTCAGGAATCCTAATAATAACCAGCGTTGGATTGATAGGTATAAAGTAAAATCTTCCTGTGCTGGTTGGTTTTATGCTGATGAGCCTGCGTGTAAACATTATGATCACGATGGTTGTCTGTGGGGTATAAACGATATTAAAAGTTATGACCCCAACCACCCTGTTTTTGCTATATGGAGTGCTGACATACCACATTTTTATGAGTATTATATGAAAACTTGTTATCCCGATTTTTGTGCAGTTACAGCAGACCTAAGTTGCTCTGATATTTACCCCCACAATTTTGGGGGAGATAATTGGAAATGCTTTTTAGGTTATAAGTCGGCTGGATTGTACAATCATAGTCTTGGTGGTTGGAAAGACTGCGTTCCCATAAAAGACCATATAGCTGTAATTGAGACTGGCGCACACGGATGGAAATCACCTGATATAGTCGGTCAGCACAATATCTTGAAAGACGGAATGGACGGCTCAGGCTGTCCTACGCCTTTTAATTGGGTTGGTTGGGGGGACAAATTGATAGGAATAGGGCTTTATGGTGCTGCCAACCATTTATGGAGCAGTGGTACTGTTGGAGTAATACTCAGAGAGCAAATCAGGACTCTTGCACGTCTCAGAGGTTGGACCGAAGAGCCTCTACCAGAAGAGTTCACTACTCAGGAGATAACCTGCTCAGGGTGTGGTGCCGGGCTGGAGTTGACTATATCTTCGATACCCGAGAAGAACGTCTCTCAGAGCTGCCCTATATGCGGGACTCTTGCTGATTAGGAAAAAAAATGAACAACGATATTTTGTATGTCTATCACGAAATACCTTTAGCTCAGGAAAGACTCAGACACGCAAACTCTAAATTGGCCCCCTGGAGCTTAGAGCTTACCAAAATTGACTATTTCGTAGTGCTGTATTTAGACGGCGATTGTCAAATTAGTATTGACGATGGCGATTATTTTCCTCTAGCTCAGAAAATGCGCCTGACTTTTGGGGGGCGAAAAAGGCGAATTGACATTATAAACCCGGGCCAAGAAGGAAAATTTCTAAAACTCTTGATCAGTAGAAAAGCTGACCTTGAAGTCATAAAATGAGGTGATTTATGAAAGACAAAGAAAAAAAGGATAACAAGGAAATCAAAGACCTTGTTAAAAAGGCCGAGGAAACGGCCTCTCAGAGCAAAAAGGAGGCCACCAAAGAGAAGCCTGAGACAAAAGAGGTTAAGCCCGAGACTCCTCTTAAAGAAGAACCGAAGCCAAAGCCCGACCCTGAAAAAGAAGCCCTGAAGGAGCAGGTCAAAGTGTTGACCGATAGGGTCAACAATGTAGAGGGCTTACTCAAGCAGGCAGCCGAGGCAGCCAAAGAAATGCAGACTCAAAGCCAGACTCAAGAGGGGCTAACCGATGAGCAAAACCTAGAGATGTTACAAAAGGCTCAGGACGAGGAGCAACAACAACTTCAGCAAGGTAAAGCACAGCCCGCTTTTGGACCACAGCAGTATTTTCTCCTGGGCAAAATCCTCGACACCGTAGGCAAGGTTGTTCCCGGGGCTATGGCTGCTAAGGGTGGGGGGAATAGTGGCGGACCGGAAGCGGTTTTGAAGCAACTGGAGTTCTGGACCAACATCATCACCAAGATCCAGAGTAATTTTATAAGCGGACTGAAGCTCTTGCCCGCTCCGGTGCGAGAGGAGAGTTTCAAACGGATGATTGCACCCTCTGAGGAAAGGGGAGAGGGGATCGAGGAATGAAGGACCTCACCACGAGCAAAATTGACCTCCAAAGCTACACCCTGAAAAATGTAATGTTCATTATCCCCCTGATGGAGAACCACTTATCCGAGCTGATAGCCATAGGGGAATATCTCAACGAGCCTGACAAATTCCTACAAGCCTGGGAAAATACGCTGTTTTGTGCCGAGTGCCTTCAGCGTCACGGCGGGGAGCTTGGGGGTTATGCCCTGGAATGCGTAAGGGGATCCTGTATTCCCCTGAGCACCTGGAGGAATTTGGCCAACTTGGGAAGTGAGATCTACGATTTCTTTTCTAACCACAAGACGGTGGAGGACTACCAGAAGAAAGAAACCTACTACAAGGCCCAAGAGTTTGTAACCAGAATCCGGGCCTTGAGGAAAGAGCTTATCGGGGACGATGGGATCAAAGACGGGCATATTGTGGACTAGCCCTTATTTTATGCTGATTGACAAGAAAAAAGAACGCACCACAAGCCCATACAGCCACTTTCTAGCCTCAAGGCAACCTATAACACCTTGCTCAAATCAAAGTGCCTCTATCGCAAGAATTTTATCAAGCCAGTTGTGGGGTAGAGGGATTTTTGGACTCTCATCTCCGGCGGTGTATATCAGGGGGAAAATTTTACCCCACGTCCCGGAAGGATCCTCTCAAAAAAGTGGGCAAACCTCACCACCTGAAAAAAATTCATCAGGATTGATGGGGCTTTCAGGAAAGGGTAAATTGAGCTCTTTTTTGGTAAAAATAGCTTAGTTTGAAAAGGTTTGTCTGGTGAGGGTTTGAGAGAAGAACGAAGTTTACATAATGGATTATTATCGGAACTTCCCTGATCAGTGCTTCTCTAAAATATCCCTTAGTAGTGCCGAGGCTGTCTTGCCCTGGTCGGCAGCCCTCTTTTTTATTTTCTCTATGGTGCTTACCGGCAGCCAGAAGGTCATTCTCTTTGTTGACGTGGACGTGGCCGTGGCCGTCAACCCTAATTTCTTCTTTAACCGGCTGACCTGCCTTTTGCTAAGTCTGTATTTCTCGGCAAGCTGCGTAATAGAAAGACCCGCCTCTACGTCCTTCCTAAATTCTTCGTTGCGTTTCTGATCTGGCCCTGCCATTCTATTTTACCTTGACCTTCTCAATATACC
>JRER01002296.1_pt2 | contig 10406 bp, 11 predicted proteins | sample 210161 | NCBI WGS metagenome assembly JRER01 (sample SAMN03019618, study PRJNA260268) | marine sediment metagenome | biome: Marine; feature: Sediment; material: Clay; isolation source: clay from marine sediments 136 meters below sea floor depth collected from... | place: New Zealand: Canterbury...
TTCCTAGCTTCTTAAGCAGCAAATATGATGACATAGCCGCTTGCGGAACTAAATAGCAGGCAGCACAACCCACGTAAAATAAGGTATCTGATTCTCGTTTAGGGAATCCCTCCGGCAGCCAATCCCACCTCTTAGCTGGCTCACCATTAACGGCATTCCCCAGCTTTTGAATCCCCTTTATGATGCGATTTGGCCTCTCCAGAGGACCTATTCCCCACCCCACTAGCTCAACTTGTGCTTTCCACACTATCCCGGTGATGTCTATCTCCAAGGGGCATACCACATTACATCGCCCGCATTTCAGACAGTTATAGATGCTATCCACTGCCTCCGGGATAAGTTCTTTACCATGAAATACATCCCTGGCTACCTGAAGCCTTGCCATAGGTGAAAATGCCTCGTTCCGAGTTACCTCATATGTCTGACAAACATCAAGGCAAAGACCACACCCATTACAAGAATCTATCTGGTCAATTGCTTCCTTTGCTTCCATGTTTCGACTATACTATCAAGCAACAATGCCCAAGGCAATAGAATGGCTTGATGACAAGCTGAGAATACTAGACCAGAGCAAGCTCCCCTGGGAAGAAAGCTTTATTGACCTGGCTAATTACCAGGATGTGGCTCTGGCCATCAAGGAGATGAGAATTCGTGGGGCGCCAGCCATTGGAGTTGCCGCTGCTTATGGAATCGCTCTCGGCGCACAAGGTATAAAATCAGAAGAGAAAGCGGAGTTCTTAAACCAGCTTGACCAGATTTTGCAGGCTTTCTCCACTACCAGACCCACTGCTATCAATCTTTTCCATGCTATCAATAGGATGAAAAAGGTAGCCGCCTTAGGCACTCCCATTCCTGAAATAAAGAAGCTACTTGTTGCTGAAGCAAAGCAAATTCATCAAGAAGAAATAGAAGCAACCAAGCGACTCAGCCAACTGGGAGCCGAACTTATCCAGGATGGCTTCACCATCCTCACCCATTGCAATGCTGGCTCCTTAGCCACCGCTGGCTATGGCACCGCCCTGGGTGTAATCAAAGCCGCCAAGGAGCAAGGAAAGCAGCTAAGTGTCATCGCCACGGAAACTCGCCCTCTTCTTCAGGGAGCCAGACTCACCACCTGGGAACTGAGGCAGGAAAACATTCCCGTAACCTTAATCACCGATTCCATGGCTGGCTATTTTATCAATCGGAAGAAAATAGATTGCGTCATCGTCGGCGCCGATAGGGTTGCCGCCAATGGCGATGTAGCCAACAAGATTGGCACCTATGCTCTAGCTGTTTTAGCTAAAGAGAACCGCATTCCATTTTATGTCGCTGCTCCCATCACTACCATCGATTTTTCTCTAGCAACAGGAGCAGAAATTCCCATTGAAGAGCGAAATCCCCGGGAAGTAACTCATATCCTGGGAATATGTATCGCCCCAGAGGGCATAGCTATTGCCAATCCTGCCTTCGATGTAACACCTCATAACTACATAACCTCCATCATTACTGAAAGTGGTATAATAAAAGAGCCTTATATAGCGCGGCTGAGGGAGATAGCTACTTAAAGTTATCTCACAAGGAGGTGATGCAATGCCTACATACGAGTATTGGTGTCCAAAATGCCAGAAGGAGTTTGAGGTTAAAAGACCAATAGCTGATTCTGATAAGCCTGCTCCCTGCCCTGATTGCGGCACCGAGGGAGAAAGGCTGATTTCTACTTTCGCCTCCAAAATCGGTTACACCTTGCAAGTGCCAGCAAAGCCGCCTTTCAGAAAAAAGAGCAGCTAAAAGAATTTGTATGAAATCCCTCTCCCTTGAAGGGAGAGGCTAGGTGAGGGTGAGTTTCCTTCTCTCTAACTCCCTTCCACCGGAGCAGAGAGAATCATAAAGAATCTTACGGCTAACTATAAATAAAAGGGCTAAGGGGGTGACAGCGATGGAGCTTTCTCCGCGGGCAAGGGAGAGATTAGCTAAGATAGGCGCTCTGTCGCCAGAAGAAAAAGAAAGGATAAGGCGGTCTCAGGAGCTTGATTCCCTGCTCTCCCAATATTTCAAAGGCGACTTGAACTCCGAGGGCTTATGGAAAGAGCTGAAATCCCTCAAAGACAAAAGCAATGAATCCATCGTGAAAGAAGCACAGGTCAAGCTGATAGACACGCTCCGTTTGCAAATGAACCAGGAGGATTTTGAGCCGCGTCGCAGCGCTATTTTGGCCTTAGAGACGATGAAAGGCGAGGGAAAATACTCCAGCTTAGAGTTAGTTCTAAATTCCATTGAAGCCCTGCGCCAGAAATACACAGAAGCGAAAGAACAGATATATGAACAGCTCAAAAGCCTAGTAGAAAAGCAGCTCCAGGCAGTGGCTCAACAGGCGATAAAACAAGGTGTGAAGATTGATATAGAAACCTCGCTAGAAGCCAACATTAAAACCAGTCCTCAATGGAAGGATTTCATCTCTGAGCACGAGAGAACCTGTGGCGAAATGTTTAATAGCTATATGAACAAGCTACGAGAGCTTATTTAAATTTGGCAAAAACTCCCAAGAGCAAAAGTCTTCAGCACACTTTCCCCATAAAACCTCCTGCAAGTGTTTGATAAGTCAACATTAATCCAGTATAATCTTTATAAACCAAAACGTGTTTGAAAAACGTAGTGCGCGGCTTTAGCCTCGTGCATCCCCGTCCCTTGCTAAATAAAGGGGGGTGAGTAATGGACAAGCTGCTAACCGTGGATGAAGTTGCTGAATACCTCAGGCTAAACCGGGAGACCGTTCTCCGCAAAGCCAGAAAGGGCGAAATCCCGGCAATTAAGATGGGCTATAGAAGCTACCGATTCTATAAAGACCAGACTGATGAGTGGCTGAAGGCACGAGGAGCGACAGATGCAGAAAAGAGAGGGCTCGCTCTCGGAGGAACGAAGCGGGTTACTTTAAGGACTTTCTCTGGTGGAAGGATTATTGGTGGATTAAGTCGAAGAGATATCTATGAAGGTAGATGAAGCAATATTTCTTGATACTAATATTCTTGTTTATGCAGTTGAAGAGGATAATCCCCTCCACGAGAAAGCAATAGCTCTAATCAACAGGATAAGTGCAGGGGAGTTATCAACCTGCCTTTCTCCTCAGGTAATTGGTGAACTGTATTCCACCATCACTAATCCCAGAAAGATAATGAAAGCCTGCCAGCCTGATGAAGCAGTGGACATTGTCAGGAGTATCTGGGAAATGAACACCATATTAAAGATTTCCCCTAAGCAGGAGACCCTTGAGCTAACCCTCGACCTGGTCAACCACTACCAGTTGAAATCCCCGGATTTCTTTGATGCCCAGGTAGTAGCCACCATGCTGGATAACGGGATAACCACGATTTATACTGTGAACGAACAAGACTTTGCCATATTTGAGGAGATAAAAGCAGTCAATCCTTTTGAGCCTGACACAAATAAAAGTGATTAACAAAGATGAACAAACTACAGAAATGGCAGCACCCAGGTGGTAAACTCCGAGAGCTTGGTGCAGAAACACTGAACGATGCCGAGCTTCTCTCCATCCTCATCGCCCCTGGCATCCCGGGCAAGCCAGCAGAAAAGATTGCTGAGGAGATTTTACAAAAGTTCGGCGGCTTCAAAGGAATGGCAAACCAACCTTTAGAAAAGCTCCTGGATATAAAGGGACTTGGCGATACCAAAATAATCCGCATCGCCGCCACTTTCGAAATCGCCCGCCGTATTGTGAATGAGGTATTAAAGGAGCATGAGAACACTTAATATAACCGAAGATGAACCTAGCAAGGGCCTTGGAACAATTGCTTTGACAAAGCGAGAGAAGGATGCTTTAAGAAACTTTGTGGAAGTGCTTCATCAGAGCTTGGGAGAAAACCTTGTGCGGATTATCCTCTTTGGCTCCAAAGCAAGAGGAGAGGCAAAAAGGGGCTCTGATATTGACCTACTGGTAATATTACGAAATCGAGATATAGAAAGCAGCCACGAAATATATAAGGCTGCTTCAAGGACTGACCTGCGCTGGAGGGTAGATATCTCTCCCAAAGTTTACTCACTAGAGGAATATCAACAGCGGCGGGAAATCGGTGCTCCTTTTAGCAAGGAAGTAGAACGAGACGGAGTCCTGTTGACTTGAGTAAGAAGAATATTGTTCTGAAAAGGATTGAAAAAGCGGAAGAGAGACTCAAAGCTGCTCGACACCTCTATGAACAGGCGTACTATGAGGATTCAATCTCTCGTTCTTACTATGCCATCTTTTTCGCTACCAAGGCATTGCTACTAACCAAAGATATTGACCCTCGGACGCATTCTGGAGTCAAGAATCAATTTGCCCAGCGTTTTGTGAAAACTAAAGAGATTGAACCAGAATTCAATGACATCCTCAAAGAGGCAAAGGAAATAAGAGAGATGGGTGATTACAACGAATTCTACTCTGCCTCAACTGAGGAAGCTCGCTCCCAATTAGAAAACGCCGAGAGGTTTCTGCAAAGAGTAAAAGAGATACTACAAGAAAAAGGTTTTCTATAGCCATGAAGAAGTCCAAGCTTATCACTAAAACACGCATTCCTAGCCCCTTTAGCACCGCTATCCATAAGACGGAATGGACGTGCGCCGCTAAGGTTGCCGAATGGATGAACGAGATTATCAAAGAAAAAGGCTTGCTTCTAGGTCAAGCCGAAGTGGAAACAACCCAGGAAGGCGATAGAAAACGGGTGGATATCATCCTCTTTGAGAGCCCTACCAGTCAAAATGCCATCTGCGTTATTGAGACAAAGCCACCTTACTTCGACCCCTTCAATGAGGAAGAGCTTAAAGAGCCAACAAGAAAGAAAGCTACCCAAAGAGGAGCTAAATATTTTGCTACCTCTAACTTCCAGCATCTCATTTGGTTCGACACGAGAAAAGTTAATAGCTTAAGACCTTTAGAGGAGCAAATTCAGGATAAATATCCCCTTTCCCAAATCGAGAATTTAGACCTCGTAGAAGAGCCAAGATACAAGAATAGCATCATTTCCGGGCTGGAGCGTTTCCTCGCTGATTTATATGAAGTTAACTCAGGTAAGAAAGCTAAGCCCAAACAAGCCATTGATGAACTGCTCATTTACAGACTTCAGGACAAGATAAGAAGGCTATCCAAATACTATACCACGATAATTGACAATCGCTGCCACAAGGATAATGCCTTCGCCAAAGAGCTTGGCAAGTGGTTTGTGTCCCAGGGCTGGAGCTTTGCCTGGCAGCCTCAAGACTTCGATAAGGCAGCAAGACAGACCGCCTATCTCCTGGTAAATAAAGTCCTCTTTTATAACGTGCTTCAGACTAAACGTCCACAACAGCTTGACCCGCTCGCAATTCCAGAGAGTCTGACTAAAGGAGCAGTATTACAATCAACCCTCCAAGGTTACTTCAACCAAGTTCTCAAGATAGACTACGAGACCATTTACACCACTGATTTCATCGATGCTATTGCCTTTCCTGATGAAGAAGATGTAGTCAAAGAAATAAGAGAATTGGTGAATATTCTGCGGCAATATGATTTCTCCAAGCTTGGCTACGATATTATTGGCAGGGTCTTCGAGAGATTAATTCCTCAAGATGAGCGACACAACTTGGGTCAGTATTTCACCAATCCCGATGTAGTTGACATCATCCTCAAGTTCTGCCTGAGGCATGAGGATAACAAGGTTCTGGACCCCGCCTGCGGTGCTGGCACATTCTTAGTAAGAGCTTACCAACATAAGAAGCTGATGAATCAATTTCTAAAGCATGAGGATATTTTGAAAACTTTGTGGGGCAATGACATCGCCAAGTTCCCAGCTCACCTTTCCACTATAAACCTAGCCATCAGAGATTTGAGTGTAGATAAGAACTACCCCAACATTCTCCAAGAGGACTTCTTCACCCTTTTGAGCACCGAAGGCGGCTTTGAGTTGCCTCAAAGAGTGAGGAAAGCATTGGCAAAAACGCTCGGTGTAAAAGAAAGGGAAGTCACCTATCCCCGTTGGTTTGATTGTGTCGTAGGCAATCCTCCTTACACCCGCCAGGAAGAGATGCCTGAAATTGCCCCGGAGATTAAGGAGTATAAAGAGGGGATTATAGACAAAGCCCTCAAAGATAATACCGGTAAGAAAATTGCCGAAATCTCAAAGAGGGCTGGAATTCACACTTACTTCTTTGTCCACGGGATGAAGTTCCTCCAAAACGGTGGTCGCTTCGGCTTCATTGTTTCCAATTCCTGGCTCGATGTAGACTACGGCAAGGGGCTTCAAGAATTCTTCCTCAACAACTACAAAATTATCGCCGTTATCGAGTCTAAAGTAGAGAGATGGTTTGAGGAAGCGGATGTTAATACTTGCATCCTTATTTTGGAGAAATGTAAAGATAAAAAGGAGCGAGATGAAAACCTCGTTCGCTTCGTCTACCTTTTCAGACCCTTAAGTTACTTTATCCCTCCTGCTCAAGAAATGTGGCAAATGCAGCTTGAGCGGTTAAATGAAATTGACAAGCTGAAAAAGACCATCATGGCTCATTCTCAGTTTTACCAAAACGAGGAGCTACGAATTTTCCCAAAGTCTCAAACAGAACTCTGGAATGAGGGTTTCGACAAAGAATCTGGGAAATATGTCGGTGCCAAATGGGGCAAATACCTGAGGGCGCCCGAGATTTCCTTCAAGATTCTGGAGAGGGGAAAAGATAAGCTTGTGCCTCTGAAGCAAGTTGCCGAGGTGAGACGTGGTTTCACTACGGGTGCTAACGAATTCTTCTATCTAACAGAGGAGGAGATAAAGAGGAGGGGGATTGAGAGGGAATTCTGGATGCACCAAGATGACAAGGGAAATTGGGTGCCGAACTATGTCATTAAGAGTCCTAGGGAATGCAAATCAATTGTGGTCAAGCCTGAGGATTTGAAATACCGAGTGCTAATGATTCACAAAGATAGAAAGGACTTGAGAAGAACCAATGTTCTCAAATATATCCGGGAAGGTGAGAGCAAAGGCTATCACCTAAGACCTACCTGCGCCTCAAGGGAGAGGTGGTATGACTTAGGGGGAAAGCGGCCAGGTATATGCCTTTGGGAAATGATACATTTTGAACGCTTAAAGGCTCCTTGGAATAGGAGGAGGGTTTTTGTTGACCATAATTTATTTGAAGTTTTGCCGAAGGTAAACGACTTTGAGAGAGTCATTTCTAGCCAGCTAAATTGCACGATATTTGGAATTACCAGAGAGCTATGGGGCCGTGTAAATTTAGGTCAAGGTTCCTTAAAAACCGAAGGAATAGATATAGAAAAATTTCCGATAGTGAACCCTGCTACACTGTCAGAGGCACAACTTAAAAGTATTGAAAAGGCATTCAAGAGGTTTAGTGGACGCGGTACAACTTCTCCGATTCTAGCAGAGCTTGCTGCCTCCTCTCCCGAAGAAGTCTCCCTTGACAAGGTCAAGCCTGACCGCCGTGAGTTGGATAAAATTGTGATGGGAGAAATTCTAGGACTTACTGATGTGGAGCAGCTTGAAGTCTATCGAGCCGTGGTGGATTTAGTGAAATCTAGAATTGAGAAAGCTAAGAGCTTTGGCAAGAGACGGAAGACTAAGGAAGGAATTGACGTTGACCTTCTGGTGAAAACGGTGATGGACAAGCTCGGTGGTGACACCATGGGAAAGTTCTACCGAGAGAAGATATTAACTCATAAGCCTCTGCGAACTAAGAATTTGCCCAAAGTTGCAGGCGAAGTTAAATTAGAGCAGGAACTCTTTGGCTGGCGACTTTCTTCTGGCAGACAACACCTAGATTGCACCTCAGAGCTTGAAGCTCGCTACCTCAAAGTCTGGCTTGAAGCTGGATTGGAGACCATCAAAATGCCCAAAGATGAAGATTATGTCAAGGAAATTATCCCCGAATTGGAAGAGTTAAAGCAAAAAACAGACGAGGTCTTCGAAGATTACCTAGGCTCTATCCTCGACCCGAGACTTCGCCAGCGCCTCCTCCACCAAGTCTGGCAAGAGGCTACTAAATAGGCAGCAAGGGTGTTAAAATAAGCCAAAGGAGAGAAACTATGTCGTTTGTAACCGAACTGGATATCAAGGAGTTTCGGGGGACAAAAAGATGTAAAGAACCATTAAAGTTCTCTAAGTTTAATGTTCTTCTAGGAAGAAACAATAGTGGGAAATCAGCAGTGCTCCAAGCCCTTTCCCTCCTTCCTTATCCTGATTCACCCCAACCGATGGGGCTTAGTCTCGGAGCAAACTCATATCGAACTTCGCTTCTAACATATCTCATCGGCAGTGTGAAATCGATAGTTTATCGATATGCGGGCACGGCTTCTCTTTACTTCAAGTTCGAGGAGAAAGAGTATCATATCATTCTCGATGACAGAGGAAGGTCGGAGAGTATCACAGGTCGCGACGTGGTTAAGGCGTGCGAATATTTAGGTATAAAGCCTGAAGAAAGCCAAAACTGGGGGGTATTTGTCCCGAATGATTCTGAGTTTTTAAAGAAAGTGGAGGAAAAATTGTCTAATGAATGGGCACGTGTGGAAAAGAGCGGAAGCCATATAAAGGTGATTACAGAGGTTATAAATCCCGTCATAGACGAGAAATTCACCGAGGTTACGCGAAGAGATAGCGCTCTCCACGCAAGAAAAGAGGCTGGGGTCTACATCGATGTCCGAGACTTGGGTGATGGAATCGAGAAGGCTTTAAACATTCTTCTTTTCCTCGATGTCTGCGCTCCAAAACTTGTCCTCTGGGACGATTTTGAAATATCGGCACATCCAAGCTTAGTAAGAAGCTTGCTTCAGTGGCTTAATAAAAGGGAGTGGCAGGTATTTCTTGCCACACATAGCATAGACGTCCTCTATGAACTTGTGGAGATAAAGCCTGATGATTGTGCGATAATTCAAATGAAGAAAACAGGCGATGATATCCTAACCTACAAGAGGCTGACGGTGGAAGAAGTTGAAGATTTTCTAAGCGCAGGCAATGATCCGCGTCTTCTTGTCGACCTTGTAGAGTGAAATTAGTTAGAGACCCTAAAGAGCTTAAGGCGCAACATCCTGATATCCTTGTCCTCACAGGGAATGGGAAGACAGAGGCAAGGATTCTCTCATCCCTTTGCGAGAAATATAATGGTAAAACAAAATTTCTATTGTTTCCTGAGGCACCCATCAGGAGAGGCTTAAAGGAAACGGGCTTTGAAGGTCTTCGAGCCGTCAGTGTTTGCCTTACAGAATATGAGCTTGGAAGATTTCTGTTCCTAATAGATAGAAAGCCAAAATTTGAAAAGGTGAAACGAGGAGAGGAACACGAAGAAATCGATAGGTATCTAAAGAAGGAATTAAAGGCGAAAATTAAAGCGACCTACATCCATGTCCCACGAAAGGCGTTCCTCTCCAAAGGTTGCTTGGGATGTCGTCCTTTTGATATTTACACAGTGGTGCTTGGCGTAACATCAAATGTAGAAGAGGAGATATCAGAGTTAATTCGGCTTAAGTTTGGAACTCAAGTTAACCCTGACAAGGCTGAAATAAGAAAATTTTTAAAGAGGAGGGGAAAAGACCTTGACAGCCTCGTAGGGGAGGCATCAAAAAGGTATTTAGAGAAAGCATTTCCAGGGTTATGCAATGTTTTGAAGAGGATAGAGGAAAATTAGGGACAACAGGGTTACACTTCAAGACACAATTAAAGAGGTGTGGGCAAAGCTAGGGATGGATTATAGAAAGATTAAATGTAACTGTGTATGGTAAAATTCTATAACATTGACAGGCAGGTCTTGACAAAATTAACATCTATGCTAAATTATATATAATAAATAACTCTTGTTATTGGAATAACAGGAGTTACTAAATTTCCTCTATTGTATCGCCAATAGGGGAAACTGAAATTACAAGCCCCATGTCAAAGTGGGGCTTGTTCTTCTAAAGGAGCTTCAAGCAGGCAATCCATAAGATATTCCCGTGTTAAGGGAATCCGCTTGTCTGCTGCTTCTCTAAGTGTTTTAGCCCAGCCCTTTCCTGGCACACATGCATTCTCTACCTTCTTGTTCGTTTGCTCACGAATATAATCAACAGCCTCTGCCAAGTCACTATCTCCGGAAACTAAGATAGCAGTATCATAGGCATCTCTCACTGCTAAAGTAACCATGTCTACCGCGATTCGTGTATCCACGCCTTTCTGCGTGTAAACCTTATACTCAAACGATGCTTCGCACTTCGGACATTCAATTACATGCGTCCTTGGCAAGATCCTTCCACGCCGAAGCTGGAGATTTTCGATCCAGCCCAGTTTATCAAGAAATCGCTGATGTGCCTTGCCCTGTAGAGAGTTAGGACGAGGACTTGGGGTGGTATAATAATAAGCTCGCACTAAGCGACGCCCTGAAACTAGTTTCTTGACTAAGCTATCTATGTTTACAGATTTCTGTAA
>JRER01001967.1_pt1 | contig 10385 bp, 8 predicted proteins | sample 210161 | NCBI WGS metagenome assembly JRER01 (sample SAMN03019618, study PRJNA260268) | marine sediment metagenome | biome: Marine; feature: Sediment; material: Clay; isolation source: clay from marine sediments 136 meters below sea floor depth collected from... | place: New Zealand: Canterbury...
CTCATGGCTGATTCTACAAGCCGCTGGGCAGAAGCTTTAAGGGAGATTTCAGGACGTATGGAGGAGATGCCAGGAGAAGAAGGTTATCCTGCCTATCTGGCAAGCCGCCTTGCTCAATTCTATGAGCGGGCTGGAAAAGTTGTCTGCTTGGGCTCAGACAGGAGGTTAGGGGCCCTGAGTGTTATGGGTGCTGTCTCTCCTCCAGGAGGAGATTTATCCGATCCAGTTGTTCAAGCCACGCTCAAAGTGGTCAAAGTCTTCTGGGCATTGGATGATAGGCTGGCAAACATGAGGCACTTTCCAGCCATTAACTGGCTTTTAAGCTATTCTTTATATGTAGAGAACATAAAGGATTATATGAATAGCAGCGTAGCCGAAGACTTTACCGATCTCAGGCAGGAAGCCATGGGGCTTCTTGAGGAGGAGTCAGGGCTTCAAGAAATTGCCCGGCTTGTCGGTGTAGAATCCCTTTCAACAAAGGAAAGGCTTATCCTCGAGTCCGCACGATCGATCCGAGAAGACTTTCTCCATCAGAATGCCTTTCATCCGCAGGATACTTACACATCCTTGAGGAAGCAGTATTTGATGCTTCGAACAATCCTGCATTTTCACAATTCGGGTCTTAAAGCTCTTGGGGAAGAGCGAAGCCTGGAAGAGATTTTAGCCCTTGCGGTCAGAGAGAAAATTTCAAAAATGAAATTCCTCCCGGAAGGAGAATCTGGTCTTCTCGAAGTTTATATCGAAGTCGACAACGCCTTTAAAGAGCTGTTACAGAAGAAAGGAATGAGTGAGGAAAATGTATAAAGAGTATCTGACTGTCTCCAACATTGTCGGACCTTTGGTTATCGTAGAGCGAATCAGGGATGTAAAATATGGCGAATTGGTAGAAATTGAAGCTGCGGGAGGATTTTTACGCCGGGGTACAGTTCTTGATATTTCCACAGAAAGAGCAATCGTTCAGGTTTTTGAAGGGACTATCGGCCTTGATGTGGATAGATCTCGGGTGAGGTTTTTAGGGCGTTCCCAGCAGCTTGGCGTTTCAGATGAGATTATCGGTCGAATTTTTGACGGTTCAGGAAGACCTAAAGACCACGGCCCTCAAATAATTGCCAAGAAAATGCTCGATATCACCGGAAATCCCATAAATCCTGATGCCCGGGACTACCCCTCTGAGTTCATCCAGACTGGAATATCTTCTATCGACGGGATGAATCCCCTGGTAAGGGGACAGAAGCTTCCGTTGTTTTCAGGGAGCGGGCTGCCCCATGCCCGGATTGCTGCCCAGGTTGCCAGACAGGCTGCTGTGTTAGGAAAGGCAGAGAGATTTGCCGTAGTTTTTGGCGCAATGGGCATAACCTTTGAAGAGGCAAACTTTTTCATAGAGGATTTCCGAAACACAGGAGCTTTAGAGAGGGCTGTGCTTTTCCTCAACTTAGCGAACGAGCCCACCATCGAGCGCATCGCCACACCGCGTCTGGCCTTAACATGTGCAGAATATCTGGCATTTGATCTGGATATGCATGTTTTGGTTATCATGGTGGATATGACCTTTTATGCTGAGGCCCTTCGAGAAATCGCTGCGGCTCGAAAAGAAGTTCCAGGCCGAAGGGGATACCCGGGTTACCTCTATACAGACCTGGCTACTATGTATGAGAGAGCAGGAAGAATTAAGGGCAAAAAGGGATCAATCACTCTTATCCCTATCCTCACCATGCCTGAGGATGACAAAACCCATCCTATTGCTGATTTGACGGGCTACATCACAGAAGGACAGATTATGCTAAGTCGGGAGATTCATCGGAAGGGAATCTATCCTCCCATAGATGTACTTCCCAGCCTTTCCCGGCTTAAGGATAAAGGCATTGGTGAAGGGAAAACACGAGAGGATCATGCCGATGTCCTCAACCAGCTTTTTGCCTGTTATGCTCGAGGAAAAGAAGCCAGGGAGCTGGCGTTGATCCTGGGAGAGGCAGCCCTCAGTGATTTGGATAAGCTGTATTTAGAGTTTGCTGACCATTACGAAGATGAGTTCGTTAGGCAGGGTGAGTTCGAATCTCGTTCTATCAACGACACACTGGAACTGGGCTGGAAACTTCTCCATACAATCCCGAGGGCAGAACTCAAAAGGATTCGTCCCGAATATCTAGAGAAATATTACCCTAAAAAGAAATGAGACTTTCTGTTAACCCTAATAGAATGGAGCTTATGAGGCTCCGCAGACGTCTTGTTCTGGCAGAGAGAGGGCATAAACTTCTCAAGGATAAGCTCGAAGAGATTATGCGCCGTTTTCTGCGGCTTGTGAGAAAGCTTTATAATCTTCAAGAAATAGTGAGCTTGAAACTTAAAAAAGTCTTCCTTTCTTTTGTACTTGTCCGTTCTCGTGATTCCCATAAAGACCTGGAGAGGCTCATACCGGAAGGGAAATTGATATTAGCAACAAAGAAAGAAAGGATCTTCAATCTTACGATCCCTCGATTTGAGATAGAAGAAAAAGAAGTCTCTGATTATGACTTTCTCAACACTGAAAGCGAGCTTGATGTCGGCCTAAAGAAGACACAGGAATTACTCCAGGATTTGATGGAGATGTCTCGACTCTGGAAGGCGGTGGAGCTTTTGTCCCACGAGATTGAGGTCACACGCCGTCGGGTCAATGCTCTAGAGCATATTCTTATTCCCAGTATTAAAGAAACCATAAGTTATATCTCTAGCCGCCTGGAAGAGATGGAACGCTCCTATCAGGTCCAGCTCATGAGAGTTAAAGAGATCGTCCGCCGCCATTAAGTTTGATTCTTGTAGGGGCTTGATTCTTGTATGGGTTTGCTTCTTGTAGGGGTTTGATTCATCAAACCCACATGTTAAAAATCGATGAAATTATTTTTTCCTATTTATAGAGTAAATACTTCAGGCGCCTCTGCCTGAAGCGCTTTTCTTCCTCCTCCACTTGAGAAACTAATTTTTCATAGCTTATTTTTCCCTCAATATAATGGCTTAAATGGTCGCTTCCGAAGATCATGTTGAGATAGCGCGAATGGGCAGTGAGTTTATATTGCTGCTGATTTTTCAGAGCCTTAATGATTGCATATGAAAACCGAAGAGAGAAGAATTTGTCTTTTTGTAGGATTCTGATTCGTATTCCATGGCATACTTTATCTTTATAAAGGGGGTGAAGAGCTATTCCGGGAAGAGAACGGGGAGTATAATTTACAGCTTCAAGTTCAATCCCGAACTGTTCTCCTCCGTTTAATTTTTTAATAATTGGGGAAGGATCAAGCCAGGGTGCTCCGAATTGAAGAAACGGATAAGGTGTTCCCCTTCCTTCATTAAGTTTCACAGTTCCCAGCAAGCTTGAGGCTGGATAAATGATGGCTGTTTCAGGCGATGGTATATTGGGGGAGGGGGGAATCCAGGGAAGACCTGTGTCTTCCCAGAAGTAGTTTCTCCTCCAGCCTTTCATTCTGATCACATGAAGCTCAAGCTCTCTCGGTACCCATCCTTCGCCCTTCATCATCATAGCCAGCTCGCCTGGAGTCAAACCGTATCTCACCGGGATTGGTAATGCTCCGATGAAAGATTCGTATTCGGGACGTAATAGAGGACCCTCGATGATATCGCCTCCGGTTGGATTGGGTCTGTCAAGAACATAGACCGGGATCTGAGCTTCCGCAGCTGCTTCGAGGACATATTTAAGGGTAGTGATGTAGGTGTAAAATCGGATTCCTACATCTTGGATATCATAAACAAAAGCATCAATTCCTCGAGTTTGCTCTGGTGTGGGCTTTTTATTTTTTTCATAAAGGCTGTATATCGTTATGTCTTTTAGCTTGCTGTCTTTTACTTCTGTTCCTGCTTCCACTGTTCCTGAGAACCCATGTTCAGGTGAAAAAATGGCTTGTATTTTTTGCCCTTTGTCCAGGAGAGCCTGGACCAGAGACCTTCCCGAAGGCAGAACAGAGGAGTGATTGATGACAAGTCCCAGTGATTTTCCTTGAAGTTCGGAAGAGAAATTTTTAACGAACATTTCATTGCCGAGTTCCACTCGTCTTTCAGGTGCAAGAGAGATTTTTCTCGGGAAAAACCAAAAAAACAGGATTGTACCTATGAAAAAAATAGAAAGACCTCTCGCTATATTTCTTTTCCTTAGCGCTTTTTTATTTTTATTGAGATGTAACATTTGAAAGATACTGGCTCAGTCCCGTTTCTCTTAAGATGCTTAGGGTCTTACTTCGAATGAGGCCTTTTTCAAGTCGAAAGGACTCAAGGATCCGAATAATAGAAAAGGCGACTTCTGCGGTCTGCCCCGCCTCTTTCTTTTTATTTTTGAGATAATTTATGGCATCAAACAAGACGGCGTTTGCTTCGCCGTATGAAATTGGCCTTCGGATTCCATAAAGCTTTACCCATTGCGGACGCCTCAGGACGTCGTTGACATGGGATTGAACGAGGTAGGTCGCCCGACCGATAAGCTTGAGATTACTCGGGCTAACATTGGTCATCGTGTTTCCGATGACCTTTCCCAGACGCGCCATAACTCCCGTTGAATGAGCGTTAAGCAGGATTTTGAGGGCGATCCGCTGATTGATGCCCAGTGGGTCGTTTTTCCTCTCGATGTTCACAACGATAAGGGAGTTTTTTCCTTCAGCTCCGAAATCAGGTATTTTCCGGATGAGTTTTGATATTTGCTTCGATGATTTGTCAGTGATAAGAATAACGGCCACGCTCGCCCCCTTCTTCGAGAAGAGGTCTATGAATTTTCGGAAATCAGAATTCTTCTTTTCAAGCTCACCTTCTTCAGGACTAATAAACACTGCAACTCCCAGGTCCCCCTGCGAGGGTTCTCGGTTTTTCAGGTTGAAATCAGCGAAAGAAAAATCGTAGAGAAACTGCTGGTCGTTTCCTGCGTTTTTTAGGCTTTCCAGAGCAGCCCTTTTTAAGTAAGCGTCATCTATCTCCTCTTCAAAAGGCTTTCTGTAGAATTCGGGAGATAGCCCTCTGAATGACCTTCCGAGAAATGCTTGCCAGGCATCCTGGAGATTGGCTGCAGGGGTCCAGACCTGAATCCAGCTTTTCCTTTTTGCTTGCCTGACTGTGTCCAGGGGAAAAAGACGAAACGTTGGGCTTCTTTCAGTGCTGTCGATAAAGACTGTGATCAAGCCTTTTCGGGCAAAATAGGTAGAGAAATTCTCAGTCTTATAAGTTTGGGCTTCAAGCTGTGTGAATTTGGCTATGGCAGAAAGGTTTCCTTTGACCTGCTCCAGAATATAAGAAAATTCCTTTAGCTTTTCTTCAAGACGAAGTTCACTTTTGAATCCAAGGGCTGCCATTTCTTTTCTGGAGAGGAATTTTCTTAAGGAGCGACCAAGCGCTTGCTGTAGGATGTTCCCGACGATAAAAGTTTCGATTGTTGTAGCCTGCATCCGGGTTGAGCCGGTTATCGACTGAGGCCCTGTTGTGAGATTTATTTTTGTGATTCCGGGTTCTTCAAGGACTTTTCGACTCCTATCGAAGGGACGAAGCTTTTCGTCAGGGTTGTTGTAAATAAAATAGAGCTTCTTTTTGGTCTTTTCCGGATCATAAAACTTGCCTGTTCTCCACTGGTCTAAAGCGGCAAAAATCGTTCCGATAACAGAAGAAGTCTCACCTCCTTCAGTCACACAGATGATCACATCCCCTTTCTCGACCTTTCTGTCCTCAAGCTGAAGACGCCCTATAAGCTGCAGGTCTTCAAATCCTTCAAGGGAACTGATAAGGGCCCGGTCTCCACCGGTCATCTCTCCGATGAGTTGATTCTCGATGGAATCCCCAAGATAGCGTTTAATCTTTGACCAGATCCTTCTCTTTTTTTTGGCTTTTTGCCAGAAAGGACGCCAGAAAGTGCTTTCCATCTGTTTGGCCAGACGGCCTGTGGCACCGCAGCCGTAAATGTATATTTTTTGCCTGGAGAGCAGAGCTTGTTCTACAGCCTGAACAGCCTGTTCCAGGGTTTCTTTTTCTCTGGCCAGTGCTTTAAGTTTTTCCACAATATCCTCGTCTACAGAGAAAAGCATACGAAGGCCGCTCCCGCAATCCTTTTGGATTCTTTTGCTTAAATCCCAGGTTTTTGGATGACGCTGTTCTGTAAGAAGTGTGTGAAGCTGAAATTGAGTTTTATTCTTGACATAATCTATGGATTCAGAAGAAGGGGCGATCCTCAGAAGCTTAAGGATACTGACTTTGGCTGTAGAGACTGCTTGCGTTTCCTGCTGGCAGATGGAAAAAGCCTGAAACCCCAGTAGGAGAGAAACCAGTGCGAGGAGAAAGACAAAGAAAATTAGGCGCGAGCTCATTTTAAGTCCTCCGTATGTATTCGAATATCATTCTGCAAATACCTGCAGAGGATATTTAAATCATCTTAGCCATATTGGTGGCTATCATCGAGAATATCGCCTTCCTGCCAATCCTTAATCCAGTCGCTTATACGGAAAATTTTCATTTTACCATCTGCTGTAGAGCAGATTACACGGTTAAGGCCGGCATTTATAATCATTTTCTTGCAGATAAAACAGGGGAAAGCATCTATTGTTTTATCTTTTCCGAAAACACTGCCGTAGATGTACATGCTGCCTCCGAGGAGGCTGACTCCAGCTCGGGCAGCGTTGATGATAGCGTTTTGTTCTGCATGGACGCTTCGGCACAGCTCATAGCGCTCGCCGTGGGGTATTTTCAACTTATTCCTGAGGCAGAAGCCGTGTTCGAGGCTGCTCTTGGTTTTCCTCGGGGCACCCACGTATCCTGTGGAGATGATCTGGTCATCACGGATGATAATGGCCCCTATGGATCGACGCCAGCAGGTGCTGCGCCGTCCAACTTCCTCTGCGATACCCAAATAGTATTCGTCCTTGGAAATTCTTTTCTTTTTCATAACAATTTCTCCAGTTTTCGGCGTAAATCTTTGAGGGAACCATCATTGATCACGAGGAAATCTGCCATCTTCATGCAGTTATGAAGCTGCTGTCCTTTTTCAAGATCTGTCATCTCTTCTGCCTCTTTTTTGATAAACTCTTGAAGAGTTGAGGCTGACTCCGCTCTTCCTCTCTGTTTCGCTCTCTCATATCTTAAATCCACAGGTGCATCAACGGCCAGGAGGATAAAGTCTTTTTGAGCTCTCAAATATTCAACTTCTCTGGGATTCCGAATGCTGTCTATTACGGATTTGTCCTTGACCTTTTTCATAACACGCCTAGCCAGGATATCATGGCCACCTTTTTCTCTCAACTCGTTTCCCATTTTTATCAAGTTGTCCCTGGTCGCCTCTTTTCCTATTTTTCGGAGTTCTTCGCGAATCAGGTCAGAGAGAGAGAAATAGGCGTAGCCCTTTTTTTTAAAGAAAGAAGCGACTTCTCCTTTTCCAGCGCTGTTTGTACCTGTTAAGCCTATAAGTCTCGCATCTTTTTTCATTTTCTTAAGACTCTGGGGATACTTTTTATAAAATTAAGCATCGGGCTTCCAGCCTTTATCAGCGACCAATAAGATAACAGGGAAAAAGCGGCCTTAATTTTTTTAAAAAGCCGGTCGTGATAAAAAAGAACAAATGATTTATCCAGCACTTTTGGCCAGTTTGCACTGTAGGGATACCACCAGATTTGGGTCTTTTTTTTAGCAAGGTCCAGACTTATATATTTGATATTCATAAGTTTATGAAGGCCGAATTGTCCATGGGTCCGCCCTTTTCCAGTTTGCTTCACTCCTCCCCATATTGCCCCAGGTTCTATAAAGGAAAACATGTGATCGTTCACGGTTATGGTGCCTGCTTCGATCCTCTCGGCCATCCAGGATGCCATTTTCTTGCTTCTTGTCCAGATAGAGGCAGTCAACCCGAACCGGGAATCGTTTGCCAGGGAAACAGCTTCTTCTGGTTCAGAAAAGGACATAATAGGAAGGACTGGACCGAAGGTTTCATCCTGCATGACTCTCATTGAGTGGTTGACCCCCGAGAGAACGGTCGGTTGGAAAAAGTAACCGGGGAGGTTTTCTATCTTTTCTCCTCCCCTCAGCACTTGCGCTCCTTTTCTTACTGCATCCTCTATTTGTTCCTCAACAACTTTTAGCTGGCTGAGAGTGGCCATAGGGCCCAGGTCAACTTCAGGTTCCAGGGGATTACCCACCTTTAACTTTTTAGCGTGATTTAGAACTTTCTCGATAAATTCATCTGCAATCTCTTGAGCAACATAGACTCTCTCGACAGAAGCACAGCTTTGGCCAGTATTCATGAAAGCGCCCCAGACTGCTCCCCTGGATGCTCTTTCCAGATCCGCATCCTTGAGAACGATCATGGGGTCTTTTCCTCCCAGCTCCAGAACAATATTGTGTAGATTTTGGCTGGCAAGCTCCATAATTCTTTTTCCCGTGGGAACGCTCCCGGTAAACATGACTGTCTCAATATCCTGGCTCAATATTAAATCTTCTGCTTGGGCGACTTTGCAGTTGACGATATTCAAAACGCCTGGAGGGAGACCGGCCTTTAATAAGATATCGCCGATTAGAAGCCCCACTAAAGGCGTTGTTGTCGATGGCCTGAAGACTACCGTGTTCCCTGCAGCCAGGGCAGCAATGATATCGTAAAAAGGAATCAGAAAAGGAAAATTCCACGGGGAGATGACGAGTGTTACTCCTAACGGCTGAAAATGAAACGAGCTTTTTTTGTGGAAAAAAAGAACGACATGATGTTTTGTCTTCTTTGACTTTAACGATTTCTTCAAATTCCGGCTGTAATAGTCCAGGAGTTCGAGCACTCCCATGACTTCTCCTGATAAGGACTCTGGAAGGGGAGAGCCTTTTTCGAGTGTTAAAAGTTGGGCCGCCTCGCTGCTTCTCTGGAGGAGGATCTTTTTTGCCCTCTGGAAAACCCCTCTTTTTTTCTCGTAGGAAAGTTCTTTCCAGAGAGGATAAGCCCTTTTCGCTGCTTGAATCGCCTCCTGGCATTCTGCGGCAGAGGCGAGGCAAACTTCACCTACAGATTCCAGAGTGGCAGGGTTAAAGGACTTAATTTTCTCCTTGGTTTCAATCCGGCTGTTTTCGATTATGAGTCTTCCGTCCATGGAGCTTACAACCTGCCTTTGATCAATCTTTTGCACCAGGAAATAAAAAGGAAAAAATAAGCATCTATGATAAGATCAAGCCTGAAAAGGGGATTGAGAATCCCAGCCTTTAAAAAGAACCAGAGGACGAGGTCTTTGTGCCTTGGCGGGCAACCTCTGATCTTTCTTTTCTTTCGAGCTCGTACCTTTCCCTGAATTTCAGAGCAGGTTCCGATAACCATCACTCGGGAAGCTGAGACATCCCCTGAGTGCTTACCTATGACAACTGTCCATGCAGGAAGATTTTTCCAGAGCTCAGGCTTTCTGTCTTTAAACATGTATAGCCAGTCCAAAAAAATACCGTGACATCCGCCAGGGCAATAAGGTTCGCCGACAATTGTTTTTATATTGCAGTTAACTTCATCCACTTTAACCAACCCGAGATCCCAATTTTTTGTTTTATGCCTGATTTCTTCGAGGGATATATCCCCTTCGATTTCGATCTCATCGAGGCTGAGGGAACCGTAGCCCCTTTCATGGGCAAGACGGAGATATTGAATGTTTTGAGGGTCAAGGTGAAGGATATGGGAACAGACAACGTCGTGGGCAACAGGGTCTGTAGCCATCAGTATTATTCCTAAGTGCCTTCCGTGTTGAGTAAGCTGATTTCCTCCCAGGGAAATTTCAATGCCATCCGTGGCGATAAAATCCGGGAAACCAACTTCCAGGAGATCAACTATTTTCTTGTCCAGGTTAAGATTGTGATTCCATAATCTTTTTTTGTCCAGGAGTAATCCCATGTTGAGCTTAATGGCTGCTGTCAGGCCCTGACACAACACATTGCTTTTAAGCTTTGGTGCATAGAAAAGAAAATCATTGTCCACAATTTCTCGGGCTGTAGTCACCTCCTGATGGACTTCTCCCTTTTGAAGGCGTATTGTCCTCTTTCTGGATTCCTCTATCGGAAGGAGCTTAATCCTGTATTTTTTTTTAGATCGTAGTAGCCGGCTCGTCTGAACATCCTGGATGTGGGAATCCCTGCTCCGGCTTTTTCAGCGAGAACGATTTTCGGATTATCTTTTTTCCCATCCGTCAAGGCACTTAGGAGACCGTCGAGAAATTCTGGGCGGGTGAATCCTGAAGGAGCGACCTTATGATGAGCCATGACCACATTAGGCTTGATGGTGATTTTTCCCTTTGCTTTCGAACTAAGACCAAATTCGCTCAGGCCTTCCTGAATTATTTTTTTGATAGCTTCTGGATTGTAATCGGGCGACCTGCGCACAATAACCTTCTCTTTTTTCTTCATTCTCTTATCTGTCCGGAATCTAT
>JRER01000357.1_pt1 | contig 10384 bp, 12 predicted proteins | sample 210161 | NCBI WGS metagenome assembly JRER01 (sample SAMN03019618, study PRJNA260268) | marine sediment metagenome | biome: Marine; feature: Sediment; material: Clay; isolation source: clay from marine sediments 136 meters below sea floor depth collected from... | place: New Zealand: Canterbury...
GATTTAGAGGATACAAGGAGAAGGAACTGCGCAGAGAAAGCGACAAACTCCTTCGCAATCACATCTACCGAAAACTCGTAGAAGCACGAAAAGACCTAAAAGAAGTTTTTCAAAGGCTATCAGACCGCCGCCTCCAGGAAGTATTAACCGATATGGACCGTTTTCTAATGAGATTCGAAAGAGTGTCTGAAAAGATTAATCATGCATCGTATGGTTACGCAGGTTTCTTTAACATTTTGAAGGTTGAAGAAGAGAAACTTGACAAAATGATTGCCTTTGACAACGAGCTTTTAGGTTATGTGGAAAAAATCGTCAATGAAACCAACGTTTTCAAAGGAGAGGTTATGAAAGAAAAGTTTGAGAAAACCAGCGGCCACATTCAAACGCTCAACAACTCGCTAGAATCATTAGAGGAAAAATTTGACGAAAGACAAGAGGTTATTTTAGGAGTGAAATGAGATGCCGCAGGTTATAGAATGGAAAAACCCGAGACCTGAAGACATAGTCTGGAAACACCCAGAGGAAGAAATCACCTGGGGCGCACAACTCGTTGTTCGTGAATATGAAGCTGCGGTTTTCTTTAGAGACGGAAAAGCCTACGACGTTTTTGGTCCAGGAAGACATACGCTTACAACATTAAACTTATCCTTGCTAACTGGCATCATATCGCGTATTGCTGGCTATAAAGAAAAGCCGTTTAAGGCATCAGTAATTTTCGTTTCAACCCGCGTGTTCGCAGGAAAGTATGGAGCAAAAGCCCAAACAACCGAATTAGCGCCACTGCAAGTTCATGGTTCCTTCTGGTTTAAGGTCGAAACCCCCCCGTTGTTCGTTATGGAAGTTGTTGGCGGACAAAACGCCTACACAACCAGCGACGTGGATAATTACCTTCGAGGCTTTATCAACGAAAAGATAATTGACGAACTTTCGCGCTACGACCTGGTCACAGTGTTCACGAAATTGGATGAAACTTCGCTTAGTGTGAAAAACAACATTTTAGATGCTTTTAGGCGTATAGGACTCGACCTCACAGATCTCCGCTTTGAAGGAATAGACACCACACCTGAATTTCGAGACCGCCTGTTTTGGCTTAAACAAACAAGAGCCGCAGAGCAGGTATTAAGAATGGAAACAGTGAAGGAAGCCGCCAAAGAACTGGGAAAATCCCCCGGAGCAGCGCTTGGAGCAGGAATGGTTCTCATACCCCAAATAATGACCCCAACAGGACCTGCACCCACACCAGCAGCCGCCCTTGTAATATGCCCTAACTGCAACGCAAGAATACCCGCCACGTCGAAGTTCTGCCTAGAATGCGGAGCCAAAATTGCAGCGCCTCCAACTGGAACAACAAAATGCCCAAAGTGTGGACACCCAGTGCTCAAAACAGCAAAGTTCTGCCCAGAGTGCGGCCACAAAATGCAATAATTTCGGAGGATATCTATTGCCAAAAAGACCGCTAGGATTACTTTCTTTCGGTATCTTCGTTGTGATCGTAGCGGTTAACCTCATCTTATTTTTTCCTGACTGGAATGTAATCTTTTCGTTAGTCCTAACCTTGTACGGTCTCTGGGTTGTGTTTCTTTCAGGGGTTAGAACAAAAACTCCTGTAAAATATGAACGAGGAGCTTTCAGTACACTTGTTTGGGGAATTCTGCTCATTGCCATTGGCGGTGCTTGGTTTCTTATGAGGATAGAGTGGCTGTACTCCATTACCTTTCTCTTGGCAGTCATAGGAATCTTGGCTGTGGTGTCAGCACTTCGGGCTTGGCAAAAATGACCAACTAGCATCGATTTCATAGGAACTTCTGTTATGATTGGTTACTTGACAATCTTCCCTTGCTTTATCACTTTGTCCACGAGGTTTGCTCCGAAGCGATAGCCGATAAACTTGTGGTTGGGAATGTTTAAGATGACAACATCTGCCTTTTTGCCGGGTTCAAGGCTTCCAATTTCATGTGCCCGATTTATTGCGTGAGCAGCGTTAATTGTTGTTGCGGTTATGGCTTCAGCTGGGGTCATTTTCATTTGACGACAAGCTAAAGCGATTATGACTTGCTGATTCTCCACCCAACAGCTTGGATTAAAGTCGGTTCCCAAGGCCACGGCTACGCCGATTTCAATCATTTTCCTTGCGTTGGCGTATTTTCCTATCATAAGCGAAAAAGCAGCGGCAGGGAGCAAAACAGCAACCACCTGCTTCTTAGCCATTGCCTTCAGCCCATTGTTAGAAGCAAAAAGCAAGTGTTCAGCTGAAACTGCTTCAACTTCAGCAGCCAGTTCAGCTCCTCCGAGGCGGGTCATCTCGTCTGCATGAAGCTTAGGCTTTAAACCGTACTTTTTGCCATGCAACAGAATTTGCCTGGACTGGTCTCTGTTGAATACTCCTTTCTCGCAGAAGACATCGCAGAACTCAGCTAGCTTTTGATTTGCAACTGCAGGAATCATCTCGTCTATTATACGTTTTACATATTCGTCGGCGTTGCGTTCGTATTCGGGTGGGATGGCGTGGGCTCCAAGAAAAGTGGACACGACGGTGACTGGATGCTCCTTGTTTAGGCGTTGGATAACTTTTAGGCATTTCAGCTCGTCTTTTAGGGTTAGTCCATAGCCGCTCTTCGCTTCAACAGTGGTTATTCCATGCTCAAGCATGACATCTAACGTTTTCTTGCAGCCTTCTATTAGCTGTTCTTCGCTGGCGTTTCTCGTCTCTCGCACAGTATTTAGGATGCCGCCACCTTTCTGCAAGATCTCCATGTAAGATGCGCCTTCTATGCGCATTTCAAACTCGTCTTCTCTAGAGCCAGCGAAAACCAGATGTGTATGAGGGTCTACAAAGCCTGACGTCACCACTTTTCCTGTGGCATCTATGTATAGTTCGCCGCTGAAGTCTCTTTCAATCTCAGAGGCTTTCCCAATAGCAACGATCTTACCATTATGGATGGCTATGCTCCCTTTTCTCACGATGCCTAGGTCTCTCATTTGAACGCCGAGAGCAGGCTTTTGACTCCAACCCTGTAAAGTGACGAGTTCGCTAGCGTTCGTAATCAGCAAGTCAACTTTTTTCTTTGTCACTTTCTCTTCGCCCTTTCAGCAGCCTTTTGCACCGCCATTTCGAGCACTCTGTTTTCGTTTAAGTCGTCTATCTTGAGGTAGTAGGCGGCTATGTCAATTAAGGCTTGCAGAGGCGCTAATCCGCAAAATTCGGAGCCTACAATGGGAACATTGTAGCGTTTAGCTTCAATTTTGATCAGTTCAAAAACTCTGTGGAGAGGTGTTTTCTCAAAGTCAGTGATGCTCATGCCTATCTGCGTCATGTTTTTCTCCGGGATTTTCGCCGCCATTGCCTTAACGAAGGCTAACCCTCCCTTTTTAGCGTGTAAAGCCTTAGCAATTTTCTTGGCTACATGCAAGTCGGAGGTTCCTAGGTTAACGTTGAAGCCTACCATGATTTTGCGGGCTCCAGTTATGGTTGCGCCTGCTGTGGGGTGAGGAGAAGGCGGTCCAAAGTCTGGTTTCCTCTCGGGCTTTTTCATGTTTTCTCGTAGGTTTTCGTATTCTCCTTTTCTTATCCAGTCTATGTCTCTTCTCTTGGGTTTGGCGGCGGCTTCACCGTAGAGATAGACTGGAACATTGCATTTTTCAGCCAAAGTTTTACCGAATTTTTTGGCTAGGCGAATACAATCTTTCAGGTTGGTGTTTTTTATCGGGATGAAGGGCACGACGTCAACGGCGCCAATTCTAGGATGCTGTCCCTTATGCTTGTTCATATCAATTAGCTCGACGGCTTTCACTGCAGAATTTGTTGCTGCTTTCAAAACCGCGTTTTTGTTGCCCACAAAAGTGACGACGAGTCTGTTGTAATAGTCATCGTAGGTATAGTCTAAAAGATGCGCATCCTTAACACGTTTTACCTCGTTTAAAATGGCTTCCACAACTTTGGCATTAGATGTGCTGAAGTTTGGCACACACTCGATAATTTCTTTCAAACCTGTTCACCATGTTAGCAAGGTGCTGATTATCTAGAGTATTCGTAAACGTTTATAGGCTTCTCACACCCCTTAAAAAATAGGTGGATTAGTTGTCCGAGGATGTAGCCATAGCTCTCACAGACTTCAACGAGGATTTCCAGTGGTTCCTCCGAAGCCGAGAGGAGCTTCTATCAAAATACGAGGATAAGTGGGTGGCAATCTATAGCAAGAAGGTTTTAGACTCGGACGAGAATTTAACAAGACTTGTTAGAAGGTTAAAGACTAGGGGCTTTAAACCCGAACAAATGCTTATACAATTCGTCTCCAAGGAACCTATCGAGGCAATATTGTGAGGATACCTGGCTACATAAACTATGGTTATCGCCCTCCAGCTCCATTCGTGGCTGTGGCGATTCTCCTTCGCCAATTAAATATGAGAGCAAGACTTCCTCTCCTCTTGGATACTGGCGCATCAAGCACCATGATCCTTTGGGGAGATGTTGAGCGCCTCGGAATAGACGTTTCTAAGATGAAGCCTGAAAGGGAGTTTTCAGGCCTCGGAGGATTGATAGGAGCTAAACCGATAGCTAGCACAATAAGCCTTAGGTCCGACAAAGGAGGTCTCATTGAAGAGAAAGTTGAAGTCCATATCGTTACAAGCACTTGCCCGCATCCAAAGCTAAAACTTCTCCCAAGCATACTAGGGCGCGACATTATAAACAAATATATACTAAATTACAGCTACGATGCTGGGAAAGTATACTTAGAAAAGTAGCTTAAAAGATTAGGTTATCGAGTAGCCCTAACATCTAGAATATGCGCATTGGAAAATTAAGGCTTCACATTTTCGGCGTAGATAAGCAGTGAGCCTATAAACTTTTACATAGTTGTTGCAAACATATTCACGGCATTTACTGCAAAATCACTTCGACCATCCATGTATAGGGGAAAACACGTCAATGTCTAAGTATGAGTTAGAGTTTGAGATTCCTACATGGGAGAAAATTTACGAACTGCTACTAAATCTAGCCAGCAAGATTCGAAAAGCCAATTTTAAACCAGACGTAATCGTAGGCATCTCCCGTGGCGGATGGCCTCCCGCGCGCATAATGTCCGATTTGCTTGAAAATCCAGAACTAGCCAATGTGAAGGCTGAGTTCTATCTAGGTGTAGCCAAGACCAAGAGTGAACCCGTAATAACTCAGCCAGTTTCAGTAGCGGTACATGACAAGAAAATTTTAGTCATAGACGATGTGGCAGACACTGGCAAGAGCTTACGCCTTGTGCGGGTGCATCTGAAAGAAAAGGGAGCAACCGACGTGAAAATTGCAACGATTTATTATAAGCCGTGGAGCGTAGTAACTCCGGACTGGTACGAACGTAAAACAAGTCATTGGATAGTTTTTCCATGGGAAAGAAAAGAAACAGTGAGAAATGTTGTAAAGAGATTTAAACGCGAAGGCAAGACTGTTGAAGAGGCCAAGGAAACACTGATACGTTATGGTTTAGACCGCAAATTGGTGGAAAGATTCCTCGAGGAAATTCTTGAGGGGCAAGCTTGATTCGGAAGCTAGAAGGCTTTAACAAATATATCCTTATCGCTGGTTTCAGAAATGTCAAGATTAAAAACATTGACAAGTTTTTCATTCTTGTTAAACAAAAAACTGGAAATGCCTGTGTCCAGTTTCTTGATGCAAAGCTGGTGGCGGGTTGGCAGCATCTCTACTTTGCTGCTTTAAATGCAGTTAACGCCTTCAAAAACAAGTTGAATATTTCGAACAATTTGGGCATTGAAATCCTTCTTTATGCTTCAGCTCAAAGACAAATCAAGGAAGCCGTAAAGCTTATTGGAATTTACCCGAGCTCCCGTGAGGTCGCCGTTGTCATCGTGACAAACACTCGCAGTGAAGCATCATCGCTATTGAGTATAATTTCTTCACTGCTGACGGGAAGCATACGAGACGATGGGCTTCTTGAGTTGACCGATGATAAGGTTGAGGGTATAAGGAGGCTTTTTGAAATTTCGGACATTGAATTAGAGGCAAATGTGGAGAAAGAAGACGGCATGAAAGAAGCCTTAATGGATTTGGTGATTGAACACGTTGCCTTGCTTGTGACTCAGCGTTAGGATTAAACTTTCTCTTTCATCACCGATAGAATTTGTTCTGGTCTTATTACTGATATGCCAGTTAGCCCTCCAACAACCTCGACAAGGATGATTTTGTCTGGATTGCTTAGGTCAACTTTTCTCTCGATGTTTGCGGCTGCAGCGTCAATTATGTCTTTAGTTGATGTGTCGGTGAAACGCTTCTCCACGGTCACCCGGAAAGATTCGTTCTCCTTTATTTTTGAAGCCAGCTCGGTAACTGTTCGTTCTATTTCGCCGAGATCTGTTCGCGCAACCTTTTCGATGGGAATTACTCTTAACGTGTAACGAAATTCGTAGGGGTTCTCCTTCAGTATTTTCCGAAACTTTTCTATGACCTCAAAAGGGTTGAAAGCGGTTTTAGCTGCAACCAGTCCGGTAATGCCTGTTTTATCAACTTTGACAGCGGAATCTCCGATTTCGCCCAGCAAATACCATATTTCAGAGCAGGCATCTTCCTCGTTTCCTCGCGAAGTTGTTATGAGCAAATTAAAATCTTTCAACACCATACGCTTTCCACACACCAAGCGCAACAGTGACCAACAAAAGAAGTTTCAGCGCGGCCACCAAGAAAAAGCTTTAGCCTTGTTTCTTCTTTTAGCATTTTCTATTCCAACAAATTTTGATCTTTTGGTATTTATCCGTTTTGATTCGGATAAGCGGACAGAGACTTTAAATTTGAAGATTCAACACGTAATTACTCCATTTAAGCTGTAGGGAGAGCTATGAAGAAGCCAGTTATGGTTGTCCATGGGGGAGCAGGAGCTTGGCGTCCAGAGAGGAGAAAACCCGGGTTGTCTGGCGTGAAAGAGGCAGTGACTGTAGGCTTTGAAATCTTGATGGCTGATGGAAACGCCTTAGACGCTGTGGAGGCTGCAGTTGTTTGCATGGAAGATAACGAGGTTTTCAATGCTGGAAGGGGCTCAACTTTAACAATAGATAGACGAGTAGAGATGGAAGCCTCAATTATGGATGGAAAAACCCTTAACGCTGGAGCAGTCGGGCTTCTGAAGAATATTAAGAACCCAGTTCGTTTAGCTAGAATCGTAATGGAACACACAGACCACGTTTTTGTTGCATCCACGGCAGCAGAAAAACTGGCAGAAGTTTTCCGTCTGGAAAAAGCAGAACCACTCACAGAACTTCGAGTGCGGTATTGGAGCGAACTTAAACAGAAACTAGACCGTGAAAAGGGAATTTATTATTTGTCGAAGCTCAAAAAACTGCTTGCATCTTATCCGAACCTTTTCGAAACAGACACCGTAGGCGCAGTAGCACTCGACAAGGACGGAAACATAGCCGCAGCAACCTCAACTGGCGGACTAACCTTAAAGCTTCCGGGCAGAATAGGTGACACGCCTCTTATCGGATGCGGCACCTATGCTGACAACGAGGCTGGAGCGTGCTCAACCACTGGAATAGGCGAAGTTGCCATCAAGCTGGTTTTGGCTAAGACTACATGCGACTTCATGCGTTGCGGACAACCAGCCCAAGAGGCAGCAGAAAGCTCCATCAAACTTGTGGACAGAAGAATACGTCTCAAAGAGTCGATGGGTTTGATTGTTATCGATATGCATGGTGGAATCGGTGCCGCCCATAATTCTCCGCATCTATGTTGGGCTTGCATGACCTCTGAAATGCGTAAGCCGCTAGCTGCCTTGAAAGCGAAAATTGTTAAGGATACTCTTTAGGTGAAATGGCGCATTTCGGTCTTGATTGCAAGAAGCTTTACACAGGCAATGCAGAAATGCTTTAAAAAGTTTTAATGTGCTGATTGTTTCATAGAGGCGGAGGGTTTGGAAGAAGAATGGGAAGAAGAAGAGTGGTAACGGAAAGAAGAGTTTTCTTAAATCCAATTATTTTTCTCTAATTTTGTAAACGCAAATTCTAGCGTCAAAAGGCATGTAAGTTTATTACCAGCTTATTCCATTTTGTTGTTCAAACAAATGAAGCAATGGGACAGCTATGGTTCGCGTTGCAGTTTTAGATGAAGACCGTTGTGATCCGAAACGTTGTGACAGAGTTTGCTATCGTTTTTGTCCGCCGGTTAGAAGCAAAATTGAGGCTATTCGTTTTGAGAAGGGGAAGCCCATTATAGTGGAAGCCTTATGCGTTGGATGTGGCATCTGCGTTAGAAAATGCCCGTTTGATGCTCTTTCTGTAGTTAACCTTCCAGACGAGCTTGAAGAAGAATGCAGTCACAGGTTTGGACCAAACACCTTCAAGCTTTTTCGCTTACCTATAGCATCCTCTGGTGTAGTGCTGGGTCTGCTAGGACAGAACAGCATAGGAAAAACCACGGCGCTCAAAATACTCTCCGGCGAAATTAAACTTAACCTTGGAAGATACGACAATCCTCCAGACTGGTCTGAGGTAATCCTGCACTTTCGCGGCTCAATCCTCCAAGATTATTTTGAACGACTGAGTAACAACCAGCTTAGAGTGGTGTATAAGCCGCAGTATGTGGATAAGATTCCGCAGGTTGTTCATGGCAAGGTAGGCGATCTTCTTAGTAGGGTTGATGAAAGAGATATGCTTGATGTTCTGGTTGAGCGGTTGCAGCTCGAAAACATTCTGGGGCGAAGTCTTGACGTTTTAAGTGGAGGCGAACTGCAGAGAACAGCCGTTGCAGCCACGATCTGTAGAGAAGCAGACGTCTATCTCTTCGATGAACCTTCAAGTTACTTGGATGTAAAACAACGTCTGCAAACAGCAAGAGCTATACGAGGTCTGAAGAAAGCTGAGAAAACCGTGATTGTAGCTGAGCATGACCTCGCCATTCTCGACTATTTATCGGATCAAATCTGCGTTTTCTATGGCAGTCCACGTGTCTATGGCATTGTTTCCCATGTGCACGGAGTGAGGACAGGCATCAACATATACCTTCAAGGCTTTATTCCAGACGAAAACATACGGTTCAGAAAAGAGCCCATCATTTTCCATGTGAAACCTCCAACCATAAGCTGGGCAGCGGGTGAAACTGTGCTAAAGTGGGGTGCAATGAAAAAATCTTTCGGAGAGTTCTCGTTGACAGTTGAGGCTGGAGAGGCAAAGCAGGGCGAAGTCATAGGCATACTGGGACCAAACGGTATAGGTAAAACCACTTTTGTGAAGCTTTTGGCTGGAATTGAGAAGCCGAGCAAAGGAAAACCGCCCATAAAAGATGAGTTAACAGTAGGCTACAAGCCCCAGTATATTTCCGCCGAGTATAAGGGCACAGTTGAAGAACTGCTCAAAGGCATAGCGAAAGATGATTTCGAGTCTGGCTGGTATCGAAGCGAAATTGTACAGCCTCTCAACGTGCTTTCTCTTCTCGACCGTGACACAAGTCAGCTAAGCGGGGGTGAACTTCAGAGGGTAGCCATAGCAGCGTGTCTTTCCAGAAAAGCTCAACTTTACTTGCTCGACGAGCCCAGCGCCTACTTGGATGTTGAAGAACGATTATCCATGGCTCGGACCATAAGGCGGGTGATTGAAAACCGAGACGCAACAGCGTTTGTTGTTGAACACGACGTGGTCGCACAAGACTTCATTGCTGACCGTCTAATGATATTTACTGGCACACCTGGAATAAAGGGCGTCGCCAATCTGCCAACCACCCTACGAGTGGGAATGAACGAGTTTCTCAAAGAAATGGGGATCACTTTCAGACGAGACCTTGAAACGAGAAGGCCGAGAGTGAACAAGGAAGGCTCCAAACTTGATAGATACCAAAAGAAGATAGCCGAATATTACTATGTGCCAGCTAAAGAGAACTAAACGGCACGTGTTTTTCTAATTGTTTTTATGCATTTATTCTTTTAATTAGAAGTGAATTAGTAAGTTACAGTTTTTTCATTTTCCACACTTAATGATGCATTTTGTTACCGAAAAACAAGGCAAAGGTTAAATATGGCTAATATCACTGAAATTGCAATTCAAAATTGAATCTGTTGAGGGATAGAGATGGTTAATGAAGGTAGAGGAAGGCTATTCAGAAGAAAAGACGGCAAATACCTAATCTATGTTCCAAAAGACCTAGCTGAAGACAGCATGTTTCCGTTCAAAGGATCCTCTTCGATACCGGTTAAAATCCGCTTCAAAATTGGAGGAGACAAAATCCTCATAGAACGCTGGAAAGAACCGAAAGAAGAGGAAGAAGCATAGCCCTCAGAGAGACCAGTGCAATCCAAAAACTCTAGAACATATTTTTTCTCCTTTGCCCTTTTCGGTAGGTCTGTCCATTGTCGTCACCATTCGCAAAGGCCTCTTTATTATTATGATGAAAACT
>JRER01003498.1_pt1 | contig 10232 bp, 11 predicted proteins | sample 210161 | NCBI WGS metagenome assembly JRER01 (sample SAMN03019618, study PRJNA260268) | marine sediment metagenome | biome: Marine; feature: Sediment; material: Clay; isolation source: clay from marine sediments 136 meters below sea floor depth collected from... | place: New Zealand: Canterbury...
GAGCATGGTATACTCGCCGGCCATGCTCTATCAGATGAAGATGGATTTGATATACCTTTGAAGGCGGGATTTGCTCCTGCAGCAAGTTATGCGCCTTTTCTATTGAAACTTTGGAGTCAATTAAACCTAGTCGCTTGGCAACCCGAAAAACATGAGTATCCACCGGCAAGGATGGCTTCCCTAACCCAAAGAGGAGCACGCAGCTAGCGGTCTTAGGACCCACCCCGGGTAAGTGCATCAAATAATCCTTAGCCACAGACATGCTCATCGAATTGAGAAAATCAAGGCTAAGAGAGCCTTGCTCCTCCTCAATCTTATTGAGTATCTGCTTTATTCTTACCGCCTTAATCCGAGATAATCCCCCAGGTTTGATAGCCTGAGCGATATGCTCTACTGGTGCAGAAGCCACAGCTTTCCAGCTCCCAAAGGTGGATATGAGTGAGTTGAAAGCTCGCTTGGAGTTTACACCCGAGGTATTCTGAGAAAGGATAGTCCCTATAAGCACAGCAATAGGCTCTTTGCCCGGCTGCCATACGCGAGAACCATATACCCGCTCTAAGAGCCTGATGACCTCTTCTATAGTCATTGTGATCAAGCAATAGTAAGAGCGTTACCATTAAAGATTATACTATGAAGATGTCATAGGGGAACAAGATCGCTCACAGGAGATAGAGCCTCTCCCTGACCATTTGGTGATTACTACTGGATTGGCTTGACTTAAATTGGTGTCCATGGACTATCAGCCACGCTCTAAAAGTCGGAAATGGTTTCCAACATATTATAACAACTGAACAAAATAGTGCTAAGAGATGTGATACATTTTCTATCCCATCGTATAATTAGTAGAGGAAGGCTTTGAGGCGATTTAAGATGTATCTGGGGTCGCGACCAGACAAAAATAGCAAAGATGCTGTAGAAACTTTTACCGAACTCTATGAGCATTATCTGCCCAAAGTCTTTCGCTACATCAGTTATCAGGTAGGTGATATGGATTTAGCTGAGGATTTAACTTCGGCTGTATTTGAGAAGGCACTAACAAGGCTCGGTAGCTATCGCTCAAATAAGGCAGCTTTTTCTACCTGGCTCATGACCGTTGCCCGCAATACTGTTATTGACCACTACCGAGTTAAGAACAGGAAACTTACTATCTCTATTGAAGAGATATTTGAGCCAGCCTCAGAAGCAATATCTCCTGAGGAGGAAGTTATCAAAAAGGAAGAGCTAAAAAGTTTAGATACATACCTAAGGGAACTTTCCCAGCAGGAGCGAGAGATTATCTCCCTTAAGTTTGGAGCTGAGCTAAACAATCGTCAGATTGCCCAAATACTTCGTCTTTCTGAATCAAACGTAGGGACAATTCTTTACCGAGCGATATGCAAGCTAAGGGATAAGTTCAAGGAGAGGTGAAATGGGGAAGAATAAGAAGGGCAACTTTGATAAGGAATTTTCCGAAGCCATAGATAGGATGCTCGCGGGGGAGAAAATAGAGCCCTACGCTGATATGCCTGACGATTATCAAGAGGCAATTAATTTCGCCCAGAAGCTGATTAGTCTCAAAGTCACCCCTCGCCCTTCCTTCGAAGCCCAACTCAAGAATAACTTACTCTCCAAATTGAGCGAAATAGAGCAAGAGAGAGCAGAACACATTCGCTTTCGGAAAGGATTAAAACACATGGTTCCACAACGACCCTTATGGCGTGCCGTGGCAGCTTCGCTTCTGGTTATTGTCGTGGCTGCCGGTGTCATCTGGGGGACTGGAATACTTAGCAAAGCACCCGTTCCTGCACCAGCACCTGCGCCAGCACCCGCTCCTGCTCCACCACTCCCTCCTGCGCCAGCACCCCCACCTGCGCCTCCCCCCAAAATTCTGGAGGTAGAGGCAGCTCCAACAAAAACCACTTACCTACCTGGGGAAGAAGTTAAGATTGAGTTCTCATTTACCAATATAGCTTCAGAGCCGGTTACGGTAAGCCCGTTTCCGCCGGAAATAAAGATTTTGTTGCCCTCGTTGCCCGGACCAGACCATAATAAAGTGGTTCGGTCATTCGTTGCCGGTAATCAGGAATTAGCGCTGGAGCCTGGCGAGGCGGCAACTTATCACTTAACCTGGGACCAGCAGGACGACAGCGGGCAGCAGGTAGCTCCAGGTTGGTATCATGTCGAAGTTAAACGCTCTGTCAGGAAAACCACATCACCGACAGAAGGGTACTCAACTCGCGGGACTGTAACCAGATTCCTCATCCAATTTCCTCAAGGAGCCATGGAAAAAACTATCGAGGTAAACCAGTCTCAAACGGTAACCAACCTGCCTTTCATGTGGAAGCGAGAGGAATTATCTATCGACCTGACTATCACGCTGGAGCGAGGGGAACTAACTGCTGAGGGTGCTAAGTTTTATGCTTTTGCTACTTCGCCTAACAGCCCCTCAACAGGCTACGACCACCCCCAATGGAGTGGTGCTGTTCACGCTCAATACATTGTAGACGGTGTTATCAAAGATGCCGGACCTGCCGGTATGCGCTATCTTAGCAATGGCATCAGCTTGAGTTGGGGATATGATTTGGCTAGGCTCGACCCGGTCCCCTCTGATGCCAAGGAATTAACCTTTACCATTACTGAATTCGGCGATTGGCAAGGTCCGTGGGAGTTCCATATACCGCTACAGTGAGGCGGTAAAAATTTGCCGGAGAATAAACTAAAAGCTAGTTTTTTCCGTTGTACAAAGTGAGTGCTTTAGAAGGAGGTGCTCTATGACATGAGTAGCAAATAGCTATACGAGGTTTTGATACTAGTTGAAAGGAGGATCAAAGGATGAAACAGAATTGGTTATTGGCTATAGGTTTAACGTTAGTATTGGCAATGGTTGGGTTATGTGGCTGCAGCCAAGGCAGCCCAATAGAGCTGCCAGAAGGCTTCCAGGTCAACCTAAATACCCAACAAGAAGGGATTTGGGTTGGTGGAAAGGGAGAAATGACTGTCACCCCGGATATTGCTACCTTGAGCTTGGGGGTTGAATCCCAGAAAGCCACTGTAGCTGAGGCTCAAGCCGAGGCGAGCGAAGCCATGGAAGAAGTAAAGGCAACATTGAAGGACAGTGGGGTGGATGAGAAGGATATTCAAACCCAATACTTCAGAATTCGCCAAAGAACGGAATGGGATAGAGAGACAGAGGAGGAAATCGTAGTTGGCTACCAAGTAACTAATAGGGTAAGCGCCAAGATAAGAGATATAGACAAAGTCGGCACTATTATTGACACTGCAGCTAAGGCTGGGGGAGACCTTGTTCGGATACAAGGCATAAGCTTTTCTGTGGAAGACCCTTCAGCTTACTATGAAGAGCTAAGGGAGAAGGCGATGGCTGACGCTGAAGCCAAGGCAGAACAGCTAGCTGAGCTTGCTGGAGTCACTCTAGGTAAGCCAACCTATGTCTCCGAGGGCATCCAAGTCCCACCTTCCTCATGGGTGGAATATATGGTAGGAGGGATGGCGCCTGCGCCCGCACCGGCTCCAGCACCACCTCCCACACCAATCAGCCCTGGTGAGACAAAAATCAGCCTTACACTTCAGGTAGCCTATGCTATACTGGCGTAAGCGGCTAAACGTTTGAAGGTTCTCTGGCCCAACTCGAAATCTCATTCTAGGACCATCGCCAAGCATCGCCTTTTTGTCTGCTTTTAAAACTTATGATAGTGTATCTCACTAAAACCCATGCGGAAAGTCATTTTGGATATGGATCCCGGCATTGATGATGCTCTAGCTTTGCTCCTGGCCTTAAGGTCACCAGAAATCCAGGTTCTTGGCGTCACTACAGTAGCTGGTAATGCTCCAGTGGAGCTAACCAATGCCAACGCTCGCCGAGTATTGGAATACCTGGGTGTAACTGATATTCCGGTGGCAATGGGCGCAGCAAAACCCTTGAAACATACTCTAGTTGATGCCTTGGACTACCACGGCCCAGATGGACTAGGCCAATGCGGCTTGCTTCCTCCCAAGATTCCACCACACCCGGCAAAAGCCTGGGATTTCCTAGCCCAGCTAATCTCACAAACCCCAGGTGAGATTACACTAGTGGCAACGGGGCCTCTAACCAATGTAGCTCTTGCCTTCCAACACCATCCCGAACTACCCAAACTTCTAGCCGGACTAGTTCTCATGGGAGGGGCATATAGTCTCACACCTTATGGTAAAGGAAACAGAACCCCCTTTGCTGAGTTCAACATCTGGCAGGACCCAGAGGCAGCCCGCATAGTGTTTAGCTCTGAAGTGGATATCGTCGCTATAGGGCTGGACATATCTATGAATCCAGCCACCTGCTTGAATAGCCAGCATTTAGAGCAAATTAAAGCTAGCCACACACCCGCTGCTCGCCTAACAGCCAAACTAGTGGAATATGCTATAAAACACCATGTACGCTGTGAACTTCATGACCCTTTGGCTTTGGCAGCATTGCTAGATAGCTCCCTATTTGATTTCATATCTGCACCTGTGGAAGTAATTATGGGAAGCGAGTGGGATCGAGGAATTACACGTATTTTGCCTTCTGATAGCTGTCAGCTGTCAGCTGATAGCCCTCAGTTAATACATGTAGCCGCTGGCGTAGATGGGGCTCGCTTTCTGAAGCTATTCCTATCGCGCATACTGGAGAAATAAGATGACCAAACTAGTAGTATGTGGTGCCATAAACTGGGATATCAGTTGTTTCGTTGAGCATTTACCCACGCCTGGAGAGGAAGTTACCGTAAAGCACATTACGCGTGTATCCGGAGGAACAGGGGGCAACGTAGCAGTAGCCGCAGCGCGTATTCTAGGACCAAAACAGGTTGCCTTAATCGGCGCTCTCGGAGAGGATAACATTGCTCAGCAACAAGTAGCCGCCCTCAATGCTGAAGGAGTCCTTACCGAGGGAATTGATTGCGTGCCCGGAGAAGAATCAGGACAAGCTTATATTTTGGTTGACCAAGAGGGGCAAAATATCATTGCCAGTTGCTTGGGAGCGAATGCCAGGCTATGCCCTGAACATTTAACCAAGCCAGCAGTTAGAGGCCCATTGCAGGAATGCCGAGGTATAGTCCTCACTGACCCTCCGCTGGACGTAGCAGCAGAGCTCATAAACTTGGCAAAGCAGCGCCGAATTCCTGTGTTATGGGATCCCGGGATTCTGATAAGCCAAGGATGGGAAGCACTCAAGCCTCTTGCCAAACAGGTGGATGTCCTTTTCTTAAATGAAGCGGAAGCAATTGCCCTTTTCGGAACTGCAGAAGTAGATATGAGCTTGAAGTATCTGCAGGAGCTGGGACTCTGTAACCACATAGTGCTCAAACTCGGTGCTCAAGGAGCAGCAATGCTTAAACCAGCTACGGGTATAGTGGTCGAAGTCCCTGCTCTACCCCTTAAAGACCTAGGTTTAAAGGTAATTAACACAGTAGGTTGCGGAGACGTCTTTGTGGGGGCTTTTGCCGCTTACCGTGTTCTAGGAGCCAACATGCCGGATTCGCTCATCATGGCTAGCACAGCAGCAGGTCTTAACACCACTCGTCCTGAGACCCGAGGTGGCCCTGAGCGAGCGACTTTAGAGACAACAGAAAAACGCAGTCGCGACCTTGGCTTCACCTTTCGGGAGCGTAAGCCCTCTTCACTTGCCTAGGAATTTGGTTATATAAGAAAATGTCGGAGGATCATATCATCATGCCCAGAGCTCCATGATTTCTTCGGCGGTCATATAGCCTCCAATACCAGAGGCTATAACTGACTGTTTAGCCAAAGTTAACTCAAGAAGGCAAATTAGTGGTAAAATCACGATTATTCAACAGGAGCTCCAACGCTATCTCCGCTGGATAAGCGCTAACCATCAGCACTGTGGTATCATAGTAAATTTCTGCGGCAAGAACTCATCTAGCCGGCACCACCAAGAGGAAAGGGATTGTCTTCATAGCTGCTTTCTTTTTAAGGAAGACCACAAGAATTAAAGTGACTGATTTTCGAGCTCGCTCGAAATGTGGCTTCTACGCGGGAGCTAAAAAGGGGGGGAGTAGTTTTGTCTGGATATGCAAAATTATTATCCCTGTTTCCTTTATTGTAGCTCTTCTTCAGTGGAGTGGTTGGCTATATCAGCTAGATTTCTTATTGAATCCCTTAATGGCATTGATCAACTTGCCTGCCGAAGCAGCATTACCAATCATCATCGGTATGTTAATAGGTCCCCCAGCAGTTATCGCTATCATAACAGTCCTTCCTTTTACCATTGAGCAGATGACATTGATTGCCATATTCACCATGATTGCCCACATGCTTATTACGGAGGGAATCATACAATTCAAATCAGGTATTAGCGTCGTCAAGATAACTCTGGTTCGTATTACTGCGGCTGTTCTAACCGTGCTCATTGTTTCCCAATTTCTTGGTGATACCAGCCAGAGCATTGCTGTACCAGCCGATCTTATGGTTCACGCTCCATTTGCTGAGGTTTTGAAGGGCTGGACTATTGACATGATAGGTTTGGCCATCAAAATTTTCGTAATCATCATGATAGTTATGATCATACTGGAGTCTTTAAAATCCCTGGGATGGATCAAATATCTGGTCAAGTTTTTCAAGCCTTTCATGAGAATCCTTGGACTTTCAGACCAGGCAGTAATGATGTGGGTAGCCGCCGTTGGTTTTGGCTTGGTGTATGGCGGGGCTGTTATCCTCGAAGAGGCTAAGAAAGGAGCTTTGACAGGAGAAGAACTGGAGCACCTTCATATTTCCATTGGCATCAACCATGCTGTAGTGGAAGATACTGCTTTATTTATGGCATTAGGATTGAATGCTTTCTGGTTGGTAATACCCCGGTTTACTATGGCTGTCATAGCAGTTCAAGCTTGCCGCGCTACAAAATATCTTAAGAACAAACCGCTTCACAAGTGACTCTTTGTGGCATGGTGCTTATGCACAACTCATTTAAGCTCATCTCTTAATCGGAGACATGAGGTAATTGTTAAGACGGCAAGAGAGGAATGACCCTATGCCAGCAGCACTTAAACCCTCAACTTACCTCAATGTGAAAGCTGAGCCAGTTCAGCAGAAGCATATAGAGCAGATTGATATAATCTGGGCAAAAGCAGATGGTACTCCAATATGGGCTTTTGAGGTAGAGGAACATACACCAATCTTGAGTGCCCTAGAGCGCTTTGCGGCTTTACTATCGGCTGTGCCCGAATTGGGCAAAAACCGCCGATTGACTATAGTGGCTCCGAAAGCCAGGCGTAGAAAGCTCCAACAAGAACTGACCAGCTCATCCTATATTGGACATCCTCTCTTCCTGGAAAACAAAATCACCTACATGTTTTATGATGACCTGGAAGCCGGATTTTCCAAATACAGCCGCCGGGCTAGCCTTCGCCCTGAAGAGCTTCACACCCTATGCCACCTGCCGCCAACCTTAAATAGTTAATCCCATTTACTTTGAGCAGCATCTTTGACAGGAAGTTATAGTTCCCAACCATCGAACACAATGTGGTGCGTGAGCCACCCCATAAGTGAAAAAAGCAACGAAGGAAGCCACTGAGTCTATGCCAGTAATTACATCTAGGTTTTCCTCTTGCTAAGCTTGTACCAGGGATGATAGCTAATTATTGAGCTCTCATCTAATTCGCCAACTCCTTCCTGTAGGCTATGTTGCTATTACATCTGCAGCGCCCGGGTGTCTAGTGTTAACATTACACTTTGCTCCACGTCCACGAAGACTTTGTGCCACATACTGCTCCATATCTGTCCCGAATGACATAGTCTTTCCTCTAGTTCTTGAATAATTCTCGTTGATTCCTGCATAACCTTGTCTTATTTAACGATAGCAAAACAATTTTTGGCAGTCAATTAAGCATGATGCTGATGGGTAAGACAAAGGTAGACTTTAGCTTCTTAGCTGCTGTATACTTGTTTTGGTAACAAGGAGGCTATGGCATGGAGCGGACATTTGAAGCTACCATTGAGAAGCGCGATAAATGGTATATCGGATGGGTAGACGCAGTTCCAGGGGCTTTCAGTCAGGGAAGGACGATTAAAGAGGTCCAAGAAAACCTGAAAGAGGCGGTGCAGCTCATACTAGAAAGTCAGCAGGAGCTGAGAGCCAAAGGGATGGCTGGGAAAATACTGAAGAGAAAGATCCAAGTTCAAGTGTAGCCTTGTGAAACGCCGCGAGCTTATCAACCACCTGAGGAAAGAAGGTTGTGTTCTTCATCGGGAGGGTGCTAAGCATTCAGTTTTCCTGAATCCAGAAAATGGGCACACTGCTACTGTTCCGCGTCATCGAGAAGTAGAAGGTCTCCTAGCTAGGAAAATATGTCGTCAGTTGGACATCCCGATCCCTAGAACGGGAGCTTAAGTTTGGCCTCGGTAACAGGTAACAAAAAACGGTGCTTTACAATATGGCGAAAAGTTAAATCCTCCTTTTTCAATACTGCAATGGGCAACGATTCCGCACTAAAGGGGTTTCTTGGAGAGCGCCACAATATGATTTTGCCAGCCTATAAGATGCGTCCTGACTACCTCAACCAGCCATTCAAATGTAGTGGGCAAATATACGATGGCACATTTTCCCAAAAATTGATTGCAGCAGATGGCGTCACCACCGCATTATTGAAGAGAAACGGAGTCAGGGTTATAAGCGAAGAAGATTTGTAGCTTGCTAAGAAACCCACACAATTTCCTGTGAGTTCAGTAGTGTCAAAGCCCGATGAATCAGGACTTATGTGAAACACCTGGATCGCTTAGTCCTTGGGAGACAGCTTGTCACTAATCTCCTTGAGTGACACTCTGCCAGCAGATACAACCATCTTTAGAGCATCATCAACCGAAATGTTGGTGCGGATAATCTTATCTTCCGTCACTATCTCCAGGAAGCCCGATGTCGGATTAGGAGAGGTCGGTATGAAGACGTTGAGTAATCTTTCGCCGGACTTGTCATACGATTCATTAGTGATAAAGCCTATTGTCCTCATACCTTCTTTAGGGAACTCTACAAGCACCACCTGCATAAAGCCAGTTTTGCCTGGCCGAGAGAAGCTTTCCAGAATTTGTTTGATACCGGCATAGAGTTGTCGCGCTGCTGGGACTTTCGCCAACAAGGACTCACCATAATGAATCAGCCTCCTTCCCACAATGTTGCTGGCTATCACCCCAGCCAAATAAATCAATACTATCGTTACACCGAAGCCTACTCCAGGAACTGTGCGACCCCATATAGACCTGATTACAGGCTGCAGTATATTGTCGAGGGTAACAAAGATCCAGACAAATATTAATATGGTGACACCAATTGGCACAACAACGAGAATGCCCGTGACGAATTGCGTCCTTAATTTCTTACGTAGCCAACCCCAGGATACTCTCTGAGTGTGCTTCATTCCCTTAGCCTCCTTATTGCGCCAAGTACACTAATACTTTCAAGTAACCAATTGATAGCTATTCTAACATTGTAAATTGCCAGCGAGAAATGAAACACGATGAGTCCCAACTGACCGAAAGTCAGTTAAAAGATGACACCTAGGATGGGGGAAATCTATTCTTCACCTTAAATATGACAATCTGGCTGATTGTTCAATCTGCAGGCGATGGCACCATTAGTCTAGTCAGGCCGAGGTAAAGGCTGCTTAGCAACCTGCTCTAATCCATAGTGTACGTTCCGCCTCAAGGTTTCCAGTAGCTTTTCCAGCAGAACGGCATCACCTTCAGCAATCGACAACATTGCTTGATTCACGATCTGTCTTGCCACCGGCGTAGCCTCACTGAGGACTTGACGTCCCTTATCCGTAAGAGTGATATTAACGAACCTCCTGTCTCTGTCATTGCGCTCAGCCCTGACAAGTCCGTCTCGCTCCAGGCGGTTGGCCAGCGTCGTGATATTGTGCCGCTCGGTGAGCGTCCACTCAGCTATCTCGGATGGTGTCATGGTCCCACCATTGATGGCCAGGATTTGCAGCACGATGTACTTGATTGCCGAGAGTCGTGCTTTCCTAAAGAAACGAGCGTCCGCATACTTCAGTACTGCTCGTGCAGTTTGCACGAATAGTATAAAGGTTCTCAGAATAGCGTCCTCGTGGTCTACCCGTTTCAAACTGTGCGCCTCCCCTGGTGATTACTACTGTTGCCCTTCATTAAATATGTAACGGAACAGGATACCGCATCCTTGAGGCCACTGTCAACAGCATTGTATGGCACTTCTGTCCAGGGATTGACACTTCATATATGAAGTG
>JRER01002327.1_pt1 | contig 10213 bp, 11 predicted proteins | sample 210161 | NCBI WGS metagenome assembly JRER01 (sample SAMN03019618, study PRJNA260268) | marine sediment metagenome | biome: Marine; feature: Sediment; material: Clay; isolation source: clay from marine sediments 136 meters below sea floor depth collected from... | place: New Zealand: Canterbury...
AGAACTTGAGCCGTGCCCAGAATATGATCCGCATAGTGCAGAGTCAGCTGCTCGTCTTCATATGTGAAGGCTTCCCCGTAGTCGAGGGTTTTGACGTTCCCTCTTAAAAGAAAACGAGAACCTTTCATAGCATCTATCAAATCCTTCGTAGCCGGAGTCATCACCACCACTTCGCATTGCTTCAAGCTTTGTCGCAGACCAAGCATGTGATCAGAATGAGCGTGTGTGACCACCCTTATTGGCTTGGTTTCGTCGAAGGCGTCACATGCGACATGCTTTCCTAATAGAACCGCTCCCTTCGTGGTTACAGTGGCCTTCAACAGCATGTGCAATGCCTCAGTTCATTTCCACTTCCCAGCTCATCAAAACTCTTATATCTTCAACCGAAGGCTTTTAAGCAATTTTTGAAATGTTCCTGCCTATTTCTCTTGCCTTCCCACATTTTGTAGCTGTTTTTACTCAAGATTTTTTAAAAGAAAGAAATTTTTAGCCAAGAACTTTCAGCTAGTTTTGACATATATCAGATCAAATTTCCCAATTATCTTTCGAGTAAGTTAAGAAATCCTTCGAGTGAATAGCCGAATATGTACGATTTTCGGCTACAGATTTGACGTAATGAGTTAGGTTTCATTAAGGCTATAACCCTCTTTGAAATTAATATTTTGATGCTCTCCATTCAGATGAAGGCAACATGTTCCAGATCTTTGAATCACCGGTTATCATCTGGTCAATAATTACGTGTTTTTTTCTGTTCTTCTTTGTCTTGTTCTTCAGAATGTTGCCAAGAAACAACGAGAAACATCAAATAAGCACTGGCACATCAATGAAAGTAGCCAAAGAAAACCGCTCTGAATGCACAGTGTTTGGATTATTGGAAAAACCTCCGAAAGGTGATCCCATTCCTGATGAATATATGAGTTGCCGAAAACTGGTGGAATGCGTCATGAAAAAGAGGGCATTCGACTGGTACACTGGGCAAGATTCGGCTGAAGGAGAGTGAAACTTCAGATTTCCAAAAACGTGGCAGACTATCTTAAATTCGTCTCATCAAGAAACACTTAGTTTGAGCATACACTCCACTATTTTTAGGCAAATTAGGCATTCTTGCGGGATGGGAGTACCCTTAGCACGACTCGCCAAATATCCAAAATGATGAGGGCATCCTGAAGGACCTTTCCCTTCCTTCTCTGGTGGTTTAACCGGAGGCTCCTCTTTCTTCTCCTCCTCTTCTTCCTTTTGAGGTTGAACAGAAATTACATCCAGAACCTTTTCTAACGATGGATGTAAAGGTGGACTAGGTGTAGATTCTTGCGTAATGTTTTCATCATTTTCGACGTCCGCATCCAGTTTGATGAAGCAGTGGGGACAAGCGTAGTACTGTTCCGCCGGGGTTGTCGATAAAATATTCAAGAGAATAGGATCTTCAATCTTCCTGTGACATTTAGGATTCGGGCAAACAATGATTCCGGATTCGTTTGACAATTTTATCGCATCGTTGGTTTTCCGATGTTAAAATCTTGACTTGTTCAAGGTATATAGATTTAATGAAGGCGAAATATGTAGCATAACTATAATCAGATTTCGCAGGCATACGTGTCTCTTTTCGATATAATACACCATTCGAATGAAAGTATATCATCTGTTAACACACAAAAAAGCAAAGACTAGCTGAGCCCTTTAATATAAGGTTTAAATCAAGGCATCCCATAAAGTTTTGTTTAGCCGAAAATATACGGCCTTGATTCAGGTTCAAAATCTTTCCTTTGTGGGTGGAAATAGTGGTATTACGAGTTTTCAACACCATGAGCAGGAAACTGGAAAAGTTCAAGCCTTTGAGAAAGAATCGCGTAGGAATGTATGTTTGTGGACCCACGGTTTATGGTTGGGCTCATCTGGGTCACGCTAGAACATATCTCGCCTTTGACGTAATCGTTCGTTGGCTGGAGTTTAAAGGCTTCTCAGTTTTTTATGTTCAGAACATCACGGACGTGGGACATCTAACCGAAGACACAGCTGAAGACAGGATTGTGAAGAGGGCGAGAGAGGAGAGAATCGAGCCTATGCAGTTGGTAGAGGTCTACATGAGGAAATACCTTAGGGACTTAGATTCACTGGGAGTGAAGAGACCAGACATTTCTCCTAGGGCGACGGGACACCTGATCGAAATGATTGAAGCCATTCAGTCTCTGATAGAGAAAGGATACGCCTACGAGGTTAACGGAAACGTGTTTTTCGACGTTTCCAAATTTGAGGACTACGGAAAGCTTTCCAAAATTAAGCCTGAAGCCATGCTAGCAGGCTCCAGATTTGAGGTTCATCCGGACAAGAGGAATCCTAAGGATTTCGCCTTGTGGAAGAGGGCTGACAAAGACGCTTTGCTGAAGTGGCGGAGTCCTTGGGGTTACGGTTTTCCCGGCTGGCATATCGAGTGCGCGATTATGGGTTTGAAGTATTTGGGGTCTCAATTTGACATTCATGGCGGTGGCCGTGACCTAATTTTTCCTCATCACGAGAATGAGATTGCCCAGTGTGAGGCTTTGACTGGGAAGAAGCCTTTTGTTAGGTATTGGTTGCACACCGGTTTTCTTACGATTAACGGAGAGAGGATGGGTAGGTCTTTGGGGAACTACGTTACGGTTAGGGAGGCTTTGAAGAAATACGATGCTGAGGCCATTAGGCTTTTTGTTTTGTCCACCCATTATCGGAGCGAGATAGATTTCACCGACAAGAAGCTTAGAGACGCTGAAACTAGCTTGGCAAGGCTTTACAACACTTTGGATGGTTTGGAGGAGGCTACGAGTCGTTCGGTGGAAAGGGAACTGACTGAAGTGGAGAAGGAACTTGAGAAGAAAATTGAAAAGCTTAGAGCTGAATTTGTAGAGGCTATGGACGAAGATTTTAACACCCCCCGAGCTTTGGCTGCCTTGTTTGACTTGTCTAGAGAAATGAACAGATTTCTGGGAGAACAGAAGCAGGTGAGCACCGGGTTGCTAAAGAGGATTCATGAAGGTTTTTTGGAGTTAGGAAAGGTGCTTGGTCTGTTTCAGAAAGAGAGGGCTAAGAAGGTTAGTGAGAAACTGGTTAACGATCTGGTGAATCTTCTGGTTGAATTGAGGGAGAATTTGCGTCGTAAAGGAGATTTCGAGTTGTCGGATGAAGTTAGGGCGAAGCTGAGGGAGTTAGGTGTGGTGGTGGAGGATACCTCTGAGGGTTCCAAGTGGAAGCTAGCTTAAAAGACGTTTTGGATTCCGTTATCATTCGTTTTGGCGGAGAGTTGTGGACCAAGAAGACTTGGACTAGAAGGTTGTATGAGCGACGTTTGGTTAGGAACATAAAGAACGTTTTGAAGCGTTATGAAGTTCCCTACAGCGAGATTGTTCGCAGGCACGGCAGGCTTTTTTTGAGAACCAACTCGGCGGTGGAGGCGGCACGCAGGCTGGCACGAATTTTTGGTATTTCTTCCGTTTCTCCGTCGCTGGAAACCTCTTCCAAGCTTGAGGACATAGTTGATAGAAGCGTGTTCTTGGCTGGCCATGTGTTGAAGGAGGGGAACAGTTTTGCTGTCAAGTGTCGGCGGGTTGGTGATCAATCCTATTCCAGCGCTGATGTTTGCAGGGTGGTGGGACAGCGTATCCTTGACGAGTTTGGTGAGAAGCTGGGTTTGAAAGTTAATTTGGATAGGCCAGATGTGAGGTTAGGGGTTGAAGTTAGAAACGATGAGACCTTCGTGTACACGGATGTTATTGACGGCGCTGGAGGCATGCCTCTTGGAACTCAACCTAGGGTGGTGGGTTTGTTAAGCGGCGGGATTGATTCTGCGGTGGCGTGTTGGCTGGTTATGAAGCGGGGTTGCCCGGTTGTGCCTGTTTATTTTGACAATACGCCTTTCACAGATGAAACTACGACGGAGAGGGCGTTGAATGTCGCTGAAGTCCTGTTTGATTGGGCTGTTGGATTCCCTAGAAAGGTTTACCTGGTTCAGCATGGGGAAAACTTGAAGAAAATTATAGAAAATTGTTCTAGAAAATTAACATGTTTGCTTTGCAAACGTATGATGTACCGAATAGCGGAACGTTTAGCTGAGATGATGAGAGCCGAGGGAATCGTGACTGGGGAGGTTATTGGGGAGCAGGCTAGCCAAACCATAACCAACCTAAGGGTGCTAAGTGATGCCGTCAAGAAGTATCCGATACATAGACCGCTACTGGGATTCGACAAGGCAGAAACAGAAACAATAGCAAGAAAAATCGGAACATATGAAATTTCAAGCAGAAAGGCAGGAGGATGCACAGCAGTTCCTAGCAAGCCATCGACCATGGCGAAGCTGGAGGAAGTGATGGACGCGGAAGAAAAATTGAACATAAAAGAAATAATTGAGAGATCTATCGAATCCCTCAAAGTCGTTAAAGTGTAACCCTTCTGCACGCAATCCAGTCTGCCAACATTCAGCCTTCATAAAGAAAAATAGGGGTAGGTAGAGCACACGAGAAAGCCCTTAAATGATTTCCTCCCAATCATTCTCTGATCATGTCTGCCACTGATATTGCTGTTGGAGTTTATCGTAAACTCGAACCCGAAGACCTTCGAATACTCCGGGCCATCGAACTCCAAATGAAACGCTATGAATACGTACCAGAAGACACCATCCATAAACCCGCCAACCTCCCACCTCAAGAAGTCGCCTACAGACTACCAAACCTAAGAAAAAAAGGCCTCATCCGACGCTGGCGAGGAGCCTACACAGGCTACAACCTCACAACATCAGGATACGACACCCTTGCCATAAACGCTCTTGTCAAGGCTAACGTAATCGAAGCCTTCGGCAAACCATTAGGCGTGGGAAAAGAAGCAGACGTCTACGACGCTTTGACGCCAGCTGACCAACGAGTAGCGGTGAAATTCCATCGCCTGGGCCGAACAAGTTTTAAACAAACCAAACGCAAACGAGGCTACGTAACCGGATACACTTACACTCCAGATTGGCACCACCAATCCAGAATTGCAGCCAAAAAAGAATACAAAGCCTTGGAAATTCTCTATCCAAAAGGAGTAGCGGTTCCAAAACCCATCAAACAAAACCGCCACATCTTAGTCATGAGCATGATAGAAGGTGCAGAGCTGTACCATTACTCAGAGCTACTCAACCCACAAGCAGTTCTAAACGAAATCCTAGCCAACACACGAAAAGCTTACCGAGACGCCCACACAATCCACGCGGACCTAAGCCCCTACAACATCATTCTCCAACCAAACCAACATATCCTCATCATAGATTGGCCCCAATACGTCACCACAAGACACCCAAACGCCCAGCAACTCCTCAAAAGAGACCTGCAAAACGTACTCAGATACTTCCAACGTAAACACAAGCTAAAAACCAAACTAAAAGAAGCCCTAACCTACATCAAAGAGGATACTGAAAACTAGAGACGGGGTCTAGAAAGAGAGATTCATTTTTCACGCGGGACATCAACACAAATATACAGAATGTTATTTCCTCTAAGCAGAATACTCCCGTAATTAGCATTCAAACGATCATTAACACGCTCAACAGCTCCCTCCAGCAAAATATTCATATGGCCATCACACTGAACCATAGTTCCCCGATACTCAACTCCATTCTTCAAAACGATGACCACGTAACTGTTCAACTGCTTAGTCAAGACATTCAGAGGCTTTCTACTCGGCTCCACCAGACCACCAACAACTAACACTAACTAACACAAACAACATCATATAAAACTTATGAACAAAGAAGTAAAAGAGGGATGGAACATTTCTCAAAACTTGCGGTTACCCTAGAATTTCTCTGAATTTCTCATCAACAAGTTTAGGACTCAGCTTTTCATAGGCTTCAGTGCTGAGAACATCATACCAAAAGGCGTCTGACACGTAGCCATAAACTGGTTTGCCAACTTTTATAAGGTACGGAATCACGTCTCCCATCAAATCCAATTCCCGCTTCTCCTTTTTTAATAACTCCATATCCCTAAGCGTTTCTCCCTTCAAAACAACGATCCCTACACTCACCGGCTTTTCCAAAGTCGGCTTTTCCACAAACCCACGAATCTTTCCATCCTTATCTAGATCCGCCACTCCCACCCTAACCGTGAAACCTGACGCCAAAGCAACTGTTGCCCAGGACCGTTTATCTCTGTGATAACGCAACAGATCTTTGAGATCCATGTTTGTTAAAACGTCTCCATAATACACGAGTAGGGTGTCCTTCATGTTCACTGCGCCTTGCTTGTGAGCGTTTAGCGCGGAACCAGCCGTTCCCTTCAACAATGGATCATCCTTTACGTAGGAAATTCTCACGTTGAACCTGGAGCCTTCCTCAAAATAGTTCACGATCTGTTCTGCCTTGTAGTTGACCAGAAAAACCAAGTCTTTGATTCCATGAAATTCGAGAAGTCGAACCACGTATTCTAGCAGAGGTTTCTGCTTCAGCCCTACAGGCATCATAGTTTTTTGAAAATAATAGCTGATGGGTCTAAGCCTCGTGCCTTCTCCTCCACAAAGAATTAAACCCTTCACCTTACTCATATGAGCCCCACAAATACGAAAGAGAAAAGAAGAAAATAACGGTTTTCTTTTTCCTTAATCTTTTTTCTCTTCTTCCGGTTTCTCCTCGGCTTCAAATTCCTCAATTGGCTTCGGAGGTGGAGTTGTAGCCATCGTCCAGCCGATCCATGCCCCGATAGCTAGAACGGCAACGAAAGCTATTAAAACTGGAATAGCAACCAGCCAAAATTGAACACCACTTGTCGACCATGTCAAGTTAATCAATGGTTTAAGCAATGGTTGAATTATTTGTTCGTAGCCGAACAGTGTAACTACGTATCCTATCATGACAACCACGCAAACCAGGAAGATTACCCATCCGATACCCTGATCCTTACTAACCATACCTATTCACCACAATGTAGCAATCTTTATTTGCAACCCCATTATAAAGTTTGTTGTCGTGTCAGAACCTACATTACAAAAGAGAAGCTCGAGATAAGTTAATTTCTACCGCTAGAGAACACTTGCCAAGCACCCTAATCAACCTTTCCGCCGCAGTGCTCATATGGCTTTTCGGCGTTCTAGTCTTTCTACCCGCTGCCTACCTGATAGCGCCTAGGGGACTCCCGCTTGCCTGCAGTCTAATCCTCCTCATAGGGTTCTCCATCTTCGTTTTCAAGGCGTTTGGTGGTCTTCGGCTCCTGCTGGAAGCCACATCAGATGTTCTGGCCTACGAGTACATACGAAGGAGGAAGGCCAAGATTCCTATAGAACGGTTAAACCGTGGTTAGATGCATAATTTATGTTGTCGCCGTCTTGATTTTATACGTGCTGTATTCGCCTTTTCTTGCGGCAATCCACCCCTCGCTAAGTGGCTTGGTGCTCATAACAATAGTTCTATGGATTTTCTGGATGTTATTTAAAACTGTAAACGCGATGCTTCTTTGACCGACATCAGAGACGTTTGGTCAAGTAACGGTTGGCTGTCATGAACAACAATTCATATGCACGCGCAGCGCCAAATGTAAGATGGGGGGGAATCTTTGAATGTCTCGTGTCAGGTTTGGAATCTACTTTGATTACTATTTAGATTTTCACAAACTCAAGTTGCATGTTTTGGAGGCAGAAGCTTTGGGTTATCACTCAGTATGGATAATGGACCACCTTATTTGGAAGGGCAATCAGCTACCCTTCAATGAGAAAGGATCGGTTTTGGAATCCTGGACCACATTATCTGCCTTAGCGTCTTTAACGCGTAAAATAAGGTTAGGGACACTAGTCTTATGTAACTCATACCGTAACCCAACGCTACTAGCCAAGATGGCTTCAACCCTCGACAATATTTCAAATGGACGATTGGAGTTAGGTATGGGAGCCGGTTGGCATAAGGAGGAGTATGTCGCCTATGGATTCCCCTTCCCTGAGGTCAAGCATAGAATTATGCAACTTAGGGAAGCAGTAATCATCATTAAGAAGATGTGGACTGAGAAGAAGCCAAGCTTTCAAGGTAGGTACTATAACATAAAAGGAGCGATTTGCGAACCCAAACCCTTGCAGAAGCCTCACCCTCCTCTATGGATTGGGGGGGCAGGCGAAAAACTCATGCTCAAGGTCGTAGCTGAACTTGCTGACGGATACAATGTTGGAGTCTCACCCCAAGACTTCGGTCGAAAAATGAGGATACTCAAGAAATACTGCAAGAGAGTGAACAGAGACTTCAATGCAATACAAAAATCATGGGTCGGAGAGGTTATTGTAGACGAAGATGAGGATACTTTAGCCCGAAAAATCGAGGCCTCAAAGCCTAAACAAACACCCTTAGAAGAATACTTGAAATCAACGATTGTTGGTTCCCCCGAAAAATGTGTAGAAAAGGTCAGTCAATATGTACGCGAAGGCGCAACTCTGTTCATATTGCTCTTCAGGAAGTATAAAGAAGATACAAGACTTTTTATGAAGAAGGTTGCCCCAAAGGTAGGTAGAGTAAGTTAATGCAAACATCCAAGCAGAAACTCTCCCTTTTCAATGTCGATGAAAAAAGGATTGCTTATGTAAGCACTTATCCGCCACGAGAATGTGGTATAGCAAACTACACGAAGGATCTGATCGATGCCATAGATGGGCTTCACGAGTTTAGATCATCAGTGGTTATCGCGATAAATGAGAAGGGGGGAATCTACAAGTATGATCGGAGAGTTAGATTTCAAATTGAACGAGACTCTATTGATGATTACGTCCAAGCCGTTCGCTACGTTAATCTATCTAAAGTTAATTTAATAAATCTCCAACACGAATTCGGTCTTTTTGGAGGAGAGTGGGGGGAATACATTAATTCGTTTTTGGAGGATCTTCAGAAACCAGTAGTAACTACGCTCCATACTATTGTGCCAGACTTTGGATCAACTGCTCAAACAGTTTTGGAAAGCATTGCATACCATAGCGCGTCAATCGTCGTCATGACGAGAACAGCTCTGCAACTATTAAAAATTTGCAATATTAAACGTGAAAAAATCGATGTTATCCCACATGGTTGTCCCGATGTTCTATTTGTTACCAGCGAAAGGCCAAAAGCTTCTCTTGGTTTGAGAAATAGGATAGTTTTGTCTACTTTTGGACTGATAAACCGTGGAAAGGGTATTCAACATGCTATTCGAGCGCTCCCTTCCCTCGTTAAGAAAGAACCAAGAATTCTTTACCTCATAATTGGAGAGACTCATCCGGAAGTAAGGAGAATTGAGGGCGAGCGTTATCGGAAGAGGCTGATGAGGCTAGTTGATGAGCTCCAATTGGGGAAACATGTGAGGTTCTACAATCGTTTTCTCTCCAAACGGGAACTAATTAGGTATCTCCAAGCAACAGACATCTACATCACTCCATACGTCGATCGGAATCAGATCAGCAGTGGAACGCTCGCCTATGCCTTAGGAACTGGTAAGGCCATTATATCGACCCCGTACCTTCACGCTGAAGAGGCTTTGGCAGATGGACGAGGATTAATATGCAAGTTTAGAAACCCTACCTCAATCGCTGAATGCATAAACAGACTTCTAGAAGATCCAGAACTAAGGCTTAGCTTGGAGAGGAAAGCTTATGTTTATAGTAGAAACTTTACTTGGCCAAAAGTTGCAGAAAAATATGTCAAGTTGTTCAATCGTCTCCTTAAAGATTAAGGGGTGATAGATATTAAACCACCTATCAAACTAGATCGTCTTAAAGCCCTGACAGATGATACTGGTATCCTTCAGCATACTAAATATTCGATTCCCAACAGAAAGGAAGGCTATACTACAGACGATAACGCCCGTGCACTAGTTACTTGCATAAAATTCCTTCAGCTTTATGATGATTCCGATGTAAGCAAGCTAGCTACTACATATTTAAGTTTCTTATTTCATATGCAAAGACCTGACGGTAAATTTCACAATCTATTAAGTTATAATCGTCATTTCCTTGATGATGTGGGGTCAGAAGACTGCATGGGACGATCTCTCTGGGCTTGCGGATATACTATTTTAACTAATCTTTCTAAAGGCATTAAAACTACATCGAAAGAGATTTTTGACAAAGGCTTTCGGCACGCATCCAACTTTAGGAGCCTTAGAGCTAAAGCCTTTACAATTCTGGGTCTTTGCTGCTATTATGAGGCGTTCCCGCATGACCACAATCTTTCCAAAACTGTTTGAGCAGTTGATCCAAAGTCTGGCAC
>JRER01000816.1_pt1 | contig 10153 bp, 10 predicted proteins | sample 210161 | NCBI WGS metagenome assembly JRER01 (sample SAMN03019618, study PRJNA260268) | marine sediment metagenome | biome: Marine; feature: Sediment; material: Clay; isolation source: clay from marine sediments 136 meters below sea floor depth collected from... | place: New Zealand: Canterbury...
AAGGGCACCTTTATTTCTTTTTTAGTATTTTCTTTTGTGAATAGAAACTCATCAAGATAGAAAGATTTTACATATTTGGGTTTGTCTACGCATGCGGCCTTGTTGAAGTATCTGTAGTCAAAAGATTTTACGTATCCTAAAAACTGGAAACCAGCGGTTTTTCTTATGACATGTTCGTACATTTCTGATCTCCATTGTTCTCCGTCAAAAACGATGTCTAAGCCTGCTGTTTCAAAAAATCGAATGGCATATTTGGCAGACCATTCAAGCATGGCACTTTTTCTACCTGCGGAATCGCCTTCGTTCAATAGCTTAACCAGTTCCTCTAGATTCTCGATTCCCAGTTTTCTCCCCCAGTTCACAGCTTCGGCTATTTCCTCTTTTGACAGTGATTTTCCTCTGTATCCTTTAATTCTCCATCTTGGCTTGGCTAGACTTCCTACCTCTTGTGTCGGCAACATTTTATTCATGAGAACCCCTCTCTGAGACGTTTAGTCACGCTGCTGATGACTTTCATTTTCTCCTCTGCCCTTTCCCATGGTAGAAAATCCAAATCACAGTTCGGACAAATGAAAACTTCCTCTATTCTAGAGCGGTATATAGATTCGATTATTTGTTCGGCAGCTGCAACTAGTTCATCTTGTTCCTCAACGAGTGAACTTCTGGAGTCTATTAAACCTAAGGCAACGCCCTTCTCAAAGCTGTATTCTTTTAACTTCTCAAAATCAGTTTCGTATAAGTCAATTCCTAAATGATCTACTGGAAAATCTAGGGCTTCGGGTAATATCTTTGAGAAATCACCGAAGAACGTTTGGAGACACGTTTTAGTTGTTATTCCTTTGACCGCTGTTTCTAATACATCATTCACGAGTGCTAACTTTTCTTTTCTGAACTTAGGTGTTAACGGTTCATAGACTAAGGCTGGGTCGCTTAGTTGTATGTAGCTGAAGCCTGTTTCAGCCAAGCTTTTAATCTCTTCGTTTATTATGTCAGCGAATTTGAACATGAATTCTGCTTCATCTTTGTAGTATTGGTTGTCTGAAAGGGAGACAAACGTGTACGGAGCGGGCAAAATGGCTTTCCAAGGAAGGTTTTTGGGCAATTTCTCAAGCTGAATTATCTTGTTGACTACGTCTTCTTCTCGTTTAACGTGATCTGTTATGATCGGCTTTCTATAGAAGGTGTTGTTGTTGAACCATCTTGTGAGGCTTCCCACCGTTATTCCTTTCAAGTTCTCAGTGAACGGTCTAAACAGGTCTTGCCATTTCAACATTCCATCAGTCACGTAATCCAATCCAGCGGAAATCTGAGCTTTTATTACGCTTTCGGTGGCTTTTTCAAAAGATTCTTCGAGTTCTTTTTTACTGATCTTTCCCCTTTCATATGCCCTTGTTATTTCTATTAGTTTTCTTGATCGCGGAAGCACTCCTGTCACGTAACAGCCGATCATTTACCTTCTTAACTCCTCGACAATCTTTCTTCCCAAATCATCACGACCCAAGGGCATTATGTGGAAGCCTATTTTGCATTTAGGAGAAAGAGCTGATTTTATCTTGTCAGCAATCTCCAAACACATCACTATTAATTCGTTTGCAAAATCATCACTGCGCTTCAACTTGTTCAAGGATTGTTCAGGAATTTTCGTGTGCAGAAATTTGAGAACTTTATTTAATGCCTTCTCTGATGGTTGAGGAGACAAGCCGACTAGAACTGGCTTGTTTATGATTAATCCTTCTTTTTCAGCTTCTTGAAAGAAGTTTAGCACCATCTCATGGTTGAAGGTTATTTGCGACTGGAAAAAGTCAAACCCAGCTTCGATTTTTTTAGAGATTATTTTCACTTCGTTTTTTCTGTCAAATACTACGGCTCCGCCTACGAAAAAGTCTGTTTTCCCATTGATTTTGATGAGACGTTCATTGTAGTATGCGAAGCCTTCATTCAAGCTTTTAACTATCTTACAAAGCTCTGCAGATGTGACCTCCCACACTCCTTCAGCCTTCTTCTGTCTTCCTAGTGGCTTGTCGCCGCTTATGATGAACAAGTTTCTTATTCCTAGCAAATGGGCTCCTAAAATGTCTGATTGAAGAGCTAGGAGATTTCTGTCTCTGCAGTTTATGTGCGGTATTGCATCTATTTTCAAATGATCCATTACGATTTTGGCGTATGCTATAGATGCAACCCTTAAGGTGGATAGTGGATTGTCAGGTATGTTAACTGCATCTAATTTGTCCTTGAATTTTGACACAGTTTCGAGGTGCCTGTTCACTTCGCAGCCTCTAGGAGACCATACTTCGTAGGTTATCGGAGTAACATTTTCCTTTATGCGTTCTCTGAACATTCTCTATCTCTTCACAATTATCTTGTTTCTGAATTATAAGGACGTACCAAGTTTGTTATCGAGTAAGTATTAATAAATTACTGTCGTATTTTATGCATGTGAAAACCCATGAGCAAAAAACTCTTGCTCCACGAAGAAAACAAAAAACAAAAAGTTAAAGAAATCATGATAGTCAAGGATCCGCAAAAACTGAAGATGATCTTGAACAAGCTTAGTTGGAAAATTTTAGTCATGCTTTCTCAAAAAGAAATGTATCCAATGGAAATAGCCAAAAAGCTGGGCATCCATGAGCAGAAAGTCTACTATCACATAAGAAAGCTGGCAAAGGCTGGAGCAATAACTGTCACCAGAGAAGAGGAGAAGAAAGGGGCAACAGCAAAATACTATAAGGCGGTTTCGCCAGCGTTTGGAATAGAACTTCCACTAGGATATAAAACAATACAGCGGCTTTCGCTCCTAAGCACGAATGAACAAATCCAGAAATTCTTCAAAGAATTCATAAATAAAGATGGCACATTTGAAGGAAAAATAGTTGTGGGCAGCCCAACACCTCACGGACCATTCAAAACAAGCGCAAGAGATGGTCATTACGCGTCTTATTTAACATTCTTTTTAGGACAGTTCGCCAAAATGCCTGAGGAATTTGCAATAAAGCTTGATGTTGACGTTAAAGCGGAAAAAGAAGAGAAAAACAACCTTATTCTTGTTGGTGGTCCTGGAACAAACCTTCTAACGCAAGAAGTCAATGAGTATTTGCCGATAAGGTTTAACATGCAGTCTTCAGAGCAAGGCTTCTTGTTCGGCGGTTTGGTTTCTAGAAAAACTTCGCGTGTTTATATGGCGGACACTGTTGGGTTGATAGCTAAAATCGTTAATCCATGGGAAAATACTAAGCGGATTATAGTTTTGGCGGGAAACAAAGCGGTGGGCACGAAAGCGTGTGTTTTAGCCTTAGCAAACTTTTGGAAGAAAACCTTGAAAGACTATCATGGTGAGGATACGTTTGCGACAGCCATACAAGGGTTTGATTTGGACGGAGACGGAAAAGTTGATTCAATAGAGGTTCTCGAATGACTTCTTTTAGTGATTGTTTGTTGAAAGCTAGAGTGGGTTTGGGATAGCCCGAGATGCACAACATGGAAATAACCGAAACTATCTTTGCCTACGGACACAGGAACATACGAGCTACACATAAGTCAACACTTGAAATCACAAAAGGAAACCGATTATCAAAGAAAGGTGAGTGCATTATTGCAGTATCCGCAAACAAGGCTATAGCTGATTTAAATCCTGAATTTAAAGGGAGTTTGCGTAACGAAAACGCAGAAATGACCATGTTAATTGAAGCTGGAGGAATTGTTGAAGTTGTGAATGCTTTTGGAAGCCGACAGCTAATTTTGGCGCATCCAACAGACATTGTTGTGAGAAAAAGCAGTTACGTTTGCAACCGAACATTGGCAATTAAAGCAGACAAAGCTGCATGGGATTTGTCAAGGAAACTTGCAGAAAGGCTAAGAGATCCAAAGCAAAAAGTGAAGATCACTTTAACTGTTGAAGTTTAATGGATTTTTGCGTCTAAAACAGCTTGCCACTCGTAAGGGGCTGTTGCGCGAACAAACCTTGAAAACAAAATTTTCTCCACATTTCTTCCAGATTTCTCAACAGCACCTATAAAACCGAGTTTCACATTCTCAAGTGTATTCGAAGAGCCCACAAAACTGTAGAAATGCACTATCCCGCCCGATAGCTTGATTGCTTCACATGCAACATCCACAAACTCCATGGCTTTTTCAGGCAAATTCATAATCACACGGTCTGCAACTCCAGAAAGCCTTTGCTTAACGATTTGTTTTGCGTCTCCAAAAAATGAATGAACCTTGCCTTCAACCCTATTAAGCCTAACATTTTTCTTCAGAAACTCAACCGCTTGAGGGTTCACATCTATAGCGTAAACCTTCACGTTTTCATGAGTTTTTGCAATCAGTATCGAGAAAGGCCCCACACCAGCGAACAAGTCTACAACCGTTTCGTCTTCTTTAACGAGGGACGCAACTCTGTTATGCTCATGTGAGAGACGCGGAGAAAAGTAGGCTTTAGCAAGGTCCACGTAATACTGGCAACCATATTCCTTATGAATTGTTTCGGTCTTAGGTTCTCCAGCAATTATACTGAACTCTCTCAGCCGATAAGTTCCACTGACAACTCCCGCCTTGGCAAGAACCGTCCGCACGCTTTTATGCGCTTTTAGAACTGCTTCGCCGATGACATTTTTGTATGCGTTAAGCTCCGGTGGAATCTCAATTATGGCTATGTCTCCAACAAAGTCCATTGCACGCGGCAGACTAGCCAATAAGTGTAGGGGAAGCTTATTCTCAAGTAATTCGACAAATGTTGTTACTTGCTTCTTCTTTTCTGGAAAAACATAGGTTAAGATTTCACAATTTGGAATTTGTCCTTTAAGCGCCTCTAAATCGTTTTCTGATGGCTGATGGACAAGTGGAATGTAAATGAAAACTTTGTTTCTTTGGATTTCCAGTTCCCTATCAATGATTTTCAGTTTATTTGTTAGGACGATAGCTTTTTCGCCATAAGTCTTTGGAACCTTGATGCATGTTGATTTTGTTGGCATAAAATCACTGAAACTCTATTTCTTAGCATCTAATTGATTCATGATTTCCTTGACTTTTTCTCTAATTATTTGACCAAGTGTTTTGCTTAGGATGCCCTTTTCTAAGGCTTTTTCGAGTTTTTCAGTGTCCAAGACTTTAATTGTGCCGTCTGGTTTGATGCAAACGTCAACTTCCAAGTCTATATAGCGCAGTGTTTTTGGATAAACTTCAACTGGAGTGTTCAAGTTTATGTACGTTCCCTTCCATTCTCCATCCTTCGAGAAATATTTTGTTGTTATGCACCATTCACCCATTTTTGTTTCGCTTATTGCTTTGTCTCCTGCTTCTTTCCTAACGCCTAATCCATCATAGACCCCGTTGCTTCGCATAATTCTGCTGTATTTGATTTGCTCGTTGTTTATGCTTTCTATTGTTGCTTGCCCCAGATCCAAAACGTATCCGCTTAGCTTGATGTGTTCAACATCCACCAGAGAGCCAGCATCCGGAAACTCATGCATAATTTCCTCTTTGAACAATTCCTCAACCTCGCTGCTGTCCTGCCCTCTTTCCAACAGTTTCTCAGCCATTTCCAAAGCCGCCGAAACCCTGCCTCCACAACTCTTGTAAAAGTGATGCCTCTCCAAAGTCTGAGCAAAGGAAGCCCTTAATTCGTCTAAATGCCTTTTGGAAACTGATGGAAACTCTACATCCATAGGGTATAAGCCTTCAACTAAAAGTGTTGGAGCCTTAACACTAGGTGCTTTTTCATTTAAGATTTTGACCTTCTCAACAAGCGTTGTTATCTCATTTTCCAATATTTCTCTCGGCCAGTTTGCAGAAGACTCACGCCAAATAATCCCCCAACAATCAAGTGCAAGCTTTTCTCCCAACGTATAGAGTTCTTTCCGCTTATTCAAGTCTTTAATTTTCAGACTAACGCCGACCTTGCTGTTTTGCGCCAGAATGGCGTAGTTTCCAACAATCTTCAATTTTGTGGTTAAAACAGGTTGTTTTGCGCCAATTCTTTTTCTTTCAACCAGAGCTGTCACTTGCTTCTCATTTACGTTTGCAATTTCAGATTTTGGAAGTCTTCCTGTGATGTCATTGCCTATATCAACATAAACTGTGTCTTCATCTGATTCCACAATGTTTCCTTTGTATATTCCGTCAACGCTAACTTGCCATTTTCGAGTTATGGCATCCTCAAAAGAGAAATGCAAAACAGACTGGAAGATGTCCACTGCTTCGGATGTTCCAAGAACTCTTACGCCTTGCAAGTCATATCTATCCTTTATTTTAAGGTCTGGTGGTGCTAGATTTTCTGGAAGCCCGAAGCGTTTCTTTGTAGTTAGAGAAGGCTGGACTATTTCGAAGTCGTTGTCTAAAAGCAGTTTTGTTAGGGCTGTTGAATATATTCCTCTAACCTTCGCCTTCAGCAAGGCTTCCACCGACTTTTTTAGCCAAAACTCTCAATCTTGTAGAGCTCACCCACTTTTTCCACGTCAAACTTAACACCTAATGTCTTTTCGGCGAGCCAAATATTTGTTTCCAAATGCTCCGAAATTGTTCGCGTCAGATATGCTGATCTACCTTTCGCCAGCGCTACGTATGGAATGAGCATGTCAGCCAAATGCACGTCAACCGTGGGCTTAGTGGGAATTTCTGCACAGAGTTTTTCTGCTGCCTCCCTTCCGACGGCTTCACTTGCCTTGCGAAGTTCGCCAATTGCGTCAGCTCCTAGAATTACGCCAGTGTCCGTTTCAGCCCACAAAACAAGCGAGCTGCCTTTCTGCATGGGGTTTGACTTATCATTAACTATTTGGATGTCTGCCGTGTAATCCTTTCTCTTCAGGTAGCCGTTTGCTGCTTTTGCTTGGCGTTCAGCAACCTTTCTTTCAGCAAGGAATGTGCATACTGAAACTCCCTTTATGGCTTTTATTTTCCCGAAATTGTCCAACCGTAATGCTTGAAGAGACTTACACGGCTCCACAGTTAATGTTACTTCACCCATGCCTTTTGGATAGTAACCATACTTACGGACCGTTAAGGCAATGTTTAGTCCCATACGCTTTAGCGTCGGCAAAAACACGTAGCGCACGTAGTTGATGGTAGGTGAATGCTGAACATCCGTCCCGCCCTTCGATACGTGTAAATCTACAGCATCTTCCGCAAAAGCGCATATTGGCAGCACAGTCATCAAAAGCATTGGAATACTTCCAGCAGTTCCAATTTCAGCCTCAACCTTTCCACCTTTAACGCTTCTAGGTTTAAACCAGAGTTCACGTGAGTTCAGTTTTGCACCCTCTAGTTCAGCATCGCAGAGTTTCGCAGCTGTTAAGACCGCTTCTAAATGCTGAGGTCTCAAGCCCGGCTGCGGCCTGTTCTGCCTAATGTTGTAGATGTGTAGTGGTTGCCTCGTTATGGCAGCTAGAGCCACGGATAGCCTGAGGATTGTGCCGCTTCCACTTTTTTTGCTTCCATCGATTTCAATCACGGGTGAGACTTCCTCCCAAACATTCTTTAACATATTGTGGTTTTCTGAAGTTAACAAACAATTAATAAATGCGATGAGTATTAAGGATTTAGAAGGAAGAAAGGTTATGAGCGAAGAAAAGGAGAAGGTTGAGAAACTTACAGAAAGGATTGATGAGCTTCTCATAATCTTAAATAGCGTTGCAGAAGACCTTAGGCAAGTTTCAGGGTCACTAAAGTCTTTAGCGGTTTCACAAATCACTCAACCACTGGCTGGTCCTGCTGCTCCTGCACCCGCAACACCTGAAGTTTACGGAAAAAAGACATCAATAGAAGACATTAGAATGATGTTTCCGGAAGACTTGGAGAACCTGTTAAGTTTTGAGGAGAAACAAGATTACATAATGATAAAGCCTCGTCAGTTTCTGGGTTCAGACAACTTTGCAAAAATAGCGTCCATAGTGCGCGGAATAGGCGGAGACTACGTAAGCGCTGGAAAAGGATCACATTTCAGAGTACCGAAAAATTAGATTGAAAGGACTATTGCCACAGAATCAGCAAACATAAACTTTTAAGCCTGGCTGTCTTATTTTTGCTAAAATCTGCACTGCTTCATTTGCCTTTGTGGTATCGCTCAAATATCCTAAAATTAACATAACGTATTTAAGCGGTTAAAAAACTAGAGTCAATAATTCAATAGATGTGCAAGTAGATTTTGTTGTTCGATTTATGGATATAAGTTGCTCTAGGTACATAACCTAGAGGTTAGGTTCATGGATTCAAAGGTTTGGAAGGATAAGTTTTGGAAAGCGTCAGGCCGCATAAAGGCACGTCTCAAAGAGTTCTTCGCCAGATTGTTGAAGGGGAAGCTGGGCAAGAACACGTTGTATGGGCCTGAGACGGTGGCTGAAGCCTGTCACCAGATGCTGTGCACGGAATCAAGCTTGTCATCCACAGCCCAGAGCATGGGTTTAGCCCATACCACCCTTACAAGGAAGCTGCAACGGGTAAGCCGGGACGATGTCTGGGAAGCCTTATCCTCTGTAATGGATTCCGTGATGCAAGTGGATGAAAATCTGCTCATCGCCGACTTCACACACCTGGAGTACACGGGAAAGAACTTGCTCAGCTTCACCACGGGAACCAAGAAGGGTTACCTTTTCAAGGTTCTAGCAGCAGCAACAGGCAAGGTCATATGCTACCTGGCTCCCATTTCGATGCTGGAATTCAAAGAACACCTCCTACATGATCTCCTCCACAGAGCGGGATGTGGAAGAACATTCGTTTCGGACGCAGAATTCTCTTCCAAAGAATGTTTGAAGGAGCTCTGGGAAGCCATCGACAAGAATTTGATCACGGGTTTCGTGGTGAGAGGTAACCCTAGATGGCACAGAATTCTCTACAGGTTCCAAGGTCTGCTGGTAGGATGCAAAAGAAGAATGAACTTATGGGGGAGAAACATGTGGGTTTACAGGGTCAAGCTTGGGAGAGAAATAGCATATATCCTCTCCAGCTCATCCGGTCTAGGCCCAGACCAGTACAAAGCCAGATGGGCCATAGAAGTATACTTCAGAGATGCAAAGCACCTGCAGCCTAGGATGTGCCTCCACACCCTACCCGCTAGACTGGCGATCTTCGCCTCGTCCATCATAGCCTCCGCGGTGCTGAGGCTTCTCCAAATATCCAAGAGCACATGGAAAAGCCGCATCGTGAACATAGCCTTCCGATTAATGGAATTCCTAGCTCCCACCCATCCCAACCTAGGAAGAAAAGACCCAGGGTAACCAGCATCCTAACCCTCAACCCTTCAGTTCCACCGTCAAAGCAGCCATAGGCATATCCCCTAAACCCTTAACACCCTTCCACACCACTCTCCAAGCAAGCCTTGAAACTGAAAAAAGAACGGCTCACTAGCCCTCCAACACTCCTACACATCACAGCGCCAGCTGCCACACATCAACAGACCAAAAAAAAAGCCACTTGCACATCTATTGAATTGAGAAGAGATTTAAATCAAAGATTACCTATAATTATTGTAGAGAAAAACTAGTGTTTAACAAGTTAGGCAGAAATGGTCACCATGTTGACATATATTAATGATTCAGTGTTGATGAAGGTTGCAGAAGCTCTAGGCGAGGAAGAAGCTGTCAAACTAATTGATATTCTTAAAGATTCATCTGAGACAACGGATGATGAGATAGCGAACAAAACTGGCATAAGACTAAATTCTGTCCGAAAAATTCTCTATAAACTTTATGCCCATTCTCTTGTAGGTCTAAGGAGAACACGCGACCCAAAAACCGGTTGGTTCATTTTTCACTGGAGGTTGCAACCAGACCAACTGGAGGGTTTCATACTAAGCCAAAAACGTCGAGTACTTGAAAAACTTGTTCTCAGAATGGAATATGAGAAAAATCATGATTTCTATTATTGTTACACTCCAGGATGCAGAAGAATCCCGTTTGAGGAGGCTGTGGAACTCCTTTTTAAGTGCCCCACATGTGGTAAGCCCTTAATGCATTATGACAATGACAAAATTATTCAGGTAGTAGCAACGAAAGTTGGACAGTTGAGGAAGGAATTGGGTGAGTGAGAAGCTTCCATCAAGGGAACAGGCAATACGATTTCTCCGCCAGAGTGGGTGTTCAAGAAACATAATAAAACACTGCGAAAAAGTGGCTGAACTGTCCGTAGAAATCGCGGAAGAATGCAAGGAAAAGGGAATAAATGTTGA
>JRER01001062.1_pt1 | contig 10118 bp, 15 predicted proteins | sample 210161 | NCBI WGS metagenome assembly JRER01 (sample SAMN03019618, study PRJNA260268) | marine sediment metagenome | biome: Marine; feature: Sediment; material: Clay; isolation source: clay from marine sediments 136 meters below sea floor depth collected from... | place: New Zealand: Canterbury...
GGAATGGTTCCGACATACGATGAAATAGTTAGAGAGATAGAGAAAATCAAAAGGAGCCAAGTATAATGATGAAAGTTGTCTTTGAACGGCCAAAATCGATGTTTCCTGTTCCAACCCATTATTGTCCAGGATGCGGACACGGAATCGTTCATCGTTTACTCGCTGAAGTTATTGATGAGTTTGGAATAAGAGAAAGAGTTGTTGGAGTGGCTCCGGTAGGCTGTGCCGTATTAATATACAACTACATTAACTGTGACATGTACGAGGCTGCTCATGGAAGAGCGCCTGCCATTGCAACGGGCTGCAAACGAGTGCATCCAGATCTGATACTTTTTACTTATCAAGGAGATGGTGACCTAGCATCTATCGGAACGGCTGAGATTATTCATGCAGCAAATCGGGGAGAAAATATCACTGTGCTTTTTTTGAATAATGCAGTTTACGGAATGACTGGTGGACAAATGGCTTCAAACAATGCCTAGAGGATCAACGAAGCTTATGGTTTGGTCACTTTCAACTCGATCGTTGAAACATTTCTTGTTTGGCCCTCTCTCCCTGTGACTTGCTCTGTGCCTATGGCGATGCCTTGTAGTTTTAGGTCTTTTAGGAAGACACGTCTTAACAATTCGACTGAGTCAACGGCTCTGCTGATTGCCCGTCCCCTAGCCTTCAAAACAACTTTTTTGCCGCCGGAATTAAACAAGGTTAAGCAAGCCATCACGTAGTTCATCACTGGTTTGCTGCCGACAAACACTGTGTTTTCACTGAATTGTCGAGTCTGTGGTGCTTCGGTTGTTTTTTCCTCTTTAACAGCTTTTTCTGTTGGTTTCTCTTCTGGTTTCTCTTCCGCTGGTTTTTCTTCTTCTGTCATGTTCTACCTCCTTCTTCGTTCATTGATGTACACAGCTATGCGAAGTAGACTATACCATCATGCTGAACCTTTTATATTTTTCCATGTCGCACATAATTAAAACATTGACGGAAGCGCCTAAGCCTACAAGCTTCCAATTTCTATTCCTTTTTCAAAGGCAGTCTTATTTATTTCAAACAGCTGCTTTTTCTTTTCCCCTAAAACTTTTTTGAGTGCTTCCAAAATGTTTCCTTTTGTTACAACTTTTGTGCGAGCAATATAAGCACCCAACAATACCATATTAGCAGCTCTATCACTGCCGATTTCAAAAGCTATTTTATTCGCTGGCGCCTCAACCACAGTTACGTCATTCCTCTTAGTTTCACGAGTAACCAGAGAAGAATTTATTATCAACAACCCACCTGTTTCCAGTCGAGGCCCAAAAGCATCCAACGACGGATTATTCATCACAATCAAGGCATGAGGAGAAGCTATGACAGGTGACCCAATCACTTCATCGGATATGACAACCGTGCAGTTCGCAGTGCCCCCACGCATCTCAGGACCATAGGAAGGAATCCATGTTACGTTTCTCCCTTCTTTCATCGCAGCATGAGCCAACAATCTTCCAATGAATAGAACGCCTTGTCCGCCGAAACCAGCCATTATAACGTTTTCATAAAGCGACTTCATTTCTTCACTTCACCGATTTTTCACTCTTAGGAACTTTGAACTCGCCTAGAGGGAAGGAAGCAATCATCTTTTCTTCAACCCATTTCGTTGCTTCTGTAGAAGACATTCCCCAGCCTGTTGGACATGGCGACAGAAACTCTACCAAAGAAAACCCTAATCCATTTATCTGAACTTCGAAAGCCCTTTTATTCCCCAAGGGTCGGTCATTTCATCTATTTCCTCTTGAATATCCTTTGTGAACTCTATCGTTTTCGTCAGCAGATCGTCAAGCTCCGCGTGACCCAAAACATCCCGCAATACTGTCTTTGCTAACGTTTGAGTGGCGTGAACGTAATTCTCTACCTCGCAGATTGCCTTTATGGGATCGACCACTCGATAGTACACGAACGAGTCTACATCGCATCTTATGTTATCTTTTGTAATTATTTTTATCAGGCGTGCATCGTATGTTACGGTTCTTAAATCCACAACGCGTGGTCTGTCGATTCCCGGTATAAGTAAAATCAATCCTGGACCCTTGGCACCGACGAGTCGACCTAAACGAAAAATAACTGCTCTCTCGTATTCTCTCACGATTTTGATCGAAGACGCTACGATGGATACTATAATTATAATTATTATGAGAACTACTAAGGCGAGGATTTCGTACATTTAAGGAAACACCGAAAAATCATTTATACAGGCGCCCTTAAAAACGTATGCCTCAAGAGCACTTGATTTGAAGCCACAAGTAGAAATCGTAAAATAAATGTGCCCACAAAGGTCTCATGTGCTGTATGATAGGTTTGAGCTTTCATTCGTAATAGAAGATTTCTGCCACTGTTCCGTCTTCTATGGAAGGATGTAGAAAATAAAGAGCGTGTATTCCTCGATCATAATACACCTTGCTTACATCTTTTTGTTCCGCGTAACTATGGAAATCGCTAAAATAATGTATTCTTAATACGGCGTCTACTTGAAAATCCCCTAGAGACTGTTCCTCTGTGGTAAAGTCTAAATTTTCAAGCCTCCCGATGTATTCTTGAAGTCTCTGCTCCGCCCACTGTTCAGAGTACCAATACAAAAGTCCTCCAACTATTAAGGCAAGACAGACAAGGGAAAAAGAAAGAATGATAAGCTTACGCTTGGTCAAACGGATCTCCCAAAATGATAACACTCTAAATTATTAAAACATTTTTAGGGCTTAGAAGTTTCTCCGTGAGCGTTTAAAAGGTGCATTGGCAGGGTGAATGTCCACATTTCGGGCATTTACTGTCATACTTGTCTAGGGCTGCCTTTTCAAGATCTACATCATTGACGTTTGCAAGTGAAGCCAACCATGCAATGACATCTGCAAACTCATCTTCCAAAGCCTTCTTATCATCAGCTTTCAATGCCTCCCCCAGTTCATTCACCTCATCCACAAGCCAGTCAAATGTTCCTTCTATACCCCGTTTAGAATCTCTATGCAAATATATACGCCGCATCATCTCCTGAAATTCACATATCTGCACACTTCTCCACCCCATGTTCTCTGAAAGTGTATAAGCAATATTTAAAATAAACAACAAACCAAACTTTCAATACAGGTGAAAAAATGGGACTATTGTTTGTTATTCGGAAATATCAAGACCAGGACAAGGAGCAATGCCGTGCTTTGTGGAGGGAGCTGACTGAGTGGCATCGTGAAATCTACGAAGATCCAAACATCGGCGGAGAACATCCAGAAGACCACTTCGACAAGCACTTAGCTGAGGTTGGGCCCGACCAACTCTGGGTCGCTGTCTACGATTCTAGAGTGGTTGGACTTGTTGGACTGATGTTGAAGGGCGAAGAAACTGAAATAGAACCTCTCATAGTTAGCAAACCATACCGCAACAAAGGAATAGGAACAAAACTGATACAGACAATCGTTTCTGAAGCCCGAAAAAAGGGAGTAAAATACCTCAGCATAGGGCCGGTGGCACGAAACGCAAAAACTATAAAATTCCTGTATAAACGAGGCTTCAAAAACCTTGGATACATCACCCTACTCATCGATTTCACCGACCACACTTGGAAGCTAGGACCTGAAATTTTCGGATGCAAATTCAACTACTAACAGATAAGGGGCACGTAGCTTAAGAAAGTTCAGAAATCAAATCAGAAGGCTCTTTTGCCCCTTTTCGATTATATGAATTACTTTAACGCCTTTCCTTTCCAAATGTGCTGAGATAAATCTGCGATGACAATATTTCGGTTTCACTTCCATACACATGATGCATGTAGGCTTAACCTTTGCAATCTCTAGAAGCTGTCTTATTCCCTCTCTGAAAAGTTTGGTTCGCATATGCCTCTTATATCCGCCTTGACGGTAGCCTCCAAGCTCCTTACCAAGCCAAACATATTCTATTCCGTGTTGTGGAAGCCACTTCTCCATTTGTTCTCTCTTAAAATGTTCAATCTTCGATGTCGGAAAACTGCGAACGTCTACAAGCACTTGAATTCCATACTCGTCCAACAACTGTAAGAAAGTTTCTATAGAGCGGTTGCTATGTCCAATCGTCCATATTATAATTTGCAATTTTACCGCGTGCTTTTCCATCGCTTAAGTATTAACTTTACTAAATTATCTAATCTATCCTTAACTTTTTCATCTTCAATCAAAGTTCCGTAGATTGATCCTTGACTATATTCCGTGGACTGCAACAGTAATGATGGCGGCGAATGTTTGCAGTCATAGTGATCTAAAATTACTGTGTGATATGCAAGGTCACCGCCAGCGGGAATATTTCCTATCACGATTAATGCGATAATTTTGTTTAATATGATGTTTTTGAATTCTTCATAGCTTTTGATAATTCCTTGTGCCCTTTCCGAGAAAGCACAATATAGGCTTGCTGCTTTACCACCATACGTTGGAACCGCAAGCACTATGATGTCTGCTTCTTTCATTTTGCTGTAGATTCTTGGCACATCGTCTTGGATCGGGCATTCCTCGTCTTTGCCCCTTAATTTATGAGCGAAGCATTCGTAATTGCAATGACTACACGGTTTTATCTCATGGTCATAAGCATTAACAACCTCGTTTTCAAATCCCTGCTCTTTTAACTTCTTTAACACATATTCTACACAGTTTAAGCAGTTGCCTCTTTCCCTCGCACTAAACGCTATACCTAAAGCTTTCATCTTTGTCGCTTTAACGAATTTTTGTGTATTTGTATGCTTCTGTCGCATTCTCAAAACAATAATGCACTTTCTGATAGTCTTTTCTGAATTCCGACACGTCCGCTTTCACTTTTTCTGTCGGTTCCTTGTCTATTATTACACGTTTAATGAATTCCGCTATTTCTGTCATTTCAGACTCTCTCATCCCAAGCCTCGTAATCTCTGAAACGCCAAGTCTTATGCCGCCTGGATGCATGAAGTGCCTTCCCTCCTTAATGTCCCATGGCAGCAAGTTTCTGTTTATTATTACGTTTGCTTTTTCCAGAGTTTCTTCGATCGTGCCCCCGTCGCCCTGTTTTGTTATATCTATTAGCATCACGTGAGACTGCGTGAACCCTTTATGCTCTGCCAAAACATCAAACCCTCCTTCATAAAGTGCTTGAGCCAAGGCTTTAGCATTTTTCACTATCTGACTTGCATATTCCTTTCCGAACTCAAGCAATTCCGCACAGGCAACTGTGACGCCTGCAACAGCATGTAAATGATGGTTGCTCAACATTCCGGGGAAGGCAGCCCGTTTTATCTTCTCCGCATTTTTCTCCCACGACAAGACTCCGCCATGTTGAGGTCCAAAGAATGTTTTGTGCGTGCTTAAGGTGACAACATCGGCTCCCTCTCTAAGCGGATCTTGAAACTGTCCTCCACCAATCAATCCAGCCACATGAGCAGCATCATATGCTACGGTGGCACCCACCGAACGAATAGTGTCAGCCAACTCATTGACTGGATGAGGGAACGGGAAAACACTTGCGCCAAACATGACAAGCTTAGGCGGTCTGCCCTCTGATACGAGCTTTTGAATCCTGCTTTTCGCCCTGTCCACATCAATGGTTAATTCCTTATAATCTAATGGTAAATATTCAACTACTAAGCCATGCACTGCACCTGCTGTGCCCCCAAGTTTCTTCTTGCCCATTGTGATGTGTCCACCAGCCGGAATCGACAGAGCCATCATAACGTCGCCTGGTTCTGTAAAAGCCGTGTAAACAACCAAGTTCGCAACAACGCCTGAAATAGGTCTAACGTCTACAAACTCCGCGTTGAAAAGCTTCTTCATGAGTTCAATGCATTTGAACTCCACTTGGTCTATGAAGCGGCAGCCAGCATAAACACGTTCTCCAGGCCATCCCTCAGCATAACGGTTTCCGAAGTCCGTTGTAAGAGTTTCGCGTACCGCTGGACTCGGAACGTTTTCACTTGCTATAAGTGGGATGCACTCTTGAAACCATTTGTGATGTTGTTGGAGAAGGTCGAAAACGTGATTATAATCATCTTGAGGAGTTGCCATTTCAACACCTTCTTGCATCACACTATCATTTCTTCAAGGATAAAAACTCTTTGAAGAGTAACATTAATAATATGGATAAGATACGATTTAATTGCTAAACTCAAAAGGGTTTCAGGAAAATGAGCAAGAAAAAGAAAAAGAAGGAATCACCAATGCCCGCTGCAAGTGCAGGCTTACTCAGATTTTTTGAAGAGGAAACTGAAGGCATCAAAGTTAGACCAGAAATACTTATGGGTTTCGCAATGGCATTAATAATAGTATGCATTCTAGCGCATATGTTCTTCTAAACTGACAACTTTAACGACGAGAAGAGGTATGCAAAATTTCTATTCGCTGAACAGAGTTAAGATGAACAAATATTTCGCTCCTCTCCTCTCTGCTTGCAACTTGAGGTATAGGCTGAGCAATAGTTGCACGCAGTATGACGGCTTCCGCATCTGAAAGCCATATTCCAGGCGGCTGTCTGGTGACTGCTGCCAAACTTCCCTCAAAACCATAAGAAGAATCTAGAATCACCCGTATCTTCTTGCCTAAGCTTTTCTCAAGCATGTGAAATATTGTTGGTGGTAGACTTTGTTCTGGCATAGCTTTCGCAAAGTCCTAGATTGGAGTTCGAGAATAAAACAGTTGCCCTTCTGAGAGAACATTAAAACACTATTTAAAGTCATTCTGGTCCATGCCTTGTACTCTCCTAATTTTTAAGTGTTTATGTTAAAACCGTTAAGCCGTCGAATGTAGTGAGTATTCTAAGAGTGTTCTTAAACAATCAGTAACGTTTATGCCGTTTTTCACGACAATTTAATATGCTTGATATTCTCTGATAAAAACTCATCTGAGATGATACGTGTGGCCGTTGAGGATTCGTTGAACCAGTCCATGGATAAAACAGTTAAACATTATTCATCATTATTTACGCTTCCATCATACGCAAAAGTGATTTTACTTCTTGCCTTATCTTGTTTGGGCGCAGGAACCCTTTCTGCAATTACCCTTTTCCCTCCATTTGAGGCGCTGGTCAAAGGATTATTTCTAGGGTTTTCCCTATTCATTGTGAACTTGATTTTTAACTATGTTGTGAGCATGTTGATATTAGGGCGAGACCCGATTTATGACGTTAGAAGAACTGCAGCACTTTCTGTTTTCTGCTGGGGTTTATGGCTTTTGTTTATTCTTGTAGGCGTTGCTATCGCAATGCTGGTTAGACTTTGTCTTTTAGGGTTTTCAGCCGTGCTAATCTTGCGTTTAATCGTGTTTAACTCAACATCCTCTACGGGCTCTAAACGGGTTTTAGCAGCTTCTCTTCTTCAGCCTTTTCCTTGCATAATTCCGTTTTTGCTGTTTTGGGCAGAAATCGATTACTTTTTCATATTTCTGTTCTTCGTTTTTTCAACGGTTGTAAGTGTTCTTTCAAGTTTCTTTTTTATTTCTTTATTGAACCGTGTAGGCGAGCAAACACTTAAAATCCCTTCCTTGTCTCTTTTCAAGGCTTTCTTGATTAACTGGATAGTGGGCTTAAACGCTCCGTTTGAGAAATTTCTTGAAAAGTTGGGCGAAGAACAAGATGTTAAAGTTTCCTTGATAAAGTTTGATGCGTCCAAACCTAAAGCAGTTATAGTCGTTCCTTTCGTTCATCCCGGCCCATTCAAAAACGTTGGGAGCAGTCTTTTGCCATCCATGCTTAAAACCGCCTTAGAAAACGAACTTAACTGTGTTGCGTGTGTTCCTCACGGTTTGCTTGGCCATGAGTTTGACCTGTCTTCTCAGATTCAAAACCAGAAAATACTCAATCGTGTCGTCGAGTCCTCGAACTTCAAGGCTTTTGAAGCACAGGCAACACCTTTTATTAAGGTTAGCAACGGTTTGGCTACTGCATGCTGCCAAGTTTTCGGTAAATTTGCTTTCCTTTCATTTACCCTCGCACCCAAAACAACCGAAGACTTACCACAAGAATTAGGGCTGTTTGTCCAAGGAGAAGCAGAAAAGCATGGAATAACCCACTGCGCTGTTGTTAACGCTCATAACAGCATTAACGGAACAATAAGCAGACAAGAAGTTTTGAACGCGTTGAAAGCAACTGCAGCCAAATGTTTAGAACAAACAGCCTCTTTAGGACGTTTGCCCTTTGAAGTTGGTGCTGCCACTGTTATACCAAAGGAGTTCAGTCTCAAGGATGGTATGGGGCCTGGCGGCATCACCGTTGTCGTGGTCAAGGTGGGCGAACAGAAAACCGCTTATGTGGTTATCGACGGCAACAACATGGTTTCAGGACTGCGTGAAAAGATTCTTTTGTCTCTCAAATCCACGGGCATAAGTGAAGGCGAGGTTTTCACGACAGACACTCATTCAGTAAATGCTGTAATATTAAGCAAGCGCGGATACCACCCAATAGGCGAAGCTATAAATCATGAAAAATTGATTGGCTATATTAAAAGAGCAACGCTTGCTGCTGTGTCTGATTTGGAACGTGCGAAGGCTGCAGCACGTAGCATAACAGTTCGTAACGTTAAGGTTATTGGAGAGAAAAAGCTGGAAAAACTATGCCTCCTTACAGATAGAGTCATTCGAAAAGCCAAGAAGATTGTTATCCCAATTTTCGCGACCAGCGGCATTCTTTTGATGTTATTTTTAGCGTTTGTTTAAGCTAACACTAATAAGGCTGAAGTGGCAATTCTGTTTCTCTAATATAGAGGGACAAGGAGTGTTTAAGGAAAAGCTCCGCTGTCACAAGAGGCTTCCTCTCGTTACTGTAATGGCTTTTAACGATGAGACTGGGGGTTTATTGGATGGTTGGAAAGATTGTAATTAATAAAGAGTTATGTAAAGGGTGTGCGCTATGTGTAGGTGCTTGTCCTCAAAAACTCATTGTGGTTGCTGAAGAGATCAACTCTAAAGGTTACCATCCAGCAGAGTTTGTTGATTCTAAGGGAGTGTGTACTGGATGCACTTTATGTGCTTTAACGTGCCCAGAGGTTGCGATAGAGGTTTTTAGGGAAGAGAAAACGTAAAGGATTTGAGAAAAATGGGTGAGAAAGTTCTGATCACTGGAAACGAAGCTATCGGCGAAGCAGCAATCCGGGCCGGATGTAGATTCTTCTTTGGCTATCCCATAACGCCTCAAAACAAGATTCCAGAGTATCTTTCTTACAGGCTTCCTCAAGTTGGAGGATGCTTCATTCAAGCAGAGAGCGAAATAGCCGCCATTTACATGGTTTTTGGAGCCGCTGGAGCCGGGGCAAGAGTTCTGACTTCTTCTTCAGGTCCTGGAATCAGCCTTAAACAGGAGGGAATCTCTTATATTTCCGCTGCAGAGCTTCCATGCGTAATCGTGAATGTTATGCGAGGGGGTCCAGGATTAGGCGGAATTTTGCCTTCTCAATCCGACTATTTCCAAGCAACGAAAGGCGGAGGTCACGGGGATTATCATCTGCTTGTACTTGCACCTTCAACAGTTCAGGAAACTGTCAACTTGGTGATGGATGCTTTCGATTTGGCAGATAAATACCGTAATCCGGTGATTGTTTTAGCCGACGGTTACATTGGACAGATGATGGAACCCGTTGAATTCAAGGAAAGACCTGCAAAAGAGCTTTCTGCTAAAGAATGGACTGTTACCGGCGCGAAAAACAGACCTCGAAACCTGATTAAATCACTTTATCTTGACCCTGAAGAATTGGAGCAGCACAATTTGAAGCTTCACAGGAAGTATCTTGAGATGGCTAAAAACGATGTTCGTGTTGAAACTTATTTGACGGATGACGCTGAAATAATTATTGCTGCTTATGGAACTGTGGCAAGAATCGCGAAGACAACCATTAAAATCTTGCGTGAAAAAGAAATCAAAGTAGGAATGGTGAGACCTATCACGGTTTTCCCATTTCCGTACGAAACTTTTGCAGAAATCTCTGAGAAAGTAGATAACATTTTAGTTGTGGAAATGAGTTTGGGGCAAATGATTGAAGACGTTAAACTGGGCGTTTGTGGAAGAGCAAAAGTTCACTTTTATGGAAGAGTTGGTGGAATGGTTCCGACATACGATGAAATAGTTAGAGAGATAGAGAAAATCAAAAGGAGCCAAGTATAATGATGAAAGTTGTCTTTGAA
>JRER01003026.1_pt1 | contig 10116 bp, 15 predicted proteins | sample 210161 | NCBI WGS metagenome assembly JRER01 (sample SAMN03019618, study PRJNA260268) | marine sediment metagenome | biome: Marine; feature: Sediment; material: Clay; isolation source: clay from marine sediments 136 meters below sea floor depth collected from... | place: New Zealand: Canterbury...
TGAATTATGGCACTTGTTGACAAGTATGGCAATTTTAACCTGACGATGCTGATGGCAATTCTGCCGGGGCTGTCAACTGATAAGCTGAGGCTAGTGCTTCGCTTCGCCGAGTTTCTAGCCAAGTTAGCCAAGGAAAGGGAGGTAAATAATGAATAGAGTTGAGCTTGACCAGCTGCTAGACGACAAAGAGGATTTTTGCAAGTGGGGGGAAGAAACAAGACAGGCCCTAAGGGAGCTGGCTGACGAATATGATGGACAAGTGCCCCTACAGCAGCCAAAATCGTCAGTGAGCACTGCCGAGGTGATTGATAAGTTTTTAGCCAGCAAAAAATCAGCCAATCGTAGTGAGGCAACTATTAAGAGCTATGGGGATACTCTTAGGCCCTTTGCTTGTGCTTACCCTACATTGCCTACTACACCCGAGGAGATTGAGGCATACTTGGGCGAGCACCGGGGCAATGGCACCACTGGCGAAACCATCTACATTGTTATTCGTCTTTTGTATCGCTGGGCCAGTAACCGACTGGGGGTAGCTAACCCTATGCCACAGGTAGAAAGACCCATTGCTAAAGCTAAACCGCCACAACATCTTACCATTACCCAAGCCGAGGCATTGCTCAATGCTATTCAGACAGACAGAGAACAGGGATTGGTATATTGCCTCTTTGGGCTAGGGCTAAGATTAGGTGAGGTAATACGGTTAAAGGTAGCTGACATTGGTGAGGACACTATTTTAGTTCACGGCAAGGAGCGGGATGAGCAATTGCCACTACTGCCAGAAATAAGAGATATTTTACTCAAGCTAACAGATGGCAAGTCCCCCACTGAGGCTGTCTTTCAGGGGAGACAGGGCTTACTATCTGATAGCACAATACAGGTAATCATTAAAACCCTATTTGACCGGGCTGGCATTACTGGGGTAAGACCATCACCCCACACCCTGCGTCATACCAAGGGAGTGCTATCAACCATGCTCGGACTTGACCAGTTCTCCAGCAAGCGGTTACTACGCCACGCCAGCACTGAGATGACCGATAGGTATAACCAGCTTAATTTGGGGGAGCTTAGGCTAAAAGATAAGCAGTATAACCCCTTGCTACGACTACTTTCTAAAGCTGAGCTGGGCAAAAAGCCAGATTTTACCCAATTCAAAGCTGATACTGTGTTGTCAGACGACCCGGCCGAGCTACTACCTGAGCTACTTGATAGACTGATAGAGCTAGGGCAAATGGCACAGCAACTTAGCCACGCTCTTGGTAGTAATGGTCATAGACCAGAGGCAGCCAAAGAGTTAATTAGTGCTCTGTTATCCACTGGATAAGGTCTTTTATTAAGAAGACCCGTTTTCTACCAATCTTGTGGGAAGGAAGCCCCTGCTTCATAAGTTGGCGTAGTGTCTCGTGGCTAATATTAAGAAACTCTTGCGTCTCCTGGAAGGTATAGAATATCCGCTCAATCCTCTTTGGCTCTTTTTGCATTGGTGATAGTCTCCTAAACTTTGAAACTATATTATCACCAAAGCCCCCCAAAGGCACTGGTAGTATTTGATAGCTTTAGCGTGCCTATGATGAATATTCGCTAGTTTTAGCTAGTGCTCACTTGACAAAGACTGCTTACTACTGTATAATTACTGTATGCGAGAAACAGTCCTCATTAGGGTAAGAAAAGAAACCAGAGACAGGCTACACTCCGTCAAGAACCCGGGGCAGACCCTAGATGGCATTATAACCCAGCTAATTGATTTATGGGAACGGCAAAAGAAAGATGTGGCAGAACCAAAAACTAACCAACGAGGGAAAGATTAGTAATGATGGAGTTACTGTTGGCGCTGGCTATTAGTTTGGGTATTTTTGCTACTGTGTGCCTGGTGGTGTTGAGATGGTTAAAGTAGCTCAGGTCGTTAAATCGGTGTATAAACCAGTGGTGATGCCACCTGAATTTAAGAAGCGGTTGCTGGAACGCCTTATGCGTATGGCGGGCTCTGCCAGGGGAAACAAGGGAAAACAAAAACCGTAGCGGAATTGCCCCTCCCGTGTGCTGCCCTTGGCGTAATCGGGCAAGTGGCATCCCGCCTTTTATGTTGAGCCACAATGAGTGAATTATGGCTGAAAGAGGGTCAAAGGGTGGGGGTCGTGGTGGTAAGGGGGTATCTGTGGTAAATTGTCCCATTGGATTTGATGTTTGTTATCCGTCTTGTTACTTCTGGCGTGATGGCAAGTGCGCTTATGACGAGATTATCCAGGAAACGGAAGGGGGTAAAGCTGTGGCTGAGGTAACTTTGAAATTGACTAAAAGTCAGGCGATTGTGGTGGGGTTTCTGGTGGGTGAGTTTTATCGGTTTATGGTTAAAGAGGGGGTTAGTGAGATTAGTGTTGCGTCTCAAGAAGTAGCTGACCTTGTTGATAAGCTCACTAAGGCGGTGGGTGGTGAGGCAGCAAAAGAGGGCTAAAAGAGGGTAAACCAAGTTTCCTACAGGAGTTAAAAGTATTAAAGGGGAAACACGATGGAAAAAGCTCTTAGAGACCGCCTACTAAAATTCGCCGACGAGCTCAACTGGAGTGGTGACATCGGCCCCGAGGACTTAAAAGAAGCCACCCTTTTCACACTCCAAGCCCTCGGTGCTCACCTAAAAGAGAAGAAGGGCTACGCCACCTATGAAATTGATACCATTGACCAAGCCATAGTCATAGTTGAACTAAACTTTGCGGAGTAAAGCATGCTGGTAGGGCACTCAGGAAATCCAGGCGGGGCTGTGAGCAGTAGGCGGAATAAGTTTGAGATTATAGCCGACATCCTGAGACTGGGGAAGGCAAGCCGAACCCGGATAGTGTGTAGCTCCAACCTGAAATTCGGGCAACTGGATAAATACCTCAGGTGGTTGTGCGACCAGGGATGCCTGACCGTTACCCACGCCAATAAGAAAACGATTTACTGCACCACCGAACAAGGTAGGAAGCTCATGGAGCGGATTGATGAAGTTGGCGAGATATTGAGAGGTGAGGCAACCTAACCTAAGCGCCCACCGACTACGACCTCCCCCTCAAACTTTGCTGATGGTGCAGCCAGTGTCGGGCAACTTATGCCCGGCGACTCTTCTTTAGTTCCCTGTATCGGGGCAACCTTAGGCTTGGGTGGTGCTGGTTGTGAGGGCGGAGGTCTGCTCCCCACACCAGCCAGCACCACCTTGCCCTCGCTGGTTTCGTCGGGACTCAAAAATGGCAGCTCATCCCCAGGGACTTGATATTTAGCCTCAGGGCTGATTTTATGTCCGATGCTAAAGGGCTTTTCACCTGACGCCAATAAATTGCCAAATGGGTCAAAGACTCTGGCTATAACCAGCCCGCTCATTCCCGCCCATTCTCTCGGTATGTAAGCTGTGCTGGCATACTCTACTACCTCATCGGGAGCAAACTCTCTCGGTGGGTAGACAGTGTAGGGCAGAATATCCATGCTGTCCAAAGATATACCAAGGCCTACTTCCAACATCGCTGCCCACCGATGCCCACCAGTTGTTTCGGTGCGATTGATGACGCCTACCTCAAAAATATAGCTTGTGGCTAGGTCCAGAATTGCAGGCTCAACACGCTGATTTTTGCTATCACGAACTCCAATCCAAATTGAAGCTGCTTTATATTCTGCCATTAGCTTACCTCCTCAGGTAGAACTTCGGCTGGCTCTGCGGTCTCTACTGGCTCGGCTGGCTCAGCCTCAGATGCCTCGGCTGGGGGTGTAGTTTCGGCTTCGGGTGCTTCGGTAGCCACTGGCTCGGATTGTTCGGTAGCCTCGGCTTCGGGTGTCTCCACCTCGCTAAGGTGTTCTTCGGCAGCTTTCTTTAGTGCTGCCTTTGCCTCGGCACATTCCAGCACTTTAGCATAAGGCTCTAGTTTGCCACGAAGCCCCGGGGGTAGAACCTCAGTTAAAGGTTTAATCCAACGATAATCAGTTGGCATCTTGACACCCGCTTCCAGAGCACAGCTAGGGATAAACGCCTCTACCTCATTGGGTAAAGGCTCACCCTGGGCAAGAGCATCCAGAGCTTGCGCCATAGAAGTGCCATCGGCATCAGCTTTGGCTTTGACCTTGTTGTAAAGCTCCTCGGGTATCTTTACTACTTTTTCGGACATTTCGTCTCCCTCCTCTTTATATTTTTTCAGGACATTTTCAACACAGACAACACAGGTTGCCTTAAAGATACGCCCTGTTTCGGTGTTGATATAATAAGCTGGCATCACGCACCCCGGTCAGAGGTTACTATATCGGGTTACTATCTATAAGTCAAGGGTTTGCCTATTTTGCCTATTGACAAGTTAGCTTTGACGGGCTATGATTAGACTAGCTTTAGACTTGATTTAGTGGAGGTAGAAGATGGCAAAACTAAAAATGAATATTCCTGATACCCCAAACCCTCGTGCCTACATTCCAAAAGAACTGACCGATGAAGGGTTTATCGGTGATGTGGAGATACTGGGTAACGCTTTTACCGCAACCCTACTAAAGCCAGGCGTATCGTTGGAAATGGTAAAGCAAAGTATAGAATTGACATTAAAAGATGTTGAGCTCAGGATAAGCCAAGCAAATGAAAGCCAGAAACCTGAGTGAGTTATAGGAGGTTGTCCCCGTAACACCTTAACAATTAAATAGTCTGTCGCGGGAATGCCCAAGAGAAAGCAGGAGGCGACAAAGAGTAGGAGTCACCAGAGTAAAATCTGGCTCCAGTCTTTTTGTCGCCTCAGGTAGTTTTAGAGCCTAAGAAAAGTAAATCTAACGCCTACCACTAGGCTAACATTGAGCTTTAGCCTAAAAGCTAAAGCAGGTCAATAAAAAGAAGAAGACCAACCGCCGGCAGAAAAGCGGTTGGCCCAGGAATGGAGACGGTATTATGAACGAAGCCCTTGACAATAGCATAAAGTTTACTGTTAGTCAAGCCCCCAATAACAATTATTTAGGTAAGAGCCAACAAGCACCATTTTGCGAAGAATACCCCCAACTCTTAAACTCCCACATTGACCAACTTCGCATTGGTAGCGCCATATCTTTAGAGGCTATCCAGGACAGAGGCTATGAAACAATCCTCGGCAAAAAGCCTCTGGCTAATCTGGGCTTCACCAAGGCGCAATCTATCACCCCAGGTATTCTTATCCCACTACGAAGTGTTGACGATGGCTCTGTTGTCGGCTACCAATACAAACCTGACCATCCGAGAGTTAGGAATGGAAAGCCGATAAAATACGAGACACCAAGCGGGGCAGCTAACAGGGTTGATTGCCCTCTATCGTGCCAAAGGCTACTGAAAGACCCCAATATCCCTCTATGGGTTACCGAGGGTGTAAAGAAGGCCGATTGTCTTGCCTCATTAGGGGAGTGTGCCATTGATATTTCGGGGGTTTGGAGCTGGAGGAGTAAGAACGAATTAGGTGGTATTACCATCTCCGCTGATTTTGATTACATAGCCCTAAACGGACGCCAAGTATACATAGCCTTTGATTCCGATTTCATAACCAACCCCAGCGTTAAGCTGGCTTGTAGGAGACTGGCTGAAAACCTTAGTAGAAAAGGGGCAAATGTCTTTATTGTCCATCTTCCCCAGGTGGGGGAGCGGAAGATTGGCATTGACGACTTCATAACCAGCGGTCATACCTTGAGTGAAGCCAAGGCGCTGGCCAGAGCTTTAGAAGATGATATTGAACTCAAGGAGGCGGAGGTTGAGGAAGGAAAGGTCTGGCAAGCCTATTTCTGGACTGAGGACAAGCTCTATTTGGAAGTCCTCAGGCTTGATGGTAGTTATACCTTCGCTTACCTAAAAGAGTCTGGGGAAGTTGGTTTCACCAACGAGGTAACCGTTAAGGATAAGGTAATTTTGCCTCGCCCACTGCCTACAAAAGATGGCATTTCTAAGTTCATTATCGGATTGCCTAGCCAGGATATTGCCTACTCAAGGCTTTTAAGCCCTGGTGAGCTTTATAGCAGGCTTAAAGCCCATTTCCAAAAGTATTGCGACTTACCTGAATGGGACATAGAGCTTTCCATTTATTATGCCCTCTTTACTTGGTTCTATCGCAAGGTGAATACACTAGGCTACCTCCGTTTTCTCGCTGACACCGGTAAGGGGAAATCACGCATCCAAAAAGCGGTAGGTGATGTCTGCTTCTACCCCCTGTATGCCTCAGGCTCCAGTTCCTTTTCTGGCATGGCGAGGCTACAGGATAAGTGGCGAGGGACATTGATAATTGATGAGAGCGACTTCACCGGAGAAAAAGAGGCACAGGTAACTAAATATTTCATTCTAGGATTTGAGGCGGGTAAGTATTATATAATGAGTGATAAGATAGACCCCCGCAAGCAAGAGATTTTTGACCCTTTTTGTCCTAAAGTTATGGCAATGCGGTCTACATTTCAAAATGTCGCCCTGGAGGGCAGGCTACTATCCATATCTCCACACGAAACCTCTAACCTTAATATTCCCATCATCCTAAATTCCAAATATTTCCAAGAGATGGCAAGACTAAGGAACGAGGTGGCGCTCTTTGTTTTACACCACTGGAGCGAGATAGATGGCGAAAAATTATTGTCGTTTAATGACCTAAAGATTGAGCCGAGGCTGAAACAACTGGCTATGCCCCTGTCTGTTATCTTCCAGATATGGCCTGAGGGTATCCAGCCTTTTAGAGAGTATTTATTGAGAAGGCAGCAGGAGATTAAAAGAATCAGGTCACAGTCGTGGGAGGGTAGTTTGTTTAATTTGGTCTATTCAATCGCTATTGGTGACCTTGAACTTCAGCAGGAATTTGCCAGCTTTTATAAGCCACAATCAAATCAGATTGGGGCAGTAACCCCCAGTATGATAGCCAAACAAATGAAAAGCACCACTAAAGCTGTAACCCAGAGCCTGGGCAGTATTGGATTTGAAGTAAAACAGAAATGGATTACCGCTTACCATAAAGATGAATATGGAGCAATAACACCAAAAAATAAGCAAGTGCGAGCCTATACAATCCCCTCCCAGCAAGTTTGGGATGAGATTATTAGCCGCTACCACTACAGCGAGGATGATAAAGATACTGGCATTCAAGTGCCCGATATTCTTAAATCATCAAAGTATGTGTGTGCAAAAGTGTCACAAGTGTCACAAGTGTCACAAAAGAGTGCTGACGGGCAAGGGCTTGTGACAGATGTTACAGATGTGACGCTTGAAAACACGGAAGCCCCTGATGGGTTTTAGTCTTTTAGTTATTGTAGTGATAGTAAGTCAAGTAGTAACTACACTACGGTGAGCTTAGAAGTGAGCTAGGAGAGTTTAATGGATTTACCGAATGAAGACCAGGGCTTTGAGATATTGGATGCCTTAGCTCAAGTCCAGGATATTGGCGATTTTCGTTTAAGGCAGCTTATGTCCCAGCATGGGATGAACCCCACGCAGCCGGTAGAATTTTATCGCCAGCTCATTAAGGAAGCCAGGGAGGTTATATCTTTGGTTGACCTCTTGGAGCAAACCATAGACTCCGATGCCACAGCAATAGCCAAACAGAGAGCCGACCTTTCAGCCAGGGATGAGCAACTTGGAAAACTAATGGCGAAAGTGCATAGCCTACAGAATGGAACTCGCCAGAGGTCAGAGACCATAGACAATAAAGTGCGCCAACTGGAGGCTGATTCTGTGAGGCTCCAGGACAAGGTGCAGAAGTATGACGCCATTACTGAACTGCTGAAAGGGGAGATAAAGCGCACAACACTTAAAGCCCTATCAGAGTCGTTTTGGGATATGCACACCGAGGCTCTTAACGCCCAAATTTATGGGCGACCACCGCCTGACCCCGGCCGTCTGGATGAAATTCGCCAGAATTTGAGGGAGAATTTGAGGGATATACTCCGTGTCCCCAAGCAGGAGCTTGAACAGGAGATAGATACACTACGGGCCGAGAATAGAGAGCTGACAGAACGATACCAGGGCCTGGTGGATATACTGAAGCGAGCTTATGGGGGGGAGGGTGATAGAGCATCTTGATACTATATGGGAATAGGTTGACACTACTCGGTGTATCACAGATAGCTATGGAGTTACAACCTCGCAATACACTGCATCTAGCTATGCCAAGAGCCTGATTATACACTGATTATGCGCCTGCGATACACCGGGGGCTGGTATAAAGTTAGTGGGGTATTACACGGGGGCAATGGTGCCTTTAGGCTTTTTGTTTTTTTGAAAGCCTAAAAATTTTTGAAAAAATTTTATCAAAATCTAGGCAATGTATTACTGTATCGCCTGCCAAATAGCTTGTTTTTAGCTTGCGTTTTATCATAATAAAAGACAATTTGAAGCTGGCCAGCTACGATACAGCCTTGATTAGGTTTAATTTTTTTTAATTTTTTTTGGAAAAAAATTTGGAAAAGCCAAAGTTGTGAATGACCTTTTGCCACCAGATAGGGCCAACCAACGGCTTTTGAACTCAGAGCAAGCCCAGCTTTGAAAATTCTAGCTTGCGAGTTCACAAGTAGTAAATCATTGACCCGTGTCAAAAAACGCCCAGATTTTGATTCTAGTGCGTCAAAATCGCTTGAGTCGGGAGTTCAAAGCTGATTAGCTACGAGCATTGATAAAAAGACCAGCAAAGAAAGCACTTGACATTGCTAGAAAGTGTGGTATAATGGAATTGAGACTAAAGCTCAGCGTTAGCAAGATGCTGAGCTTTAGAGCACTTTAACAATTGAATACCGAGACGCCGAGTAAAGTTTAGGAGGTCAAATTGACGCAAGGTATAGACACAACTTTAATCGGCAAGCCGATTAAGAAACTAACGCCGGACGAATTGTCTGCTTTGGCTTCTCAGCTATCTACGCTTACCAGTGAAGTTGAGACTCGCCAGAAGGCTATAAAAGAGCAGGTTGAGAAGGAGCAGCTTAACAAGATAGTGGCAGTAGCTAAAGAAGTGGCTCAAACTCTCGGTTGGGCAAAGCTACCCAAGCTCACCTTAGTCCCCGACGGGGCTAATTATACCATTAGCTACGCCGCCGAAAAAGTAAAGGGTGTCAAAGGTATCGGGAAGCGGGCAACCCCCGATGTCAGTGGTGGTAAAGTCACAATCTATAAGATTGGGGTAACAAAGGGCGGTATAGACCACTTTAGGGACAAAGACGGCAACAAGCATGAGGGCATTAAGGACCTGGTAAAGGCCCTTAGAAATCCCGATACTGGCGAACCCGAAGCCAACAGGTGCTGGGATATATCACGGAAGGGCATTTCTGCCTCCGATATTGTCACCAAATACCACGCCGACGAAGTTATCCTGGTTTACCAGAGCGGTGGTGAGCAACTTGTCAAAGATGCGGTAGAAGAAGTAAAATCAGCTAGGGGTTAGCCTAGCAAAAACAGGCGCCTCGGTATCAATTGTTAGGGGGAATAAATATGAATGATGAATTATTGACCAGAGAGGAAGCAGCCAAGTTCCTAAAAATAGCGACTGTAACCCTCTATCGGTTCACCAGAGAGGGGGAGCTAACCGTTATCAAGAGGGGAGCTTATGTCCGCTACCGCAAGAGTGATTTGGTTGCTTTTTTGGATAGGCACACTATTAAAGGGGGTAATAAGTAGCCTTTTTTTTATTTTGGGGGGTATAGATAGTATGACCAATGAACAAGAATACCTAGAAGCATTGAGAGGTATCCATGCTTGGGTATGTGCTAAAGGACATTGTTGTTGGGAGGGGGACTATATGCTGGTTGAGGGTGGCCAGATAATAGAGTGCCCGGTCAAGATGATGCTGGACTCGGTTAAGTTCAACCAGTATCTTGGGCTAGATACAATGCCTAACAATGATGGTAAGTGCCTATATTATATAGAAGGATTGGAGTATGACCAAAAAGAGAAAGGAGACAAGCAACGAAAAGGAAAGGCTTGAGCGGCAACTAGCCGAGCTTAGGGCTAAATATAAGGATGTAAGTGTAATGGGGAAATATGGTATAAAAGAGCTAACACTGATTTGGGAAGAAAAAGAATATGAGCCTCACCAGGAAGAATTTGAACCAACAAAGGGGGTGAATTATGGCACTTGTTGACAAGTATGGCAATTTTAACCTGACGATGCTGATGGCAATTCTGCCGGGGCTGTCAACTGATAAGCT
>JRER01004905.1_pt1 | contig 10102 bp, 11 predicted proteins | sample 210161 | NCBI WGS metagenome assembly JRER01 (sample SAMN03019618, study PRJNA260268) | marine sediment metagenome | biome: Marine; feature: Sediment; material: Clay; isolation source: clay from marine sediments 136 meters below sea floor depth collected from... | place: New Zealand: Canterbury...
CCGGGAACAGTAAAGCTTACCACTGGCGTGGGGGTGGGTTTTAAGCATAGGTGGGTCTTGATATTATTGCCAGCAACTACTTCAGCAGCGGCAGCGGCAAAATCCTCAGAGGCGAAACGGGTATCGTAGCCGATAACTAAGCCTCGTCCGCTGAGTCCGCTTTGTTTAAGATAATCTGCTACCCCTTGAGCGCAGATGCGCACATTATCAAAGGTGAAATCCTCAGCAATAATCCCCCGCCAGCCATCAGTGCCAAACTTAATCGCAGCTTTAGACATGATAAGAACTTTTTAACTTTAAATTATAAAGCCTGGAAGGAGAATAGGCAACTTCATGGATAGGAATTAATTGATGTTTAGGAAAAACTGTTATACACTACACTCATCGATAAAGGAGGTGTGAAATGGAAGTGATTCTTTCTCCAAAATATCAAGTGGTGATTCCGAAAGAAGTCCGAAAGCAGCTTAAACTGAAGAGTGGTCAGAGGCTTCAAATCATTGTGAGAGGCGGAACTATTACTCTGGTCCCCGATCATCCCCTCAAAGAATTAAGGGGGCTTTTTAAGGGAATGCAAACTGCGGATCTTCGGGAAGAGGGAGAACGGGTATGATTTTGGTTGACTCCTTTGGCTGGATAGAGTATTTGGCAGAGGGTCAATTAGCAGAGCGCTATGAAGAATACCTTACCAACTTGGCGGAGGTTGTCACCCCGACAATAGTTCTTTATGAAGTTTACAAAAAGCTGAGGCGGGAGCGCAAAGAGGAAGAGGCTCTCCTGGTAATTGCTCAAATAATGAAAACGAAAGTAGTGCCTTTGAGCGAAGAAATTGCCCTTTCCGCTGCCGAAGTTACCTTAAAGCACACTCTACCTATGGCTGATGCCATCGTCTATGCTACAGCAATGAAGGAAGCTTGCCCAGTGGTGACCTCTGATCCTCATTTTAAAGGGTTAGAGGATGTGATTTATTTGGAGGTGTGAGGGAAATAGCCAGAGACCGGCGAACAAAATGGCTAAATGTTACCTCATCGTGGAAGTAGCTAGACCAGGCCAATCGTATCTAAAATAGCCACTCCCGAGGTAAACAAGCAGGCCGTAACTTCCCGAACGGGTACACACAGGGAATAACAAGCGTTAACGCTGTTGACGGGGACTACGCCTTCAGGATCTCCTTATGCTCATACCAGTGGATTCTGTCATAGGAGAACGAGGGCCATATGTCCTGCGCCATCGTCATGTCTCAGTGCCGAGCGGAAGATAATACTAGGAGACATGGCCAAAGTAATACCCTATCCATTCAATAACCTTGATTATCGCCGCCAGCAGGAGAGTTTGAAGACCAGCCACTACAGGGCGCCCAAAAGAGGGGCCGAATCCCATCTTCTTCAGAAGTAGATTCCCATAATACGATTTCTTAATGCTTCTCAGTGACGCTGCGTATCTATAGCGCGTTGTCCAAAGCTTTCTCCAGTCAGGCTCTATGTCATAGATAGCATTTCGCAGACCACCTACCCTTTGTGAGACCTTGTAACTCTCATAGTAAATGATGGCATGGTCAGGATGGATTGTGCCCGGTATTAACTCCTGAGGTATTGCAGCAAAGGCCTTTTCCAGAATCTCCCTTTTGAAGAACCTCGGCAGAAGTGGCCCTCTAGTAGGGTCAAAAGCACCGGGCTTGTCAAAACGAGCATTAGTTATCTGCTTTGAGGCACCATGTAATTTCGGGATAAACCACTCAGTGTTGTAAGACTGTGTCTCGAAGACTACCATATCGTATTCATCCATCATGCCTACAGCCCTTTCGATAGCAGTAGGTTCCAGGATTTGGTCTGTATCGACAAACGCTATGTATGAGCCCTTGGCTTCTTTGTAGCCAAGGTATCTGGCAGCAAGTAGCTTCCCCTCGCATAAGATAACCCTAGCCTGATAACTGGTAGCAATATCCCTTGTTCGGTCGGTTGAGTGGCTATCAATCACCAGGGTTTCGATATTGGGATAGGTTTGTTTGACAACTCCTTCCAGGCAAAAAGGAATCATCTTCTCCGAGTTGTAACTCGGGATGGTTATTGATACAAGCGGCATATTGCCCATTTCTCAAATTCTCACACCGGTTTCCCGGGCAGGTTCCCTACAGCAACCCCAATAACCTTGTCGGCGGCACCATAGTACAGAACTAGCTTGTTCTCAACGACAACTGCCCCACAGGAGAATACAACATTTGGAGCACCGCCTGAGGGGGAGAATGCTGCACTTGTAGTACCGCCTGAGAGCTCGTAATCTTCCACTGGCTCCAAGATGGGCTGCTCGCATCTCTCAAGCACGACTTCGGGCTGATGCCTATCTAGTAGAGCGCAGCCAAGACGATATGTCCACGTTTTGGCTTCAACACCGTGATAAATTAAAAGCCATCCCTCTTCAAGCTCGATAGGCGGTCCAGCCACCCCCACCTTAGCATCGTCCCAGTACCCAGGGCGTGCCATCAGGATTTCCTTGTGGTCGTACCAGTGGATTCTATCATAGGAGAACGAGAGCCATATGTTCTGTGCCATCGTTATAGGTCGGTGCAATAGCGCAAATCTACCATCAAACCTTCTCGGAAAGTAAGTGGCATTTCTGTTATGAATCCCCACCATTATCGGCAGGATAAGCCTGTGCCTGCTCCACGCCCACATAATCTCTTGGAAATCGCTTATAGCAATGTGAGATTCGCAGACACGGGCCATATCTTTGTCCTTACCCGCATAAAGCATAAAGATTGTGTCCCCAATAGCCACCAGCCGTGCATCCTCCACTCCGTCGGGCTCAAACCATTCTCCCGGCGAGAACACAGGATAAGGAAGACGCTCCTCTACCTCGTCTATATCTCTTAGCCTGGCATAACCTAGGCGTGCTATTCCATCCTCGCCATGGGCGCGGTAGATGAGATGAGTCTTGTTCCCTAGTTGTAGAACTCCCGCGTTGAAGACAAGTTTATTCTCCCATCCTCTGTTGGTAGGGCTTAAGATCGGGTTCTTTTTACTCCTAACAAGTTCCAGGTGCATAAAGCCACCCCCTTCTAGTTGATTTCATGAATAGCAGGCTTGCTATTCAGCGAGTCCTTATCTTCTGATTCTTTACAAGCTTTTCCACATTATCCTAATAACCTAACTTATGCTAGCTTTACTCACTGGCCAAGTCAATGTGCTCAGACAAAAGCGAAGGGCACAATCTGACGAATTGTTTACATAAGATATTGGGTGCCAAAAGGACTTTTGTTTGACCTTCACACCTCATAAGCCTGCCTTAGCTCTCAAGATTTCGGCTTTATCTATCTTCTCCCAGGGAAGGGCGAGGTCCTCTCTGCCGAAGTGACCATAAACAGCGGTTTGGCGATAAATAGGACGGCGTAAGTCCAGAGTTCTTATGATGGCTTCGGGACGAAAATCGAAATGCTTATTGATGAGCTCCAGAATGGTTTCATCGGGAACCTTCCCTGTGCCAGATGTCTCTATAGATAATGATAAGGGACGAGCCTTACCAATGGTATAGGCAACTTGGAGCTCAAGGTAATTGGCAAGTCCAGCAGCTACTATGTTTTTGGCAGCATATCTCGCCATATAGGCAGCAGAGCGGTCTACTTTGGTGGGGTCTTTGCCTGAAAAGCAGCCGCCACCATGTCGGCAGGCACTGCCATAAGTATCAGCTATGATTTTCCGCCCGGTAAAGCCAGTATCGCTTACTGGTCCGCCAATAACAAACCGTCCAGCGCTGTTAATGTAAACTTTAGTTTCGCTATCCCTTAGATTGGCTGGAATGACTTTGTTAATCACCTGCTCTGTCAGGTCATGTTCAATAACGCTACGTTTCACTCCAGGGTCATGCTGAGCACCAAGAACGAGGCAAACAACCCTCTTCGGTATGCCATGAGTATACTCAATAGTTACCTGAGATTTACCGTCGGGACGAAGATAGGGGATAGTATTGTCTTTCCTTACTTCAGCCAGGCGCCAGCATAGCTTGTTTGCTAGTGAGATGGGCAAGGGCATAAGTTCAGGTGTTTCTTTGCAGGCAAAGCCAACCATCATTCCTTGGTCGCCAGCGCCTGTTTTGTCCAGAGTTTCATCGGTTATCTCTCCTGTCCTTATTTCTAAGGATTGACTAACCCCAGCGGCAATATCGCTTGACTGTTCCTTGATGGAGACAAGGACGCCACAAGTTTGATAATGAAAGCCATATTCGGGTCTAGTATAGCCAGCATCTCTGATTACCTGGCGCGCAATTTCGGGAATTTCCACATAGCAATCACAGGTAATCTCACCCATCACCGTCACCATCCCCGTGGTGACGGAGACCTCGCAGGCGACACGAGCAAAGGGGTCTTTTTCCAGTATGGTATCAAGGACGGCATCTGAGATTTGGTCACACAGCTTATCCGGGTGTCCCTCGGTGACAGACTCCGAAGTGGCTAAATAAGAATCCAACTGATTAAAGCTATTTGGCATCTCAATTAAAATCAAAAGTTAAAAATAAAAAATCAAAGTTACCACTCAAATTTCAAAACTTTTTAATTTTTGCTCTGTATTTTTGCATTTTGCCTTTTGCCTTTTAGATTTAGGTTCCTGACTCCCAACTCTGAAGATATTCTCTTTGCTCCTTGGTCAAGGAGTCAATGGCAATATTCATGGAGCCAAGCTTTAGTCGCCCTACTTCTCTATCAATATCCTCAGGCACAGGATAAACATCTGGCTTTAACTTTCCTTTCATTTTGGCAAGATACTCCACACATAAAGCCTGGTTGGCAAAGCTCATGTCCATAACGCTGGCTGGATGTCCCTCAGCAGCCGCTAAATTGATGAGCCTTCCCTCGCCCAGCAAATAGATGTGTCTTCCATTGGCTAAAGTATATTCATCAACAAAGGAGCGAATTCTCCTTTTTGACTTAGCTAGGCTTTCTAAGGCGGGAATATTTATTTCCACGTTGAAGTGACCACTGTTAGCCAAGATAGCCCCATTCTTCATCTGTGTAAAGTGAGCCTTATCAATAACATTTATATTGCCGGTGGTGGCGATGAAGACTTCCCCTATCTTACATGCTTCGCTGAGAGGCATGACTTGATAGCCATCCATGGTTGCTTCCAATGCTGGAATGGGGTTAACCTCGGTGACAATAACCTGTGCTCCCATTCCTTGAGCCCGCCTGGCTATTCCTTTGCCACACCAGCCATAACCACAAACAACCACCTTTCTCCCCGCCCATAGTATATTGGTAGCCCTGGTAATGCCATCTATAGTGCTTTGCCCTGTGCCGTAGCGGTTATCGAAAAAATGCTTTGTTTGAGCATCATTTACCGCAATAATGGGGTAACTTAACTTTCCTGCTCTGGCCATATTCCTCAGCCTGATGACCCCGGTGGTGGTTTCCTCAGTGCCACCAATTACGTTACCAATAAGTTCAGTATGCTCCCTATGAAGGGTAGAAACCAAGTCGGCGCCATCGTCCATGGTAATCTGCGGTTTATGTTCTAAGGCAGTGATAATATGCCTATAATAAGTTTCATTATCTTCTCCCTTTATGGCATTGACCGGAATGCCATAGTCAACCAAGGCAGCAGCCGCATCATCCTGGGTGCTTAAGGGGTTGGAGGCGCAGAGGACTAAGTCGGTGCCACCTTCTCTTAAAGCTAAAGCCAGATTGGCTGTTTCTGTGGTGATATGAAGGCAGGCGGAAATGCGGATTCCCCTAAGGGGCTTCTCCTTGGCAAATCTTTGCTTTATCAGCTTGATTACCGGCATTTCCCTAGCAGCCCAATCAATGTGAAGCTTGCCCTGCTCGGCCAGGGAGAGGTCTTTAATATCATAATTCTTCATTGGTTGTTAGCTACGAGCCTTCGCTCCCTGTCATTCTGAGCGAAGCCAAGAATCTCATAACGCTCAGGACAGGCTCCGTGAAGCAATCTGCTCAAAATTATTTCCATCCTGTCATCTATTGGCTGGCGAGACCTCCATTTTCCTGTCGCTGAACTGAGTAGCGACATACTCAGGTATATCTAATGTGCCCATAAGGAGCGGTTTTTGATGACAATCACTGCCCCCGGTCATGAGCAGGCCGTGCTTCCTGGCAAACTCGATATAGTGTGCCGTAGTGTTTTTGTCATGTCTTGAATGCCAGCACTCGATACCATCAATGTATTCTAGCATATATTTTTCTATAATCTTCGTTTGTTCGTCCAAATCGGGCGTTATGCTTACTAAAGATGTTCCGTTGGGGTCATTAGGGTGTGCATGTGCCAGTATGCCGCCGGCGTTTCTGATCAATTTTGATGCTTCAGCCAGAGAAAGTGGATACTTAGCCACATCGCACTTGACCAGATACTTATCGAAGGCTTCTTGTTTATTCTTCACAATCCCTTTTTCTATTAAGTAGTTCGCTATATGAGGTCGTCCGAATACACCATCGACACTATCTTGTATATTCTTGAGGTCTTTCTCGTGAAGTCTGCCTATACCTTCTTTATCGAACTCAACATTTAGTTTCTCCAAAATTTGGCGTGCTCTTGTTTCTCTATGTTCTTTTATCAATTGAAGCTTGCTCTTTAGCTCTTGATTGCTGATATCAAACTGGTATCCCAGAAAATCCAAGGAAATAGCTTTATCCTCATTGGGATAATAGAAGGTCACATTTAATTCTACCCCGGTAATGTAGGATATACCATGCTCTCTTGCCAGGGCAATGGCTCTTCCCTGGCAGTCTATAGAATCGTGGTCAGTTATCGACATTAAATTGATATTTCTCCTTTTTGCTTCTTGGAAAACCTCTTCAATAGAGAGATTGCCATCCGAGCCAGTCTTGGTATGGATGTGTAGATCTATTTTCATTACTATTTCTTTAACACTTCACTCGTTACTCATTGTCATTTTAGACCCTTCGCAATGACGGAAGAAAGGGGTGTCATTCTGAGCGAAGCGAAGAATCTTGAGATTCTTCATTCCACTTTGTTCCATTCAGAATGACAGTGCACTTCAGACCTTTTCTATGCCGATGATGTACCAATCTTCAGGTGGATCATGCTGGGTATCAACTGTCAAGTGAATGATATCAAGATCAGGGTTCAACTGCTGCAAGTCATCCAGATCCACCTCTTCGAACTTCTTTTTATTGTTAAGGTAGGCCTGTTCGGTAAGAGCGTTTGATTCATAATCCCCTTTAGTGCGTCTTAGTATCCGTGCGATGGCAACCTCTTGAGGGCAGTAGGTTTGAAGAATGACGAACGTCTTATTGTGTTTGGCTGCTATTTCAGCAGCACGTCTTCTCAATGACTGGGTAATGAAGGTAGCATCGAGTATTACACTATTGCCCTTCTTAAGAATTTCATCTGCCCGCCGGAACGTCTCATCATAAACCATCATCCGCTTATCCATATTCGAGGCGACCTTCTCATCGAATATGTCCTCACCCTCCAGCACCTCCAGTCTAATCAGGTCAGTTCGAAGAACAGGGTAGCCCTTAATCTTCGATATTTCCTCGCTTGTTTCAGTCTTCCAAGTGCCAGGAAGCCCACAGGTGATAAGCAAAATGTCAGCCCCCAACTCGCTTTCTATGAATTTCCCAAATGGCTCTTTCAATTTATCACCCTCTTGGAAATTTGGCGCTTCAATCACCTTACAGATTTGACAAATGCCCCGCCTTCTGGTTTAATATCAATACAGTCAGTTCAATATAAGGGAATATCATGGGTCGACCAAAACCAGGTTGGTAAATTGTTAAAGTTTATCGATTTCATTTACTAACCATTCAAAATTGTTATAGACTTCTTCTTGTTTGTGTTGCTCGATGTAGTGAGAGTACAAGGTGTAGTATCGCTTAATTGAGTTTTCCCAAATATCCTTAATTAGATTTACGGGTTCTAGGTATCCGTTCTTAAGGAGAAAACCTATATCTTCAAAGAAATTTGCCACAGCTATCAATTCAAGCCATTTGCATATATTGGTATTTTCATATTCTGCTATCTTTTGGCTTAAATTTTCGCCATTTTTGTTAATCCGCCAAATAGCTTCCCGCCCTTGGCGAAGCCACTCTGAATCCCAGCGCTCACATAATTGCATAATTAGATTCGAGTGACGGTCTACCCTTGCAACATGCAGCTCGCTCCTTAGTTGTTTCACTCCTTGTTTGCAAGCAAGATAAGCAGCTATTAGTATAGCTGCAACGCTACAAACGCCTGTTATGAGTGTCTGCCATTCCTTCCACCACAGCACGCACATTGTGATTATAGCAATGAGCGCACCCGCTAAAACACAATAAGGCCACGCTGTTCGTAACTTCTTCATTTCTCTTCCCAAACCAATAAGAAAATGGGACCTTTTAAGCAAGCTTTCTATATATGCGATTCTGCAAGCTGGGAATACCCCTTGGGCACAGTGCTATCTTTTTCCATTATAATCCCTTAAGCTCAAGCTGTCTCCTAATCAGTTCGCAAAGGCTCTCTTTGATTCCTCCTCTTCAGCCATTAAGCGATAAGCGTCCCGAATATTCTCTTCTAATTCTTCCAGAGACTCGCCCTGACTAAATATACCTGGAACTTCTTTTAACCTCCCCACATACCATCCTTCATCTACCCAATATTCTAACGTAAAATGCCTTAACATATGCTACCTCCACTAATAAATTCTAAACTCTAAGCTCTAAATCGTAAACAATATTAAATGTTCAAAACCAAAAAAATTCAAACACCTTTCGATTTTTGAGCTTGTTTAGAGTTTCGTGCTTCGAATTTCGGACCCCTCCAATATATACGATTCTGCAAACAGAAAATAGCTCTTAGCCACGGCTAAAACCTTTGTCTTCTCCTTCTCAGGGATATAGGGGTCATCTAGCTTAAAACTTTCTACTTTACCCCTGACATAGGCTCGGTAACACTTGTAGAAATTGAGCAGACTCAGCAAGTCAGCGTCATGACCTAGCTCCACATAGGTATTTACCAAATGCTTTGAAAGGTTAGCCCGCTGGTAGCGGTCTAAATCCATAGCCAAAAAGGCAACCTCTGAAGCTACATCCGAATATCTGAATCTATCGTTGAACTCAATACAGTCGTAAATGCAAATATCGTCGGTGAAGCAGATATGGGCGGCATGAAGGTCACCATGGCAATCTCTTATTCTGCCTTCCTTTATTCGTTTATCAAATAGGCCAACATTGCTGTTAATGAAATCATTGGTGTAACTTTTAATCTGCGCATACTTTCTCGCTGGAATGGAAACGCCAATATATTTCTCAGTTTGGGAGAAGTTCTCCTCACAGTTTTGGCGGATAAGATCTAATTTGCCAAAAGCAGCAATCTCTGGGCTTGTTTCAGCTTTTTGGTGGAAGCGCACTAACTTTTCAGCCACTTTAGCTATCATTTCCCTAGTTACTTGACCCTTGAACAAGAGCACATCCATCATACGCTCTTGAGGCAATTGCTTCATTTTGACGGCGTACTCTATTGCCTTGCCTTCTCCTTCAACGCAGATTAGATTGCCTCGTCGCTTCGCTCCTCGCAATGACATTGTAATTGGCACTACTGCTAGATAAACATCAGGGCAGAGGCGTCTATTTAGCTCTAGCTCCTGGTGACAGAAGAAGAGGCGTTTCTCCAGGGTGGTGTAATCCAAGTATCCTAGGTTCACTGGCTTCTTCACCTTATAGACATAGTCACCAGTGAGAAAAATAAAGGACATCTGTGTTTGTATTAGTTCTATCTTTTGCGGCTTATGAAGATAAGCCTCGGGCTTAAGTAAGTCTTCGATCTTATATTGTAATTCCAATGATGCTTCCTTAGAATAGTCAGTTTTAGTCGAAGTCAAAAAATCGGTCTACCCCTTCTGTTCCCGAACTCCGAACTGGTAGCAAACTCAAAAATCGTTTTCCTCCCCTTTGTGTTACAGTCCTCTGACTGAGCAGAGCTGATTTTGCGCTTGCCTAATTTTTGCTTTCCTTCTCCAGAATCACTTCGGCACACCACCTAACTGCTTTGCCCACAACGTCGGGACAAATTTCCGTATGGCCTCCTAGTGAGAGAAATTCCTTAAACTGCTCGGGGTCATTAATCTTAAACCATTTGCCCCCAAACTTAATCTTCTGGATTTC
>JRER01000353.1_pt1 | contig 10049 bp, 12 predicted proteins | sample 210161 | NCBI WGS metagenome assembly JRER01 (sample SAMN03019618, study PRJNA260268) | marine sediment metagenome | biome: Marine; feature: Sediment; material: Clay; isolation source: clay from marine sediments 136 meters below sea floor depth collected from... | place: New Zealand: Canterbury...
GCCGAGCAAGAGAGTAACCACTATAATAACTATGTCCAGCCAGTTCATCTCGATTCCCTTATCGGAGTTTCTACCCCAAGCCACTCGGCAGCGGTTACGAGGGTTTTCCTTTTCTCCTTTGCCATATCATAAATCTCCGCCATCCTTTCCTTGAAGCGGATATCCCGGGGAAGGTGATGATCATAAATTATAATTTGTGTGGTGGTATTTTCAAGGATAGAACTTAAATTAGCAATTACACGCCTAAAATTAGTCTGATTCAGCATATAGCCCAAGAGGTAGGTTGTTGGCCCATCCAGGATAAGGAAGTCTGGATTTTCCCTTACAATCCAATTGGCATAATCTTCAATAATGGGCCCTTGTAAATCAGAGGTGTAAAGTATTTTCGCCCCCTGGCATTCCAAAATCATGCTGATTACCCAACCCAGCCGGTCAAGTTCAACGCCGTGGAAAAGCGGGGGAGAGAATCTAATGGTTGTAGAGCCTATTTTGAATTCTTTGCTATCAGCGAACAGGATTCCCTCCTTTCCCAGTGCCAATGGGTAAATCCAGGATTCCCTCCTCCATAAGGCGGCAAGTTTTTCAAACCAAGCTTTGCCCTTAGTTAGAAGCTCATCCCTTCGTTGCCCATAATCTCCAAAATTCTTGCTCAAGGCCAAAGGCAAATCTTCTAAAGGGTCTCTTATCTCCATTTCCCCGGGCGGTTGCCAGACCTGCCCATCATTGGGCAAGCCGAAAATCTCACAAAATTGACTTAAGAACAACCTTGACCTTTTCCATTGGGATTGGTTGATCCAGCTATTGGGGTCCTTTGTCCATAACCTTTTGCCTTCGTATATTTCAGGTGCCTCTGAAGGGAGGGTATGATGATCATAATGGTAATGTGAGATAAAAATAGCCTCAGCCTCCTGAGCAGCTTCCTTAATTACCGCTAGAGCCCTTTGGCGAAGCTCCCTTTTCTTTTCATCTGGAAGGGGATAACCTGGCTGCATCTCAGCGGCGCCGGGGTCAACTAGGATTTTTATATCAGGTGTCTCGATTAGCACGGAGCTCGACTTAGCTCCCATGGAGTCAAACCAGAGTAAGTAAGTCTTTACCTTCCCGGTAATTATTGGTTTTCTCAGGGCGAGATTTTCTAAGCTAAACTTCACCACATTCAAACCGATAGTTGCAGTAAGGACACATCCATGAGGGGCATTTTGGAAGCTGAAGTGGGGATGTTGCTTTTCCTAGAAGTTCAATTCGGTGCCATATCTCAGTCTTAATAGCATTCAAATTTCTGAAGGTTACATCGTAGACCATTAGTTTAGCGTCTTCCTTAGGAACTTTAGGGTAATAAAGCAATAGCCTGCCCTGCGAATGGTCTGTTAAGGCACAGTCGAATCCCAGGCGGAGGAAATAATGAGGAAATGTCCAGGGCAAGCGTTCCCTTTCCACCAGGGAATAGAATTTCGGGGGGCGCAGGATAGTGGGCAGGTTCTGACAGACTTGGACCAGGTCAGCTAATAGTGTGTGTTGTACCGGAATCCTTTCCACTTCGCCTGGAGCCCCATATCGAAGGGAATCCCGAAGTGCGTCGAGAAAGCCTAGTTCATCCATAGAACGGAGGTGGCCTTCTTTCTCCTGCTCTTCTTCAGCTTGCTGGTTAATGCGTCGAAAATATGCCTTACGCGGAAAGACGGCGTCATTGATTCGGAATAACTGAGATGGCTGTGGCTTGGCAAGCTTGTCAAGGAGTTGTTGGCGAGTAACCTCGTCAACTTGGATTTGCCTTGCTAGTTCAGCAATCTTGTGTGATAGCGGCACCGAAGTAGTCTTGCAGTCACATACTGCGGAATAATCACACCCCCTGTCAAACCAAGCACAAATAGGCAGATTAGCGGGGTCATTTGAGATGAGTGCTTGTATTAAGAGATCTCGCCTCCGCCGCATTTCGTCTCGAATTGCTTCCAGATCAGGGAAGGTAACATGGTAGGCGATAAGGGGAGCCTGGGGTGATTCTGCAGAATCACGGCGCTGGTAAATAATAATCTTTCCTTGGAAGGAGTTGACCATAGCACAGTATATGCCCAGTTGTTCCACATAAGTCGGCCTATATTTAGCCAGGTCTCCCGTGCTTACCAGGGTTGAGGTTGTTTTCACCTCTATGGGTATATTTTCATAGATATCAATTTTGCCTACAATGCCCTCAGCTTCGACAAACTGTTCCAGATATTCCTCGGTGGAAACAGCAGAGCCAAAAATCTTGTGAAACCCGGTGCCAGCCCACATAAGCTGTTGTTTTTCCAGAGGGGGAACGATTTCAGGGTATTTTCTCTTAAAATAAGCCTGCTTCAGGTTAGTCAGGTCAGTTACTGAGATGCGATATGGAGGTCGTCGAGTCCTTAACTTTTGCATCAGAGCATCTTTAACTGAGCGGTTAGCCTCGATATGGGAGACATAAGGTGCGATGTTAAATTCGGCCATTTTGTTGTTAACCTATATTATAGAGCCTTGTAACAATAACTTCACTACGTCATTGCACAGAGCAGCCCCCTGCCAAGTAAGGGGAGGGGGATGAGCGGGACTCCCTTTCTGCGATGAAGCACTCTCGAAGGGAAGTAAGTAACGCGGGATCGCTTTGCCATCCTGCCAGGCCTGCCTGTCATTCTGAGCCCTTCCTTTTTTGTGTCATCCCGGGGTCTTCACCTTCCCTGTCATTGCGAGGAGTGTCAGCGACGAAGCAATCTTGAAGGTAAATAAGTGACGCGAGATTGCTTTGCCATTCTGCCAGACCAGCCTGTCATCCTGAGCCCTTCACTTCCCTCGTCATTGCGAGCGAAGCGAAGCAATCTCATCTCGCTCAGGTGACAGGTAAATACTCTCATTCTACTGCCAAGCTTTTAGGCGCCTGAAGGCATCAAGCTTCTCTTTATCGCCAATCTTAGCTTTCTCCACTGCCTGGGCCAGAAATTCAATGCTAGCATCGTAAGTCTTCCTATCCACAGGATAGGGATGACCATCCTTGCCACCATGGGCAAAACTATAGCTTGCCGGGTCACGCAGGCTAACAGGGACGTCATAGACTAACTCTGAGATAAGGCTCAAAGCGCGAAGCGTCTTTGGTCCTATACCCTCAAGTCCCAGCAGTGACTCAAAGTTTTCTGGTTGATGCTCATAAGCGATGGTGAAGAGCTTACTCAATCTGTCGGGATGAATATCTTCGAGGCTGATGTAAGACCGCCGGGGCAGGTTTAATGTTTTTAGCTTCTTTAATTGGGTTACGATATTCCCCGGTTTCTCCTCAGTAGCAATATCAGTGATGACATTCCTTGCTTGTGTGCTCTCTGATGCCACCAGGTTTAGTGCTTCGCCTCTAGCTTGGGAGCAAATAGCTGCCTCTGGCTCGCAAACAAAATCACTAACTTTTTCCCCTAACCAGTGATACCTTCGGGCATAGCGGTTAATCTCATTCATTCCTTGCTGAATAACCGCCCAGGAGCCATCTCTGGTAAAGAAGAATGTATGATGATAGAGCTGGTAGCCATCTTGAAGGGCAGAGTTGTCCACTTTGGCTGACATGCGGCTGGCATAAACTAAAGGCGATGGATTTACCTTCAACAGATGCCCGAAACTCTCTATCTCGGCTGGAGTTTTCCGTGAAGTCTTGCCCTTGCCTCCAGCGATGAATAAACCTAAATTCTTTTCTAACCCTCTTACTCCTTCTTTCAGAGCCCCGCAAACAGTGGTGGTAACACCGCTGGAATGCCAGTCATAGCCCAGAACACAGCCAAAAGCTTGAAACCAGAAAGGGTCAGACAGGCGGCGAAGCATCTCCTCAGGACCAAACTCATCAACAACGACAATGGCTATCTCCCTGGCAAGCTGGCACATCCGCTCAAAAAGCCACGGAGGCACTTTGCCATAGTGCAAAGGCAAATTAGCGATACCGGTTCTTTGTGCTCTGCTGGGCATCTATTGCTCCAGGGATATTATATAACATCATTACCTTAACGATATTGCCGTTTTGACATGGAGGGTTGCATAGGGTTAAGTAGCTCTGATCGAGGCAGGACGTGCAAGGCCTGTCACAATAGACTACTGGATGTAAAATGAATTTCGTATATACTATGTTACACACCATTGCTCTCTGAGGTGATTTGAACATGGAAGGTTATGAAAGGATAATATCGGCTATAAAAGAGGGAAGTCCCTTGCTTAAAATGATCGAACTAGGGGTTAAACCTGAAGAGATAAAAGAAGCCGTAATTGAATCGCTTGAACCTTATTTTGATAATAAAGATATTCTTGAACAGCTTGCTATAAAACTTCTTGTTCCTGAAAGTATAAGTCTACTGAAAATTCAGAAGGACAAATGGCTCTTTGACATGTTTGAGAAATGCTTTTTTACCTATCGTTCAGCAAAAACTAAGGACCAACAAAGCTGTCTTAAGTCATGTGCACTGTGGCAACCGTATATTGCACATAGCACATCGGAATACTGGAGTGTTTTACATTTGGAAGTTCCTAAGGGTGATCTTGGGATTGACGAGTTTTTACATGAGTGCCTTAGGAATATCGGAGACATCATCGAAGGCGTAACAAAACCTTATTTGAAAGTCCTTCTGCACCAAGTAAGGATTGCAAACGGAATCAAGGCTGCGTTAGAAGACATTGATTCCTTAGATTTAGGCGCAATAGTGAACGAATTGGTCGAAAAAAGCGGATATGCCACGCTTTTCATGCCGCCGCCACGGAACATCAGATTGAATCAATGGCGAAATATTGCTTATCATCATACGGCAAAAATTGAAAATAGTGAGATTATTTGTTGGTATGGGAAAACGCCAAACATAAAAGAGGTTCGACTTTCTAGAGAAGAACTTCTGCAAGTAGTGCAAGCTGCTGTGAATATCTACGCAGTCTTAAGGTTAGCTTATACCTTATTTTACATAGATCACTTAAATGAGATTGATGAATGCTCTCTTTCCGGCGAGGTACGAGATGAAGCAGTATTTGTTAATTTTGCTGCCGGCTTAGCATCCCAAGGATTTGAAGTAGTGGAGTATAAGAAAAATCCCGATGACGCAAAACTTGTGGTAAAGGATATTTCTAACTTGAACCCAGATAAGCGCCGATTTCATGCTTCACAATTCTTACTCCCTCTTTGGGTTATTACTCATTCAAATAGGGTAATAGTAGAGTACAGGGAGAAGGACAATACGCCTAATTTTCTGGTGAGTGCTAACTCCGACGTCTGCGGAAAAATCTATGAAGGAGAATTGGAGCTACTAGACTTGGCAAAGATAATGGGCATGACCGACTTGAAAACAGAGAAAGTACTTCGCCCAGTGAAAGATGATTAGTATCAAGGGACCTTTATGTGGATCTGTTGAATGGGAGCAACGGTCTATAGCAGCGGGCGAAGGCGAAATCTTTATTCCCCCCAAATTCATCTAGTGGCAAACTGCTTTTATCTGCAGAACAGGAAGCGGAATCAGTCGGTGAAAATTCAGAGGAAGATAAACATGAGTGGATTCCAGCAGCAGTATGTTGTAGATGGAAAAGGACAAACAAGAGCAGTAATTATTTCGGGTTGAGGAGTATAAGGAACTTCTAGAAGATATCCATAACCTTGCAATCGTTGCTGGGCGTCCAGACGAGCCCACCATAACTTTTTAAGAGCTAAAAAGAAGTTGAAAAAAATTGGCTTTATGAGATCTGACGGAAAGGGTCAGAAAGGCGGCGGAGCATCTCCGCAGGGCCAAATTCATCAATCGTGACAGTGGCGATGGTTATCAGGTCTTGGATAAATGGCTTAGAGACGAAAGGAACGGAAGTTATCCCTTGAGAATATAAAACATTACTGTCAGATTGTAACTGCTTTGAAAAAGACAATGGAAGTTCAGGAAGAGATAGATAACTTGTATTTGAATATTGAAAGGGAAATTGTTAGCATTGAAGATAGTTGATAACTTTAAAAGTCAGGAGGAGGTGAACGATGGCGCTTAAAGTGTTTATAAGCCACAGCACCGCAGATATGGACATAGTTTACGAGCTGCACACATGGCTATGGAGGGAAGGATTGGAGGCTTATGTTGCTGAATTTTATCCAGTGCTAGGCATTCCATTGCCAAGCAAGGTTGCTGGGGCGATCGATAGCTGTGACTGCTTTATTGCTCTCCTAACCGCAGACGGCAATAGATCTGAATTTGTTAATCAAGAAATAGGATATGCGTGGAGGGCGGGAAAGCTTATAGTTCCTATAGTAGAAGAAGGAGTAGAGCCGAAAGGATTCTTAAAAGAAGTGGAGTATATTCCTTTTACGAGATACGATCCTATTGATGCGATAAGTAGAGTAGTGTATTTCTTAAAGGAGAGGGCAGTAAGAAAAGAGGAGGAGGAAAGGAACAAGGCAATTACTGGAATAGCGGCATTTATATTGGGCTTAATGGCATTGGGAGCAGCTTCCTCCAGCAAAAGGAAAAGGGGATAAAGAGCAGTGCGTGCCAAAGATTTCCTCGAAAGAGCTGAAAGATGTTTAGAGGATGCCAGGAGATCGCAATATGACGAATATGCAGTCTCAATAGAAAGAGCTTCTGAATGTATCGAGTTATCCCTTAAAGCAGCTATATTATCGATTAGCGAAAGATATCCAATGGAGCATGATACAAGCGATGATTTGCTCAAGTTTCGCGATAAATTCTCAGGAGAGTTCAAAGAAAATATACCATTGTTTGCCTTTTGGTCGAGAATTACGACTACTCTTTACAAATACAGTAAATATGGATATGAACATGCTGATGCCCCTGCAAAAATCCTATTCGATGTAGATGATGCAAGAGTTTGGGTTATGCATGCTGAAAGAGTTTTGTCTATGAGCAGAAAATATATTGAGGGACAATTTGATAGGAAGTGAAAGCAGTACATCGTAAATGAAAAAAAGAAGAGTAAAGGCACTTCAGCCTCATTCTTCAAGAATTTCATATACATCTCTGGCTAATTTCACCTGCTCTTCTTCATTTAAACTGAGTCCACTTTCCAGTCGGTTGATATATCCATTGATTTCAGCGTTTTCTTCCCTCAGTTGGGCTATTTTCTCATTCTGATTGCTAGTCTCCCGGTCAAGCTCACCCAAATCCAGACCCAGGCTAAATCTGCTATCTAGAAAAGAAAGGGTAAGTTTTGTTGCCATAGGGTCTTCTCCGGCAGCGAGATAAAACGGTATCTCGGGCCAAAGGCTTACCCCGGGAATGCCTCTCCTTTCAGCCGCCCAAAGAAGGTAGCTGCTTATAGCTGGTGGTCCTTCCCAGGTCATATCTTCTAGTCCATAGCCTTGGAGCATTTTTTGAAATTCTGGCTGATTGTAAACCGTGAGTATTCTCCGAGGAGTAGTATGAGCAGTGAGAGAAACAGTTCCACTAACGGTATATAGCTCTTTGATATGACAATAATGTTGAGCAAAATCCAGGACCGCACTTAGGAATTTATACCATTCGTATTTAGGCTCCTTGCTTTGAAAAATTAAAAGGTCGCTTTTCTGGCAAGCCCAGAATTTGCTTTCTGGAACCTGGATTAGGTTATCTTTAAATTCCGCTCCTCCTAATGGGAAAAAGCCTGAAGGCTTGATTTCAGCAATTTTCTGACCCCCCAGTTTCTCATTCAAGAAATGGATAATCTTAAAGCTCAACTTCCCAACATCGCGAGTTTGCCAAGCGACAATCAAAGATGGGTTTGGAAACTGGGGAGCTTGATAGATCTCAACTAGATTCTTCTCCACCCGGCGCACCTCTCTTCTTAAAAAGCTCATCAATATGCTCTTTAATCCATTTGGCATCCTCTTCAGTTATTCCTCCTGGCTTAGCTTGGGCAACAAATTTTCTTTCATCATAGCGCTCCTTTATTTCTGGGGGGAATCCTTCATAGAGCCTCTCAACAATCTCTTCTATCTGGGCAACAATCTTATCGAGAACCGTAAAATCAATTCTGATTCCTAAAATATCAGCAAAAACCTCAAGCACTGACTCTGAAGCCCATGGATAGGCAAAGGGAACTCCAGCAAGCCAATCTGGTATCTCCCCCATGAGACAAATACTTTCTAGCCCCCTCTTTTTAGCCACTGCCAGCAAGAGACCATTTAATCCAGTAATAACCCCTTCGCCTTCTCTCCCACCCATTTCGCTTATTAAAATTGTATTTGGATACCTTATTACCTCCTCTATTAATTTCTTAGAACTTACCACAGAAACAACTCTTGGTTTCGCAGTATGATGAACGGGTGAAACACAGGCACCTGAGGTATAAACTCTGCGGCAGCCAAACCTTTCAGCTACATCTAGAACTGAATTGGCCAAGTGATAAGCCTTTTCTCCTGTGGCATACATCCTCTCTCCTTCAGTTGGCTGTTCTTCTCCAATGAAAAATATTAAATCCCTCCTTTCCAGCTTCTTATAATAAAATCTGTTGGTAGGAAACTCTAAGCTTTCGAGCAAGCCGTCTCTGAGCAACACCTTCTTAGGATAGAAAAAGTCCCAGGGTTCTATTTCTCCGAACTCTTCTGCCTTTAGCGCCCCCTTTAAGGTATCAACAGCAACTAGCCCGATATTTCCAATCCCTGGCCAACCGCAAATCAGTTGTGGTTTTTCCAGCTCAGGCTCTTTAAGAAGTTTAATTCCCATCCTTTGTCTCCTTTTTAAATTTTCCCCCAAATCATTTAAAGGCGCAAATTGTATTTTGGAGTATAACAAAAGATATAAAATATTACAGGCCTTTTTCAGAGGGGGAGAAACAACTGCACATGATAAGCATAAATGGCGGGGCAAAATCGGGGAGCGGAACTATAGTCCGCTATTCTGTAGCTCTTGCCAGTCTGCTTGGGAAGGAAATAAACTTAAGTTGGTATCTGGTTGTTGCCAATGATAGAATCCATGAGTGAAGGGAGCTAGAAATGAGCAACATTAAGGAGCGATGCTTGGTGGATGGCAATGGCAATCGTATTGGCGTGGTGCTTGATATAAAGGATTATTACCGTCTACTCAAGGAGCTTGAAGAACTGGATTCTGTTCATGCCTATGACACAGCCAAAGCCTCTGGGGATGAATTTATTCTTTTTGAGCAAGCACTCATGGGAGTTGAGTCGTATAGTACATACTAATTTATACGAAGTCAATTGCTGAAAATCTAAAAGGAGGACAAGCATGGCAAAATTTCAAGAGCAGTATGTAGTAGATGGAAAAGGACAAAAACAGCAGTAATTATTCCAGTTGAGGAGTATGAGGAGCTTCTAGAAGATATTCATCATGACCTTGCAATCATCGCTGAACGTCGAGATGGGCCTACTATAACTTTTGAAGAACTCAAAAAGAAGTTAAGAAGGAGGAAGCTATGAAGTTCGTTATAACTATTGAACAGGATGAAGATGGCATGTTTATTTCCGAATGTCCAAGTATTCCAGGGTGCATAAGTCAAGGCAAAACGGAGCAAGAAGCCTTAGAAAATATTAAGGATGCTATCAGGCAGTGTTTGGAAGTACGAGCAGAGAAGGGGATGCCTTTGACTGTGGCAACACGTGAGATAGAGATTCTGGTTTAATGAAACTTCCTGTTCTCAGTGGACGTGAAGTTGTGAAGGTTTTTGAGAGGCTAGGCTGGGAAATAGCGCGACAGAAAGGCAGTCACATTATTTTGGTAAAAGAAGGTCACATTGCAACGTTATCAGTTCCTGATCACAAGGAGGTTGCAAAAGGAACATTAAGGAAACTAATTGCTCGTGCAGGTATAACAGTTGAGGAGTTTCTCAGAGTAATGAAGTAAGGATATGCGCCGGTGATGCTTATAAATGGCGGGGTAAAATCAGGGAGTGGCACTATAGTTCGCTATTCTGTGGCCCTAGCGAGTCTGCTTGGGAAGGAGCTAAAGATAGAGAATATCAGGGCAAGGAGGGCTAAGCCGGGGCTAAGAGCACAGCACCTCAAAGTGATACAGGCTTGCCAGGAGATGTGCCAAGGCACAGCGAGTAATGCCGTGGTGGGCTCTAAGGAGATTACCTATGCTCCAAAGGAAAGGTTTAAG
>JRER01000384.1_pt1 | contig 10042 bp, 9 predicted proteins | sample 210161 | NCBI WGS metagenome assembly JRER01 (sample SAMN03019618, study PRJNA260268) | marine sediment metagenome | biome: Marine; feature: Sediment; material: Clay; isolation source: clay from marine sediments 136 meters below sea floor depth collected from... | place: New Zealand: Canterbury...
GTTGCCTTATCCTTTATGGACGAGGAGGTTATACCTTGTGATATGGAAGGGCGAGCTCTGTTGCCAAAAGTGCTAATCTTGGGCAAGGGGATAGCGATAAAGGCTGGAGACCTGGCCGAAGAAATAGCCGAAACCTTGAAGCAACATAAAGCGGTTTTGGTGCGGGGTCACGGAAGTTTCGCTACAGGCCAGCTATTAGAAGAAGCTTATTATCATACTAGTGTACTGGAGCAGAGCTGTCGTCTTCTCTATCTGCTTAAGGCTTTGAGGGTAAATCCAAATTTAACGGATAAATAGTAAGCACTAATATCTAAATCTTAAAAAGTTTGGAATTTTGGTTTTTGAAAATGTTTAGGGATTAGAGTTCAGAAGTTGGAGCTTAGTTTTTTCAGGATTTAGCCAAAAAGGTATACCAATCAAGGTATTTAGGATTCCTGCCTAGTATCACCTCTGTGAAGAGCTTTTGTAGTTCAGACGTTATTTTGCCAACTTTACCTGTGCCTACTGGGCGGTGGTCAATTTCCACAATCGGGGCTATATGGGCGGCAGTGCCGGTAAAGAAGCACTCATCGGCGAGGTAAAGTTCGCTCTTGTCAACACTTCTCTCTGTAGTGTCTATACCTAACTCGTTTTTGGCTAGTCTTATCACTGTATCTCTGGTAATCCCCATAAGGATATTGTCAAAGGAAGGAGGGGTGACCAATTTCCCATTGATGACAAGGAAAATGTTTTCCCCGCTGCCCTCGGAGACATGCCCATCGTGAGTTAGCAATATTGCTTCCTCAAAGCCATTTTCCCAAGCCTCGGTTTTAGCTAAAGCGCTGTTGACATAAGTACCACAAATCTTGCCTCGAGCTGGAATCATAGTATCATCAACGCGGCGCCATGATGAAGTACAGCAGCGAGCACCTCTTTCAGTGCTAAGGTAAGGAGGAAGAGTGGTCACGATGATAAAGAAATCGTCCTCCAGGTCGTGGAGGCGGACGCCAACAGTTTCGGAACTTTTGTAGGCTAAGGGGCGGATATATACATCTTCATGGTATTCACTCCTTCGTACAAGCTCGGTGGTCAATTGACATAGCTCATCGATAGAGTAAGGGAGGCTGATTTTTAAGATGCGCCAACCATTCAGCATGCGTTTATAATGGTCCTTTAGGCGGAAGAGGCAAAATCTTTCTTGCGCATTATCCCAATTACCGCGAATGCCTTCGAAACAGGCAGTACCATAGTGCAAGGCGTGAGTTAAAATCCCGATTTTGGCTTCGGATAGGGGCATGAATTGTTTCTGGAAAAAGGCATAAGGTGGCATCTTTCCTCCTTTATTATTTTAAGGTAATTCGGGGCAATTATACTTTGTGTCCCAAGGTAAAAACAAGCTTGGCTTAAATAAGAATATCCTTGCCTCCCCTTATCGCTGTTGAGCCATATTTCCTTCGAATCTGGTCAATAGCTTTATCTAGATGTTCCAATTTTTCTCTTTCGGAATCAAACATATAGAGCTGCCTTTCCTTACCAGATAAACTCGATAGTCTGATACCTATAAGGCGGATTGGTTTCTCCCTTTGTGCTAAAGCTTGGCCTAGTAATTGCCGGGCTGCGGCGAAGATAACCTGACTAACATTGCTAACTTCTTTTAAAGTAACCTGGCGAGTGATTGTCTTGAAGTCAGCATATCTTAACTTTAAGGCTACACACTTTGCCTGTTTATCTCGACTTCGTAGCTCTGCACTGACTTGCTGGCATAAGTGGCGGAGGTTAGCCTCGAGAAAATGGCGGTCCAGGGTATCTTGAGCAAAAGTTGATTGCTTACTGATGGACTTGGATTCACCAGGTGCTTCTACCTCGCGGTCATCTGTTCCATTGGCGTAGCGATGAATTACTACCCCGAATTTTCCAAAGTGTTTTTCCACCATGGTTAAAGGAAGTGAGGCTAATTCACCTATGGTGGTGATACCCATCCCTTTTAATACTTGCTCTGTCTTTTTGCCCACTCCGGGTAATCTAGCTACTGGAAGAGGGTTTAGGAAGTGGCGCTCTTGTCCCGGGGCTACTTGTAGCAATCCATCGGGCTTACATAAATCAGAGGCAATTTTAGCCACTACCTTGCATGTGGCAATGCCCACCGAAGCTGTTAGCCCGAGCTCTCTATGTATTCGGTCTTTTATGGCTACTGCCATTCGGCGAAAGGAGCCATAAGATTCTTCACAGCCAGTAACATCAAGGTATGCCTCATCAAGCCCCAGAGGCTCAATGCAAGGGGAGAAATCAGCCAAGATTTCCATAAACTTATGTGAGGCCTCTCTATAGCGGGAGAAACTAGCTTGGATGAAGGTAGCTTGAGGGCAGAGGCGGCGAGCTTTGGATAAAGGCATGCCGGCATGGATGCCGAAGGGCCGCGCTTCGTAAGAAGCGGAAGCTACCACGCCACGCCGCTCAGGGTCTCCGCCAACAATCACTGGTTTTCCTTTTAGCTTCGGGTCAACCACTTGCTCCACGGAGACGAAGAAAGCGTCTAAATCAATGTGAAAAATACCACGACCCATGCTCCAAATTATAGATTAGCTATGGAAAGCTAGCAATAATTAGCTATTATCTTTTGAAAAGTGGCTCTCTTTTGTGTTGATGGGGCATGACTTTCTATTTCCTAACCAGTTTCAAAAACTCTTCGGTTGTGAGGTCAGCTTGTTTTAGGATTCTCTTTAAGGTTCCTTTTGGAATGTCTTTAGAGTGAATAGGCACCGTTACTCGGAGTTCTGGTCTTGCTCTACAAAATAGGCGAGCATGACTCCCTGTTTGATGATGAATATAGAAGCTGGCTTTAAGGAGAGCATTGATAACTTCACTTGCTTTTAAAAGAGGGAGAGGTTGCACTTTTATACACCCACTGTTACCTGTTCAACGGCGGGTTCTTTATCCTCTGGAATTAACTCCCCCTCTTCTAAGGCACTTTCAAGATAGCATCTCAAGGCATCCCCTGCCATCCTTCTTGCCTCTTCCAACGTCTCTCCGAAAGTGCAAATTTCAGGAATTGCAGGGAAAATAATGTTATAGCCACCCCCCTTAAGGGGCTCGAAAATGACTGTATAGTGGTAGGTTTTCATTTTCCCTCTTCTTTAGGCATAACTTTGTGACTAAATTTTCCCATAGTTTAGCCTACTCACAGAGATTGTCAAGGCGCACCCTTGCCATCAATCCAGATCATCCTGGGTGCTAGACTCAAGAGGCTCAGTTGCTGCGAGCCTCTTCGAATGTCCAGGCTAACTTTGCGTGGCACCAGCCCCTGTTCGTCAAGACCGCCTAGCTTGTTGATGTTTTCCACAATGGTAGGCAGACAATATTCAGCCATCTTTTCCATGATACAGGGGGTGTTAAATCGCAGAAGATTCCAACCGGCAGTTTCTAGATCATTGTCCCGCAGGTTGTCTAGAGGGATGCGCTCTGGGTCGGCGTGCTAGGTGTCACCGTCAGTCTCTATGTCAATTTTGCCTGATGCGCAGTAAATGGCGAAGTCCAGGGCGTAAGTGCGTCCTTTCACTGGCACAAATTCCTGCCGCTCTGCAGTGATGTTTAGCCGCTTGAGTTCAGCCCATAGCCGGTCTTCCAGTGGGCTCTCGTCGTATAGGTCATTGATCTCCACGGCATTTACAAACTTCTGCCAGGTGGTTGGGATGAAGACAATGCGTCGCCAACGCCGGCTGAAAATAGGTCGGGGTAACCGCCGCAACGGCGACAGCCACAGTTGGTAATACCGTTGTTGCCCCTCTGGTCATGGGGTTGGTCGGGGAAGAGCTGCCAGCGGAAGACTTTGCGAATGTCGGGGATACGAGTATAGTAATTCACAGCGTAGGCTTCACTGCCGAAGACTTTGGTCTGATAGAAAGCTAGCCATTGGGGTGGCCAGCGCTCTTTGAGCAAGTTTTCCACACTGCGCACTGGAATGCGATACCAATGCTGGTCACGAGCGATGACGAAGTCCAGCAGGTTGTTCATGATGGCAACCAGCACTTCGCCTCCTGTATCTATTGTGCTTCTCAATCGCTTCAATTTTACCCTTCTCCACGATAAACTACTTCTTTTAGTCTCCTCTCAAAAATGCTTCTTTCTAAGAGGATTCTTCTTTGGCATTTAAGGCATTTGAGACCAATGTCGGCGCCGACTCTTACTACTTCCCATTCATAGCTACCACATGGATGTGGTTTGCGCAGGCGAACTATGTCGCCGACCTTTATGTCTACAGTCATCTTGCTTTTAGCTGGGAAGCTAAATATGAGTTGATTTGGTTGCGTATTTTCTCGGCTGTATTCCTGGCTGCTTGGGCAAAATCCCTTTCCCGTGAAGCATAAAGAACTTGCCTCGACACATTGATGATTGCTTTCTGTCCCTGAGCATCCACTCCGTAGCTAACCGCTAAAGCCAAATCTCCACCTTGAGCACCAATGCCTGGGATGAGCAAGCACATCTCGGGGCAAGTGGAGCGAATCTTCTTTAATTCCTCGGGATAAGTAGCCCCCACCACCAAGCCAATGTTGCCATAAATATTCCATTCTTTGGCTTTCTGTGCCACCACCTCATATAATGGCAAAGATTCCAAAGTTATTTTGTATGAGGCTCTGACATTGCCAACATTGGTCAATTGGAATGCTATGTCGACTGGCTTGCCAACTTCCACTTCCTTTGGCTGAATCCTCAGATTGCTCACAGCATATCGAGCAGTAGGAGGCGTTGGCTCTATACTTATATTAAGAAGATCTTGAAAATCCGAAGCACCGCGGTTTGATGTTCGGCATAAGATGAATACCCCTTTATCTTGGTAGCTAATGAAGGGCTCTATGGAATCGAAGCCAAGATAAGGATTAACCGTGGCGGCATCGAAGCCGAAAGTGGAGAAAAGGGCTTTAGCATAGGCTTTGGCAGTATTGCCTATGTCGCCACGCTTGGCGTCACCAATCGTGGGAATATCGGGTGGTATATGTTCCATGGTCTTCTCTAGAGTGATAAGTCCTTCAATTCCCAGGGCTTCATAAAAAGCCAGATTGGGTTTGTAGGCACATACCAAGTCGCAAGTGGCGTCGATGATACCTTTGTTGAATTCCAGAATGCCTACTTTAGGCATGAGGTCTGGATTGGGGTCAAGCCCAATGCAAAGCAAGCTCTTATTTTTTTTGCTAATATTAAGCAGTTTGCCAACGAAGTTCATTAGCTGAATAATATCAAAGGATGCCCATAAATTAAAGCTCAAATGAATTATAGTCAAGCTGAAGAGTATCTTCATAGCTTTATTGATTATGAAAAGATTCCCGGTATATCTTTTGCCTCACCCGATTATGACTTAAAACACGTAGAAGAACTTTTGCACCGATCAGGTGACCCCCATTTGGCCGCCAAGACTGTTCATATAGCTGGCACTAAGGGAAAGGGAAGCATAGCAGCTATGATTGCCCAGGTTTTGACCGTCTCAGGCTATCGGACGGGATTATATACCTCCCCCCATTTTCACACCTTAAGGGAGCGCATCAAAGTAGACGGTAATTTAATTTCGGAAGAAGAGTTCGCTGCTTTGATGACGGAAGTAAAGCCCTATTTTGAAGCCATGAACCACGACCCTCTTTACCGGCAGCTCACTTTCTTCGAGGCCTTGACCGCGCTCGCATTTGCTTATTTCAAGCAGAAACAAGCAGATTTTCAAGTATTAGAAGTAGGCTTAGGTGGCAGACTCGACGCTACCAATGTAGCTGAGCCCGAGGTATGTGTCATCACCCCTATCAGTCTAGAGCACACTCAGGTTTTGGGTGATAGCCTGGAAAAGATAGCTTATGAAAAAGCAGGCATTATTAAAGCTGGCCGCTTTGTGGTAAGTTCAGCTCAGCTAAAAGAAGTGTCTCAGGTACTTAGTGATGTTTGCCGCCAGCGAGGGGCAAATTTAGTTCCGGTAGGCAAAGACGTTACCTGGCGCAGGATAGCTGGTGACTTTCACCAGCAAGCGTTTGTAGTTCAGGGTAAAATGGGTACTCACCACCTTACTATTCCACTCTTAGGTGATTACCAGGTTGAGAATGCCGCCACTGCTGTAGCTACTTTGGAAATATTGGCATCTTTGGGTTTTAAGATCACCGCTGCCGATATTGCTCAAGGGCTAGCCGGGGTTGAGTGGCCTGGGCGATTCCAGATTTTAAGTCATCAACCGATAGTGTTAGTTGACGGGGCTCACAATGTGGGTTCAATGAAGAGGCTGGTGAGGAACGTCAAAGCATATTTTAGTTATGACAAGCTTTTCCTCATCATTGGGATATCTTGTGATAAAGATATACCAGGGATAGTGAAGGAATTAATTTTTCTCTCCCCCCAAGTCATCATCACACGCTCTTCGCATTCTCGTGCTGCCTCCCCTTCACTTATAGCTGCTGAGTTTGCCAAATGGGGCATTAAGCCAAAGATTACTGATGCCGTATCTCAAGCTGTTTCCCAAACTTTGTCTATCGCTGGCAAGAAGGACCTTGTTTGTGTTACTGGTTCTCTATTTGTCGTGGCAGAGGCTTTAGGCTATGCCGCTAGCCATTCCAATTTCTAAGGTTGAGTCACTATAGGGGAGGTAAGAGCCTCCTTGGGCAGCACATTGGCTAATATTTGCTGTAATGCCATGGTATGGCTACATATCCCCCATTGAGAGAAGAAATGGCAACTACAATGCCATTTCCCATCGGCGTAGCTTAAGTTATAGTTATCGTTATCTCCACGGAATTCAGCCGTGAGACCTGACAAAGTAACCCGGTCTGGCTCTTGGGCATACCTTTTGGCTTTTTCAATCTTCCCGATAAGGCTTGATCTCATCCACATGCCCTCCTTTAATAAGGTTAATCAAAGTATATAACAAAGCTTGGGAGAAGTCTATTTCTTGACATCTGTCAAGGGCTATTGAGATAAACTATCTACTATCCTTTCCGCCAAGCTCGAAACAAGTTTATCTTTCTTAAGAAAACCCTCCAACAATCTTGCTATAAAGTTAGCGGTTGCCCCTCTAGGAATGCGAATAACCACCAACCCGACATATTCGCTTGGAGGATACTTGCTAATATCACAAAATCTAAGTCGCCACTCTCTGAGTCATGTCGCTTGGTCTAGCAATTCCAAAAACTCAGCTTCGTTGAGCATTTTTACCCCTAATCTTTCAGCTTTAGCCAATTTAGAGCCAGGGTCGACTCCGACCACGAGATAAGACGTCTTCTTGGTGACATCTGAGCCTGCTTTGCCTCCCAGTGCTTTTATCCTGGCTTCCGCCTCCTGGCGAGCGAATGATTCCAACTTCCCCGTTAATACAAATTCTAATCCGGCTAAAGGCAATTCTTCAGGCTTGGCTTCTCCGACCTTCTCCCTTTCCAGTTTTACTCCGGTTTTCCTCAGCTTCTCAATAATGCGCCTGTTTCCTTCCTGCCTGAAGAAAGCCACGATGCTATCAGCTATCTTTGGCCCAATGGATGGAAGGGATAAAAGCTCCTCTTGATTGGCTTTAGCTAATTCATCTATGCTGGCAAAGTTTTCCGCCAGCAACTCGGCATATTCCTCACCAACATGGAGAATACCCAGAGCGAAAATAACTCTTGACAGAGGCCTGCTCTTGCTTCCTTCAATGGAGTTGAGGACGTTGGAGGCGCTTTTCTCAGCCATTCTCTCCAAACCTAGCAACTGCTCCTTAGTGAGATAGTATAAGTCGGCAGCGTCTTTGACCAGGCCAGCCTCAAACAAAGCTTGACATAGCTTTTCACCCACACCATCTATATCCATAGCTCCACGGCTGACAAGGTGCTTAATTCGCTCTAGGGCTTGAGATGGACAAGCAGCATTGGTGCACCTATGCATAGCCTCGCCTTCGGGCTTTATTACCTCACTTCCGCATACCGGGCAGCGGCTGGGCATGATGAAAATCTGCTCTTCTCCAGTGCGGCGACTTTTCACAGGGCTAACAATCTCAGGAATAACCTCGCCAGCACGCTGCACAACAACAACATCACCAATGCGAATATCCTTACGGTGAATGTCTTCCTCATTGTGTAACGCTGCCTGACGAATAACTACACCACCTACCTGAACCGGCTCCAAAATGGCATAAGGATTAAGGCTTCCTGTGCGCCCCACATTTATGCCAATATCAATGAGGCGCGTGGTGCCTTGGGTGGCAGGGAATTTATAGGCGATGGCCCACCTCGGCTCATGAGCCACATTACCCAACTCTTGCTGAAGAGCAATAGGATTAACTTTTGCCACCATGCCATCAGCCTCACAAGGCCAACTTTCATGACTCTCTAACCAGTTCTGATAGCATTCCTCTACCTCATCAATAGTATGATATAAAGTGATATTAGGATTTATCTTGAAGCCCAAAGATTTAAGCCACCCCATAATCTCCCAATGAGTATCTGGCACTGCTTTTCCTTCCACTGGGCCTAAGCCATAAATAAATATATCCAGAGGGCGTTTGGCGGTAACACTAGAATCAAGCTGTCTTACTGAGCCAGCAGCAGCATTTCTGGGATTGGCAAATAGGGGTAAACCCTCCTTAGCTCTCTCTTCATTGAGCCTCTTAAAGCCAGCTTTAGGGAGATAAACCTCACCTCTTACCTCAAATCTGGGAGGTGCCTCTCTGGGTACAGAAAGAGGGATACTCCTTATTGTTTTCAGATTCTGAGTGATGTTCTCGCCTCGATAGCCATCACCCCTGGTCGCGCCGGTGACAAGCAAGCCATCAACATAAGTCAAAGCTACTGCTAGCCCATCAATCTTAGGCTCGCAAACAAGGTTAAAGCTACGTCCACCTAAAAGATTAGTTGCCCTCTTATGCCAGGCAGCTAACTCTTCATAGGAAAAAGCATTGGCCAGACTCAACAAAGGCTCAGGATGCTCTACAACTCCAAAGGCCTCTACTGGCGGAGCGCCAATTCGTTGTGTTGGTGAATCGGGGGTGATAAGTTCAGGATGTTCAGCTTCAAGTTGCCTGAGCTCCCGCATTAGCTCATCATATTCAGCATCGCTGATTTCAGGGCTATCCAGAACATAATAGCGATAATTGTGGTAATTAATTAAACCCCGCAGCTCCTCTATTTGCTGCTTTACCTTATCCGTACTCCCCATAGCTAATTCCTATCTATAAGTATAGCATAGCAAAGCTATCTAGTCCCAAATTTACTCCCAGCCAAACCCCAAACTACTAACTCTGAGAGCGTTTCTTTTGTCACCCTGAGCGATAGCGAAGGGTCTAGATTCTTCGCTTCACTCAGAATGACAGGGAGCGAAGGGCTTAGAACGATGGGAAGGGTTGCCAAACGACCTCCTAACTCCACAATATCTGCTATAATCAAAGCAGAGGCATAGAAATGACCTTCTGCTTTGTCTAATTGAATGCTAGCGGAAATGGTAATTGTGAATGAGATAAATGTGCCTAAACTTCCAACATCCAAAGATGAGGGGAGGTTCATAAAAAGGAGGCAAACATGGCTATGAAACCGGTTGTAATCAAGTTCTTCGCCCCCGTCATAGATGTTACCGTCAATGCTCTAATGAATGCTATTGACCAGAAAATGAAGCAAGGAATAAGGGATTTCATCATCCTTATCTCCTCGCCCGGCGGCTCTGTTATTCACGGTTTGAGCACATATAATTACCTCAAAGGGTTACCGGCTAACCTAACTACGCATAACTTTGGCAGCGTGGACTCCATAGGCATCGTCTTATATTGTGCCGGCTCGAAGAGGCTGTCAGTACCTCAGGCGAGATTCTTGCTTCACGGTGTCAATGCTCAATTTAAAGGAAACCAAAGTCTAGAGGAAAAGCAGTTGGAAGAAAGACTAAAGGGATTGAGGATTGACATCGAGAACATCGCAAAAGTAATCGCAGCAAACACAGGCAAAAGCGTAAAGGATGTGACGAATGCCATGCTCGAAAGGACAACATTGAATCCGGAGGAAGCAGAATCCTGGGGTCTGGTGCATGAAATCAAGTCACAGCTATTTGAGGCAGGAAGCGAAGTTATATCCATACAAGCTCAGCAACA
>JRER01003719.1_pt1 | contig 10031 bp, 9 predicted proteins | sample 210161 | NCBI WGS metagenome assembly JRER01 (sample SAMN03019618, study PRJNA260268) | marine sediment metagenome | biome: Marine; feature: Sediment; material: Clay; isolation source: clay from marine sediments 136 meters below sea floor depth collected from... | place: New Zealand: Canterbury...
TAGCGCTGGGAGCCAAACCAGTAGCAATACCTATGCCTGACTGTTACCTTGCCTTGTCAAAAGGGGTAATAGATGGCATGGCAGCTCCCCACGAGGCTATACTGGACAACAGACTTTGCGAGGCAGTGAAATACTATACCTATGTGAATCTTTCCTGTGTCTATTTCTCCATAGCAGTAAACAATGACGTGTGGAATAGTTTGCCACCAGATGTCCAAGATCAAATAAATAGTGTTGCCGGTGGTCTTACAGGGTCTGAGTATGGCGGATATTACATGTTTGATACTGCTAAAGAAGCAATGGCGGAGGAAGTAAGAAAGATGGGCTTGCCAATAATCGAATATACCCTTTCTCCAGATGAAGCAGCGAGGTGGGAAGAAATTGGCGGCAGACCCTTGTGGGAGAATTGGATAGAGAAGATGGAAGCTGAAGGACATCCTGAGGCACGAGAAATCCTAAATACAACTCTGGAGCTGATTAAAACTTACAAGCCGTGAGAATTAGCCAAGGATGTGGTTAAGCAAAGCTGCCGATTGGCTTAATAGAGTAGTTCGTCCAGTAAGTGGGGTACTTCATAGCGTAGGGGTAGGCGTCCTGCTAGTAATGATGTTTCTTACTGGTGCCGACGTCACCCTACGCTATGTCTTCAATAGACCCATAGGCGGCTCTGTTGAACTTACTGAGTATATGATGGCTATTGTGGTTGCCTTTGGGCTGGCTTATTGCGCTGTTGGGAAGGGCCATGTTAGGGTGGACTTCATAATCTCTCGACTTTCCCAAAGGACTCAGAGAGTTATTAATAGTATTACCGGTCTTCTTGGCATCGGCTTATTCTCCGTGGCAACTTGGCAATTTTTTGTGTATACGAAGGAGCAGTTTGTTTCCGGGGTAAGATCTACTGTCCTATTCATACCTGCTTTCCCTTTTGTAGCTATAGTGGCTTTGGGCAGTGCCGCGCTTTGCCTGGCACTTGTAACAGATTTTCTTAACTTTCTATCTCAGGCGGTAAAGAAGTGACAGCATTCACTGTCGGACTCATTGGACTCGGTGTTCTTTTCATACTTCTGCTTTCGGGAATGCCCATTGGTTTTGTCATGGCGTTGACAGGCTTCTTAGGCTTCGCCTACCTGCAGGGCTTTGGTCCTGGCCTTGGCCTTCTGAAGCTAGTCCCTTATGTTACCTTTGCCTCTTATGACCTAAGTGTTATTCCTCTTTTTATATTAATGGGTCAATTCTGCTTCTTTGCCGGAATAAGCCGAGAGCTTTATTCTACTGTATATAGGTGGCTGGGGCATTTCCGTGGCGGTCTAGCTATGGCTACCGTTGGAGCTTGTGCTGGTTTTGCTGCCGTCAGTGGCTCTAGTTTAGCTACAGCAGCTACCATGGGCACGGTGGCTCTACCGGAGATGAAAAGGTATAAATACGATGACCGCCTGGCTACTGGCTGTATCGCTGCTGGCGGTACCATTGGCATCCTGATACCGCCTAGCGTAATCCTTGTCCTTTATGGCATCCTTACTGAGCAGTCTATAGGTAGGCTCTTCCTCGCTGGCTTTATCCCTGGCATACTTGAGGCTATCTTTTATATGGTTACCATCTCCATCCTTTGCAAGCATAGTCCTCTCATGGGTCCTCCTGGACCCAAAACAAACTTCATAGAGAAGATAGTATCGCTTAAGAATACTTGGATAGTATTAGTTCTATTTGTAGTGGTTATCGGGGGTATCTACCTCGGGGTTTTTACTCCTACCGAAGCGGCTGGGGTTGGAGCCTGTGGTGCTTTCGTTTTTGCCTTAGGTAGAAGGCGGCTTAACTGGCAAGCCTTCAAGGATAGCCTTATTGAGACAGGGAAGACGACAGCCATGATTTTTATCATTATAACTGGAGCTATGCTTCTCGGTTACTTCCTAGCTGTGACTAGACTTCCCTTTGAGGTAGCAAGCTTTATAGGCGGGCTACCGGTGAACCGTTATGTCATCCTTGGGGCTATTTTACTCATCTATGTGGCCCTTGGTTGTGTTATGGATTCTATGGCAATAATGCTGCTTATTACCCCGATTTTTTTTCCTTTGGCTATATCCCTGGGCTTTGACCCAATATGGTTTGGCATACTGATAACTAGAGTGACTGAGATAGGGATGATTACCCCCCCGGTGGGCATAAATGTATATATTATCAAGGGAGTGGCCAAAGATGTCCCAATGAGTACTATATTCCGAGGTATTTTGCCCTTCCTTATGGCTGATATATGTCATGTGGCTTTGCTAGTAGCAGTCCCCCAACTCTCTTTGTTTTTACCTAGCCTTATGAGGTAGGCTTCCAACTGGGAGTCGGGATAGAAAAAGCTGGATAAGTCGGGAGGTGATAGCCTATAGAGAAACTGTTTTAATGTTTAGAGCAAGTGTAAGACTACGTGAATATTTAAAAGGAGGTTAGAAATGAATTGGAAACTAAAGAAATACCCAATGTATTATGGTGAGGTGAGGCAACCATATTTATCTAAGTCTGCCGCTGTTGGCAATCTCATCTTTCTCTCCGCGTTTGATGGCGTGAACTTAGAAACTGGAAAGGTTCCATCTGACAAATTTGAAGAGCAAATGGTTGTATGTCTTGACAATATCAGGCTTACCCTTGAAGAGGCGGGAAGCTCAATGGATAATCTTGTTAAGAATCATGTTTTCGTGAAGAATTTTGAGGACTGCCCGCGCATGTGGAAGACAATGCTGGAGTACTATCAAAAGCATGCTCCCCAGCTAGTCGAGGAACCACCAGCTATCACTGTCAGCGAGATAAATCCTCTGTCGAGACCGGAATGTTTGGTAGAAATAGATTCAGTAGCTGTCATTCCTACTAATGAACTCGGATGGGAAGTCAAGAAATATCCCATGTATTATGGCGGGGTAAAGCAAGTTTATCCCAATATAGAGCCAGGTATGCCTTTTTTGTCCGAGTCTGTTGCTGTTGGTAACCTGCTTTTTCTATCCGGTATGGGTGGTGAGAATCCAGACACTGGTACAATAGAAACAAATGTTTTTGAAGAGCAAATGGATTTAGCTTTTGATAAGATAAGGATGGCAATGAACAAGGCAGGAAGTTCCTTGAGTAATATCATCAAAACATTGCACTTGCAAACCAGGTTAAAAGAACTCTTAGTAGAGGGAAAGGAGAAAGGCGCAGCCTATAATCCTGCCTCAGACCGTTTATGGAAGTCAGAGTTATGGTATTACGATAAGCATGCTCCTTATTTATTGGATGAGCCGCCAACCAGCACCTTCATGAAGGTTTCATCTCTGGCAAATCCGGAGGCTTTGGTGAGCATAGATATAACCGGTGTCATTTCTAGGTTCCATAGACCGGGTTGGGAAGTAAAGAAATATCCAAGCTATATGGCTAAGAGGGGTTTCCCAAGACATATTGGAGATATAGTCAAGTATTATGCCAATACTGTCGTGGTTGGAAACCTGATATTTGTCTCCGGTCAGCCTGGCTGGGACCTTTCCACTGGTAGAATAGAAACAGATGATTTTGAGGAGCAAATGGTTACAGCTCTTGATAATCTTAAGTTCGCTATGGAACAGTCAGGGAGCTCTTTAGAAAATCTCGTTAAGACACATATACTGCTTCCCAATGCAGCCAGTTATACTAGGATGCGGGAGATAGAGCGAGAATACTATCAGAAGTATGCTCCTAAGTTGGTAGATGAACCGCCAGCTAGTACTTGTATTCATCTTTTCAATCTATATTCACCCAAATGTTTAGTAGAAGTGGATGCAATTGGTTTTCTTCCCAGCTGTTAGCTTCGAAGGCCATAGCGTATATTGCGAAATGGGCTCTTGCAAGACCTTGGGGGTAAAAGAGAGAAAATGAAGAAATCTTACTCAGGATTAACTCTAAAAGATTCTTTAATCATATTAGCGCATAGCTTTTTGAGCGAGTCTTGAGTATTCTGAGAAAGGAGGGCAAGTTATGTCAGAGCAAGTCTTTACCAACTGCACCAATGGTGGTCCTATTTTTGTCCATGTGGAGGATGGGAAGATAGTTCGTATTCGGCCGATAGTCTTTGATGAAAAAGATGCCGCCTCTTGGACAATTGATGTGAATGGCAGGAGGTTTTCCCCACCCAGAAAAGCCTGCCTTTCGTCTTACGTGTTGACAGAGAGGACGAGGATCTACTCAGATGACAGGATTAGATACCCACTCAAAAGAATAGACTTTGATCCAAAGGGCGACAGACATCCTGAAACAAGGGGGAAGTCTAACTATGAGAGGATAGGTTGGGATGAGGCACTGGACATAGTTGCTGGTGAGATGAAGAGAATCAGAGCTACCTATGGTCCGGCAGCTATTGCAGCACATGATCCATCCCACTGTAATTGGGGGAATATAGGTTACCGCCAGAGTGCGTTTGCCAGATTCTTTGATTTACTCGGATATACAGCCATCTTTGAAAATACAGACAGTTGGGAGGGTTGGCATTGGGGAGCTATACATACCTGGGGCTTCTATTGGAGGCTGGGAATGCCTGAGCAGTACGACCTGCTCGAGGATGCTTTAAAGAACACCGATTTAGTAATTTACTGGTCAAATGACCCTGATTCTACCCGGGCAGATTATGGTGGGCAGGAAGCTGCTATCTGGCGTCTCTGGCTTAGACAGCTGGGGAAGAAGCAAATCTTCATTGACCCCTTCTGCAACTATACGGCTGCTATCCTGGCTGATAAATGGATAGCTCCCAGACCAGGCACCGATGCCGCTTTGGCCTCAGCAATAGCCTATGTCTGGATAAAGGAGAACACTTACGATAAAGACTATGTAGCCACCCACACTGTTGGTTTTGACCAGTTCAGAGAACACATTATGGGTGAGGATGATGAAGTCCCCAAGACCCCGAAATGGGCTGAGGAGATAACCGGTGTTCCCAAGCGAACCATAAGAGCTTTAGCTAAGGAGTGGGCATCGAAGAGGACGATGTTAAGCTGCGGTAGCCGAGGTGGCATGGGTAGTGCCTGCAGGCAAGCCTATGCTACTGAATGGGCAAGATTGATGGTATTACTTCAAGCTATGCAGGGCCTGGGTAAACCCGGAGTTGGTATTTGGGGAACTACCATGGGAGTACCATATAATGCTTCATTTAAATTTCCTGGGTATGCTGATAGAGGAATTGTCACATTAGCGAACAAACCTGCTGTCAATTCTGTTACACAGCGTATCCTACGGCCGCTCATCCCTGAGGCCATTTTAAATCCACCGGTTCACTGGCTGGGACAAGGTTTCTGCCTTAAATCAATTGACCAGCAATTCATCCCCTACACTTATCCAGAACCAAACAGCCCTGAGATTAAGATGCTTTATCGGTACGGAGGCAGCTTTATCGGCACTATGACGGAAGGGAATAAGTGGATAAAGGCTTATCAAAGTCCGAAACTTGAATTCTTGGTTACTCAGGACTGCTGGTGGTCTACTGAGACAGGATTTGCTGACATTATCCTGCCGGCGTGCACCAACCTTGAACGGAATGATATATCCGAATGGGCAATGGCTGGGGGGTATATTAATGATAGCTCTAGCTCTTGTAACCACAGAATTATTGTTTATCAGAGGAAGTGCATTGAACCCTTGTACGAATCGAAATCTGATTATCAAATCTTCACAGAACTGGCAGGAAGATTAGGACTCAAGGAAGAATACACTGAAGGTAACTCAGAGGAGGACTGGATTAGGAAAGAGTTTGAACGGTCTGACCTTCCAAAGTACAAATCCTTCGAAGATTTCAGGAAGAAGGGCTACTTTGTGGTTCCCCTGCCTGAAGGTTACAAGCCTACACCGGCACTGCGTTGGTTCTATGAAGGCAGGGAATGTGATACACCAGACACTAACCCCAAGAAGAATACTGAAAGAGGTAAGGAACTAGCAACATACAGTGGTAGGATAGAGTTCGTCTCTCAAAGTCTTAAGGAGCATTTCCCTGACGATGAAGAAAGACCGCCAATGCCAAGGTATATCCCTAGCTGGGAGGGGCATACATCGGAATTAGCCCAAAAATACCCCCTTCAACTCATCATACCGCATACAAGATACTCTTACCATACCCATTACGATACCCATACTCCATGGCTGGGAGATATTCCCGGCCATCGCATATTCAAAGATGGCTACTACTGGCAAACTATACGTATTCATCCATTAGATGCCAATGCACGAGGTATAAAGAACGGGGATATTATTAAACTGTACAATGAGCGTGGTGTGGTGCTGGGTATAGCCCGGCTTACAGAGAGGCTAAGACCTGGAGTGATTCATTCATATCATGCTTCATCAAAATATGACCCAATAGAGCCTGGTAAGCCTGGTAGTATAGATCGAGGTGGCTGTATGAATATACTGACTTCTTCCCGGCTGCTATCAAAGAATGCCCCGGGAATGGCACCTAATTCTTGTCTTATAGAAATATCAAAATGGGAGGTATAAAAAACAATGGGTAAATACGGTATGGTCATAGATATAACTAGATGCAACGGCTGCTATAACTGTTTTCTGGCCTGTAGGGACGAATACTGCGGAAATGATTACCCTCCGTACTCTTTGTCGCAGCCTATGACTGGGCATTTCTGGATGCGAATAATCGAGAGGGAAAGAGGGAAATACCCTAAGGTAAAAGTAGCCTATACCCCATTGCTGTGTATGCAATGTGAAAATGCCCCTTGCATTGAGGCATCCCTGAATGGTGCAGTTTATCGTAGGTCTGATGGCATAGTTATTATAGACCCTGAAAAAGCAAAAGGGCAGAAACAGATAGTGTCAGCGTGTCCCTATCGAGTCATATATTGGAATGAAGAGAAAAATATCCCCCAAAAATGCACTTTTTGCACTCACCTACTGGATGAAGGCTGGAAAGAGCCGAGATGTGTGGAGGCATGTCCCACTGGTGCTTTGGTTTTTGGCGATCTTGAAGACCGCGGTAGTGAAGTATCAAAGCTTATGGCTTCGGGAAAGGTTGAGGTAATTCACCCGGAGTATGGTCTCAAAGAGAAGGTATGCTATATTGGTCTGCCGAAGAGGTTTATCGCTGGCACAGTGGTATTTGGTGATAAAGACGAATGTGCCGAGAATGTAAATGTGACTCTGCTAGGTGAAGGGGAAAAGAAAACAGTTAAGACCAATAACTACGGTGACTTTGAGTTTGAAGAGCTCCAGGCAGAAAAGGAATACTCGGTAAGGATTGAATATCCAGGATACACACCAAAGGAATTTACTGTGCAGACAAAAATTGATGTGTACCTGGGAGAAATAATACTAACCTGAAGATACTTATAGGTACGAGATGGAATGCATTAGCAAGATCTATAATTTTTTCCAGTCTCCTAGGCGAAATATACCACGGTGGCTCTGGGTAGGGTACTTGTTCACATGATTGGTGACACTTGATTTCCTTCCTTGTCATTGCGCGGGAAGCGAAGCAATCTCATTTCTCTTCCTAGATTGCGGAGCTTGTTCCGAGCGGAAGCGAGGAATCCCACTGCCAGTTTGCTTCGGCTACGCCTCGCAACCGCAAAGCTCCTCGCAATGACATAAGGATATAGTGGTAGCATAGAATGCATAGCGAATTGTAGCAGGAGGGTAGCGGTTGGTAACCTCGATTGTTCTTACTGGTGGGAAATCTTCCCGGCTGGGAAAGGATAAAGCCTTAGAGGGTATCGGTGGTAAAAGCTTAATCCAGTTGGTTGTGCAGCGACTTACGCTGATAAGTAACCAAATTTTGATAGTGGGGTCCTCGTATCAGTTCGACTTCCCAGTGAACTGCAGCCTAGAATATAGAGAAGACTTACACCCTGGTAAGGGACCGTTAGGCGGAATTTATACTGGGCTTGTAGTTTCTAAATCCTTTTATAATCTTGTAGTTGCCTGTGACATGCCCTTTTTGAACGTCGAGTTACTCCGCTACATAATTAAACTTTCGCCTGGCTTTGATGCTGTTATTCCTCGGGTAGGGAGAATCCAGCCACTCCACGCCGTGTATTGTAAAAGCTGTCTAGATGACATGAGAAAGTGCCTGGAAAACAATCAGCTAAAAATTGCTTATTTCCTAAACACAATAAATGTTAAATATCTTGAGCAGAGCGAATGCCAAAGGTTTGACCCAGCGCTTTTAAGTTTTTTCAACATAAATTTCCCGGCGGACTTAGACTATGCCAGCATGCTTTCTGACAGGGAGAGATAAACTTAGGAATTCTGAGTTAGGTTGAAGTTCTAAGTCAGATATGGTCACTACTTCCAGGGAGATATCTCCCGGAGAGTACGAAATAGTGAGTAATGTTCTGCAAGTGGGAGTCGCAAGTGACTTGTGATAATGGTGAGGTTGACGTAGCCATACCCCCAGTGTCAGATACTGAGCTAGGTCAGGTCTTTTATCCTGGCTGTAACCTTTCTTACTCATATTAAGCCTCTTTCTGCTTGCCTGCTCGTCTTCCTCGTAGACCGTCTTATACCTTTAGGATTTTAAATAAAAGCCTCAGCAAAAGCTTTCCGGCTTTAGATATTTATCCAAAAGCCTTACTGTATCTTCTCGAGCTTTTTCAGCAAACTCAGCATTGTATTCTCTTCGATCAGACCAGTTGAAAGCATGTCCTACATTGGGATAAACCCTTATTTCGCAGAGCCTATTATGATATTTCAAATTCTGGAATAGCTTATGAGCAGACTCTACTGGAACAACGTGGTCTTTATCACCCTGGAGAATCAACAAAGGACAGGAGATACTTTCGATAAAATTAGGCTCTATTTTGATCCTTCTAAAAAATTGCCCAAGTTGTTCCAAATTGGTGGGCGGATAATACAATATCGCTACTTTTATGTCTTTGTTATGAAAAGCCGCTATCAAAGATAAAATAGCTCCTAAGGAAAATCCCACTAGTCCAATCCGCGTTTTATCCACGTACTCTAAAGATTGTAAGTACCTTACCATACTGAACATATCACTAAGCTCGACCTGGCTGGGGTCTTTCCTTTCCACTGTATCTCCAAACCATTGCGGAGTAAAAACTACATACCCTTCTTTGGCTACTTCTTCGCTAAAAGACTCATGATGAGCTTTGAACCCTTCCATGCCATGAAGAATAATTATGCCCGGATGAACAAAATTATCTTCTGGGCGACACTGGATAGCCTGAATTCTTACTTCGCCACTCTGGTAGGAGATTTTAGATTTGATTATCTTCACTTTGACTCTTTGCCTCCGCTCTAATCATATCAGCCAAGCCAACTGCGTACATTAGTTCAAAGCAATAGATTGATACCCGTCATTCAAACGTGGTATACACCCAGTGCGGCTAAGATAATCAGTGCTGCAATCCAGAGCGAGAGCAGTGCCCACCCGTAAGCTCTAGGTTTCTCCCGGAGATAGGCTATAGCTGTGCCTATCAGCGCCACAAAAGCACAGGAACAGCCTAACACCACTCCAAACTGTATAAATCCGTCACCACCAGTTAAATTATGTAGCCAGAAGTGTCCTCCTGGGAACCCTCCCCCTACTTCCTGCCACACAGCCTCGGCTGTCTTCCCCTCCCAAATTGAGTAAAAAAGATAGTGGGGATCCATAAAATTGTTATCCGGATACGCTACAGTTATCACCGGTCCTATGGCGCAGATCATCGCCGCTATGATAGAAAGCCAATAGATACACCTTCCATAAACCAGTCGTGGACGAGGTTGTGTAAGGGACCTTTTAGTTTCTTCCATAGGTCTTACCTCCCGCCTCGAAGTTTGGGGGACTTGCCCAGTATAGCAAGAGCGACCATTGTCATGATAATTAGCAATACCGCTATCTGGACTGCAGCGGGAACGGTGGATATGTATCCCAGGCTTACCAAGCCCTTGGTTACCAACCCAAAGCTTGAAAAGACCATTATCCCAATCAATATGTACCTTATAGATTTGGCTCTAACTCTAATTAGAACGTGTGCTCCTATTATCCCTCCCATAACCTGTCCGACCAGCCAGGGGGCGACAAATAATGGGATTATAGCCCCAGCGAG
>JRER01002913.1_pt1 | contig 10019 bp, 9 predicted proteins | sample 210161 | NCBI WGS metagenome assembly JRER01 (sample SAMN03019618, study PRJNA260268) | marine sediment metagenome | biome: Marine; feature: Sediment; material: Clay; isolation source: clay from marine sediments 136 meters below sea floor depth collected from... | place: New Zealand: Canterbury...
CAGGGAAGAAATCAGCGACATTGCCTCCTCTCTGAGGGTTGAAGGAGCTGAGGTTGAACCAGTTGAGGCTGCCACTGAGGTTGAACCAGAGGATGAGATTAAAGGAGGCACTGCCGGCAAGCTGTGTTCGGACGAGCACCTGGTTCAGGCAGCGGCCAATGTCACTGAAGCCTTGAGGATGGCAAGGAGCCGAGGGATTAAAGATAGAGAGGTAAGGGACCGCCTCAAGGCAGCCAGGTCTGAGCTTAATCAGATGGAGCGCTTCGACATAACCGCTGAAAAAATTGCTACCTACCCTAAGGAGCAACAGGAGATTGCCCGCTGGCTTTTACCCCGGTCGTCAGCAATGCGTCACCAAATCAATGAGGTTTTGATGAGGGACAAGGAGATTGAGGACCTGGAGAAGGTTAGTGCTTATGCTAGTTCTACAGCTTCCAGGCTTACCGATTTAATTGATGCCCTCCCCAAGGAACAGAAAGAGAGTGATGCCTGCCTTGAGATTAAGCAGCTGCCCACCTTTCTGGAGGAGATGAGGCTCAAAAAAGGGGAGGTTGGAGTGGGGGATGTAAAGAGGTATCTTGAGAGCAGGAGATAAGAAATATGGGCAAAGAGGTACCTAGGAGTGAAATAGCAAAGTTTGCCCTGACAATGGTAGGGGTGTTAAGAGCCGCAGCCAAGGGAGCTATCTTTATTCTTGGGTATGACCACTGGACAAGTAGCGATTTCAGTGGCGTTGCTGATGGGATTCTGGAGGACGTAAGAGAAGATAGAATTGATGACCTGAGAGAACTGTATCAAAAGACTCGAGGCAATCCATTTGATTTGTGGAAGGTGAAGTTTGGTTGATTATTTAGAACAATTACGGCAGAAAGTAAGGGCAGGAGGTGAGAAGGTGCCTGATGGAATCGGTCCAAAATTGCCTTATTCATTTCAAAGTATTCGAGTAAACACTAGCACGTTTTAGTGTTCTTGTCAATACTTTCAATAACAGCGTTCTTGTCAGCAGTAGGGGTGGCCACCCCTATTACCGACCCCTTTTTTTGTGTCTTAAACTGTCTCAAAGTGTCTCAAAGTGATGCGTATTAACTCAAAGTGTCTCACTCTGAAGGGGTAACTGTGCCCAAAATTAAGGGGGACTGGGGTCTTGCGACCTCCGGTCCCCCTTCTTTCTGTTGCCGGCGGTGCCGTTGGCACTAGCATTATTCGGTCTTGAAGAAGAATTGTTCCGAGTTCCCGGAGCCAGGGCAACCTGGAGCCCACGGAGACAGTATGCCATAATTGGGCACGTTACGGAAGTTCTTCTTCACAAATACAGGCATGGGTAGCCCCCGAGTTGCAGCGATATGGAATGGACCTTCATCGATCCAATAATCGCGGACGGCATCGTGTACATATCTATGGCGCTTTTCCATATCCGGCTCGGCAAGGGCTGCAACGTACAGGTCATTGAGCCCCTGAGCTATTGGGCCAGGCTTCCAACCCTCCTTACCACCGGTCTCAAACCACTTGGTCTCCAGAGGGAAACACCGATAGTCAAGCCCGGTCACGAAGACGTTCACAGGATAGGTGAAGAGGTCCAGCTCGGAAAGGCCGTCGTGTGGTTCCCCCCACCACAGGAACAGATGGTAAAAGCCTCCCGAGAAGTTATACCAAGCCTCGGCTCCGGGAATGACATCCAAAGTGATCTTTATTCCCACGTCCTCCCAATATTTCTCGCACAACGCCAGAAACGCTGCGCCCCCTGGACTCAGCGGCGCCGCGTCCATGATTAGCAGTTCTAAGACCTCACCGGTATCGGCCCGCAGACGGAGACCCGTCGCCGGGTCACGCGCATCTAGGCCAACGTCATCAAGGTACTGGTTAGCCAAGGCAACATCGTACTCGGTGAAAGCGGTCTGCCACTCTTTGTAGACCGCCTTGCCCTCCGGACTTTGGAAGTGAATGGCTTGCTTGGACGCCGTAGTACCGCCGGTTATTTCACCCATTCCGAGCCAGACGACATCGTTGATGTGCTCGCGATCGAGAGCGTGAGAGAGTGCCCGACGGAAGTATTTGTTCCGCAAGAGCCCCCGCATGTACTCATCGGGTACGTAGTTCTGGTTGATCAAAATCCCCGGCGCGCAACCCTCGCCGGCAACCACCCCCGACATGTAACGTAGCCCAGCTGCCTCGGCCGCCTCCAGAATAACGGGGATATCCAAGGCAGAGCTACTTCCCGTTCGCCATGAGGCGTCGATCTCACCGGCGAGAAGCTTCAGGAGGCGCACCTCCGCATCGGGTACCTCCTCACTTATGATGCGGTCAATGTATGGGAGCTGGTTGCCAGCAGTATCAGCCTTCCAATAATAGGGGTTTCGCTCAACGACAAGCCGCACTCCCGCCTCAAACTCAACCGGGCGCCAAGCAAAGAGCACCGGGTGATCAGGGTTTTGATACCAGATACGCTTCTCCCCGAGGAGTGTGTAGTCTCCTTCCATCTCAGGGTTATACCTGGGATGGAACTGCTCAAGGTAGTGCTTGGGCGCCATCATGGGTTCCCAGATCCCGAAGTCAGACAGTGTGTACGGCATGATCCAGTTGGGGCAAGCGAAGTTGAAGCGGATGGTATATTCATCGATGAAATCAACTGTCATCCTCTCACCCTTTAGATAGACCCACCCGAGCATAGGAACATCGCCAAAGTCCTCGTTAAGAGCTAAATCTTCCCACCAGAACCGGAGGTCATCGGTGGTGAAGGGAACACCATCAGACCACTTCATACCCCGGCGCATGAAGAAGGTGATGCTCGTGCCATCCTCATTAAACTCATATCCCTTGAATACGCCGGGCTCATACCCCGTCAAATCGCGATTCCAGCGCACCCCTGGATCGTACAGGATCATACGCAAGCTGCCATGGTCGGGCCCCCAAGCAACTCTCCGCCAAGTGCCGCCATACTGGCCGATTTCTTCCACAGGTTGAATGACCTTAATATCTTCCGGTACTGGCAGTCGCTCCTCAAGGGGAGGGAGCAGACCCTGCTCAACCAGTTCATGAAGCATGGGAGCCTCGTGCACGGCCTCGACCACTGGCTCCACTGGCTCTATCGGCTCTACCGGTTCCACCGGCTCTACCGGCTCTACTGGCTCTACTGGGACTACCGGCTCTTCCTCTGCCGGACAACCGGTCAGTACTAAAGCCGCCACCAATAGGAAGCTCAGCAGCATCCATAAAATTCTCCTTTTCATAATACCTCCTTAATTTAAGGGTTTTTTATTCTCCACCACATCTTCACCCAAGCTTTGCTCCATAGGCATCATCCTCCTTTATGGGGCAGGGTGCTGACCCAGATTACAGTCATGGCACCACACTGGACGGTAAGGGGAAATCAACCCGGCCATGATTTCCCGAGTGCCCTGCCCGCCTTTAAGCGCCTTTCCTGTTGCTGGCAAAATTCTTCAAATATTTCTTCCTTGGTTGCTGGGAGACCGGTGGACGGCGAATACTTATAGCCCTCAAGTTTCTCAGGTGTTAGCCAATCAGTTACCAGCATCCTAGCAGCCAAGCTGTAACAGCTCTTCTCGTCTAGTATTTCCCATGCTTGAGTCTGTGGCCAGCGGCTAAACATAATTTCGTGCTCCTGGTGTGAATAGCCTATGCTGGTAGCTAAATACCGGATCCTTCTCAATTGCCTCCTGAAGAATGCCTCTTCCTCGTTCACTCCTTTTCTCCTTTAAGTATGGCTTCAGCCTCTCTTATGGCTTCGGTCTTGTCAAAGAAGCTCCCTTGGGCAGCGGCAGCCACCAACTTGAGCGGGGTACAGAGTTGATGGTTCTCAATATTGCGCTTCCGGTTGTTGTGGATGTACCTCATGGTCGTCTTGAAATCCCGGTGTCCCATGATGTCCTGAAGGCTCTTGGGGTCACAGCTCCCGCTTGAAGCGTATTCAGTACCAAAAGTATGACGAAATGTTTGAGGCGAGGAGCGTCTGCCACCTATGTTCGCCTGGCGGCAGATGCGGCGGATGACTTTGTAGATTCCCTGAGAAGTGAGGGGACCCCGCTTACCCCGAAAGACGTAATGGTTATGATTTGATTGGGCCTTCAGTGACTGAAGAAGGTGGGAGGTTTTCTCATGGATGGGAACATCCCTTTCACCGGTCTTTCCATTGACTATAATGTAGTTTGGCCGCACATCATCCCAGGCGAGGCAGCATTCCTGGGCCCTGATGCCAGTATCCAATAATAATGTGACCATCGTCCGGTCACTCAGGGTAAGAGGCAGAGTGAATATCTGGTAGAGTTCCTCCTCGGTGAATGTGCGCATCACCTTTTGGTGTAGCTTCGGCGGCCTGACCATGGGCATGGGATTGCGGACCTTGGGATGCCATAGATGTACCTGCTTATAGAAGGCCCTGAGAGTACGGAAGCGGGAGTGCACAGTTTCCGGAGCTAGTTCTTGATCTGGTTTCCCTCGCTGGCGCTGTAAGTTGTTGAGCCATGACTGAATAGGCTGGGGAGTAGTCGGCAAATCGGGGAAGGACCTCCGAAACAGCGCTAGGTGGTTCCGATACCCCTTCTGTGTCTTTGGGCGGAGTCCGCCCCGGCTGGTCATGAATTCCTGAATGGCGTGCTCGGTTAGCATGATGCCACCTCCGTAACAAAGTCCGGCAGCGTTAATGAGGCTATTATCGTGTCGGTCTCGTCAGCGGAGCGGCGAATATCCCGTAGCGTTGGCGGGGCTGCTAGAGGAATGGTCTCCTTACCGTTGTCGGCAAGAATATTCTCCCGCCCTCTCATGGGGGAGGCAAATAAAATACCAGCCGCATCAGCTTTGGCCGGCAATAGTTGACACTTTTGTGCTGAAGATTTATACTTTGGGTTACATAGCGGCTCTAGGCAACGAAGGGGATTGGACAACAGACTCTGGATCTGTTGTCGAATCCCCGCTGCTTTTTGGAGCAAAATCGGGGGTATAATACCATTGCCTGGCCGGACAAAACACCCAGATTTTGCTTTTGTGACGGTCGCTGGGGAATAGTCTAGTGGTAGGACGCGTGATTCTGGATCACGTAGGGAAGGTTCGAGTCCTTCTTCCCCAGCCAGCTTTTCTGGCCCTGGGAACAATATCCTATGTCTGGTCTCCATATCTTTTCCTTTGCTTTCCCCGAGGGCTGCCGCTACCCTTGCCGGCAGTCCCCCCCGGCTCACTCTGTTTCTTTGGTTTTCTCTTGTCCTCTGGCTCGCTCATTCACCTTGGGTTTCTCACTGTTGATGGCTCGCTCCCTTCTCGTGGGTTTCTCACCGCATTTGGCTCGCTCAAATCCAGTGGGTTACTCGTTGTCCATGGCTCGCTCCCTTCTCGTGGGTTTCTCATCGCTTTTGGCTCGCTCCAGCCTTCTGGGTTACTCTCTAGCCCTGGCTCGCTCGCCTATGCTGGGTTTCTTTTCCTCTATGGCTCGCTCCTCAAGCCTTGGTTTCTCCCGTGCTATGGCTCTATCAGTCATCTCCCAAGGCGATATTAGAGTGCTGTGGCCTTTCTTTTCAATAGCATACGGGTTCCTGGTGGGCAAACTTTCAGCCTCACGCCAAACCAGCCACAGGCAGGCCAAAAATAGCTTAATCATCTTGCGGACTGCCATGGCATCCAAGTGCCCTACCCAAATGACCCCGGGCGGCTCCTGCCTCAGTTTTTTCTCTATTACTGGATTGTCGCAGCATGGGGTAATGTCTCGTTGCCTTCCCCAGCTCGCCCCGCAGTTTGTACATACCCACCTGCCGCTGGGGGTGGCCAGTATCTTAAAGCCTTGGCTCAGGAACCGCTCAATGTATTTCTCCTTCTCCTTAACGTAGTAGTCATAGAAGCTGCCTTTCACTCTCTTCAGTGAGCCGGCCAGCCGCCAGCACATAGACCGTAGCTGACTGTTATAGGATAGCTTTCCCCCGCCTTTGATCCGTCTGGGGGCAACACCATCCTCAACGGAAAAGCCGGCGAACTTCCAGAGGGCGGATATCGTCTTCGCCCTCTCAATGTCGATGGGTGCCAGCACTTTGCCGATATTCTCACCGCCGATACCTTTTACCTGGCTGAACCAGGGATAGGCCGGGTGGGCTTTAATGAGGTCACCAACTCTGCCATCAATGTAATCCTCGAGGTCACTGAGCCGCCGGTGCAGCTCGTCAGTCTCCGGGTCTTGGTTGTTTTGTTTCGCTAGGTGTGTTTGCCTTATTTCCGAGGCTACCCTCAGCTTCTCTACCGCCACGGCGGCATTTACCATGTGGGTTAATGAGGCTGGTTTGGTTGTTGTCGTCATTTTTCGCTTCTCTCCTGGGGGTTTCTCCTTCTTCATGGCTCGCTCAATGCCCATGGGTTTCTCGAAGCCCTTGGCTCGCTCACTTATAATGGGTTCCTCAGTTAGATTGGCTCGCTCACTGACTCTGGGTTTCTCCCTGATAATGGCTCGCTCGTAGTGAATGGTTTTCTCTATTGTCATGGCTCGCTCATGTTTTTTGGTTTTCTCGGTGACAATGGCTCGCCTCTCTTTGCCGGATTTTTGGGATTAGCCACATCGTGACAAATGAGACAGCAGCTCCGGCAAAGCAAATATGCGCCAAAATCTCTTTAACCATTACTCCTTGTCTCCTTTAGCCATTGACATTACTCTCTGCTCCTATTTGACCAGAGGTTTGAGGCTGTGGTATTTGCACTAGCTCATCAACCCCCTTAGTTAAGCCACCGGCTCAGCTCCGGTGGCTTTCTCGTTTTTCTCATTCTTTAGAGACTCGACTTGGTCCAGAGTTAGGAAAGGTAGCCCTAAAAGTCTTACCGGGGTAACCTTTCCCTTCTTTATCCATCGCCAGAGGGTCATGTAGCTAATCCCCAAACGCCGGCTAGCCTCTTTAAGGTTGACTAAATTACTGTCTGTGGTTGCTCTCTCCATATGTTATATGCTATCACATTTGAGGGGGTCTGTCAAGAAAGTTTTGACACATTCCCCAAAGTAAGCAGAGATTTTTAAGGGGGGAACCTCGGGGTGTCCAATTCGCCAGGTCTTAAAATCGCCTCTTTTCTACCCCAAGGGGCAAAATTAGCTTGGGTAAGGGATAAAAAGAGAGGCTACCCGCTGGAAGTGCTTTTGGCAGCCCCTGTAATCAAAATCTAGGCAGTTTTTGAGGTGGGCTAATGGTTTTCATCTTCCGACTGTTCCTCATCTTCTTTGCTAGTAAAAACGCGGAATTCTTCTACCATAGCGATGAGGGCTCTCTTCAAATTAAGTGTCAGACTCTTATCACCTTTTATCGCCGGTATCGTGTCGGTGACGACAGATTCCTTACCCGACAGAATGTAGTCAGCACTTACCCCCAGCACCTCAGCCAGTTTAGGAAGCATAGTCAAAGAGGGGGCTGCCTCGTCATGCTCAATGAGTGAAATATATTGTGGTGTCACCCCGAGGGACCGGGCCATATCTTGCTGGGTAATTTTCAGGGTTTGTCTTTTGTGTCTGACTCTCTGTCCTAAGCTCACTTGCTCGCCTCAAGTTTCTGTTGGCAAAGACTAGCATAGTATTAAAGTGCTTGAGCAAGTTATCAAGCTATGACTTGACAAACACGTTGAATTGTGCTAGCTTTTACCCGATACGGCGAGCTAGCGATGAGGCGCTAGTCACTCTGCGGAGACCCTAGCATTGCGGGTCTTTCCAAAGAGTGAAGTGATGGTTATGAAATCGCTCTTTAATTCTAGCATTACTCTAACCCAGTTTGCAAGGGAGGTGATGTCAATACGAGCAAATTGGGGGGAAGATGGGGAATAAAAATCTTAAAGGAGAAGAAACTTGAAGCCAAATATACCTTGATTGGCTCAAGCTGAGAGCAAAAGCAAAGGGAGGCAAAAGATGAAGCTACTGAAGAATAAAGAGTCTGGACAAGCACTGATATGGGCTCTAATCCTACTAGCGCTAGGTAGTTTGCTGATTGTCCCCTTGCTGCGTCAAACTTTTACCAACCTCAAGTATCACCAAACAATTGAGTGTCTCACATTGACTAGTTATTCTGCCGATTCTGGTGTGCAATATGCCTTGACCAAGTTATATAACAAACCAGGTGGGTATACGGAATATACGGAAGAAGATTATTTAATAGCGAGTTTTGACCTCAACGACAGGACGGTAAATGTTGCCGTTAAATATATGCTTAACGGGGTCTATAAGATAACCTCCGTCGCCAGTGGCGGCGGGTGTGCTGCCACAACCATTACCGCCTATGTCAACCTGAGCGTCGGTTCCTTCGCCTTCGTTGTTGCTGCCAAGGAGAGTATGACAATTACCGGTTCCACGGTCAACGCCGACGAGCCAGGCGGAGCCAATATCCATTCTAATGGGGATATTTTTCTAAACAATTCTGTAATAGACGGTAATGCTACTGCCTTTGGCACGATTGAGGGAGAAGAGTGTGCTATCACGGCCACATGGCCCAGCCCCCCGCTAGATTTCCCCGGGGATTACTCCGAGCTATACAAGACTATGGCGCTAGAAGGCGAAGATAGTCCCTATCTTGGAGACCTGACGGTCCGTGAAGACCAAGACTTGGGACCATTGTATATCGAGGGGAATCTAATTGTTGAGCCTGGTATCGTGGTAACACTTGGGGGTACGGTCTATGTTACCGAAAAAATCTTCTTAAGACCACGTGTACAGTTCATTGGTGATGAGCACATCATTGCTGAGGGGGATATATTAATCGAAGGGGGTGACATTATTTCTGAGTACATCCCGCTCGTTATGTCTACCAACGGTGATATTACAGTGAAGAGGAATATAGTAAACGCCGTGGTGTATGCCCCTAATGGCACTGTTACCCTAGAAGCATTTCCCCACTTGTACGGGGCTGTGGGTGGTACCACGGTTATCGTGGGGACTGGAAGCCAAATCACCTATGCCGCACTGCTTCATGGTCGTCAGGACCTACCTGGCGGTGAACTGCACACTATTTCCTACAGCTATGAGTAGTCGGTTGGACGATTACTCTAACCCAGTTTGCAAGAAGGGGGCAGGGTGCTCGGGAAATCATGGCAAAGGAGGTGAACGCTATAAGAAATAAACTGGGGTGGAGGAATAAAAATAGATGAAGGAGTGATTATAGATGAAAAGGAAATTTATAAGTATCCTGTTGACCCTGGTGCTGGCTTTAAGCCTGTGCCTGGTGACGGCAGTGCCAGTTGTGGCACAAGACGCTGAAGTCTGGGTGGATGACGACGCAGACCCAGAATGGTATCTTGGTCCGGCCAAGTTTCTAACTATTCAGGAAGGAGTCGACGCCGTAGCTGAAGGCGGCACCGTCCATGTAGCAGCGGGGATTTATGAACCAGTGAGCGATTATGCGTTGAGTGTTGTAAAAATTAGGGACAAGAGTCTGACACTGTTGGGCGCACAAGCAGATGTCCCCATTGTAGACGGTGAACGAGCAGGAGACGAATCGATAATTCGCGGAAAGGTATATTGGTCGGGTAAAGCCCGTACACATACCTTGGTCCGTATCCAGCACTCCGATGTAGTCGTTAACGGGTTCACCATCGAAAAAGGAAAAAAAGGAATTGCTATCCAAGGGATTAGCCCCGATGGTATATCCAACATACTTGTCTCGTACAATCACATTGAAGGAAGCTGGGGGGTTTCTGATGGCATTTTCAGAGATGATGCTGCTGTAGACATCACAATTACTCATAATTACATAGCATCCAATCCCAGAGGCATTGCGACTAGAGGGGGTGCAACAACCATTACCGACAATACGTTCTACGGCAACAAAATCGGCATCGAATTCCATCACGGTGACCCAACTAGTATGTATTTCGACGATTATGCCGAACCGAACTATCCAACGTTAATCAGCGGCAATACTTTCACGAACGACCGTACCTCTATAAAACTCAGTTTGAGGGGCCACCAATCTATAACGGTCACAGGCAACGACATAACAGAAGCCCGCACCGTTGCGATTCAGACCAGTGGCTGGGGTGAAGATCTTGTCAATCCAGCCATTAAC
>JRER01000634.1_pt1 | contig 10016 bp, 7 predicted proteins | sample 210161 | NCBI WGS metagenome assembly JRER01 (sample SAMN03019618, study PRJNA260268) | marine sediment metagenome | biome: Marine; feature: Sediment; material: Clay; isolation source: clay from marine sediments 136 meters below sea floor depth collected from... | place: New Zealand: Canterbury...
GATGGAACTATGGGATGGGAGGAGTTTTCTCCCTATGACCGTATTCTGGTAACCGCCGGGGCTAAACAAGTACCCCAGCCTTTGGTAAATCAACTTAAGGACGAGGGGATAATGGTCATACCGGTGGGAAGTGTCTACTCCCAAGAATTAAGAGTAATTAGAAAAAAGAAGGGGCGGGTGAGAAGTACAACTGTGGAGAGATGTGTTTTTGTCCCCCTGATAGGAAAGTACGGTTGGAGTGTGAATGTTGGAGCCGAGTAGTCTATTGGCAAGACCTGAGATCTTAACCTTCTTTTTAAGCATGCTTCCTATTTCGGAGCTGCGAGGAGGACTTCCTTTTGCTTTATCACAGGGATTTTCTCCTCTGAAGGCTTATTTGATAAGCGTAGCTGGCAACATATTACCGGTATTTCCTCTTCTTTTGCTGCTTAGAAGGTTATTTATCTTTCTCGGGCGATATAAAATAACCGAAAGGACTCTTAACTGGACCCTGGCACGAGCCCGAAAGAGAGAGGATTTAGTAAGACGATATGGATTTGGAGGTCTTATTCTACTGGTAGCTATTCCTCTTCCCGTCACCGGAGCCTGGACAGGAGTTCTGGTAAGCTTTCTTTTATCCCTGGAGATCAAGCATTCTTTTGTCGGTATCTGCATAGGAGTTTGCCTGGCTGGTGGTATAGTTCTATTGGTGAGTCTGGGGTTAATAAAGGGAATAAGCATTTTCTCATAAAAAATATCGGGATGTAGCGCAGTCTGGTAAGCGCGCCTGCTTCGGGAGCAGGAGGTCGTGGGTTCAAATCCCACCATCCCGATTAGATTAATATACGAAGGGATTTGAAGCCGAGGCGAGCGCATCCGGCGGAGGAAGAATGAGCGCAGCGAATGACAGTGCGGGGATTCCAACTATTCTATCAAACGCTCCTAAAGAAAATGAAATTGATCAGTAGGGCTATCTTCGACAGGAGAAGAGGGGCAGTTTTTGCTCTTACCGTTGTTCTTAGCAGCTTTGTTTTGCTAGGTAATGCCTGGAGTTCTTCTGTTCCACCTTCTCGAGTTTATACGGTAAGACCAAAAGATACTCTCTCTGCTATAAGCAGGCGCTATGGTATCTCCTTAAAGCGAATTCTAAAAATAAACGCTCTTTCACTTCGTGACAAGATTTATCCGGGCCAAAAGCTCCTCATTCCCTATAAGACGGGAGTGTGGCATTCAGTCAAAAAGCACGAGACCCTATGGAGAATTGCTCGTACTTATGGAGTTTCTCTGAAGGAGATCAAACAGGCCAATCGCTTATCTTCCAATGAAATCAAGGTGGGCCAAAAATTATTTATTCCCCAGGCTACTGAGGTCAAACCCATAAAAATCCCTGATTATCTTTTATCAAAAAAGAAAGTTCTGATCCAGCCAATTTTGCCAGAAAAGAAAGTTGTGAGCCAGCCAGAACCTATAGGTACGCAAGAGGAAAAATTATCTTTCCTCTGGCCCATTGAGGGTGAAGTAATCGGCTATTTTGGAGATAAAGGAAACAAAGGAATAGATATCGCCGCTTCTGAGGGAACTACCGTTGTTGCCCCTGCTGATGGAATAGTGGAGCTTGCCGGATATGGAAAAGAACCTGGAAACCTACTGATGATTAAACACAGAAAGGAAGGACTGATCACTGTATATACGTATCTATCCTCTTGGCTGGTAAAGAAGGGGGATAAGGTAAAGAAAGGAGACCCCATCGCTACAGTAGGAATCACAGGGAACGCGAAGAACCCTTGCCTTCATTTTGAAGTTCGCAAAATAGGAACTGTAGAGCCAGTAAATCCTCTATATTATCTCCCATAAGGTAGCTAACGGCCTTAAAAGGTAAATACTCAGTGAACCCCGTCATCGCCAGCGAAGCAATCTCGGTAGTCGCCGGTAGCCGCAGGCTTCAGCCTGCGCAAAATCCTAGCTTGCGTTTATGCGCACCCTAAAGGGTGCGGCTACTCGCAGTCAACAACATAGAACGTCCTTCGCTGAACATTTACGAGGCTAATTATAGATGTCCATCATTTTTAGCAAAAAGGGAACTTATGTGGTACAACAAGAGATTGAGATAACTAACAAAATAGGTTTACATGTTAGACCAGCTTCCATGTTAGTGGAGACCGCCAGTAAGTTCAAATCTGATATCTGGATAGAAAAAGATGGTCAGGAAGCTAATGGAAAGAGTATTATGAGTCTCTTATTACTCTCCGCCCCCCAGGGTAGCAAGATCAGCGTCAAAGCAGAAGGACCAGATGCTGCCGAGGCCGTTCAAGCTCTGGTAAAGATAGTTAAAGACAAATTTGGTGAGGAGTAACTGGCTGAAGGTTGAAAGATGCTTAGTGCAAAATGGGTAAGGGATAATCTAGATGCTGTGAAGGGGGGTTTAAAGAAAAGAGGGCTCCAGATTGACCTCGATAGGTTTCTCTCGCTGGATAGCCAGAGGAGGCGCTTAACTCAAAAGTTCGATGAATCAAAACGCCAACAAAATGTGTATTCCAAAAAAATAGGAAAATTAAAACAGGAAAACAGGGACCCTCAGGAGATAATCCAGAAGATGCAAAAGGTCTCAGCGAGAATAGCAGAATTTGAAGAAAAAAAAAGAAAGTATGATGAGGAGACTAGAAATTTTCTCCTCAATCTTCCTAATCGGCTACATCCAGATGTTCCTTCAGGTTCTGAAAATGTGGAAGTAAGGAGGTGGGGAACACCCCCTGGATTTGATTTTTCCCCCCAAGATCACCAGAAGTTGGGTGAGACCCTGGGAGTGCTTGATTTTAAAAGAGCAGCTAAGATGACCGGAAGCGGATTTGTTCTCTATAAGGGATTAGGTGCTCGTCTCGAGAGAGCTCTTATTAATTTTATGTTAGATCTTCACATTAACCGGGGGTATGAGGAGGTTCTACCTCCCTTTATGACCAATTCTGCTGCCACCACAGGAACAGGGCAGCTCCCCAAGTTCCGGGATGACCTTTATCGATGTGAGAAGGAGGATTATTACCTGGTTCCTACGGCTGAGGTCCCGGTGACTAACATCTACCGGGAGGAGATTCTGGATGAGGAAGATCTTCCCTTGTCCTATGTCGCTTACACGCCTTGTTTTAGGAGAGAGGCAGGCACTTATGGTAAGAAGATCCAGGGAATCATCAGGCAGCATCAGTTTAACAAAGTGGAACTGGTAAAATTCACCACTCCCGAGACTTCCTACGAGGAACTGGAGAAGTTAACCTCGGAGGCGGAAGAGGTATTAAAAAGGCTTGAGCTTTCCTATCGGGTAGTGAAACTATCTGGCCAGGAACTCGGCTTTGCCGCTGCTTTTGGCTACGATATTGAGGTATGGGTTCCCAGTCAGGAGAAATTCTTAGAGATCTCTACCTGCTCCAATTTCGAAGATTACCAGGCCCGAAGAGCCTCCATCAAGTTCAGAGCTAAAGCTAACAAATCCACTCATTACCTGCACACTCTCAATGGATCGGGCCTCGCTATAGGGAGAACGGTAGTGGCCATTTTGGAAAATTTCCAAAATCGAGATGGCCACATCCTCATCCCCGAGGTCTTGCACCCCTATATGCAGGGAGCGAAATGGATCGAGAAGCCCTAAGGAGGGGTGTCCGAATTGGCAAGGAGCCGGTCTTGAAAACCGGTGAAAGGCAGCGATGCCCGTCTGGGTTCGAGTCCCAGCCCCTCCGCCAGTGCAACCAATTCGAACCTTTATACCTATCATCTAAGAGGGCGAGGGTTTGAATTTTTGTATGGGCTATGTAATAGGGTTTGAACTTCTTCTCGCCATTAATAATCTGATAGAAATCTGATTCTTTGTCAGGTACAGGTTCAAGCTGGATGGGTCCAAGGATCTCTTTGAGGGCCAGGGCAGAGGCGACGGTGTTCTTGGCGAGCGTCTGATGCAGATTCTCTAACCTATAGTTAACCCACTCCTTAGGTGGCGATTGAAAGGTATTCTCTTTCTGGAATTCCAGTGATTTTATCTCCTCCTTCAAATCATCACTTCTTCTCTCAGCCTCGTTTAATACCTCTGATACCGCTTTTGATAAATTGCCCATCTTTATGAAGTTAAGGTAGTTCCGTATCTCTGATGAGAGTTTTTCCTGTTGGGATTTCTTTTTCTTAATGAGCTCTGGCACCTTATTAAGTCCTTTTTTCACAAGCTTCTCCAGCTTGTCATATACATACTGAACATTCTCTGTAGTCAATATCTTTTCCCTTAAATCTGATATTATAATCTTCTCTATACGTTTTCGCGGTACCAATAGCTTATTAGCACAGGTTCCTCTTTTTGCGTTGTAGCAGCCATAATAGCCATTGCCTTTACCACTGATAAGAACAATGGCTCCACTGCAACACTGGCATTTCATCAGTCCGGAAAAGAGATGAGAGGGGCTAGCATAAACATAGCTTTTTTGTTTTAAGCTACTGTTCCTACATTTTTTTCTCACAGGCCAGGTTCCTTCAAGTTCCTTCCATCTTTTCTCGGCCTTTTTCCATGTTTCCTTGTCAATTATTACCAGTTCCTTTTTGAAAATAGGCATTTGCTCTTTCTTTGGGCGTGGGATTCTTTTTATCTTGCCTGTCATAGGATCTCTCACATTCTTCCCTTTTCTCCATATCCATAGCCCCGTATATTTCTCATTCTTCAAAACTCTGCTCACTGTTGACCTGTTCCATCCACCACTATAGCCCTTTTTTGTCGGTATCTTATCTTCATTAAGTTCCTTCACTATTTTAGCCAAACTCTTTCCTTCAATGAATTCCTTGTATATCCTATGCACAACATCTGCCTCATCAGGATTAATCTTATGAACCATTCCTTCGTATTTTGCCTCTCCCCTTTTGTTTAGTTTCAATTCCCCTACTGGCTTAGTATAATACCCATATACATTCTCGCCGGTGCTAAAGCCTCGTAGTTTTTGACCTTCCAGTCCACGCATTGTTTTTTTCCTGAGGTCGTCAAGATAGAGCTCATTTATTAGTCCACGGATGTGAATTCCCAGCTTGGAGTCATCTTCACCAGTGACGATGCCATCAGAAACAGATATAATCTTTACCTGATGATAATCAAATTTGAGAACCAATGTCAGCATTTGATGGTTACTTCTCGACAAGCGTGATAAATCATCCACCACTACAGCTTCAAACTCTTTATTCTCAAGAGCCTTGTCTAGGGCCTGCAGACCGGGCCGATTAATAATGGATCCGGAAACCGCCTCATCGATATAGATGTGTTCATCACTAACAGTCATCCCATGCTCTTCGATATAGTTTTTGCATACCCTTATTTGATCATCAATGCTTTTCTCGCTCTGATTCTCTGAGGAATACCGTGCATATGTAGCTGTTCTCATCTCTTTCCACCGTTACTTGAGAATATTTCACGATTCTGTTATATGCGAACTTGATGCAGAACACTTGACAAATTATAAATCTGTTGTATAATAATATTGTTCTATAACAACATTGTTACTAAAGGAGGTAGCAATTATGGTACATCTGACGGTTGGTTCACCTGTAGAGGGGAGAGACTTCTATGGACGGAATGAGCTGATAAAACTGATTTGGGATAGCCTTGAGAAAAACAATCTTCTCTTAGCTGCACCTCGAAGGTTTGGAAAGACAAGCATAATGCTTAATCTACGAGACAATCCGAGAAGAAATTGGCGGGTATTCCTTTTAGATACTGAATGGATCAAGGACCCTAGTGAATTTATTGCTGAATTGGCAGCGGAACTTTCCAAAGAGAGTAAGGCAAGAGAGTTCTTTGAAAAAATTTGGGGAAAATTGAGGGATTCCATTGATGAAGTGGCACTTGCCCAGTTTAAGATAAAGCTAAGAAACGATATCTCCGTTGAGTGGAGAGAGAAAGGCAGAGAGTTACTTGAAATCGTCGAGGCGATAGACCAGAAGTTTCTCTTTGTTGTAGATGAGTTTCCTCTCATGGTTAAAAAGATGATGGATAAAGACAAGGAACTTGCGGTAAACTTTCTCGAATGGTTTAGGGTCTTACGACAGGGGCCAAATAGCCTTAAGAATTCCCGTTTCATCATAGGTGGTTCTATCGGAATCGAACGACTCATAAATAAGTTAGGAGCTGCCTATACCATAAATGACCTCGAACAGATAAAAGTCAGTGTCTTCTCAAGGGATGTGGCAACCAATTTCATCATAGAACTCTTTAAGAGCGAAGATCATACAGTAGATCATTTGATGGCTGACAAAATCCTCGAACTTATCGGCCCGCCAGTTCCTTACTATATCCAGATTCTTGTCTCTGAGATGGTTAAAGAAGCTCGTCTGGAGGATGTAAGGATTTCACCAGAGCAGGCAGTAAGGGTCTATAAGAACCGGGTTTTGGGGGTAGAATGTAAGACTTACTTCGATGACTACTACCAGAGACTGAGTAGATATTATACGCCACAAGAGGAGAAGGTCGTTAAGGCTCTCCTTAAGGCATTGGCTAAGGTTGATTCTATAGACTCCAGGAATCTTTTCAATATATATATGGATGCCTCAAATCAGAAAGGGAGTCATGACGATTTTGCCCTGTTGATGAATGACTTGGTGAGGGACTTCTATGCCGAGTTTGACCCTGACAATCAAATCTACTCCTTTGCCTCCAAAGTTCTGAAGGATTGGTGGCTTATTCATTACAGACTCTTTGATGAGGGGGTGTAAAGATGAGGAGATTATATAATCCAACCATTGAAAAACCAGATGACTTAAAGAAGACTCTGATTGCTCGAGGTCCTATACTCAATGATCTTCTCAAGAAGATCAGGTCATTATCTAATGACAGGGGTCTAAAGCACTACCTCATTGTTGGGCCAAGAGGTATAGGAAAGACACACCTTCTCCTTGTCCTTCATTACACTGTAAAAGGGTGCTATAAAGAAAAAAGTCTTGCTAAATCATGGATTTCGATTAAGACCTATGAGGAAGAATACCGTATTACTACCCTCTCAGATCTTCTATTGAGGGTTCTAGAAGAACTTAAAGAAGAGGGGAGTTCAGATAAGGTAGACTCCATCTTAGAAAGGCTAAGAGGGAGAAGCGATGAGGAGATAGCAGAACTTGCCCTTGGTTTCTTGCGGGAATTTAGAAAGAAGACGGGTAAGAGGATCCTTCTCCTCATAGAGGATTTAGGCACCATATTTGAGCAGATAGGTGATGAGACAGCTATTGGTCGAATAAGGGACATCCTGATGAGAGAGGATATATTTATGTTTATCGGCACCGCTCTTTCTCTTTTCAAAGAGGTCGTTGGACACGGAAAGCCTTTTTATAATTTTTTTGAGGTAATCTGGCTTCCTGAACTTAAGGGCAAAGAGGTTGAGGAACTCATCAAAAAGAGGGCAAAAGTCTTAGGAGAAGGGGAGATAATAGAAAAATTCGAGGAGTATAGGCCAAGGATAAAGGCGACCATCCACCTAACAGGAGGATACCCAAGGCTTATCCTTATGCTCTTCCATATCTTTACCAAGTCTAAGCTTATAGAAGTGCAGGAGGCACTAGAAGAGCTTCTTGATGAACTAACCCCTTACTTTCAAGATAGGATGAGCCGTCTTCCGCCCCAGCAGAGGAAAATTCTGGATACCCTGACTTTGATGGAGGGTCCGGCCACTCCAACAGAGATAGCTAAGGAGGCAAGATTAGACGTCAGGATAGTAAATCCTCAGATTAGACGTCTTGCAGAGCTTGGCTACATCCGGGTCTCAAGACAAAAGAGAAGGAAGACAACTCGATACGAAGTAACCGAAAGACTCTTTCGGATATGGAGGGAAATGAGGACTATCAAAGGACGTAAAAGAATTGGTTTTTTGGTTAAGTTTTTGAAGATATGGTATACTCCAAAGGAATTCATTAAAGAGGCAGAGAAATTGGAGATAAGCTTTAGGGAATGTGCATCTTCTATGGAGGCTGAAAAGGTTGTTGAGCATTTGTGGTACCTTCAAGAAGCCGCTCCCTTAAGACTAAAGTGTTTAATCCATCAGAGTAGGGTAAGTAAGCTACTCGAAATGGGCAAAATAACAGAGGCAGAGAAAGAAGTGAAGAGACTAAGAAAAGAGGCCGAAAGAGGTGAAAAGGAGGAAGTACTCATAGTATCCCTTGCAGAAGAGGCACAACTCTATTCCTTCAAGGGGAATGGAGAGCAGGAAGCAGACATATTAAAGAAGGTTTTAGATTTCACTCCTCGGTCTTCCGAGGTATGGTTTCGCCGAGGTGATGCCTTAGCATATTTAGGTAAATACGAAGGAGCCCTTGATAGTTTTACCAAGGCCTTAAAGATTAAGCCTGACTCTCATACGATATGGCATAAACGAGGCCACCTGTTAGGAATCTTAGGCAAGTATGAAGAAGCATTAGAGGATCTTACTAAGTCCTTAGATCTTGCCCCTGATTGCTCAGAAGCATGGTTTCACAGAGGTAGGACTTTAGGAGCGTTAGGAAGGTATGAGGAAGCTCTTGAGAGTTTTAACAAGGCCTTAGACATTGACTCTGACTATGCAGAGGCATGGGTCTTCAAAGGTCGCGCCTTGATGTATCTAGACAGAAATGACGAAGCCCTAGGGAACCTTGAAAAGGCACTTAAGCTAAAACCAGATCTTTATATAGCATGGAATATAAGAGGCGAGATTTTTGAAGAATTGGGTAAGCATAAAAAGGCATTGGAAGACTTTAATAAGGCCCTAGAAATTAAGCCAGATTATGCAGAGGCATGGGTCAATAAAGGCGAAACTTTAGATCTACTAGAGAAGCATGATGAGGCTTTAGAAAGTTTCCAGAGGGCTTTAGAGCTAAGCCCTGAGTCGTATAGAGCCTGGCAGGAGCGAGGTTGGATTCTAACAAGGAAACTGAAAAGACATAAAGATGCCATTGAAAGCTTCAATAAGGCATTGGAGCTTAAACCCGATTTCGAAACGGCTTGGTGTAGAAAGGGTGTCGCCCTAGAAGCCATAGGTAAATATGAAGAGGCTTTGAAGAGTTTTAATAAGGCTTTAGAGCTGAAACCAAAATGTTTTTGGCTGCATTATTACCAAGCGGATGTGCTTTCAAGTTTAAAGAGACACGGAGAGGCGTTAGAAGAACTTGAAGAATTTTTCTTAGTTGTAAAGGACAAACAAGATGAGGAGAGTACAGAGATTAAGAAGACTGCTGGTATCTTGGGAAGCAAGATCTGTTTAAGCTTATCTCAAGATAGTGCTTTACAAAAGAATTATGGAGCTGCGGAAGATTACTTGAAAAAGGCATTGACTTATGGAGAAATTGGCGATACTGAAGAATTGCAAAAACTTATTGTAGACTTTTTGAAACGGCTAATTGCTAAAGATCAGATAGAATTTGCTCAACAAGCTCTTCGAACAACGGGAGAACTGAAAGGTTCTGGTTTTGCCGAACTTCTCAGGCCCTTCAGTATAGCCCTAAGTTACATTAGAACTCAGGACCTCAAAATCCTTGAGGGACTTCATGAAGAAGTCCGGGAAGTAGTAGAAGAGATCATTCAGAAGACTGAAAGAGGAAAAGGGGTTCAGGGGGCAGAGCCCCTCTGACTATCTTGGTCTGTATACGCCAGATGGCCAGAACATTAGCTTACCTCCTTCTATATTTACACGCTTTTGCGGCAGTTTTTCTATTGATGTTTAAGCTTTTTGCTATTTGTCTATAGGACATTCCCAAGAGACGCAGTTGGGTTGCTTTTTGGGATAGTTTTTGATATAAATAGGGTTGGCGAGCAGGCAGTATTTTAATATGTGCGGTTATTTCTCCGGCGGTTCGAATTGGTTGCAACTGCGTCCGCCAGTTTGTAGGTTATTCTTCTGGTCGGTATTTGAGAGATTGAAGGCTAACACTACGTTCTCCATTATTTCTCTGACACTAATTTCTGCGAGATTTTTGGTTATCCTTATAATCTCCATTTAGCTCTTTCATCCAGCATAATAAGATAATTTTCTACCGGGATGTAATTGGTGATGGAATTTCCAGAACCTAAA
>JRER01000167.1_pt1 | contig 10006 bp, 6 predicted proteins | sample 210161 | NCBI WGS metagenome assembly JRER01 (sample SAMN03019618, study PRJNA260268) | marine sediment metagenome | biome: Marine; feature: Sediment; material: Clay; isolation source: clay from marine sediments 136 meters below sea floor depth collected from... | place: New Zealand: Canterbury...
TATATTCCGTATTCCGTGTATTTGATAAGGTTCTTAGGGGTAATCAGTGTTTCTTTTATGAGCCTCCTGAGAGCTGGACTTGCGATATACAGGGACAAAAACCTATACCATGCTCTTAAAAAATCTTTTAAACCGTACCGCTTAATTCTACTTAACTCGTCTAAAACATTGGTTTTGTGGGTTCTCACTACTATATCTCTCAATCCAGAGCCTTCTAACAATCCTTTCCAACCATCAGAAGTTTCTGGTTTAGCACCGGTAATGCGAGATAGATATTCGACCAATTCTGGAGGCGGTGTCTTAATCCAGATTGTCTCATTAAGCCCGATGTATCCTCCTGGCTTTGTCACTCGCACATACTCGCCTACCGCTCTCTGTTTATCTTCTAAAAATTCGGTTACGGACTCGCCAATTACTACGTCGAAAAGTGCGTCCTCGAAAGGGAGATTTTGCGCGTCTGCTACCCTAAATTCAACTCTATCCTCTACTTCCTCTCTTTTCGCCCTTTCATTTGACCTATCAATCATCTTTTCGGAAATGTCTACGCCAACCACCCTACAGCCATGCTTTTTTACAATGTAGCAGGGGGTTACTCCAACACCGCAACCGACATCCAAGACGTATTTGCCTTTGTTTATGTGGCACAACTCAATTAGTTCTTTTGTGGCCTTTAAAGCCCCTATATGTTTTGTGAGGTCTAGATCAGCGTACAATTCGAATATATCGAAGGGGGGTTCTAGTTCTGAAATCTCTTCTGACGATAGTTTATTATTCTTCATTTGGTACATCATTTTATCACCTTTATATTTTGTTTTCAAAGTCCTATTTTGGCCTGGCAATTTTTTTCTCCTTTCTATCTATTTGCCAGAAATCTGTTCTCTTTATAGCAAAATCAAAAAGTCTTGTTAAGGGCTAAAGAAACATCGAATACATAGGCACCATGGAGGTCGATCCATTGAACAAATGAAAGTTCTATCTACAGGAGACTGTAGAATGTTCAAGAAAGTCAATAGAAAACAAAAAAAATGCCCAGTGATGGGCTTTTTCGATAGTTTCTTTAAATTCTTCTTCTGTATTACCACCACCAAGTTCTCCTCTTGCTCGAGAGGGGAGTTGCCAAGGATATGGAACATCTGGAGTATATATTACAATTACCCCCTCTCAATATAGTAAGTTCATATCCAAAAGATTGGCTCCCTGAAGACAAAGACTCGCAAACCTTCTCTATCGTCTTACCAAATTTAATCCATAAATCAAGGAAAAAGGACTTAAAAAACTAAAAGTTTTACCCCCGACTATATATATTTTTATTATTTTTATTATTTTTATTGTTATTCTTATTCTCTCTTTGTCGGGCTCGGTCGCTCGAAGAGCTTACCCCCGCACCGAACTTTCCGGTGCGGGGCTCGCTCCCTCACCCTTATTTTATATTCAGAAATGGGGGTTGAGAGGTTAAAAAGACTCTAAAAGGCTTCTTTTGTAGAAATTAAAAGCTGACATTTGCTTGACATTCTAGAATGTCAACTTTTTGGGAGCTTTTTTTGCGCATTTTTATTGTTGTTTTACTTATTTCAAATTTTTAAGTCTATGTTTTAGTACTTGAATTTTCTTCGAGTCTGGTTTTAAAAAGCTCAAAGGCTATAACAGTACAAATTTTTGAAAAAAAACAAAACAACTTCATAACCTTTTAATCTCCCCGACAAAATCCCTAACCTATAATTAATTCCTACAGTCTTCAACTGCCAGTTTGTGTTTTCAAGACTTAATTTTATGGTAGAGATTTAAAAATTAGAGAATCCTTGAGAGCACCAATCCCAGGTGTTCCTGAAAAATGTTTTACCTTCATAAAAAGTAGTGCGGTCGATACAATCAACGAGATTTTGAATGTCTGATAATTCTAATTCTAAGTTTTCTAAATTATCAATACGACTTTCTAAATCACTACTAGTCCATTCTAAAGTCCTGAGTATATCTAAAGTTCCGAGCGAAGCGAGGAATTGGGGTGAGGATTTAACCCTAACCAGATATACTCTGTTAAGTGAGTGCTATAGCACCGAAATGAGCAATAGCGAGCGGAGAGTTGAGGGCGGTTTCAATAATTTCATAATCCTAATTCCTCAACTGTCTTACATTCAAGATTATACGAATCTCCTAGGCTATCTTTCCTATTATTAATTTCGCTAATTATATTTTGCACACTATCTGGTATATCTTTTGCAACTAATCTACCTACTTTGGGACTTTTATTCTCATCTTTTACAACGCCATCCCAATACATTAAAAGCTGATATGCATCAATAGGAGCAGCAGTGCCTGCCTTTATTTCATATATGTGTATATCTTCATTATGGAGTTCATGATAAATATCAACTTTTATACCTGTTCCGCTCCAAATAGGTTTATCTCGTTGCACCCTACTATCTGTATAAAGACCTTCTAACATAGCCTTTAATTTTTTGGCAAGATCTCCTTCTATTCTTGTACCAGTTATTCGTTGAGGTTTAAAATCATCATTATCTAGTTTTTCTAATAGTCCAACCCAATAGGGATTATGAGGGTCCAAACTTATTTTATTATTAACAGTTCTGAATCTAGGGTCGTTTAATATGAGTTCACCCGTGAATTTATTAAAATTGTTGTGTCTCGGAACCTCAACCCATATCTCTGGGAGTTGAGCAAACTTTAAAACTCTTCTTCTGACAACAATATCAATGCCCTGTGTTTGTATATTGCCTTGGTAATATATTCTTAGGGGGTAAGGTTTAACTTTAGGACCAACTCTCACTTTCTCCACGTCAAGATTTCCTCTCACATAAATTGCCTCAGCAATCCCCTCTGGTCCGTCAACTTGTATTTCATTTCTCTGAGACTCACCTAAGTCGTAAGGAATATTTATAGGTTTTAAGCGAAACTCTTCCCAATTCGCACTTAAATTGGGATTATTTTCATCGTCTCCTAAGTTTCTCCACCTCAGCCATAATTTATTATGTGGATTTTTTAAAAATCCCTTATACATTACACTCAAATGTTCTATGAATCTTTCTACCAATGTTTCAAATAACCTTGCGCGTTTATATAATGTATTGAAAAACGAAAATGGCGTTTCACCATACACCCTTGTTCCCCGATCTGCTGTTGCATGAATTATCTCTTCACTCCACCTACTTAAATCACCCAGTTCTAACTTCATATTCCTGGAAAATGGTCCTTTAATAAAATAGACATTTTTTTTATTCACAGCACCCTCATCTCTTGTTGCAACCCACCAGGATAATTTATTACCTACAGTAAGCACACAAAGAGCATTTTTTAGACCAAAGCCATGCTCATTGAGAGGACCTTCTGAACGACCTTTACCACCCAAAGAAAAAATGTGTTTAGTTATTTCCTCTACAGTCATACCAATACCTTGATCTGCGACTTTTACCTTTATTTTATTCCCCAATTTTTCTAAAGTAATTTCTACTTTAAAAGGCAATAAATCACCATCAGCATCTTTACCTGATGCAGAAATGCTATTATCGACCAACTCACCAACAACCTGGTGAAAATTCATTTCCTGACGTCCTAAACCTTCCCAATACCTTTCCTCGTCGATAGATATTTCAACTCTCTTCGGAAACTCGTTCATCTTTAGACCCCCTTTTTATTTTTTGAACCGCTAGCAATTTCCGATAACTCTTTTTTATACAAAATGTTCTCATTAAAATATACTTTTCCTGCATAATATTATATAAAATGTTTATTGTCTAAATACATTTTTTGTTAAATCGCTTTTACATTATAACTTACTTTTTTATTCTTCAATTAATTTTTCGACCTTTGATTTATTACCCACCGATGGGCTTTTTTCTAAAAATTAAAAGTTGACATTTACTTGACATTCTAGAATGTCAATTTTTTGAAGCACCTTTATGGCTCCTTTTTGAGCTTCTTTAAGCTTCTTTTCTCTGGGTAGAATGTAATCAGAACTTGTTTTTGGAGAAGGTTTCCTTATATGGAGACGATTAAGTGCTTAAATTAGTGCTGTGTCCCACCCTGCTACACACTTTTTTAAATCTCTACTGATTTATTTCCAATAGCTATCTTTCTCAAAAGGGTTTTCGGGATACCATTCTATAAAATTCCCAACTTTCTCATCGAATTGAACCAAAACAAAGGCATACGAATAATGAGGCATTGACAGAATTTCGTAAGTGGTTTTATGTAACCGTTTTATCTCTTCTGGTATAGGGTTCAAAGAAATTAAAAATACAAATTTAGCATCAAATAAATCCCTATATTTCCTAGTTTGATAAATATCATCCAGCTTTATCTTCTCTCTTTTAAATTCAATGACAATAAAATCTGCCCAAGAGTCCTTCTTTATAAATCCTGTAATATCTGGAGAAGCCTCTTTTAAAAATAGAAAAATTATATCTCTACCTTCCCTGATTTCAGCTTTCAATTTATTACTAAATTTTTTACTCGCAGTGATTTCTAAATAGGAATTAATGGTCTTCGTTTTCAACAACTCCTCTAATTTAGCTTTAATCAATGGATAATATTCTGCTTCTTTTTTCTTCACAATATCAACTCTTTTTTATCTCGCTTTCTTTTGTTTTTTTCCAGGCTTCTTTTGTGTCGTAATAATTTGGATTTCTATCTATTAATTTATCCAAAATTTTCTCTATCCTCTCGTTATATTCAGAAGGTAAGGCTTGTAAAGGTTTCAGCACAGTCCCTATGTCACCTATATTAGCCTCTTTTGGGTAATCTAATAAAAACTCAAATGAATCCAGAAATTCTTTATTACCATCTTTCTGTTTAACAATCATTAAGATCTCGCTGTTATGGTAAAATGGCCACCACGATGCTTCATATACCTTCCCTTCTTTCACCAGCTTTTTTATAACTGGCTTTTCTTTTTCTAGACACTTCCACCAAAGTTTGTAGCATTCTTCAAATCGCTCACTGATATTCTCCTGTATGAAATAATAGATATTCTTAAATGTTTGATGATCATAGCTATCTGCAAGAATATTTAAATATTGGTTCGAAATCTTAAATACTTCACTATATTTAACTGCATTTTTTATGTCTGTTTTATCTGGTACGGATTCTTTGACGAGTTCCTGGAAATGCCAAGCAAATGCTGATTTAGTTTTTGAAGTTCTTAGCATTACTTCTTTTAAGATTTTCTTAAATTCTTTATTGTCAAAGGCCTCTAAATCATCATATAATCCAGGAATTTTCCATTTCCAAGCCTTGAAACTTTTCGCTCTGAATTCAGCAAAGTAAATAAATAGAGGTACTGCTTCAGTTATAACTTCTTCTCCACAATTAGCAACAGATTTTATGAATTTAGATGCATCATTTTGATTTAGGCTTCTCATATGACCAAATACTCTTAACAGGGCTTTCATTAATACATCTTTTGGTTTCGGATTTAACTCAGATATTCTCTCTAAAAAGTTAAAGGCAATATTCTCTACTCTCTTAGCCATGTTTAATGCTTTTTCCTTATCTTTGTTAAAGAATAATTCTTCTTTATTTTCTGGCATTACAGCAAGACGATTTCTTGCTAATTGCGACAAGGGATAACAAGACCTCCATTGGACATAATAGTTTTTGTCCTGAGTCAATTTCTCTGTTAAATCAATAATTTCTTCAATATAATCTCTTCCAGATAAAACTGGACAATTCGTCAAGACCCAAGCACACCATCCTCTGACAGTAGTAATAGCGCGAGTGTCTTCTCCTTGTTCAATTTTTTTATGCTCATCATATTTTCCTTCAGGATCTTCCTGATCAACTTTTTCTGGAGTGCAAGGATCAGAGTCATTAACAAATATTCTTACAATATCTAAAGCTTCTTTAATTCTCTTTGCCTTAGCCAGTTTATTCGCAAACTGAACAATATTCTCTCTGGCTTGCTTATAACTAAACCTTTTCTCAATAGTTGTGATATCTTTTTCTAAGTTATTGAGAATTGGTAATAAGAATTCCTTATAAACTTTAATCAACAAATCTATATTGCTATCTTCAATATCCTCAATGCTACTAGTAAGCGCGATCTGTTGATTTACAGTAAGGGCAGGATCTTCATAAATATCAGATAAAATACTCAATCCCTCATCTGGTTTATTTTGAATAACGCGTGCTATTTGTCTCCCTACTTTAAAAGTATTAAATCTATCTAAATCATTTTTAAAAGCATCTGAGGAAAGATAGTTTTTTAAGAGAGTGATACTGAAATCAACGGTCAACTCCTGTTCTAAAAGTTTAGCAATATTACCAATAAGATAAAGTCTCCCTATCCTACCTTGTTGTTTAATATACTCAGAGTTTTCGACCCATTCTTGTAATGCTTCAGCTGCTTTTTGGTGTGCTTTTAACACAAGATCAGTGGTAATCTGTTCTACAAAAATATTAATTGGTATTTGATCATAAGCATTTAAACTTACTTCAATTAGCGCCCATTTATCTTTATCACTAATTTTTGATCCTTTTAGTGCCTGGAAAATTAAATCTGCTTTAAAGGGTATTCCTTTTTGCATCTTTATAAAATCCGAAAGAATCTTAAATGCCTCTTTTTTATACTTACCACTTTCATATTCTTTAAATAAAATACCAAGTGTAGACCTATTTAAGAAATCTGGCTTCTCCTTACTCACTTCTTCTATTGTTCTATTGATACAATTGTCAATTATAAATTTCCAAGCTCGATCTTTGTCTTCCTCATAGTATTTATTTAATGCAGGTTGTAAAGTATAAGAAATGAAGTGTCTGTCCCTAATTGAGAATTGATCTCCAAATTGGAATATCCCTCCGCCACTTAGCTCCCAACCTTTATAGTCAACCTTTATATCGTATCTTTTCCATTCCTGAGAATATTGCTTAATAATCAAATTTATAGTTTCTTTAAAATTATTCTTAAAATCTATATCGACATAATCTTTCAAAATCTTAAAAATATTATTGTGAGTATACATTACAAGCCGTCCATCATCTCCGACTAAATTAAAATGTTTATCTATTAGCGTAATGATGTTTTTAAGCTTCTTGGCCTTTTTTTGCACTCTATAAATAGTGAATATTTTTTCTAGCAATTCCGAAATTAGTTCTTTTTCTCTGCTATAACTTCGTTTGGTCTCAAGTTTTTTGTATTCGTTTTGCCTTAATGCAAGAACTCTCTTAACCAAACTATATACTCCATCAACAGTTTTAGGATATTTTTTGAGAATTTCTTGGGCAATCATTAAAAATCTTCCTTGAAATATTTCTCCTCTCAATTTTCCTATTAGTTGCTCATAATATTTTTGTAGAAATTCGATAATAAACAGGTCATTTTTCTCACTAATACTTTTCTCTAAAATGTTAAATAATTCAAATGGGCGTTCATCTTTTACAAGCTCTTCTAATAAAAACCTGATCTCTCGTAAATCATCAAATTTCTTTTTTTGTAGCTGACTCAATAAATAATACCTTTTCTCTCTATCTCCAAGACAGTCTAAAATCATTTTCTTATTCTCAAGGTATTTTCCTGATTGAATTATTTGATTGATTTGTTGTAATTTTATTTGATTCTCCATGGTCTTTAACTTAAATATATAAAAGGCATTATTGCTCCAGTTCTAGTCTTATCAACAGCTTTATGAAAACTTTTATATAAGTTTTTGTAAATTACTAATTTTTCAAAAATTTTTTTAGCAAAGCTTTCTGAACTCTCAAAATCGACAGCATAACGCATACCAATGATAGAATTTAATCCCCGAAGTTTTAACAGGTCATAGCAAAAACTTTTTCCAATCTGATAATTTGTCAATCCCGCCATACAACAATTTAATACAATATTTTTAGGTATTTTGCCTATATTTGATAATCTATTAAAAAATTGGCTTGAAGTAATATAATTACCATCCACATCTTTTATTCCTAAAATTCCAGGAGCACCGTGGCCGGTAAAATATAGAATATCGATTTCATCAAAACTATTAATCTCATTAATAAAATTGTCAAAATCTGTTATAATAAATTTTTTAATATTAGAAGAATGAGGGGCTAACTTATCTTCTATATAAGATAATTCTTCGTTAAAGCTTTCTTTGTTCCTGTCCGTATCTCTATCAATATACGCTGTTGTTAAAAGTACCTTTAAATTTCCAAAAATAAATGATGGATTTGAAAAATTTATTTTTCTATACTTCCTACAATACAGTATAGTTATTTTATCTATCTTCCCCAATTCTACTTCTGAAGACCCACGTTTTAATCTTATAGTATCCCAAGGTAAATCTAAAATATCCGGTGAGTCAGATATGACTTTAATTATTAACGATTCTCTTGTGGAATAATTTCTTTGAATGAATAATTCGAGATATTTTACTAATAGGGTGTTATCTAGAATACTCATTAAACTTTGTCTTTGAAACCATCCTTGATCTTGTTTAATAGTCAAATAGTGCCATATTTCATTAATTCTTGGCTGAAAATCAGAATTCGTATATTTTTCTATCATTTGGATACTTTTTTGCGAGTTAATCTCTTGAATTTTATCTTCATTTATACTGCATAAAAATAAATCAAGGTTGCTCTCGGGACAAAAGATATTAAAATCATACCTTGGTCTTGTCACTTTCTCGCCATCTTCTAACTCTTCTCCTGGTTTTCTCTCATAAATTTTAATATTTAATTCAATAAGCTCGTTCTCTTTCATACTTTTCTTTTAACATTTAATTTTGCCTTTAAAAATTTTTCTAAATTACTTTTCTTAGCTTAACTCATTTTTGACTTTTCTTCAATTTTTAACACCCTTTTTTAAAGTTAAAAATTCTCTATTAAGAGGAATTAAAAGTTAACATTTACTTGACATTTTATGATGTCAAGTTTTTATTTCTTTTTTTTCTTTGGTTCTCTAAAGGTTTCTGGTTCTCTGCTAGCAGTAAGTTTCTCTAATCTTCTCTTGTATTCTCTGGCTATCTTTTTTCTATCCTTGAAATATTTTACTCCTATATGGGCTTCTTTAATAGTTTCTTTAAATTCTTCCTCAGTAGCACCACCACCAAGTTCTCCTCTTGCTTCAGGGGGGAGTTGCCAAGGATATGGAACATCTGGAGTATATATTACAATTACTCCCCTCTCAACTAACAGAGTTCGTATCCAAAAGAATGGCTCCCCGGGCAGGACTCGAACCTGCAACCTAACGGTTAACAGCCGTACGCTCTGCCAATTGAGCTACCGGGGAGAGTTTCTAATATTATATTCTAATTATAAAATATAATATTTACACTATTTTTTTAATTATATTTATATTTACTCCTTTTTTATTGTTTCAACTTGTCTTGTTTCTTCATCCATTTTATGCCAAGGTATAATATTGCAACGCACACAATCAAAAGATCCACTTATAGGACACTTGTTAACTCTCTCTTTAAATTCAATTTCTCCATATCCCTTTGGACATGTAAGTTTTGCACCCACTATAACCTCCTTAATATAGAACTATATTATTCTCTTCTGTAATTATATTTGATTATATAATAATATTTCCTAGTTATATATTTAAATAAAAATTAAAAAATTTTCTAATTTTAAATATTATTATAAATTATTATATTATTTTAAATTTTCAAATTAAAGAATACATTTATAATTTATGATTAGCTATTGTTTAATTCGATAAGATTTTAATGATTTATGTAGGTTATTCTTCTAAGAAATCTCTTAATGTGGAGCTTATTTCTTTTCTTCGAAGTTTACTTAATGTTTTTGATTCTATTTGTCTAATTCTTTCTCTTGTAACCTCAAATCTCTTACCTACTTCTTCTAATGTTCTTGGATGACCATCTTCAAGACCAAATCTAAGTTCAATTACCTTTCTTTCTCTTTCATCTAAGGTATGTAAAACTTTTCTTATCTGGTCCTGTAATATTATAAATGAAGCTGCATCTGGTGGGGCTGTTACATCTTCATCTTCTATGAAGTCACCTAAGAAACTATCTTCTTCTTCACCAATTGGTGTTTC
>JRER01003125.1_pt1 | contig 9987 bp, 7 predicted proteins | sample 210161 | NCBI WGS metagenome assembly JRER01 (sample SAMN03019618, study PRJNA260268) | marine sediment metagenome | biome: Marine; feature: Sediment; material: Clay; isolation source: clay from marine sediments 136 meters below sea floor depth collected from... | place: New Zealand: Canterbury Basin...
TCCCTTTCTTCCGTTCTCAGGAATTCGTTTCCGGTGCGCTTACACCAGGCAGGCATATCTTCTTTTATCCCTTCATCATCAGAGATAACCTCCAGCACCTGCCCTACCTTAAGATCCTTGATCTTTTGTGCTGTCTTCACAATAGGCATAGGACAATATAGTCCCAGGGTATCTAAAATCGCATCTGCCTTCATTTTTTCCTCGCCCCTATTTTTAAATGAAGAGGTTAATTTTCCCCTCACTGGCCTCCCCCAGATAAGTAGCGACCCCGGCTAATCTACCAACTTCGGGAATAAGATCCTCTCTGGAAATCCCCATCATCCCCATGGTGGTAGTGCAGGCGACAAATTCTACTCCCATCTTCTGGGCCATGTTGATCATTTCCTCTAAAGAAGGTATTTTGGAATCCTTCATTAGCTTCTTCATCATCGATCTACCCAGGCCCCCCATATTCAATCGGGATAGAGGAAGTCTCTTCGCCCCACCTCGGTTAATTAAATTAAGCATCTTCCGCATTATACCCCTGGCCCTACTTACCTTTTTATCTTTTCTGATCACGTTTAATCCCCAGAAGGTAAAGAATAGGGTGACTTTCATCTCCATGGCCGCGGCACCGATTGCCAGGTTAAAGGCAGATAGAACCTTATCTAAATCTCCACTAAAAACGATAATAGTTACCTTTTCCGCCATCTTTATCCCCTCTTAAAAGCTATTCTTTAAGCTTTGCTCCACATTGTAAGCAAAAAGGGACTCTCTCGGGACCGCTTCCCCACACTGGGTGCAAAATCTCAGTTTCTTGCCACAGACCTAGCAAAAAGGAAAACAGTTACTTTTTGTATAAGGGGGACATTTCTCTTAATCTTTGTACTATGGGAGGAAGAGCCTCCAGCAGATAATCTATGTCCTCCTCACTATTATCCGTGCCCAGACTGAAGAGAAGAGACCCCTGAGCCACTGCTGCGGGGACCCCAATGGCCGTCAAAACATGAGAAACCTTCAACGCCCTGGAAGTGCAGGCAGAACCACTGGAAGCAGCAATCCCCTGGCTGTCGAGGAGCATGAGCATGGACTCTCCCTCAATGAATTCGATGCAAACGTGCACATTATTGGGAAGGCGCAGTTCCGGATGGCCATTAATACGAAGGTGTTCAATTCTTCGAGGAAGCTCATTGATCAATTTATTTCGCAGAAACAAGAGGTGTTGCCGGCGCTTTTCCATCTCTCTATCCGCCAGCTCGGCCGCCTTGCCTAATCCCACAATCCCGGGCACATTCTCCGTACCGGCCCTCCTCCCGTCCTCCTGTATTCCTCCTTCTAGAAAAGGCATAATTCTTATTCCCTTGCGAAGAAAGAGAGCCCCTGCTCCCTTAGGACCATAGAATTGATCAGCCGAAAGACTGAGGCAGTCTACTCCCAGCTTGCCCACATCCAAAGGGACGATTCCGGCAGTGGCTACGGCATCGGTATGAAAGTAGACCTTCCTTTCTTTAACGACCCGGCTGATCTCCTCTATGGGCTCAACGGTACCTATCTCATTATTGGCATGCATAATGGAAACCAAGATGGTCTCCTCAGTCAGAGCCTTGGCCACCTCCGCAGGATCCACCAATCCGTACCTGTCCACGGGAAGGTAGGTAACCTTAAAGCCCCATTTTTCTAGGGTTTTAGCAGAATGAAGAACCGAGAAATGCTCAATTGAGGAAATGATGAGGTGTCTGCCTCTTTTTTGATGGGCCAGAGCTATCCCTTTGAGGGCAAAATTATTGGCTTCGCTGCCATTGCCCGTAAAAATGATCTCCTCAGGTTCGGCTCCGATTAACCCAGCCACTCTTTGCCTTGCTTTTTCTACAGCCCTGGCGGCTTTCTGTCCAAATTGATGCAAGTTGGAGGGGTTACCAAAGATTTCCGTCAGATAGGGGAGCATCTCTTCTCTTACCTGGGGATGCACAGGAGTACCAGAAGCATGATCAAGATAGACCTTTCTCATTTTTACCTCTGATCCTGGTAAGTGCGTCTATACTTTCTTTTTTCCAGTAAAAACCTGGACTCATGCGGCTCCATTCTATAGTAAAAGCGAAGATCGTCAAGGAATATCTCGGGACTCTTCCCCTTCGTCACTGTATATCGACTTTGGATTGTTTCTGCTCGTCTTCTCGTCTCGGGAAAGACGTGAAACTCGTCGCTGCCTTACGGCACCTTGCGGTCCGCTCCTCAGACAACACGTCTTTCTTCTTCCTCAACTCGAAGACTCGTTAAGGTGGCTGATATAAGGCTCCTCCGGGGAAAGTCCCTCGATACGCGTATAAATCTCCTGAATACTAATACTTTGCTGAGGAATCAAGGAGATAAAGCCTCGCTAAGTTGATTTGCCAGATAAAGTGGTGGTAGTTGACAAATACTCCGTTCTTGCTAATCTAAAAAAGAGATAATTAGCGAATTTACTAGAAAGGCTGAAGCTTATCACTTTGAACAGGGAGGCATGCAGGGAGACTGAGCCGGAAAAGTTCTCCAAGGAAAGAAGAAACCTCCTAAGTCCTTCAATGTCAACTACTTGCCAAAGAACCAATCGACGCAGCTTTCCCAGTAAATGGTTAGATTAAAAAAAAGCTGAAAATGTTTTCGTATGTAGTCGGACAGCCACATCGATTTTGATACATAAGCAAAGATTCAAGCAGGCAGGGTTGGTCGGGTAAAGACATTATGCAAAAACAATCTATTGCTTCCGGTAAATATATCGATATTCCATTCATGGTGGTGGTTTTGTTCGTTCTCTACCTTACAACCCTTTACAGTTATCTACTTTTCCATAGTCTTGTTGAGCTATTCAGCATTGTTGTGGCCTGTGGTATTTTTATGCTGGCTTGGCACTCACGCCGCTTTCTCGATAACAACTATCTTCTCTTTATTGGTGTTGCCTATTTGTTCATTGGCAGTCTGGATTTAGTCCACACCTTAGCCTACACCGGTATGGATGTATTTGGAGGATACCAAACCAACTTACCGGCGCAGCTCTGGATCGCTTCCCGGTATATGGAAAGCATCTCTCTTCTTATTGCTCCTTTGTTGATTGGCCGAAAGCTCAAAATCAATTTTGTGTTTCTAGGTTTCACCGCAGCTGTTTCTCTTCTGCTTCTGTCCATTTTCTATTGGAACATTTTTCCCAACTGTTTTATTGAAGGGATGGGACTAACCCTATTTAAGAAAATCAGTGAATACGTAATTTCTTTCATCCTTCTCGTCTCTATTCTCCTGCTGGTGCAAAAGCGAAGCGAGTTCAATATGGGCGTGTTGCGTCTGCTGGTTGCATCTATTATGGTGACCATAGGTTCTGAGCTAGCCTTCACATTTTACATCAGCGCTTATGGTTTTTCCAATCTGGTCGGACACTTTTTCAAGTTCATTTCATTCTATCTCGTCTACAAAGCCATTATGGTAACAGGTTTTGCAAGACCGTACAATCTCCTATTTAGAAATTTAAAGCGAAGTGAAGAAGCACTGCGAGAGAGCGAAGAAAAACACCGTTCGATCAGCGAATTTCTTAATAACGTCATTGAATCCCTCTCCCACCCATTTTATGTTGTAGATGCCAAGGATTACACCATCAAAATGGCAAATTCGGCCACCCATCAGAGTAGCCTGTCCCAGGATTTAACCTGTTATGCCCTCACTCATAAACGGAGCAAACCCTGTGGAGGTACCGAACATTCCTGTCCGCTCGAAGAGGTGAAGAAAACCAAAAAATCCGTAGTTGTAGAGCATATTCATTACGATAGAAATGGCAATGCTAGAAATGTTGAAGTTCACGCCCACCCCATTTTAGACAGTAACGGAAATGTCATCCAAATGATAGAGTATTCTTTGGATGTCACCGAGCGCAGGAGAGCTGAGAGTCTAATAAGAGAGCAAAATAAGCGGTTGAGGGAGCTGGACCGAATGAAATCGGAGTTTGTTTCCACGGCTGCTCATGAACTTCGCACTCCCTTAACCAGCATTCTCGGGTTCAGTAGAGTCCTTCTCACGAAGAAACTGGATAAGGAACGGCAAGTTAGATTCTTAAATATCATTAAGGAAAAGGCCGCAGGCTTGACCGATCTTATCAATGACCTGCTTGATCTCTCCCGAATCGAATCGGGAAGAGGACTTAAGATCAAAAAGACACCTTTTGAGCTCAGAGAGATCATCCTGAAGAATGTTGACTTTTTTAAGTCTCAGAGAGCTCAACATGTTTTCGAGGTCAATCTCCCCCGTGATCTAGCACGGATAGAGGCAGATGAGAACAGGATAGATCAAGTTGTGGAGAATCTTCTCAGTAATGCGGTTAAATTCTCTCCTCAGGGTGGAAAAATCACTGTTTCCGTAGAGCAGGCTAAGGCAGAGATAAAGATAAGCGTTGCCGATAACGGCATGGGTATTCCTAAAGAAGACCTACCCCGCATCTTTGATAGGTTTCACCGGGTGGACAATGCTTTTACTCAGAAAATCGAAGGAGCCGGACTAGGTCTGGCCATTGCTAAACACATCGTTGAGTCCCATGGAGGAAAGATCTGGGCGGAAAGTGAGCTGGGCAAGGGATCTACTTTTAGCTTCACCTTACCTCTAGACGCTGCCACCGGCAAATGAGGGAAAAACAGAGAATGAAGAAGATTCTCATAGCTGATCATCGGCCCGAAGTAGTGGAGTTCCTACGAGTTATTCGGAACAGGAAGAACACGAAATATCTGCTGCCTTAACGGTCAAGAAGCTAAAAAAGACACGTGAATACGTGGTGAGGAAGAACGCTTTTTCAAGGGAAAAGAGAAGATGTGCTCGGGAAAAATCCTCCTCGTTGATGATGAGCCAGAGGTACTGGAATTGCTTTCGGTGGTCTTGGAGGATGAAGGATTTAGAATTTTGTTAGCAAACAATGGGGAGGAAGCGATTGCTCAGGCGAAGAAAGAGGAACCTCAAGTAGTGCTGCTGGATATCAGAATGCCTGACCTGGATGGGGTCGAGGTCCTGCGCCGAATCAAGGAAATTAATCCGGCTACCGGTGTCATTATGATGACTGCTTATGGGGCAATGGATACCGTGGTGGAGGCAATACAACTGGGAGCATATGATTACCTGACCAAACCCCTTGATGAAGAGAAGGTTAAAGTGCTCATTAGAAGGGCTCTCGAGGCTCAGAAGTTGGCTCAAGAGGTAATATCCCTGAGGTCAAAGCTGGAAGAGAAGTACCACCTGGAGAATATTGTCGGCAAGCATCCCAAGATGCTTGAGGTCTATAAGATGATAGCAAGAGTGATGGATAATAAAGCTACCGTATTGGTCATGGGAGAAACCGGGACCGGTAAGGAGTTGGTTGTCCGGGCGATCCATTTCAATGGCCTCCTTAAAGATGGGCCTTTCGTTGCTATAGACTGTGCTAGTCTGCCTTCCGATCTTTTAGAGAGTGAGCTCTTTGGACACGAAAAGGGTGCTTTCACGGGGGCCATCACTCAAAAAATGGGTAAATTTGAACGAGCTGACAAGGGTACTTTGTTTTTGGATGAAATTGGCAATTTAACCCTGACCACTCAGGTAAAACTCTTAAGATTCCTCCAGGAGAAAAAAATTGAACGAGTAGGAGGAACCACCCCCATTGAATTGGATGTAAGGATTATTGCGGCCACCAGTTTAGATTTAGAAAAGGCAGTTAAAGAGGGCTCCTTCAGGGAGGACCTATACTATCGATTAAATGTAGTCACCATCTCTCTTCCCCCCTTAAGAGAACGCCGGGATGACATTCCTCTTTTGGTGGAGCATTTTTTAAAGAAATACCAATCGGAAGCTAAGGAAAAGGTGAAGTATGTTCCCCCAGAGACTATGGATCTTCTGATGAGGTATGACTGGCCGGGCAATGTAAGAGAACTGGAGAACGTTATCGAAAGAGCGATAGTGATAGGAAAGACTGAAGCCGTTCTGGTTGAGGATCTCCCCTTGGGGATCCAAGAACTGGCTTCTACCTCAGGGCTGGCCATCCCGCCCGAGAAGATCCCTTTGGAGCAAAGAGTGGAGAATTTTGAGAAAAAATTAATAATTGATGCCTTGGAAAAGACCAACTGGGTTCAGACTAAGGCGTCTCAACTTCTGGGAATCACTCGTAGCGCTATAAAATACAAGATAAAGAAGTACGAGATAAAAAGAGGGCATACCGAAGGCTTGCTCCAAAGTCAATCCTCAAAAAATCAAACTCGCCGAGCTTAAGAGCCATCCTTAGGTTACCTTGCCTTTCTCTCTTTCCTAATTTAAAGAAGTCGGTCAAGGGAAAATTTTCGCCCACGGCTGGACAAAAAATATCCAGTCTGTCGAGCCCTTACCTGGGGAACACTAGCGACTTACTTTAGGCCTGAGTGGCGCCAAAAGATGGTTAAATTTTAGCCTTCAAAAGTAGGAGCAAAGAGAAAAATAAAGGCTAGGTATCTGAATAAAAAAAACGGATAGTGCTTGTAAATAGGCCATTTGGAGCAATCTAGATGGCCTATTTTATTATCTGTCTAAGCCCTGGCAGATAAATTGCTCCTACCAGGATGGGGCCAAAATGAAGAAGGGAGTTGCGCAGTTCAGCATAAGGATAGCCTAAGGAAGTTCCCGTGATCTTCCTTAAGAGAATGGCGAGAAAAGGAGGTGAGGAGCGTTAATAGTAGATTAATCTTGTGAGGGTTTGTTATTGAGAGCTCTGAAAAATCTACCTTTGAGTACTCTGATTAAACTAGTTGAGAGGAGATAACGATGAAAGGATTTAAAACTTTGGTGAAAGATAAATGGGTTGGTTCTTTGGTGATAATGACTATGATGTTATTGTTAAATGTAAGTTTCGTTTTGGCAGCAGAAGCATTTGATTCTGAAGCAGCGGAAGAGGAAGGTTACTGGTATTCAAGGTATAACATGGGAACGCTGGCGATGAGATCAGGGTTAGGTGAGACATTTATGCCTGATATGGAGATGATGATGCAAGGTATGAAAATGGCTGATGCAGATTTTGATCCTATGCAAAAAGGAACTGATTATGGAGATGGAGATCATCCGATGCCTCCGGTGAATCCTTCTCTTTTGCAGGTAGTATATAAGTCAGGAGATCCTTATTACACTCAGCCGATAGATATTAATGATTTTGCAACTCAAAAATGGGATCCTGCAACATTTGATAGAGCACTAACTGGCTTAGCAACAGGACACCTTATGATTAAAGAGATAGAGTGGGCTAAACAATTTCATGTTGACGAACATTTTGGTAAACCTGAGGATAACTTTGGAGCTCAGTGGAGATTCATTGGCAGTGTACTGGTGATGCAATCCAAGATGCAGGCAATGTACTTTCTGAAGAACAGAGGTCGATTTGATTTGTCCGGTGGTGGAGATTATGTGATGCTTTGGGCATTAAGCGACCTAGGAAATGTTCTTGAGTTGGATAAACTTCTATACAGTAAGTCTAATAGATATAAAGATCTAGAAGCATCGGGGATGTTCTTGAATGCAGCTGACGGTCTGTTCAGTGAAATAAAAGATAAAAGTCCGGCATCAATTATGGAAAAATCTCTTGCCATCCAGTCTTTTGTTTGGTATGCGGCAAGTACACACACTATAATGGGTAGAGCCGAGGTTTTATTGAACATGAAAAAAATATCTGATGAACTTAAGAGGATGACTCCTAGAAATGCTGCTGAGAGAGCATATGCAATTCGCGGGTTAATTGAAGCTAGAAGGACTTTAGGAATTCAAATTGATGAGATAGCTGAACTGGCTTCAGAACTGTTTGATGAGTTTGATGACTCAAGAGGAATCTTCACTAGTCAAACTACATATACCATAGATGACGTTGCGATAATTGTGGGAGCACTAAATGCAATCAGGATATTTGAGGGTGCCACCATAGATACGGAAAGGGCAGAAAAGGTATTCACCATATTCTTTGAAACGGTAGTTAACGAAGCAGGAATGCAACAATCAGCACCACCAATACCGGTATTTAAGGGTACTTTTGAATATGAAGGTGAACCAGAGATTTTCTTTAGATACCCAGGCATGCCATTTCCTCCTATGGCAGGAGGAGAATATGGAATTGCGCCTGTTTTTGCATCGTCAGTAACTTATACTAATGGAAAATGGGAGATTGACAGAACATTTGATAGTGCTGGAGCTATGCATGCCTCAAATGAGATGATATGGCTACATCATGATGAAGTGGATGGTTTTCCACAGCTGTAGTGGTCGTTTGAGCGAAGATGGTGGAGCATGAAGAGAAATACAGCGTTTACAAACTCAAAACAAGATGAGGGCCAAAGTGATTAAGATAAACAAGAAAATCCGAATCACCTTACTCATCGCTTTGTTCGGTCCGGCCGATGCACCAGGCGACGCCAAGGATGTTCCTGGACACGAATGGCACCAGATCGCCCCGAACGAAGTGGTGGGCTGGCACTACAACACTGGACCCTTCGGCAAGGCACAATGGTGGTCGTCCGATGCACCGGATGGTGAACTGCTCTTTGTGGTCCACGGTATCATCGACACTTGGACCCTAGACAAGGCGGCTTGGTACTTTTCTCGAGGATATGTTCACTACCATGAGTTGGTCAGCGTTGCGGATGGAAAACCACATCCTACTAAGGTTGTCTGGCTCAGGCACGCAGCACCGAGGAGTTTCACCTTCGACGGTGGACCGATGCCTGAAATGGGCCATGCGGTATCCCCGGGAGTTGACTACGAGTTCATGCCCAACTGGAAGATGCCGTATACCGGTCAGGCTCATGGGTAAGCTGAGAAATCTATGACGAGGGTGTACCGAGGGTTCCCGTAAATCTACCGGGGTCTCACCAAGAGTGGGAAAAAGTAGTGTTGTGATGAGATTAGTGAGCTAATGAATTCTATAAAAATAAGGTGCCTGCGCTGATAGATTCAGCACGATTTTAAGAAGGAGGAGAAAATGCCCAAAAAGAAGGAGAAAGTGATGTTTGTACCCACAGTGTGTGCCTATCACGATGAGAAAGATGAGAATTTAATTATCCAGGTAGAGCTTCCCGGGGTAAAGAAAAAAGATGTGAAGCTGGAGATGACTGATGAAGGTTTCTGTGTCACAGGCGAGCGGACTGATTTTATCTACCAGGTTTGCTACTCGTTTCTGCACGAAATTACTCTGGATGAAGCTAAGGCTAAATTTGAGAGCGGCCTTCTTACCATAACCATGCCCTTCCAGAAGCCAGCACGGGCAAAAGAAATTCTCGTCGAATAGCCTCGTGATGTCAGAGCTAAATTTGAAAAAAGGAGATTCTAAAGACTTGTTTTAGAGTGCGGATTGGAAGACAGAAAACATATTCCAGTGATAGAGGCACCTGATAGGATAAAGTAAAGAGAATTTTCGAAATCAGTGGAAGAAGGTTCCGAGACTGTTACCTTTTATGGTATTGATGGATGCTCCAGCCGCTTTTCTTGAGAAGAACTCGAGAACACCGTTCTCTTTCTGGCTCTGAAAGTAAATGGAGAGATGCTTCCCCGATAACATGGCTTTTCGGTGAGACTGGGTTGCCGAGGATATCTTGGGGACGGTGGGTCAAGTGGATCTTCGCTATTGAAGTGAAGTAAAAGAGCAAATATCAGGTGATAATTGCTTTGTTTGAGTGATACTAAAACTAATGTAAGGAGGTATCCCATGGCCAAAGTAACCCGGGAAATGGTGGAAAAGGCAAGGGTCAACCTTGACCAACTGGTGGAACTTCTGGTCAAGAACGCCGCTGCCGAGCTCACTACCTACTATTACTATACGATTCTACGGGTGAACCTGATTGGACTAGAGGGGGAGGGGGTCAAAGAGATTGCTGAGACCGCCCGCATTGAAGATCGCAATCATTTTGAGGCTCTGGTGCCCCGCATCTACGAACTCGGCGGGAAACTGCCCGAGGACATGAAGGCTTTCCATGACAGCTCGGCCTGTCCCCCCGCCAGCTTGCCCCAGGACCCGAGGGACATCCA